>WNGK01001696.1_pt1 | contig 62155 bp, 47 predicted proteins | sample 5400601 | NCBI WGS metagenome assembly WNGK01 (sample SAMN13153376, study PRJNA577476) | soil metagenome | isolation source: 60 cm soil or saprolite under Garry oak tree replicate 1 | place: USA:California | collected 2016-06-15
TTATAACCTGTCAGACAAGAAAGGAAAACCCCGGCCAAACCCTATCAGACTTCGGAGTGAATTTTCATGTCGTGCTCCCGACGCGAGCCGCCAGTTTGACCCCGCGTACCTGACGTGTTATAAATGCCCGTTTTGCGCTGGGAGACCGGGACTCGTGTCCTGTTTCCCGTGTCCACTTTTTCGGGTTGTCCCAAGCGCGAACTCCGACGCGGCCAAGCTCCAACACTCCTTCAGTTTTGCGGTGGAAGCGTGGTCGGAATTCCGGAACAGATGTCCAGCTCGATTGGGCGTGCTCACGGTTGTGCTCATCGTTGCACCATGAAGCCGTGGTTCGTGAGCCAGGATGCTGCTTCCGGAAGGCGGTGCCTAAACACGTTTGCAAATTTCCTTTAAAACCGTTTTCTTTCGGAGGACTTATTATGCGCACCTGGCTTGCCACTGCTGCGTTCTTTACACGCCGCGTGGGCACGAAACTATCCGCTGTAGCTGCGCTGTTAACCGTCGGCGCTGCTACGGCTCTGGCTCAACCTGCCGGCGAAGGTGGCGGCGAAGCTTCCCTGAAACTGCCGGACCTTTCGCAGGTCAGCTTTTTCAATGGCGCGATCGACGGCCATAAACTGTTGCTGATCGGAATCCTGTTCTGCCTGTTCGGGCTCGGCTTCGGCATGACAATCTTTATGCGGTTAAAGAACCTGCCGGTGCATCGCTCCATGCGCGAAATCTCGGAACTGATCTACGAGACGTGCAAAACGTACCTGGTGACGCAGGGCAAGTTCATCCTGCTGCTGTGGGCTTTTATCGCTGTCATTATTGCGGCTTATTTTGGATGGCTGTCGCCGGTGCCGGGAAAGTCGGTAGGCCTGACGCTGCCGATTATTCTTGGGTTCAGCCTGGTGGGCATTGCGGGAAGCTATGGCGTAGCGTGGTTTGGCATTCGGGTGAACACGTTCGCCAATTCTCGGACGGCGTTCGCTTCCCTGCCGGGCAAACCGTATCCGGTTTATCAGATTCCGCTTGAGGCCGGGATGAGCATCGGCATGATGCTGATCAGCGTGGAACTGCTGATCATGCTCTTCATTCTGTTGTTCATTCCAGGAGACTATGCGGGACCCTGCTTCATCGGATTCGCGATTGGCGAATCGCTGGGCGCGGCGGCGCTGCGTATCGCGGGCGGCATCTTCACCAAGATCGCTGACATCGGCTCCGACTTGATGAAGATCGTGTTCAAGATCAAAGAAGATGACGCGCGCAATCCTGGCGTCATCGCCGACTGCACTGGGGACAACGCCGGCGACTCGGTTGGGCCGTCGGCCGACGGCTTTGAAACCTACGGCGTGACCGGCGTCGCGCTGATCACTTTCATTCTTCTCGGAGTGAAAGATCCCAGCGTGCAGGTGCAGTTGCTGGTGTGGATTTTCGTGATGCGCTGATGCTGGTGTCGAGCGCGCTATCGTACTTCCTGAATGGCGCGATTGCCAAGGCGAAGTACAGCTCGGCCAACGAGATGAATTTCGAAGCGCCGCTGACCTCGCTGGTGTGGCTGACTTCGATTGTCTCGATCGGGTTAACCTACCTTATTTCTTACTTCATCATTCCTCAACTGGGCAGCGACGGGACGCAGTGGTGGAAGCTGGCGACGATTATTTCGTGCGGCACACTGGCAGGGGCGGTGATTCCGGAACTGGTGAAGGTGTTCACGTCGACCGAATCTCGGCATGTAAAAGAGGTGGTGATCTCCGCGCAGGAAGGCGGAGCGTCGCTGGGGATCCTCTCGGGATTCGTGGCGGGCAATTTCTCCGGCTACTATCTGGGCCTGGCGATGATGTTTCTGATGGCGCTTGCCTATTACATGAGCACGATGGGCCTGGCTCTGGCAGCGGGGATGCTGGCTCCGGCGGTGTTCGCGTTTGGACTGGTGGCTTTCGGATTCCTGGGCATGGGGCCGGTGACGATTGCGGTGGATTCTTACGGTCCGGTGACAGACAATGCGCAATCGGTGTACGAACTTTCGTTGATCGAGGCGGTGCCGAATGTGCAGGCGGAGATCAAAAAAGACTTCAACCTCAACGTGGATTTCGAGCGCGCTAAACATTTGCTCGAAGCCAACGACGGCGCGGGAAACACGTTTAAGGCCACCGCGAAACCGGTGCTGATCGGAACGGCCGTCGTGGGTGCGACGACCATGATTTTCTCGATCATCATGGCGCTGACCAACGGACTCACTGAGCACTTAGACAGCCTGTCGCTGTTGTACGCGCCGTTTTTTCTGGGGCTGATCACCGGCGGGGCAATGATTTACTGGTTCACGGGCGCTTCCACGCAGGCGGTAACGACCGGCGCTTACCGCGCGGTCGAGTTCATCAAAGCCAACATCAAACTGGAAGGCGTGGTGAAGGCTTCCGTCGCCGACAGCAAGAAGGTGGTGGAGATCTGCACGAAGTATGCGCAGAAGGGAATGCTGAACATCTTCATCGCGGTCTTCTTCGGGACGCTGGCTTTCGCGTTTGTCGATCCGTTTTTCTTCGTGGGCTATCTGATTTCTATCGCAATTTTCGGGCTCTACCAGGCAATCTTCATGGCCAACGCGGGCGCGGCATGGGACAACGCAAAAAAGATTGTCGAAGTGGAGATGAAACAGAAGGGCACCCCGCTGCACGACGCGACCGTGATCGGCGATACGGTGGGCGATCCGTTCAAGGATACGTCGTCGGTGGCCTTGAATCCGGTCATCAAGTTCACGACGCTGTTTGGATTGCTCGCGGTCGAACTGGCGGTAAAGCTGGCAAGCGATCAGGGTACGACGCTGACTCGAGTGCTCGCGCTGGCATTCTTCGTTGTGTCGTTTACGTTCGTGTACCGTTCGTTCTACGGCATGCGGATCAAACAGGGCGCTGAGTAGGGGACGCTCCGGTAAGCTTCAACGCCATCCGGAACAATCCGGATGGCGTTTTTGTTTTGATGCGGCGTTTCGTCGAACTGCGCGACCCATCGGCACTCAGGGCAAGCTAGCCGGGGGCGGCTGTCCCACATAAATCTTGGCTAGAACGACTGCTTCATTTTCGATTTCACGCCGTGCGCCAGCTTTTCGGTCCGTTCCGCTTTCTTGAGGGCGTCCATCGACATCACTCCCTGGTCGGCTTTCTCCAGATAGTCTTTCAATTCGGCGGTGAGCTGATACATTTTTTCGGTGTCCCGCTTGATCTCGGCCTGGCGCTGCACGTTGGCGGCCCTGGCCTGTTCTTTTTGAGTTTCGTTACCGGATGTGACCGGCACATTTCCCATGCCCGGACCCTGAGAGACGGCAGGCGGAAGATGAATCTGCTGCGCCGAAGCGAGACTGGCCGCACCCAACAGAGCAAGAAGCACCAGGGCGAGTGTGCTTGCCTTAAGCATGACGAGCCTCCTTCTGCGGAAGGGTCACCCGCGTGTTCGAATCACAGGTGGACCTTACCCGGGCATTATGTCGCTACAGCCTCGAAGAGACGATCGGATTCCGGGGAGGGAGTCGATTTGATTGTTGTTGATGGAAATGAACCTTTCTGTTAGTTCGGGCCTTTCATTTTCTCTTTGACACTCTTGGCCAGTTTCTCGATCTCCTCGGCCTTTTTGATTACCTCGAGAGAGAGAACATTTTCGTCCGATTTGTCCACCGACTGCTTCAGTTCGACCGACAGTCTCAGCAACTTGTCGGTGTCGGTTTTGATTGCTGCAACGCGTTCTTTGGCGGCTCGCTTGGCTATGTCGGCGGCGAGGCGGGCCCGCCCTTCATCTTCATCGGCCGTGGGTGCGGTGATGTCTCCTCTTGGAGGCGGAGGAGGCGGTTGACTCTGTCGCTGCGGGCGCGCAACCACACTCGGCGCGAAGCTCGGGAAGCCGAACACCGACAGGAATACTATCCATACTATCCATACGAAAAGTCTGGATCGCACGTAGACCTCGCAGAGAGTCGTGATGAGCACTGCTCTAGGAAAATTATACTTCGGGACAAAAACAAATTAACCACGGAGGACACGAAGGAACACAGAGGAAACCGAATTTGAAACAACAGCCAGAGCGAGAGCTCTGGCTTTTTGCGTCTCAGGAGGCATTTACAACGCGCTCATGTTGGACAGGAATTCGCTGTTGCCTCTGGTCTTGCTGAGCTTGTCGATCAGCAATTCCATGGCTTCCACCGGGGAGAGCGGGTTCAGGACCTTGCGCAAGACCCAGATGCGCGAGAGGTCTTCCTTGGGGATCAGTAGCTCTTCCTTACGCGTACCCGAGCGTTGAATATCGATAGCCGGGAAGACGCGCTTGTCGACCAGTTTGCGCTCGAGGATGATTTCCGAATTGCCGGTGCCTTTGAACTCTTCGAAGATCACGTCGTCCATGCGGGAACCGGTATCGATCAGCGCGGTAGCAATGATGGTAAGCGATCCGCCTTCTTCAATGTTGCGGGCCGAGCCGAAGAAACGCTTCGGACGCTGCAAGGCATTGGAATCCACGCCGCCAGACAGTACTTTGCCGGAGGGCGGAACGATCGTGTTGTAGGCACGGGCGAGACGCGTAATCGAGTCGAGCAGGATGACCACGTCGCGCTTGTGCTCGACTAATCTCTTCGCCTTTTCGATCACCATTTCGGCGACCTGCACGTGGCGTGCGGCGGGCTCGTCGAAGGTGGATGAAATAACTTCGCCTTTCACCGAACGCTGCATGTCGGTGACTTCTTCCGGACGCTCGTCGATGAGCAGAACCATCAGCACGACTTCGGGATGGTTCGCAGTAATCGAGTTGGCGACATTCTGCAGCAGCATGGTCTTGCCGGCGCGCGGCGGCGAAACGATCAGGCCGCGCTGGCCTTTGCCGAGGGGCGTGAGCAAATCCATAACCCGGGCGCTGGCGTTCTCTCGCGTGGTCTCCAGCTTGAGCCGCTCCTGCGGATACAGCGGCGTCAGATTGTCGAACAGGATCTTGTTGCGGGCTTCGTCGGGCGACTCAAAGTTGACGGCTTCAATCTTCACCAGCGCAAAATATTTTTCGCCCTCGTGCGGAGGACGCACCTGGCCGCTGATGGTGTCGCCGGTCTTGAGATCGAATTTGCGGATTTGGGAGGGCGACACGTAGATGTCGTCGGGGCCCGGAAGGTAGTTGTAATCGGGAGAGCGGAGGAAACCGTAGCCATCGGGCAGGATTTCGAGAACGCCTTCGGCGAAAATGTGGCCTTCTTTTTCGCTCTGCGCCTGCAGGATCTTGAAGATCAAGTCCTGCTTGCGCATACCGCTGGCACCGGGCAGATCCAAGGTCCTTGCGATCTTGGTCAGCTCGGTGATGTTCTTTTCTTTTAGTTCAGCAATGGTCATGATTCACCTGAACCCGCGCACTAGAACATATTCGTTAGTGACAGCGGGAGATTTTCAAAGGAGGGGACGCAGGAAAGACGCAAATAGTAACGAGGCAGGAAGGCGGGGCTGGTTTAAGCAGCCCGCCGTTGTGCCTCAGCAAAATTCTCTGGTTCCGACAGAACTTCTTGCCGCTCCGAGTCAGCGATGCGGTCCAATACACCGTTCATCGTTTCCTGGATTCTGGTACTGGGCCGGTGGAACTTCCGCGTGGCCTTGGAGGCAAGCTGACAAAGCATATACCGGTTCCGCAGAGTCTGTAAAGCATCAAACACACGATCAGAGCGCATGTGCTTTATTTCTCCTTTACTTTATGATGGTGGCCTCGCGCCTTCGTCCTTCCGCCAAGGAGGGTGACCTGCCCCACAGAATAGCACCCTAAGTCACTGATTCCCAGTAGGTTATAAAGGAGTTAAACGCTAAACTCACTTTGAATAGATGCGTCACAGGCCACCGAAGATGCTCAATTTTCTGGGCTTGGCTCCTTAGGCGTAGGTAGTTCAAAAAAGAAGGCCCCAGAAGCTTCCGGATGTACCTGGAACTGGCTAATGTAGCCGCAAGGGGAGAAGAGGTCAAGTATTTATTTGGTCGGCCGCTTTCCCTTCCCAAAGAGGCACCTTTCGGGAGACGACATATTCCTCCCTGGCCTATTGGAATCAGTAGGTTAGCTGGACTGGCGCCAAGGCGGAAATGATTCATTTCGCGGCAACTCTAAATCGCCGGACGCAACTCTTCAGTAGATCGTGCCTTACTAGTTGTCCGATTTCGGGCAGCTCAGTCCGCGAATGGACGGAATCAATGGAACCCCGATGGGTTTTTCGTTTGCCATCAGTGCGCTACGGGGAAAAAGGTCTGGTACCGGACCTGCTATGCATTTTATTTAAGAGCTTTTCTTGAGATGTTCCGCGAATTGGGCGCGCTCTTTAGCGGGAGGCAATGCTCATGGAAACGATGGTGCAGGATTTCCGATACGCCATGCGGTTGTTGAGAAAGAATCCTGGATTTGCATTCGTCACCGTATTCACGCTGGCGCTGGGCATTGGCGCGACGACTGCGATCTTCGGCGTGGTTTACGGAGTCCTGCTTCGACCGCTGCCCTACGAGAAGCCGGACCAGATTGTTCAGCTTTGGGAAGCGAACGATCGTGGCCACCGGATGAATTTTACCGACCCTAACTTTGAGGATATCCGTTCGCAGAGTCATTCGTTGCAAGGGTTGGCGGAATTCGGAGCGGGCGTGGAGTCGGTGTCGGGCGGGGCCGAACCGACGCGGACGATGGTCTCCTCGGTCTCGCAAGACTTCTTTCCACTGATGCGGGTTCAGCCCGTGATGGGGCGCGGCTTTCAGCCGGAGAATCACCGCTTTGGAGCTGCGCCGGTTGCTTTGGTGAGTTACGGATACTGGCGGCAGCAAATGGGCAGCGCGACCGATCTTTCCGCAATTAAGCTTACGATTCTGAACCAGGGTGTGTCGGTGATCGGGGTGCTGCCTGCGGGATTCCGGTTTCCAGATGGGTCCGAAATATGGGTGCCTCGAGAATTGTTTGAGCGTCTGCCTAGTCGAAGTGCGCACAACTGGCACGTCATCGGCCGGTTGCGAAATGGGATCGAGCCGGATCGGGCGCACGCCGAGCTGGCTGTCATCGCCCGCCAGATCAAGCAACAGTACGGCCAAGACGTAGACATGACGGATGTGGCTGTTGCTCGGTTGCAGGACGCAATGACCGGCAACGTACGAGCGGGGTTGTTGATCCTGATGGGAGCGGTGGGCTTTCTGCTCTTGATTGCCTGCGCCAACGTCGCGAATCTGCTGCTGGCGCAGGCTTCGACGAGAGAGAGGGAACTAGCCATTCGCGCCGCAGTTGGAGCCGGCAGAGGACGATTGGCGCGGCAGTTCTTGACTGAGTCGCTTCTGCTGTCACTTGTCGGCGGCGTGTTTGGCGTGCTGATCGCGCGTTTGGGCGTGATTGGACTGGTTCACTTCGCTCCGCCTGAGCTGACACTTATCGAGGACACGTCCATTCAGCTGCCAGTTCTGCTGTTTGCCTTTGGAATTTCTTTAATTGTGGCGGTTGGGCTGGGACTCTTCAGCGTCTTACGGGCGACTTCGGGGGATGTACAACAGGCCCTGGTTGAGCAGGGCCGTTCGCAAACGGGCTCGCGGCGCAGCCGGACAGGTGGCCGTGCCATCATTGCCGGACAGTTGGCGATCACACTGGTGCTGCTCACTGGGGCGGGGCTGCTCGGTCGCAGTCTACTGCATGTGCTTTCCGTTGATCCGGGCTTTCGCACCGAGCACGTTGTGACCATGGATCTGGCGCTCTCTTTCGCGGGCAACGATACGAGCAGGGGGCGCGCGCAGTTCCTCAGCGAACTGCTGACTCAACTGCAAGGGATTCCAGGCGTGGAGGAGGTCGGCGGCACGGGGCATTTGCCGCTGACGGCCCCGCTCTCGGATGGGACTTATGTGATGATGGCCCCCGGGGATCAGCCGCCGCACTCGATGGAAGATTTGGAGCGCTGGTTTCATAATGCGGCGCGCACGGGCCACGCCAGTTACAGTCCTGCGAGCGAAGGATACTTTCACGTGCTCGGAATTCCGCTGCTGCGTGGCCGCTTGTTCGACGATCGCGACACGATAGATGCGCCGCACGTGGCGGTGATCAACCAGTCGCTGGCGCAAGAGAAATGGCCTGGGCGGGATCCGATCGGCCGAACGCTCGAGTTCGGGAATATGGATGGTGACCTTCGTCCGCTGACCATCGTTGGAGTGGTTGGTGACGTGCGCGAGGACAGTCTGGAAGAGCCCTCCAGCCCGATTGTTTATGTGAATTGTCTGCAGCGACCTCAGGCCACCGAGCGCTTCAGTGCGGTGCTGCGGACGGCGACGGATCCTGCTGCGGTGATTTCACCCGCCCGCCGGATTGTGCGCGCGCTTGATCCCAATGTGCCGCCCGTGTTCGGCACTCTGACCGAGATATCCGCGCTTTCCCTAAAATCCAGGAGATTCAACTTGATGTTGTTAGGGGTATTCGCGGCCACAGCGCTGCTCCTCGCGGCTGCCGGTCTCTATGGCGTGATGGCGTATTCGGTGGCGCGGCGGACCGGTGAGTTAGGCACGAGGATCGCACTGGGTGCGACTCGCGGAAATATCGTTCGGCTGGTCTTGCGCCATGGACTCGTGACGACGTTTATTGGTATGGCCATCGGAACTGGGGGAGCGATCATTCTGACCCGCACGCTGCGATCTTTCTTGTTTGGATTGAGTCCGACTGATCCCGTTACGTTTGCGGCCGTCACATTCCTGCTCATCCTGGTGGCACTCCTGGCTTGCTACATTCCCGCTCGTCGCGCAGCCAACATCGATCCCATGGAAGCCCTACGCTATGAGTGAAATATCTCTTCGGCAAGCATGTCCTGCAATGCCTTCCTGCGGCGCTGAGGGCTCATTTCGAGCCGAGTCAAAATCGCTAGACGTGGCTCTTGAGGGGTAAGCCCACAGAGAGCCCACGTCCGGTGGCGGTCCAGTTGGCGCACAACGTATCCCCGGGTTAACTCCTTAATGGTTTCACGGGTCCGGTCGCAAACCGAGAATTCCTTGACAGTTTATCGTACATGCTGTATGTTCTGTAACGACAGAATTTACGGAAAGACCCGTGAGGTCTTTATGAAGACGACATTCGGCGACTTATGGCGGTCGGAGGGGACGATCGGTCGAGGGGCGTATGCACTGGTGGGACTGTTGGGATTCGCGCTCAAGCATAATCTCGATCGTCTCGTCGCCACCTACGGATTTCATCGTCCCTGGGGACTGTTTAACTACTGGGTGCCGGTGCGCGATGTGGCGCGAATCACCCAGTTGCGCGGCAGCGAAGCCGTGTTCCTGGGGACGATGGTCGCTCTCTCCCTGCCGTTCATTTGGGTAGGCGTGGTACTCACCATGAAGCGTCTGCGCAGCGCGGGACTGCCCACACATCTAGTGGCGCTGTTTTTTCTTCCCTTTCTGAATCTGCTGTTTTTCTTGATTCTCTGTGTATTGCCCGAACGGGACCCTGCGGCGGATGATCCTAATGCGAAACTCAAGAAGCGCTCCGCACTGGAACGAATTGTGCCGGACAGCGCGCTGGGAAGCGCCGCGATCTCTCTGCTGATTACCGTGCCTCTTGGCCTCGGGGCCGCAGTGCTTGGGGCGCAAGTGCTGATGAATTATGGCTGGGGATTATTCGTGGCGCTTCCCTTCACCATGGGATTCACCGCAGCGCTGGTTTTCGGAATGAGGCAGCCGCGCAGCCTGGCGGGCTGCGTGGGGGTCGCATGCTTATCCACCATACTTCTGGGCGGGGCGCTGTTGGCGCTGGCATTCGAGGGCATGGTCTGCCTGATCATGGCGACACCAATCGCGCTGCCACTGGCCGCTTTCGGGGGAGCTTGCGCGTATCGGGTCCAGAAGCGCCGGTGGTTGCAGACGGATGCCCCGGTGTTGCTCTCGGCGTTGGTCCTCTTTGTGCCGGGCGTCGAGTGGACGGAGCACTGGGTGGCGACACCGCCGCCAACATTCGTGGTACGAACCGCCCTCGACATCCAGGCCCCGCCCGAAAAAGTCTGGCAGGAAGTAGTCGCGTTCTCGGAGATTGCTCCGCCGACGGAGTGGATGTTTCGAGCGGGCATCGCCTATCCCATCCGCGCGGAAATGGTGGGCAGCGGCATTGGCGCGGAACGGCATTGCGTATTTTCCACGGGAGCATTTGTCGAGCCTATCAACGTATGGGACGAGCCTCGGCTTCTGAAATTTTCCGTGACGTCCAATCCCCCGCCAATGGAGGAATGGACTCCCTACGCGCACATCGAACCCCCGCACCTGCACGGTTTCCTCGAGTCGGAGGGCGGACAATTCCTGCTCACGCCCTTGGCTAATGGCGGCACGCGGCTGGAAGGCACTACCTGGTACCGGCATCGCCTGTGGCCGGCGGCCTACTGGCAGATGTGGTCAGACGCCGTCCTTCACAGGATTCACATGCGCGTACTGAGGCACATTCGGGATGAGGCGGAGAGGAAGCCGCTGTGAAGTGGGGACCGGGGTGTATACTGATCCGCGCTGAGGCAGCCCCTACCGAAATTCCCTCCGCGCGGCCATTCTCGGGACCCCGGACTGTTCGGAAGTAAGGATGGTGTGGCATGGGACATATCTACTACAACGTTCCGATGATTGAGCAGGGTGACAACCCGATCTGCTGGATCGCGTGCGCTGCGATGATCACCTCGTTCAAAACAAAAACGCTTCACAGTATCGGCGAATTCACCGGCGGCTCTGATCCCAGTAACTCCTGTATCCCGGATCCAAATAAAGGTTGGAACGATCTCTACACCAATCTCTCGAAGTTTGGGTTCACCGCGGACGGATCCAACGTGTCGATTGGCCCTGGCTACATCGAAAACATGCTGAGAAGGCACGGTCCTTTCATGATCTTCGTCAATGCGGCAGATTTCCCTTTTTATGGACCGTTCTGCATCAACGTGGGCGGCACCCACGCGGTGGTAGTCAGTGGCGTCGACACTAGCCCTGGCAAGGTGATGATCGTGAATCCCTGGGGCACGAAAACCCCGCCCGCAGACGCCGACATAATTGTGAAACTGATGCAGGACATCACAGATCAAAACCTAAGCCCAGCCGCGTATATGGAATGACGAATCCGCCCAAGTCCTGAGCTGCGGACAAACGAACGGGCGCGTTATGCGGCGCAAGATGAAATCACTCGATTCCGACGCTCCCGGGTGTTCCCAACCAGTACGACAAAAGTATTTCACCCCCGGGTTGTTCCTGGTTTCCTTTTAGACGCTGCGTCCAGAACGCCAATCTTTTCGCTCGAAATTCGATTTGACTTCAAAAAACAGAGGACAGCGTGTGCCCGCTCGCAGAGGAAACCGCCGGTATTTTTCGCGGCTAGAGTCTAAAGTCTCGATGTACGGAATTCCCCCTATTGACAGGGGCTGCTCTCGGCGCTCAGTATTCATGCGATTTATTAAAACCGTTCACTAGGGGGTGTCTATGGCAGGCCTACCTGGGCAGACGACTGCCCGCATTCTGTCTCACCTCTTCTTATTTGCAACGTTGCTTGCGGGGCAGAGCGGCTTTGCCGCGGCCCATCCGGCTCGTGGCGGAAACACCGCGTACATCCGCGTCAATCAGGTTGGCTATGTTGGAAGCTCCACCAAGCGCGCGTACCTGATGGCGAGCGCAGCGGAAACCGGGGCTACCTTCGCGGTCAAGAACTCCAGTGGGACCACGGTTTATTCGGCCTCGGTGGGAACAACTGTGGGAGCGTGGGGGAATTTCGCCGACGTTTATGCGCTGGATTTCGATTCAGTATCGACCGCGGGGACCTACACGATTTCGGTTGCGTCTCCGATTGCGGCCACGTCGCCGGCTTTCAAAATCGACACCGGCGCTAACCTTTACGGAACTCCTCTGGCGAACTCGCTCTTCTATTACGAGACTTCGCGCGATGGCCCGAACTACATTCCGAACTCATTGCGCACGGCGCCCGGACATTTGAACGACGAAAGCGCAAGCGTATATTTCACGCCCAGCTTCACCAAGAATGACAGCGCAGGTCCGCTGACCGCGACTGGAGCAGTGATCGATGGGTCCGGAGGATGGTGGGACGCGGGCGATTACCTAAAGTTCGTCCAGACGCACACGTACACGATTGCCTTGATGCTGGTCGGCGTGCGCGATTTTCCCGGACAGATGGGCTCGGGATCGAGCGCGTCGAACTTCACTGCCGAAGCGCAGTTCGGTCTGGACTGGTTGCAGAAGATGTGGGTCGACAGCTCGAAGACTCTCTATTATCAGGTGGGTGTCGCCTCAGGCGGACACAACTATGTTGGCGATCATGACATTTGGCGCCTGCCGCAGGCCGACGACAACTATCAGGGCTGTGCGTCGCCGTATCAATTCATTTGTCACCGGCCGGTGTTTCAAAACACCGCAGGGGGTGCCGGGGCGTCTATCAGCCCTAATCTCGCGGGACGCCTGGCCGCCGATTTTGCGCTCTGCTACAAAGTATTCGCCGCCACCAATGCGGCTTATGCCAATCAGTGCCTGCTTTCGGCCGAGCACATTTTCGATCTGGCAAATACCGCGCCCAGCGGAAATCTCCTGACGGTGGGTCCGTTTGATTTTTATCCGGAAGCCGAATGGCGGGATGATCTCGAACTCGGCGCCACGGAGCTGTACTTCGCTCTACAAGGTGCGACCAGCCTTCCCCCGGGACTGCCGCATACCGATCCCATGTATTACTTGCCACTGGCGGCGACGTGGGCCAATGCCTATATTACCGGTCCAGGCGACGCAGCCGACACGCTGAATCTTTATGACGTGAGCGGCCTGGCGCACTTCGAGTTGTATCGCGCCATCGTGCTGGCGGGAAACCCTCCGGGGCTCGCCACCTCGGAAGCCGCGCTGCTGGCCGATTTGAAGAAGCAACTGGACAAGGCTGTCGCGCAGGCCGGAACGGATCCATTCGGCTTCGGATTCCCCTGGGCCACGTATGACACAACCTCGCACGGCGGCGGTCTGGTCATTATGGCGAACGAGTACGACAACCTGACCAGTTCGACCGCATATGCGGCCTACGGAAATCGCTGGCAGGCGAATGTGCTCGGAGCAAATGCCTGGGGCACGTCGCTGATCGTAGGCGATGGCGGCACCTTCCCGCTCTGCATGCAGCACCAAGTCACCAACATCCTTCCTGTGCCTCCGAATGGACCTCCGTTCCTTCTGGGAGCAGCGGTGGAAGGTCCGAATTCGTTCGCAGCCAGGGGATCGCTCAGCGGCATGGTGGCGTGCCCTCCGAATGGCGTGGATCAGTTCGCCACCTTCAACGGGAATAAGGCCGTGTATCAGGACAATGTGCAGTCTTACTCTACGGTCGAACCAGCCATCGATCTCACGGCGTCGTCATTTCTGGGATTCGCGTGGGAAATTGCTGGGGCGCCGTCTGGAACTCCGTAGTCGGACTTCGTAACGTGGGATTCGAAGGGAGCGATCTAGCTCCCTTCGATCTTCCTCAGCGCAGGCCCGCGATGAACGCGACTCGGCGTGCTGCAGTCGATAAATTCTGTCAGCTTTGCCATTTCAACCACGAAGGAGGCAACATGACGCGGAAGATTTCAGCCTTGCTGTATGCCGGCGTGACCAGCCTGGTCCTCTCGGGACTGCTCGGGATGGTTCCGCGCGCCAACGCTCAAACCCAAATACAGGTCTATGGTGCCTGGCATTGCTATACGGACGGTTGCAGCTGGGCTTCGGTCCCCAACATGACAACCTTTGATACCGATAACCGATGGTTGATTGATCGGAACCTGAACGGCACCTATTCGCCATCGGTGAACCTGGTCATCCTAAGCTTTGTCGATCCCGTGAAGCTGATGAACAAGACCAACGATTCGGGCGACGTCAACGGGATACCCGTCGGGATGAATACGGCGGTGATCAATTACTTTCAGAGCCGAGGGGTGCGCGTGATGCTGTCGATTGGAGGAGCCAGTTATAGAAAGAACTGGGACAAGGCGTTGAACAGCAATCCGACGCAACTGGGGATCAATGCGGCCAACGCCGCCAGGCAATTCAATGTTGGCACGGAAATTGACTATGAAAATAGCAGCACCCCGAATACATCCGGATTGCAGCAGTTCGTTAGCGCCTATCGCTCGCAGATCGCTTACGACGCCAGCGGAGCGAACTATGCCGCCCGGCTCACCATCGATGTGGGTGACGGCGACACCTACCTCACCAAATTGGAAAACTATGCCGTGACGAATTGGCTGCAGACCGGTGCGCCAGTGCTCGATTATGCCAACGCCATGGTGGGCTCGCAAAGAACGAGCGTAGCCACGCTGGAATCAGGCTGGCAGCAGCACGTGGATGGGTACGGGACGTCGGTGCCTCCGCAAGCGCCCGCCAAGTTGACGGGAAGCCTGTGGCTGATTGGTGGCCAGGCGAATTGCGATAATTTCAGCAATTCCGATCAGAACACGGCCGCCAGCTTCGTGGAAAATCTCGCGCCGGCTGGCGCAGGAACGACCACAGGCATGCTGGGTTACATGTTCTGGGCAGCCGGTTGCCAGGGCAACGGCACAGGTTGCACGTTTCCGCCCACCACCTGCGAGAACGGAATGGGAGGCGCCATGACAGCTTTCAGCGTTCCAGTGCCCATGCCGGCGTTGCGGCAGAATTAAATTCGAGGAGTTCTCCATGTCACCGTCCAGCCCGTGCGCTCACCGGGACCGCGTGGGCTGGCTTTAGCCCAAAGGAGCCCAGCCATGAAGTTCCGAGCCCTCTCCCGATCCATCATGCTCGTGATCAGTTCAGTCCTTCTCATGACGACTTCTGCCATCTCTCAGGGTTCGCTCGAGAAGGTTGCAGTCTCCCTCAAGAGCGGGTGGTTCGTTCAGTCCTCAGCCAACGTAAGCGCGACCGGCGCCCAGATTTCAACCCCAGGATTTTCCACGACCGGATGGTTGCCAACGAGCATACCCGCGACTCCCGTGGGCGCGGAGGTTGGCAACAGCGTCTATCCCTCACCGTACACCGGGATGAACGCGCAACAGATTCCGGGATGGCCTCCTGCGGGACAAAACTTCGCCAACGTAGCCTGGCCGACCGGGAGTCCCTATAGCGTGCACTGGTGGTTCCTGAACCAATTCACCCTTCCTTCGACTCTGGCAGGGCAACGTATCTACGTTCACTTTGACGGAATCAATTACCGCGCGAACTTGTGGGTGAATGGAACACAGATCGCCACGAACACCCAAATGGTCGGCACCTACACCAGATTTGAGTATGACATCACCAGTGTCGCGCACATTGGAGCAGCCAATGCCGTAGCTCTGGATATCGCTGGCCCCTTGAGCACCGATCTCGCGATTGTGTTCGTGGACTGGTATCCTCTGCCGGCCGACCGGGATGAAGGAGTCTGGCGCGATGCCTGGATCACAAACAGTGGTCCGGTGAAAGTGAGATTCCCCCAGGTCCAAACCAGTGTGAGCGCAAACCTCAGCTCCGCTGCTCTTACGGTGACCGCGGAATTGTCGAATCCGACTACTTCGAGCGTAAGCGGCACGTTGAGCGGCACCATCAATCCCGGGAACATCACTTTCTCCCAGCCGGTAACTCTGGCCGCAGGAGCTGCAAACCAGGTTTTTACTTTCGCACCCAGTTCCTACACGCAGCTCAACATTGCGAGCCCAGCACTCTGGTGGCCTGCGAAGCTGGGGGCACAAAATCTCTACCAATGCAGCATGCAGTTCACGGTTGGCAGCACGGTCTCCGATACCTCCAGGTTCAACTTTGGCATCCGGAAACTCGACACGGGTCTGGGCCCAGTAACCAGTTCCGGCCAGCAGTGGCGCTGGTTCAAAATCAACAACCAACCCATCATGCTGAAAGGGGCCGGATGGGCTCCGGACATGCTGGTGAAGAGAGATCCAACTCGCATCAACAACATGTTCCAGCTGATCCTGGATATGGGAATGAACATGCTCCGCTTCGAAGGCAAGATGGAAGATCAGACCTTCTACGATCTGGCGGACCAGAACGGAGTCATGCTCATGGCCGGCTGGGTCTGCTGCAGTCAATGGGAGCAGTGGAAGTCCTGGAGCACGGAGAATCAAAACGTAGCCAACAGCTCGCTGGATACCCAGATACGCGCACTTAGAAACCATCCCAGCGCGTTCCTGTGGCTGAACTCCAGCGATCTGGTTCCTCCCGCCAGCAACGAACAGCAAGAGGTCAACATCGAGACTGCCGATCATTGGCCGAACCCGGTCGTGACCGACGCCAATTACGGCACGTCAAGCGTAACCGGACTGAACGGCATGCGAGAAGGTGGACCCTACGAATGGGAGCCTCCCATCTATTTCTATTCCAATACTAACCAGGGTGGGGCCTATGGATTCATCGATGAAGCCAGCGTCGGGCCGTCCGTACCGGCCATGGAAAGCATGATCACCGGGCTCAATGAAAACCCTGTTAACTGGCCCATCGACAGCACCTGGAATTACCACATGGGCGGATCTCCCTTCGATACTCTGAACGTGGTAACCGCCGCGTTGAACGCCCGCTACGGCACGACGACCAGCGCAGCCGACTATGTGAAGAAATCGCAGGCACAAAACTACGAGTCGTGGCGGGCGCAGTACGAATCGTATGAAACCAACAAGACCAAGACCGACGGTACGGCTACGACCGGATTCGTCGATTGGATGCTCACCAGTGGGTGGTTCTCGTTGCACTGGCAGACCTTTGACTGGTATTTGAGGCCGTCGGCCGCCTACTTCGGGGTGAAGAAGAGTGCAGAGCCGCTCCACGCCGCGTGGGATTACGGCTTCAGCAACCACGTGACCGTGACCAACGACTACTACCAGAGTTACACCGGCCTGATGGTGACCGTGGATGTTCTCAACTTCGATCTAACCAACAAATACCACAACGTTGTAACGCTGACCGCAGGTCCGGCGAGCAGCAATGTCGCCCTCACTATTCCGACACTCTCCGGGCTCACCACGACTTACTTTGTGAAGTTGAAACTGCAGGATTCGACCGGCAAGGTGCTGAGCGACAATTTTTACTGGTACTCGACCAGCCTCGACACTCTGAGCAGCCACTGCAAGTGGTATTACTGTGGCGACAAGAACTACGCCAACCTTACCTCGCTGCAGACACTGCCCATGGTGACGCTCACGCACATGGATAGCTTTGGCACCGATACTGCGGCCACAACTCTAACCAACTCCAGTACCAGCCTGGCATTCCTGATCCGGCTGCGCGTCACGAACGCCGGAAATGACGTCCTGCCGGCGTTTTGGACCGACAACTACATCACTTTGCTGCCCGGCGAAAGCCGGAGCGAGACCGTAACTTTCCCGACGGGAACGCTGCCGCCGGGGTCGATCGTGCAGGTGGACGGATTTAACGTGAATCCAGACTGACAACTGCAGACAAACAATTGCGCTTCATAAAATCGCGCGGGACAAATGGTTCGCTAGCGCGGCCACAGCCAGCCGAACGTCCCCGCGGTCAGCAGGGCGTAAACCAACCCATCGATCACTTCTTTGATCGTGAAGCTCCACGTCTGCCCCTTCCAGATGCCGTTGCTGATCGTTCCCAGGCCGTAAGCGAGAAACGCGGCCGTTCCCACAACACGGAAGACGGCGAGATAGGGCGCGCCTGACGCGACGGTGTGCGCCGTTAGATACGCGACAAAAAACCCAATCAGCAAGCAGTATCCGAGCCACTGGCTGAGGAACTGCGCCATCACTGGCGGGCCGCTGGGGAACACCGTCATCATGCCGACCGGCCCCTGATTGTATTTTTCGATCACCGCCGGCGACTTCATATCTTTATGAGTGGTATGCGGGAAGATGTAGAGTCCGCGCTTCAGTCCGGCGGCGCGCAGGGCGGGAAGAACTTTGTCCTCGTCGGGTAGCTTCTGGTAGTCGCCACGGTGGTAAGGCAGCACCATGTGCATGATGGAACTGGCCACGAATACGATGACTGCCGAGAGCACGATAGGGAGCCAGAGAGCGGAGAGCGGAACCATGCGGAGCCTCCTGATCGAATTAGGTTGACTGCCGGGTGTCATGGCGAGGCTATCGTTGAGTTGGACGGCGGTCAAGGGTTTAGTGGACTGTGCATCCTATGTGGCCGCCAAATGTAGCGCCGGCGTCCCGCCGGCTGTCGCGGGGGCGTCTCGCCCGCGCGGAGGCAGGCTGTTCCTGGGCGATGTCGAGGGAGTCTCGCGACTCAAATCCGCAGAGGCGCCTCGATGCATCTAAACTGGGACGATGACAGCCGACGGAAATCCAGCCCGCGTACAAGTGATTCACTCTGAAACCCACGACTCCGTGCAGCTTAAATCGTGGCTGGAGCAACTGGTCGTAAAGCGCGGCAGCGACCTGTTGCTGGTGCCGCAAGCGCCCGCGTCCATTCGCGTCGAGGGAGCTCTTGTCGCCATCGGCGACACTCCTCTGACCGGCGATGACATCGAAGGCGCGGTGCTGCCGGCGCTGGCGCCGCATGCGCGCGAAGAGTATCAGCGGAGCCATATCGCGGATTCGTCGTATCGCGTCGAGGGATTCGGGCGGTTCCGCATCAATCTGCATCGCGAGCGCGGACGCGCCGCCGCAACCGTGCGGGCGCTGCCCTCTAAAGTGCCGGCGATTGACGAACTCCATCTGCCCGCGGGAGTCGCCGCACTGGCCAAGCTGCAACGCGGCCTTGTGATCATCGGAGGAGCGACCGGCTCCGGGAAGACCACGACTCTGGCTGCCTTGGTAAACGAAATCAACCAGCGGGACGCGCGGCATATTGTAACGATCGAAGATCCCATCGAGTACGAGCACACCCATAACCAGAGCGTGATCGAGCAAGTGGAAATCGGGATCGATGCTCCCGACTTCCCTACCGCACTGCGCGCCGCGCTGCGGCAGGCGCCGGATGTGATCGTCGTAGGTGAGATGCGCGATCCGGAAACGGCTCGCATAGCGCTCTCGGCAGCCGAGACCGGCCACCTCGTGTTCACTACGCTTCACACAACCGACGCGGCGTCGACGGTCTCGCGCATCGCCGACTCGTTCCCGCAGGAACGCCAGCACTCGGTTCGCGCTGAGATGGCGATGGCTTTGGCCGCCATGCTGACGCAAACCCTCATTCCACGGCGCAACGGCGGGCGCGTGCCCGCCGCTGAATTGCTGATGGTGGGGTACGGCGCGCGGCAGCATATCCGCAAGAACGCGCTGCAGCATCTGCAGCAGGAGATCACCATCACCCGCAAGCAAGGATCGTTCACGCTGGAGGAATCACTGGCCCAGTTGGTCTTTCAGAACGAATTGGCACGCGAAGATGCCATGGTGCGGGCGCTGCATCCGCAGGATTTGGACGTCATGCTGAAGGCTAAGGGATTTTAGGATTCGGCGCCGTTGAGGAGACCCCAAGAGATTGCAAGATTGTCTACGATCATCGTTCTAGTGTTTAACAAACTGGACGAAATCGAGTGGGCTGCTGAGTGACGTCGTCACGATTTAACAAAATCGCTCGCATGGTGCTCCTGATAGCGAGCTTCATCTGTTTGTTTCCTATTTCAATTCGCATCGCCGATCCCTTCTTTACCCATCCGTTCCAGAGAAGTTGGCAATACCGGTATCCCATCCTGCTGGTCTGGCCCGACCACGTCGAGATGAGATGGGTGCACGATCTTTCCGAAGTATCGCCTCGTCCGAAAGGCGAGAGTTACACTTTCACCGTTCCGCCCGAGCGGCAGGCATGGGTCGAGAGCAAAGTGCGAAACACAGCTTCGCCTAGCGGCAACGCCGCCTGGGTCATCCACGTTAGACAACTAGGTGCCGCTAGACAGCAAATTCAGTTGGAATTGCTCGGAGACGGCATCACGGGCATGATCTATGAGGCCAGACCAGACGAGATTGTGCCCCTCCGGTTAAGACTGGCCGGGCCAGGGTGTCCAGCTACTGTTATTGGGTGGGCTCTGGATTCTGGTTTGGTTTATTCGCCGCCTGATGCCGCTGCATAGACGGCAATCGTCCCGTTCTCCGGATAACGGTTGAAACATCACAATTCCCTCAATGAGTGCGGAGAGTCGAAGGTTCGTCAACCACCAGGCAAGAAAAAGCTGGCGATGGTCTTATTGGGAGCTTTGGAACTCCATGTTCTCGTCGACCGAAAGCCGCGCAGGCGTGCCGGAGGTATCGTCGCCGGAGCGGCTTGCGACTACGCGAAAGCCGCCGGAACTCGTCTGGACGTCGTAGGTATAAGGAGGACGCTGCCGGACAATCGTCATGGTGTTGGACGAGATCAGCTCGTCGAACGAGGCGTATTTTCCTTCGGTGGCGAAATAGCGGCGTTCGGCGCTGGCGATACTCATCAGATCGCTCTTCACGCCGGTGATGTTGATGGCGGCCTTGGGGGTGTTTGCTCCGGTGGGAGCGGACGAGCTCTGTATCTGCTGGGAATAGATGTACATGCCGACGGCCATTACGATAATGACGCTGAGAAAGCTGAACAGGCGGCTCATGGGTTCCTCCCGAGTTTATTGCATCGCGAATCGTGCGCGATGACAAGTAACTAGAGTGCAGCGGCAAGTTGCCCCCGCCAATGACCATGCGGGCTAAAAGAATGTGCGTGAGAGCTGGATTTCAGGCGGCTTGTCTGGGGCAAGGCACCAGATTTCAGCCGCAAAGTGGCGCAAGAATAAAGCCCTCGGCGCAAGCCGTGGGTACGTTTTCGCGTGATGAGAGCCCCGAAGGGCGTAAGAGGTCCTCGGGTCAAGGTACCAATCTGATCCCGCTCTTCACGCCCAATAGGTGCGGTCCAGGCTGCGGTACTGGATGGCTTCGGCGATGTGTTTGGGCTCGAGGTTCGGCACATCTTCCAGGTCGGCGACGGTGCGGGCCACTTTCAGAATGCGGTCGTGGGCGCGGGCGCTCAGACCCTGCTGGGTCATGGCGCGTTCAAGCAGGCGTTCGCAGTCAGCCGAGAGCTCACAGTGGGTGCGGATGTGGCGGGAGGACATCTGCGCGTTGCAGTAGAGCTTTTCGCGCGAGGTGGAGAAACGCGCCAACTGCTTCTGGCGGGCGCGGATGACGCGTTCGCGAATCTTTGCCGAGCTTTCCGGCTCGTGAGTGGAGCGCATCTCTTTGTAGTTCACTGCAGGAACATCGATGTGGATGTCGATCCGATCCATGAGCGGGCCGGAGATTTTAGAGACGTAGCGCTGGATCATCGGGGTCGTGCACTGGCAGTCGCGCGTCCGGTCGTTGTGGAAACCGCAGGGACACGGATTCATGGCCGCGGCCAGCATGAAGCGCGCCGGGAAGGTCAGCGACATGGAGGCGCGCGCAATCGAGACCGTGCCATCCTCGAGCGGCTGGCGGAGGACTTCGAGCACGTTGCGGGGGAATTCCGGGAGTTCGTCGAGAAACAGCAGGCCGTTGTGAGCGAGCGAAACTTCGCCGGGTCGCGGGATCACGCCGCCACCGATCAATCCGGCGTCAGAAATCGTGTGATGCGGTGAGCGATAGGGACGCGTTCCGACCAGGCCCGTGCCTTGGTCGAGGACTCCGGCCACGCTGTGAATCTTTGTGGTTTCGAGGGCTTCTTCGAAAGTGAACGGCGGCAGGATGGTGGGCATGCGCTTGGCGAGCATGGTCTTGCCGGAACCGGGCGGACCGATCATGAGGATGTTGTGTCCTCCGGCGCAGGCGATCTCGATGGCGCGTTTCGCCGTCTGCTGGCCGCGGACGTCTTTGAAATCGACAAAGAACTGCTGCGACTCGCGCAGCAGCGAGTCGCCGTCGGCCTTGATGGGGAGAATGCCGTTGCCCGAATTTACGAAATGGATCACGTCAAGCAACGAGCGCACCGGATAGACATCCAGTCCTGAGACCATGGCGGCTTCCTTGGCATTCGCTTCTGGGACAACCATGCGAGCGATCTTCTTCCCGCGGGCCTCGATAGCAATGGGGAGGGCGCCACGAACGCTGCGCACACCGCCGTCGAGAGACAGTTCGCCGACGAACAGGCAGTCGGGCATTTCCTTTTTGGTGAGGCCGCCATAGGCTCCGACGATGCCGAGGGCCATGGGCAGATCGAATCCGGAACCTTCTTTCTTGATGTCGGCAGGGGCGAGGTTAATGGTGATGTGCGTGGGCGGGATGTCGTAGCCGCAGTTCTTCAGCGCCGCGCGGACTCGGTCGCGGCTCTCGCGCACCGCGGCGTCGGGCAGGCCGACGGTGTGGAAGTGGTCCTGATCGCACTTGATGCCCGAGCAGTCGACTTCCACTTGAATAATGTTGGCATCGATACCGTAGACTGCGGCGCTGAGAGTCTTGTAGAGCATGTGGCGGCTGGCGGTGATTCCCCAATTCCCCACTTCTCGCCAAGAACGCGAGAAATGGGGCACCCGGGCACACGGAGTCCTGAGGTGCCAGATACTCACTCTAGAGGTTCGATCGCAGTGCTGGCTGTGACGGATGTCACCAACGGCCTGTGGAAAACGCCAACAATCCCAACAAAGCTTTTAACCGCTAAGGTCGCAAAGAGAAGACGCGAAGCCGCAAAGAGCGCGGAGGTAGAGCCTTGCCGCTTCTCTCGGCGACCTTTGCGGGCTTTTCTTTGCGATCTCGGCGGTTACAGGCTTTTGGCGAGTTTCTCAGCAAACTGTTCGTCCCAGAGGTACCGCGGAGAAGCGCGTGCTAAACTTTCGCGTCATTCCGCTCCCGGGGGCCCTCATGTTCCGACTAGTGCTGGTGTGGATGTTGTCGCTTGCGTGGTTCACCGTCAGCGCGAAGGCGCAGAGTCCTGACACTCCTGAGGCTGGCTCGGTCGAGGCCATCGCAGCGGCTACGACCGATCCGCATTTTGTTTCGCCCTGGGTCTCGTATATTCCCCAGTCCGATACGGTTCCGTCTCCCGAGAAATTTCTGGGACGGATCATGGGGGCTCCGGGAGAACTGCTGGGCACGGAGAAGGCTTATGCCTACGCTCGGGCGCTGGCGGCAGCGAGTCCACGGGTTCGCGTGTTCACGATTGGCCGCAGCGAAGAAGGGCGCGATATCGTCATGCTCGCCGTTGCCGATGAGGCGGGAATTCGCGATCTCGACCGTCTGAAAGCCGCCACAGCAGCGCTGGCCGATCCGCGCCGCACCGATCAGGCAGCTGCCGAAAAACTGATCGCCACCTCACGCCCCATCTATTACTTCAACGCCGCACTGCATTCCGACGAGACCGGATCGACCGAAGCCATGCTCGAGCTGGCGTATCGCCTGGCCGTGTCGGAGCAGCCCATGATCCGGCGCATTCGGGAAAAAGTCGTGGTACTGATCAATCCCATTTCCAATCCCGACGGCCGTGACAAAATGGTCGACTGGTTCTACCGTTATCTCAAGGGGAAGACCGACCGCAACACTCTTCCCCGCCAGTCGCCGCCGTACTGGTCGAAGTACACCTTCGTCGACATCAACCGCGACACTCACCAGCAGACGCATGAAACCACGAAGGCCGTGCATCGCATGTTTTACGAGTGGCATCCGACGGTCGTCCACGACTTGCATGAGGGCGTGCCATTGATGATGACCTGGAACGGCACCGGTCCTTATAACCCCAACGTCGACCCGATCACCTACAGCGAGTTTCTCGCCCTCAGCTTCCACGAAGTCGAAGCCATGACCGCCATGGGCATGCCAGGAGTTTCGACGTGGAATTTTGGGGAGGCATTTGCGCACCTGTATCTGGATTCCGTGGCCATGAATCACAACAGCATTGGACGCGGATACGAAACTTTCGGCAACGGCAGCGCGGAAACCGAGAAACGCGCGATCACGCCGTCCGCTACAACGATGGAGTGGTACCGGCCAATTCCAGCCCCGCGAGAGGTCACATGGTCGGCGCGCGACAATCTCAACTATCAGGAGACCGGGGCGCTCGCGGCGCTCGACGAGACAGAGAGCCAGGCTCAGGAGATGCTGCGCAACTTCTACAAGAAGTCGTGGGACTCCTGGCAGAAGGGGCTGACGCAGCCCCCTTACGCGTTTCTGATTCCGGAAGATCAAGGAGACCCGGCGCGGGTGGCAGCAATGGTCGGACGGCTCATGGCTCAGCACATCGAGGTCGCTCGCGCGCAGAACACAATTCAGGTAAAGGAAGGTAGCTTTCCCGTTGGCACGTATGTCGTACGCCTCGATCAGCCCTATCGCAACTACGCGGTTGATCTGCTCACTCCGCAGCATTATCCGAAGGATGGAGAACCGCCCTACGACGATGTCTCCTGGGAGCTTCCCGCGAACTATCATCTGCTGGCGATCACGACCGCCGACGCGTCGATCCGTAACCTTGCGCTGTCCCCGCTGAGCGATGTGCCGCATCCATCAGGACGTGTCACGGGCAGCGGTCCCGTCTATTTGCTGAAGGACACCGGTCAGGAATCGTTTCTAGCCGCGCGCTATCGTCTGGCAAATTCTGAAATTCAAATTGCCGAGCGTGAGTTCGAGGTCGGAGGCTCCAAATTTTCCGCTGGGTCGTGGATTCTTGCTGGTCAATCGGGCCTGCATGAAGCAATCGCGTCGACGGCGGCCGAACTGGGACTAGACTTTACGCAAGTTGCCACTGCGCCGGATGTGCCGCGCCACAAAGCCAAAGCGCCGCGCATTGGCGTCTGGGTTCCGTGGGCCGACACCGACTCAATTGGTTGGGTCCGTTATTCGCTCGATCAGCGCAAAGTTCCTTACACGTATCTGCGCGACGAAGACATTCGCGCCGGGAACCTGCGGGCGCGCATCGACGTGCTGCTGTATGGGCATGTCGACCTGGAACTGGCGGAGCAGATCGAAGGCCTGCCGACGACCTGGTCGCCGATGCCTTTCAAGAAGACGGCGCAGACACCGAGCTTCGGCACTCCCGCCGAATCGGATGACATCATGGGAGGAATTGGCTATGAAGGACTGGGGCAGATTCAGCACTTCATCGACGATGGCGGCCTGATGGTGACGCTCGGCAGCGGCAGTATGCTGGCACTCGAGGGCGGACTGGTGCGCTTTGTGCGACGGTCCTCCGGGGGCGTGCCACGCAGCGCGGCGGGCGGCGGAGGCGCATCGTCCGCAGCCTCGCAACAGGCGGCCACGCGGACGCCGGGGGCCCATGTGCGCGTCACCTTCGATCGCGCCGATCATCCCATTGCCTACGGATATCCGGCACACACTTACGTCTTCCGGCAGAATTTTCCCTTATATAACGTTCCGCGCCGCTGGCTGCGCATGGCTTATTGCACCACCTGCCTGGATGGTCCTGAAGACCGCAGCGGGGTAGTGATGGAATGGGGCGACACGGACGGCAAACCGTTGGTCGAGAGCGGCCAGGCATGGGGAGAAGAAAATCTGATCGGCCGTCCGGCCATCCTGGATATGCCCGTGGGCAAAGGACACGTCGTCTGTTTCAACTTCAACCCCATGCACCGCGACATGAACCGCGGCGACCAGCGTCTGCTGTGGAATGCCCTCATCAACTGGCAGGCCATCCTTGCCAATCAGGCCAAGCCGGCGGACTCCCCGGTGCCATCGCCTGAGCCTGACGAGTAATAATTCACATGCCAGAATGGCCAAGAAGGCGGTTGTTCCGTCGAAGCGTATAGAATGGGGCGTATAGAATTTAGGATGCTTTTGTTAGGATTGCTTTTCTCCTCATGAGTCCGGACCCTGTTAATACCTCACATACGTCCCGCCCTCCCGGAAATCTGGACCGGGAAGAGTCTCAGTTATGGCGCTGGGCTCTGGGGTTCATGCTCTTGCTGTCGTTCGCGCTGGCGGGGCTGCTGTGGGAGCGGCTGGAGAACATTCCGTTTCAACTTCGAGCCATTCCGATTGGGATCGTATTTCTTTCGATCCTGTTCGCGGTATACGCCTACGGACGCCGGCGCGAAGTCAGCGAACTCAAAGGTTTGCTGCGTGGATTGCAGGAGCACGTAGGCGCGGCGCCTTCGGAAGAGCAACTCGACCAGCTCAGCCAGGTCATCATGCGCTCGCAACGCAACTTCAAGGAGTTGATTGACTCCTTTGATGACCCCGCATGCGCGGTGTCGCTCGACGGCACTCTGCGGACGGTGAACAAGCGCGTCGCCGAATTGACGGGGCTGACTTACTCCGATCTGGTTGCGAGTAAGATCTACGATTTGATCGAGGAGCCGACTCAAGAAGAAGTGGAACGCGGCTTGGGGCGCTTTCTGGAAAAAAAGCGCTGGGCCGGGACGGTGCGAGTGCGGCTGAAGGACAATGCAAGGCCTCTTTATTTTGAATGCGTCGTCAACGGTATTGTCAAAGGCGACGAGGTCGTAGGCGCGAGCATCCTGGGGCGCGACGTAACCGAACTCCGCGAGAAGGAGATGCGCTTCACCGAATTGTTCGAAACCCTGCAGGAGGGCGTCTACTTCAGCACGCCCGACGGTCAGTTGCTCGACGCCAATCCGGCCCTGGTAAGCATGCTGGGATATGCCGAGAAGGGCGCCCTTTTGGCAGTGGAACCGGCGGCATTGAACTTCGATCCCGGGCAACCGGTGCTGGGGCGCGCGATTGACGATCGCGGAGGCGTGCGCACGCGGGAGGTCAAACTCCGCCGCAAGGATGGGAAGCCGGCGGTCTTTCTGGATTCCTCGCGGGCGGTTTGGGACACATCGGGAAACATCATTCGCTACCAGGGGACGCTGGTGGACATCACCGAACGGCGGCGGATGGAGCGGCAACTGGCGCAACAAGAAGAGTTTCGCGGCCGGCTGCTGGAAAGTTTCCCGGACCTGATTCTCGTCGTGGATCTCGAGGAACGCTACACCTTCGTCAGTTCCCGGGCTCGCGATCTTCTGGGCTACGAGCCTCAAGACATGCTTGGAAAAAAGATCTCGGAGCTGGACGATCATTCGCCGGAACTCGCTTCCCTATACCACGATGTAGTTTCCGGTAGTCAGGTATTCGGTTCGGCGGAATACGGGGCGAAGCATCGCGATGGGACCTGGCGGACCATGCGCGCTTCCGGCAGCCAGTTGGTCGATGCCGAGGCAAAAATCAACGGAGTCATTATTTCTGTCCGCGATATTACAGTCGAACGAAAACTGGAACAGCAGGTCGTACAGAGCGAGCGCCTGGCCGCGATGGGTGCGATGATCGGCGGAGTCGCGCACGAACTCAATAATCCTCTAACCAGCATCATGGGCGTCAGCGAACTTCTGCAGGACACCGAGACCAACGAAACTTCCCGCAAGCAGTTAGCGATGCTGCAGCAGCAGGCGCGACGCGCTGCGGAGATCGTACAGAACCTGACCTATTTCTCGCGTCCACCCGCTCCCGGCAAGAGCCGGATCAATCTGGTGGAGGTGGTGGAGCGCACTCTGAACCTGCATGCCTATTCGCTGCGCAAGAACAATATTACCGTGGACTTTCTGAAAGAATCTGGGATGCCCTATGCATTGGGCGATCCGCACCAGTTGATGCAGGTGTTTCTGAATCTGATCGTGAACGCCGAGCAGGCGATCCGCGAGGCGCGGGATAAGGGAACGCTTCGGATCCGCTTGGGCAAAGGCGACAATTCGGTGTGGGTCAGCTTTCACGACGATGGTCCGGGCATTCCGAAGGAGAACCTGGCGAGCATCTTCGATCCCTTCTACACCACGAAACGTCCGGGGCGCGGCACGGGGTTGGGCCTGAGCATCTGCAAGTCGGTGATGAAGGAGCACAACGGCAGCGTGGAAGCGGCAAACTCTCCCGGTGGGGGAGCGGTGTTTACGGTGACGCTGCCGGTATCGGGGGCAGCGCCTGTCTCGGCATGATTTTTGCTAGCGCTCTACCGCCATGGCCACGGCGTTCCCTCCGCCAAGACAAAGGGCGGCGATTCCACGTTTCACATCGCGGCGGATCATTTCATAGATCAGCGTGACCAGCACCCGCGCCCCGCTGGCGCCAATCGGATGGCCGATGGCTACGGCGCCGCCGTTCACGTTTACTTTGTCGGGATTCAGGCCCAACTCGCGCATTACGCCCAGCGCCTGCACGGAGAAAGCTTCGTTGAGTTCGTACAGATCGACATCCTCATTCTTCCAGCCCGTCTTCTCCCAGATTGTTCGCACCGCGCCCACGGGAGCCATCATGACCCATTTGGGTTCGACTCCGCTGGTCGCCTGGGCCACGATGCGGACCATCGGCTTCGCACCCAGTTTCGCCGCCCGCTTCGCGCTGGTCACTACCAAAGCGGCGGCGCCATCGTTCACACCGGGAGCATTGCCGGCAGTGACCGTGCCGTCTTTTTTGAACGCCGGCTTGAGCGATCGCAGCACTTCGATGGTGGTGTCTTCGCGAGGACTTTCGTCCTTGTCGAAAATCGTGGAAGGCGCGCCCTTCTTCTTCGCCAGAATCTCCACCGGAACCACTTGCGACTTGAAGCGGCACTCCTTGATCGCGGACAGCGCTTTGCGGTGCGAGTTCAATGCAAACTGATCCTGCTCCTCGCGAGTGATCCCATATTTCTCAGCAACGTTTTCGCCGGTGATGCCCATGTGGTAGTCGTTGTAAATGTCCCACAGGCCATCGTGAACCATGGAGTCGACAATCTGCGCATTGCCCAGGCGATATCCCTTGCGTGCTTGCGGCAGAAGATACGGAGCGTTGGTCATCGATTCCATTCCCCCGGCGACGACAATCGAACTGTTTCCCGTCTGCACTGCTTGCGCCGCAAGAGCGACGGATTTCAATCCTGAGCCGCAAACTTTGTTGATAGTCATGGCACCTGTCGCGGGAGACAGTCCGCCGAAGATGGCGGCCTGTCGCGCGGGATTCTGGCCGAGTCCGGCGGTGATCACGTTGCCCATGATGCACTCGTCGATCTCTGCACCCTCGACACCCGCGCGCTTGACCGCCTCGCGGACAGCGATGGCGCCGAGTTGCGGAGCGCTGAAATCGGACAGGCTGCCCTGAAATTTTCCGACCGCAGTGCGACAGCCGGAGATGATGACAACATCGTCAAAAGAGGCCATGAATCAAGCTCCCGCGAAGATTTCGCGTACTTCATTATAGATGCAGGAGCGAAGTAATACGTCGCTACCACTGCGGACGCTAAAGCTGGCGCATGTTGGACCCAAGCAGCGCAATTGTTGTCGCCGTCTGCAAGTTCAACGCGCGTTGTGATGCGCTCGCTGAACGAAAATCGCGCGCGACTCGATGGCGCTTTCAAAATTCTTGTTGACTTTTGCTTCAGAAGTTCTCTCACTGTGACTTTGGTGTCACGACTCGCACCGATCGATCGTCATTTTTTTCTTGACTTCACTTTTTATTAACTCTATACATCAACTAGTTGCAGTAAAAGACCACTGCGACATTTTCCATGAAAAATGGAAGGGAGAATAGGAACAATGGCAACCAAGAAAAAGGCAAAAAAGAAAAAGAAGCACTAAGAAAGTTCAGTACGAAGTAAAAAGGGGACGCTGAAGAGCGTCCCCTAAGTTTTTGGGGGCCAGAAGAGGGCCAGGAATCGCCCGGCACGTCCAGCTAGTTAGGCCGATGCGCGCTGCTCTCCACTCGGTGAGGAATGCGCTTCTCCTTCTCCGGACAGAGACCTCGATACGCGCAGAAGTTGCAGTGCATCCCGGGTTTAGCCTCGAACTTACCGTCGGCGATCCCCTGGGCCGCGGCCTCGACGCGGCTGCGCGCGGCGATCAGTTGCCCCTCGCTGCGCATCGTGATGACGGGGACGTTCTCTTCCAGGTTGTAAAAGATCAGCGCGCCCACTGTGTATCCCCACTTTTCCTTGGCAGCGATGGCGTACAACGACAACTGGAGGCTCTCGTCGGCGTCCTCCTGGTCGCGGGCCTTGCCCGTCTTGTAGTCGACGATCGCCACGCTGCCGTCGGGCCTGCGATCGATCCGATCGATACGACCAACCACCGACGTCACCCCCACCCGAATCTCAAAGGATTGCTCGGTGTGAAGCACCTGCGCAGGCGGCAGAGCAGCACGGGCCGAGGCGAGAAAGTCGCGCAATTGATCGATGCCCTGCTTCTCGTACAGTTCATGCTGGTAGGCTTCCTGAATCTTGGCCTCGATCAGATCCAAGCGGAACAGGTCGATGAGTTCATCGTCGGTCTTGGGCCGCCCGAGGTTCACGGAATCGAAATAGGTTTTCAGGACGCGATGGATGGCTGCTCCATACTGCATCGCGGCGGCAGGCTTGGAGGATAGACGCCAGTCGCGTTCGAGTTTGAACTGCAATCCGCAGCGCTCATAAGTATCGACGGTGGAGGCACTGAGCCGGGTATGCAAACCGTCGAGCACCGGCAGTTCGAACCAAACATTCGTCTGCGATTCGGCCGGGTACGCCACGGAGGCTTCGGCGAAGATGTCGAGGGTCGTCTGAGTGCCGCGCGCCGGGACCGCAGTCAGCCACCGCGTGAGGCTCTTGTCCTCAATCAACTCCCTCATGTAGCCGGCGGGCGTCTTGTTGGTCTTACCGGTTCCCTCCTTGGCATAGATGTGCAGCGAGTCGCGGGCTCGGGTCATGGCGACATAAAACAAGCGGCGCTCCTCCTGACCGTGAAGCGTCTTGTCGTCCACCTCGGTGATCGAATCGGGATCGCGCAGTTCTCTCGGGAAGGCGACGAGGGTCTCCTTGTACGAACTGGGAAACGCAGGAGGATTCGCCCGGAGAATGAAGACGTGGGGGAATTCCAGTCCTTTGGCTCCGTGCACCGTCATCAGGCGGACAGCGTTCTCGGTCTCGTCGGCCTGCAGAGGAATCACTCCGCCAGCCTCGCGGAAATATCCGAGATAGTCGACCAGTTCTTCCAATTCCGTCGTCTTGTTGATCTTTTTCTGTTCCCAGCCGGTTACGAACTGCAAGGCCGCTTGAAGAATCGGTGATGAGGCATCGAGGCCAAACTGTTTGACGATGATGTCGAGCGCGGCTCGCGCCTTTGCTCCCCTGCGGCGGATTTCTTCTCGGGTACTTCGAACAGCCCCCAGAACATCGGCGCCGCCGTCGACGCGGTCAAGCGCGGCTGATAGAAGGACGACATGGACTTCGCGGTTGTCCCGGGCAATGGCCCGCATGACCTGCCGCAACTGCTCTGGATTTACGTGAAACCGCGGCAGCGCCGCCACGCGAAACAGGCTGACATCGTCGCCCGCCGTAACCACCGCGTTCAGGCAGGCGAACAGGTCGCGAGCTTCGGGAGTATCGGAAATGTCCATGCTCTCAATGACGAACGGAATTCCAGCCTCCGCCAGCTCGCGTACCACGTCGTCACGATGGAAGTGTGAGCGGTAGAGGATGCCGAAGGCAGACCATTTGCGTTTCGCCTTTTTTTGCGCGTCGCGGAGAGAGCTGACTACATCGGGACCCTCTGTATCTTTCGCCGTAAGCACCACCACCGACACCGGTGGGCTGGGTAGATGCGCGCCTGCTTTCGCGGCGTCTTCTTCGCGCGCGGACAGAAGCGGCGCACGGTGATGGGCGAGTTCGCCATCGGAGTGCTCGGCGGAGTGCTTGGCGAATACCGGGGGATTCCTGTCGATCAGAGCAAATGCACTGCGGAGAATCGGCGTGGTGGACCGGCGGTTCTTTTCCAGCACGACCCGTCTGGAGTTGGGGAAGTGGCGATCGAAGAGCTCGAAGGCTGCGCTGGATGCGCCACGAAAGCGGTAAATAGACTGGTCGGGATCTCCGACAGCGAAGATATTGCCCTGCGCACCAGCAAGGCGGGTGAGAATCTGAATCTGCGCGAAGTTGGCGTCCTGAAATTCGTCGGCGAGGATGAAGCGGGCGCGGGCACGCGCCTCGGCCAGAACACTCTCGTCGCTGTGTAGCACAGCGTGCGCGCGCGTGATCATGTGGCTGAAGGTTCCAAGATTCTCGTCCCGGAGCCAGCGCTCCATGGTCGTGAATACGCGGTCGATCTCGCGGCAGCGGCCCAGTACTTCGCCGTCATCGAGGACGTTCTTCGATTTCGCGACGCGCGGGATGGGAACTTCTCCACGCTCCAGGCGCTCCACATACTCTGTGTATCTTTCAGGCGTGACCAGTTCGTCGTGGCAGCGGCTGACAAATTCCAGCAGGTCGTTCAGAAACTGGGCAACATTGGCGGCACGAATGTAATGCTCGAGACGCAGCTCGCGGATGCGGCGGCGGAGGTAGATCCATAGATCCTTGTCATCGAGCACGCCGAAATCCTTGTGGACGCGCTTGAGCATGTCGAGGCAGTAGTCATGGAAGGTAGCGGCGTTCACGTCTCTGCCGCCGAGCAACTTGCCCACACGGTCGCGCATCTCGCGAGCCGCGTTGACGGTGTAGGTCAGGGCGAGGATTTCGTGGGGTTGCGCGTGGCCTTCGCCGACCAGGCGCTCAATGCGGTGCGTCAAGACCGAAGTCTTGCCAGTCCCGGCGCCCGCGACCACCAACATGGGTCCGTGGACGTGCTCAATGGCTTCGCGCTGACGATCGTCTGGAGTGAACGAAACTGGACGGGAGTTAGACTTCGACGGCATTAGGGCTCAGGATATCACTTGCCGCATTGTGAAGGACCATCCCGCGCAGGCTACTTCCGTTTCTTGCGAATTCCCTCCCAGTATCCCTCCCACTCCTCGCGCAATTCATCCTCCGTGCAGCCGCGATCATATGTGGGAGAGATGAGCGGTAATACTCGCGACACCTTAATCAACACCAAGGCACGAATGCGCCTGCGTGCGACCTCATTCTTGTCCGTGTTGTAGAGAGTCTTCAGGATGTGCTCAAATTCAGGGCCCGAATCCAGAATCGTGGCCTCTCCCTTGAATCTCCAGCCCTTGCGGATCATCGGGTCAACAACGTTAACTTCCACGGCTCGATTGCGCCGCAAGTTCTCGATCGTGCCGGGCGACCGAATATCCGCGAAGACAAGATGTTCATCGTCCTTCACGGTGAGCGTTCCCTTGGGCGAAAGGTTGGGTGTTCCGTCGGCGCAGACTGTGGCAATGAAGCCCAGCCTCTGCTCTCTGACAAATTGCTGCGTCTCCTGCGATAGAACAGCCACTGAAAGTCTCCCCCAGCTCCGAGCTAATTACCCCGCATTCTCGTCGACTTCAAAAATGCCGAAGGTGTTCCCCTCGGTGTCCACGAAGTATCTTGCCAGCACGTTTTGGGCACTGGAAATTTTGGGAGTGCAACAATTCCGCCAAGCTTCAGTATCGTTTTCGCGGTATCGTCAAACTTCTCAACCTCGAGCGAGCAGACAAAAGCGTTCCTGCCAGATTGAGGTGGAGGCGTCTTGGCTGGACGTTTCAGCAAGCCTCCCCTCGACCCGCCGGTTTCGATCGTACAGTATGGAATTGGAAGCCCTTTGACCTCAGAAAACTTCCATCCAAAAGTCTGAGAGTAAAAATCAATCGCGCGCTTGGTGTCGTCAACCTGGATTTCGAAGTAGATATGACCTTTGTTCATAACCATTTCTCCCGCGAACAGCTCAGATAGGAATCAGATGCCGAATTCTGAAATTGCGATCGCAGTGGCAGCGATGGCAGCGGTTTCAGCGCGCAAAATCGTAGGGCCTAAGGAGGCGGAGATCCATCCGGACTTTTGGAACACCTGAAGTTCGTCTTCCGCCCACCCGCCTTCCGGCCCGACCGCCAGAACGATCCCTCCTCGAGGCGGTGTGGCGACAACCTCGCGCAAAAGTACCTGCTGCTCTGACTCTGCGAGGACAATCCGTAAGTCGCCGCTGGCCACGCTCACCGCCTCTTGCAGCTTGAGGGGAGCGGCGATCTCCGGCGGTGATGCGCGGCGGGACTGTTCGGCGGCTTGAAGCGCGATTCTCCGCCAGCGCTCCGCGCGTTTCGCTGCGGCTGAGGCCAGGTGCGCGTCGGTGCGGTGTGCGATTACCGGTACAATTCGCGATACTCCGAGTTCAGCACATTTCTCGATCGCCCATTCCATGCGGTCGAACTTGAAGATGGCGAGCAGGAGCGTGATGTTTGGGACGGAGGGTGCGGAAACTTCTTCCCCGAGTTCGAATTCGACCCGGCCTTGGTCGATACTCACGATGCGTCCGCGCCGCACGACGGCGCCGGTGGCAATATCAAATTCCTGCCCGACACGCGCACGGAGAACCCGCACCAGATGATCGGCGTGATCGCCGGTGAGGGCGGCGAGATTGCTGGAGACCTCATCGGCGATCCATCGGCGGCGGGTCATGAGGTGGAATGTGGGTTAGAGTTTCTTCCGCCCCTCCGGGCTTCCTTCTCTCGAGGGCTGAGGCCCCACGGCTTGCGCCGTGGGCTGCATTCTTTCGCCGCTTCGCGGCTGAAAACCTATCCGAACATGTCTTTCATCTTGCCGAGCAGCGAGCGCATGAGCGGCTGGTTATCGACCTTCGAGAGGTCGTCGAGCTCCTGCAGCAATTCTTTCTGACGCTTGCCGAGTTTGGTCGGCACCTGAACTCGAATCTCGACGTACAAATCTCCCTTCCCGTGTCCGTTCAGCACAGGCACGCCTTTGTTGCGAATGCGGAAGGTGGCCCCGGGCTGCGTGCCGTCGGGAATTTTCAGCACGTGCTCGCCGTCCATCGTGGGCACGCGAATCTCCGCGCCCATCGCCGCTTGAGTCACCGAGATCGGCACCACGCAGTGCAGGTCATTGCCTTCGCGCGCGAAGAAGGGATGCTCTTTCACGTGCAGGACGACATACAAATCTCCGGCAGGGCCGCCAAATTGGCCGACCTCTCCCGCTCCCGAAAAACGGATTCTCGTTCCATCCTCGACGCCCGCGGGCACTTTCGCGTCGACGGTTCGCTGGCGCAGAATCCGGCCTTCGCCCTTGCACTTCGGGCAAGGATCGGTGATGACGCTCCCCGTGCCCTGGCAGGTAGGACAGGTACGAGCAATGCTGAAAAATCCCTGCTGATAACGAACTTGACCGCGCCCGCTGCACGAACGGCAAGTGGTTGGCCCCTTGCCCGGCGCAGAACCGGCACCGTGGCACTCCTCGCAAGCCTCGTGGCGGCGCACCGTAACCCGCGACTCCGTGCCGAAGAACGCTTCCTCAAACTCCAGCGTCAGGTCTTCCCGGAGATCAGCGCCGCGCTGCACCCGGCTGCGTCGGCGTCCTCCGCCGCCACCACCGAACATGTCGCCGAAGCCGAAAAATTCTCCGAAGATATCGCTGAAGTCCTGAAACACCGTGGGATCAAAGCCCGCGCCCTGCCCCGAACTGCCGCCCAGTCCTGCGTGGCCATAGCGGTCATAAACGGCGCGCTTGTCCGTGTCGGCGAGCACGGCGTAGGCTTCGCTGACTTCCTTGAATTTGTCTTCCGCGTCCGGATTATTGGGATTGCGGTCAGGATGAAATTGCAGCGCCAGCTTGCGGTAGGCGCTCTTGAGCTCCTGCTCCGTGACCGTGCGGGTCACGCCCAGCACTTCGTAGTAGTCGCGTTTTGCGTTCGTCGTCAGAATAAACCTTTCTTCAAGAAACGAAATCAGGGCAAGCTGGGGCCGGATAATGAAGCGTCTTGCGCGATCCTAACTCTTCAGGGATTCTTTGCGACCTTGACCATCGCCGGCCGCAGCAAACGGTCTTTGAACTTGTAACCGCGCTGCAATTCCTCGAGCACCTCGTGGTCGGCCGCATCGGAGGTCTCCACCATCTCGATCGCCTCATGCACCCGCGGATCGAATGGCTCGCCCTTGGCAGGAATGGACCGCACTCCCAGCTTCGCTAGCGCATCCTGCAGCTGCTTGTAGATAAGTTCCACGCCGCTGCGGAAGTCAGCAGGATCTGACTTGACCTGTAGCGCACGCTCGAAGCTGTCGATGACCGGCAGTAGTGGCTTGATAGCGTCCGCGGCAGCGTAGTCGCGGAAGTCCTGCTGCTCTTTGACGGCGCGTCGCCGCGCGTTTTCAAATTCCGCCTGCGCCCGCGCCAGCCGATCAAGCAACGAGTCGCGCTCAGACTTCAGCTTCTGCAATTCTGTTCCGACGCCCGAGGTCTCGCCGGCTGCGGCTCCGCTCGGCGCCGATTCCGAGGCACGGTCATCGCCGTCCCCGGCAGGTAGTTCGTGCTCCAAATCCAGCCCCGCCATTTCCGATTCTGATTTTCCGTTTGCTTTCTTCATAACAGCGTATGCATTACTCCGATTCATTCAAGATCTTGTCAAACAGCCGCGCAATATAAGAAACCGCGGTGATCGTATGCTGATAATCCATGCGCGTAGGACCAATCACAGCCAGCGAACCCATGACTTCATTCCCGGCGTGCGCCGGAGCCCCAATCAGCACAAAATTCTGCATCGACGGCAGAGCCTGATCGAGTCCAATCACGACACGCACCGCCTCCTGCTTCACGTCAAGATAGGCGCCAAGCAACTGGACAACTTTTTCTTTCTCTTCCAACGTCTTGAGCATCTCCTGCAGACGCTGCTTGTCATGATCGCCAGTAACCAGGTTCGACGCGCCTTCCACGAAGACGACTTGCGATCCTTGTTCAGCCGCCAGAGCCCCCTGCTTATAGAGCTGCTCAATCGAGTTCATCAGGCGATCATATTCGCCACGCTCCTGCTCCAACCGCCGCGCCAGTTCCGCGCGCATCGACTCCATGGTCCAGCCGCGAAAATTCTCGTTGATGTAGCGGGCGGCCAGGTCTAGTTCCGACTGCGACAAATCGAGCCGCAGCACTCGGTCCCGCACCAGCCCGGACCGTGTCACCAACACGGCCAATACTTTCTGCTCCCCGAGGCGCGAGAAATATACGTGCTCCAGCGCGTTTTTCGGGCCGCTCGTGGCCACCGTCACGCCCACGTTGCGCGAAATCAGCGAGAGCACATGCGACGTCCGCTCCATGAACTCCTGCACGTCGGTGATGCCCGCCAGCGAATCGGAGATCATCGTCTCCTCTTGCGGCGCAAGACGGGCCGTCCCGGAGATCTGTTCAACGTAATACCGATACGCCTCAGTCGTGGGCACTCGGCCCGCGGAGGCATGCGGCTGTTCCAGAAATCCCGCGTCCGACAGGTCCGCCATCACATTGCGAATCGACGCAGGGCTCAACCCTTCGCGGTTTGACCGCGCCAGCGTACGCGAACCGACCGGCTCGCCGGTGGAGATAAACGTCTCCACCAGGGCCGTCAGGATTTCGCGTTCGCGATTCCCGATATTGGGGTCAGCAGGCATCTACTTTTTGTCAGTTGTCTCAATTCGAGCGGCAGCAACCGGGGGAGAAACCGCTTCCATTCATTCTACCTAACTATTTTAGATGCAGAAGGTTGCCTTTTGGATCAAAGTTGCAATCCTGTGCGGATTCGAGGAATCAGGCTGGAGCGAAGGCCAACATCGAAGGCCCTGAACTGCAAAGCTCGCAAAGAAGAACCGCAAAGAGCGCAGAGAAAACTCAGGCTGTTGCTCCTCTTCGCGTTCTTAGCGGCCTTCTCTTTGCGATCTCAGCGGTTAAAAGCTTTTTGTCCCCACTCAACACGCACAGCTATGATGTACCCACATCCATGAAATCCAAACCCCACATAGCAGTCATCGGCGCCGGAGCCTTCGGCGGCTGGACCGCCCTCCATCTTCTCGAACGCGGCGCGCGCGTGACGCTGCTCGACGCCTGGGGCCCCGGAAATTCGCGGTCATCTTCAGGCGGAGAGACCCGCGTCATGCGCGGCACTTACGGCCCCGATCAACCCTACACGCAGATGGCCGCCCGCGCCCTCAAGCTCTGGCAGAAGTACGAGCGCCGATGGAAACGCCAGTTTCTGCACCGCACCGGCGTGCTCTGGATGGCTCCAGCGCACGACGACGCCTTCGAGCGCGGATCGGTCAAGACACTGCGCGCCGCGAAGATCAAGTTTCAGGAGCTGTCTTCCCCGCAGATGAAGAAGCGCTGGCCGCAGATCGATTTCGAAGGAATCGAGTGGGGAATCTTCGAGCCGGAATGCGGATATCTGGACGCACGTGCGAGTTGTCAGGCAGTGGTAGAAGCATTCACTGCGGCGGGAGGCAAATATCGCCAACTCGCGGTACTGCCGGACGGGCTGGAAGATACGCCGCTGCGGGGTATCGCAGTATCCGATGGGTCCCGGCTGAAAGCCGATCGCTACGTATTTGCCTGCGGGCCCTGGCTCGGCAAGCTATTCCCTCAAGCAGTCGGCAATCTGGTGCAGCCCACCAAGCAGGACATTTTTTTCTTCGGCACGCCCCCAGGCGATGATCGTTTCAGCGACAGGCACCTGCCCGTCTGGGGCGATCACCGGGGCCGCTTTCGTTACGGCATTCCCGGCGCCCTCACAGGCGACGCCCGCCGCGGATTCAAAATCGCCGACGACACGCGTGGCCCGGCATTCGATCCCACATCCGGCGAGCGCGCAATCGATCCGGAAACTCTCAGAGACATTCGCGAATACGGAGACTCGCGTCTGCCAGTACGAACAAACGCCAGACAGTCATTTCATCATCGACCGCCATCCAACGCAAGAAAACGTGTGGATCGCCGGTGGCGGCTCCGGCCACGGCTTCAAGCACGGTCCCGCAGCAGGAGAGATGATGGCGGAATTGGTCTTGGACCAGCGCGAGGTAGATGCGACATTTCGGCTGGCTAGATTTAAAAAACCTTAAACACAGAGTACACAGAGGATTTACCCCGTGAACCCCCGTGTCCCCTGTGTTTAACGCTTTTACTGAATCTGAATCACGCCAGCCGGAGCGTTAGCCCTGATCTCGTCCACCCGCGTAACGACTCTCCGCGCGAATTCGTAAATCGACTTGGCGTGCGGCGAGTTCTCGCCCTCCAGCACAACGGGCGTGCCTCCATCCCCCGACTTCCGCACTTCCGGATCCAGCGCAATCGCTCCCAGGAACGGCGTGCTAAACCTCTCCGCCATTTTTTCTGCCCCGCCGCGCGAAAAAATATCCACTTCATGCGAGCAGTGCGGACAAGTGAAATAGCTCATGTTCTCCACCACTCCTACAACGTCCACTTTCATCTGCCGAAACATTTCGATGGCCTTGCGCGCATCCTGCAGCGAAACGTCCGACGGAGTCGACACCACCACCGCCCCCGTCAGCGGCACCGTCTGCACCAGCGACAGCGCGATGTCGCCCGTGCCCGGCGGCAGATCGACGATGAGATAGTCGAGCTGTCCCCACTCCACCAGTCCCAGAAACTGCCGGATAATCTGGTGCAGCATCGGCCCGCGCCAAATGATCGGCTTGTCGCCGGGATTGAGGAATCCCACAGAAATCACTTTCAGCCCAAACGCCTGCAGCGGCTCAATGCGGTTCTCGCCCACCATCCGCGGCTGGTCGTTCACCCCCAGCATGAGCGGGACGTTCGGCCCATAAACGTCCGCATCGAGCAGCCCGACTTTGTGTCCCATCTTGACCAGAGCGACGGCCAGGTTCACCGACAGCGTAGTCTTGCCCACGCCGCCCTTCCCCGACCCGACGGCGATGATGGCGTCCACCCCCGGCAACGGCTGCGGCCCCTGCGGCGCCGGACCTCCATGCTGATGCGGCACATGTGCGTTCAAAGAATCACACTCCAGATATGAATTGCGCGATGAGGTAGACCCTCAAACTTGATTATACAGGCGGGCGATGTATGGCCTCGCCCAGGCAATTCATCTCTCCTGCTGAAAACGCTTATCGTTCGGCCTTTGTGACGGCGTACACTCCCGGTGTAAGTCGTTGCTCAAATAATGGAGCCATTCACACAGGGGGCGGTGTCACTTGTCATTGATGAAGGCCTTCATCCGAAGATCTGGTGTCTATCTCGCGCACACGATCGTGTGCATTTCTGTGGTAGCGCTGATTCTAGCGGTGTTTTGGACTGTTTCTTATGACCTGAGCGTCCACCACCGTCGCCAAGCAGAACAGCTGGTGCGGCACCTTGCCGCTCTACCGCCGGGTACAGCGGGTTCCACCGCAGTGCAGCAAATCGCAAAAGACTTTCGCGGGAGACAACACTGCGCCGGAGAATTGTGCAGCTACGACTTCGAAAACGGCTTTGCAACTGATGGCTCCCCGCTACAGGTATTGCGGCGAACTGAGTGGGACTACTTCGGATTGCGTCCCTGGGAGGTCGCTGCGCACATCGAGACGAGGAACGGTGAGATCTCCACCATCTATCTCAGGGCCTTTGTCGGCCGAGGTCGAGGATGGCTGTACAACGGAGGACTTTTTTCGGGAAACATGTGGGCGTGGTTGATGGTCTCCGTCCGGTCTAATGCTGAAGAATTTGCGCAGGACCTCAAGACAGGGGAGGAGTATGCGAGCGCTCAAGCGCTCACAACCGGGCACCAGATTGCGGCAGGTGACAATGGTCTGATAGTTGGCAAGCCAAATCTGGACACTCCCGGAAGTGGCGAAGCCCTGATCGTGAACCTATCACCCAGCGCACCTGCGGAGAGCAGGAGCATCGCGTTCGATCTAAATCTTCGCTGTGCAACCGCGATGTCTCCCTGCACGGAACTGTGTCAGCTTACTCCTTCAGCATGGCGCTCCTATTCCAAATTTCAAAAATCCAACGGATGGTCGGTTGAGGAACGGACAGAATGTACGCAAGCGATTCATCACTAGATTCGTTCGAATGAAAGCACCAGTAAAGACATCATTTGATGCTATAATCCGTGCATGGAGCTTCCATGAGAACCACGGTTGCGTTGGACGACGATCTCGTACGCACCGCCCAGGAGTTCACCGGGGTGGCGGAAAAAACGGCATTGCTTCGGGAAGCTCTCAAAGCTCTCATCGAGCGGGAAAGCGCTCGCAGATTGGCGTCCCTGGGCGGCACGATGCCGCACTTGAAGAAGATTCCTCGCCGCCGGGTGGCAAGAGATTGATTCTCGCAGACACTTCTGTTTGGATCGATCATCTGCGCGCTGGCAGCAAAGAAATGCGTAGGCATCTTGACCAGGGACAGATTGTCATCCATCCGTTCATCATTGCGGAACTTGCCTTGGAACTGCAGGATAAACACACGCTGAAGGACCGCACAAAAACTCTTGCCCTACTCGACCTCCTACCGCAGGTACGAGTGGCACGCCTGAGCGAACTGCGGCTAATGATAGAAGCTCGCCGCTTGTACAACTTGGGTATCGGCCTGACCGACGCACACCTGATCGCCTCCGTCCTGATCGATTCCCCCACGCTTCTCTGGACCAGAGATAAGCGACTCCGCCAGGTCGCCGAAAATCTCGGCATTCACGCCAGTTTGCAATAAAAAACCAGATAAAAAACTATGTGACGAAAAAACACCGCCCCGGAGGGCGTCTGACAATAGCCCGGCGCTTCCAGCGCCGGGGAGAGTGAGACACCCAGAGCGCGCCCCGGAGGGACGCCTGAGTTCTCACACAGACTCGTAAGTCCTGGGTGCGCGCGGCCGAAGCCGCAACCTTCCCAATTTTTTCCACAGACAAACCCTGTGACGAACAACCTTTACTGAAGAAAACGCAAAGCGCACAATCGAGACATGCGCGCAAGCCTCTCGCCGAACCCAGCCTCAGCTCAAGAATCCGCCGCTAACTCCTTATTCCACAAGATTTTACGCGCAAACCCTTGTGGCTCAATATTTTGCCGGGATCAGCGATACCCAAAGCCCGCAACTGAAAGGAAACAAAGATTTTAGGGGAACGTGCAAAAAAAAATGTTGATCACCGATATCCCGCGAAGCTCAACGCGACTTCCGCCGCCGATCCAACTCAGCGCGCCGGATCTCGCGGCGCCGTCCGGCATCGTCGTATCGACGCTGCTGGTCGTCGGTCTCGGGAATCACGGGCGCGACTTTCAAATGCTTTCCCGTGCTGTCGATGGCCACAAAAGTCACATATGCGGAGGCCACATGCTCTGCAGTGTCGGCAATATAGTTCTCGACGTAAACTTTCACGCCCACTTCCATCGAAGTGTGGAACACGCGGTTGACCGAAGATCGCAGAATGACGAGATCGCCCACCCGCACCGGCACCAGGAAGTCGATGTGATCGACAGACGCGGTCACGACGTAGTTGCGCGAGTGACGGTGCGCGGCCATGGCGCCGGCCAGATCGATCCAGTGCATCAGGCGCCCGCCAAGCAGCGCGTTCAGGGGGTTGGTATCATTCGGCAACACGATTTCCGACATCTCCGATTGCGAATCGCGGACCGGACGGGGCGCCAGCATGTTGTCTGTCATGGGTGTCTTCCCTTCGTCAAGCTTTCTTCTTCAAGTACGATTCCAGAAAACACTCCGCCATCCTCTGGACGCGCGCATCGTCATGCCGCCGCAGCCACCTCGCTTGCGCCAAATCGAATTCGAGATCGCCATGAGCTACAGGCCGGTGATCTCGTTCGCAAACATATCGAAGCACAAGAACGCGGGCCGGAGCAGCGCCATCTCGTGTTTCTCGGCTTGCAATCACATCGAGCGGAGCGGAGACCGCGAATCGCACGGCATCCCAAACGCGTTGCGACGGCGACCAAGTACAACTGCTGGCATACCCCAGATTGCAAAATGCTTCCAGCACGTCTTGCGACGGAACCTCGCCCTCATGCCCGGGAGCGGTACAATGCCCGCACCAACCGCCTCCGAGTGGAAGCCTTGCCGGATGCGGCCACGAGCCGTTCTCCAGTCTCGACACCGGCATGAAATACGGACAAGCCAATTTGCACGCTTCAGATTCAGGAATGGTTGGGACTGGCAATTGTAATCAGTTGGAGGACCTCTGGCCAGTATTCGTCAAGCACTCGCCTCGCCAGGGCGCGGTTGTAGTAATCTCGTCACCAGGGGCAGCTCACTCTTCGTCGAAGCTTTTTTCAGACACTATGGACCGCATCGCCACGCTCAACGAAATCCTCACGGAGAATCCCAAAGACGCGTTCGCCCGCTACGGACTCGCCATGGAGTACTCCAAGGCGGGCGACTTCGACCGTGCACTGGCGGAGTTTTCGATTCTGCTGGAGAGCCATCCCGAATACACCGCGGGATACTTCATGGCGGCACAAACGCTGGTACGAGCCGAAAGAGTCGACGATGCAAAGAAGATGCTCAACGATGGCATCGTCTCGGCGCGGCGCACCGGCAATCTGCACGCGCAATCCGAGATGGAAGCCATGCTGGCGGAGCTCGGATAATCTCGCCGTCCTTCGGAGCGCGTCCTATTTCGCCATCTTTCCCATCGCCCACTCGACCAAGGCTGGGAATAGCTGATAGATCTTCAGGGGCACATGCATCGTCCACGGGACAATGACTTCCCGCTTCTGCTTCAAGTACCCGCGCAGAGTGGCGCGCGCGACGCGTTCAGCCGAGATACCCCGAACTGAACTCGGCCGCACCTTCTTCAGTTCGTCTCCCTGAACCGCATTTTCGCTGAAAGCAGTCCGCACATAGCCGGGGCAAACGGTAAGCACGTGAATGCCGCCTTTCTTCAGTTCAACTCCGGCGGCCTTGCCGATGGCATTCAAAGCGAACTTGGTGGCGCTGTACGATGCATGAAACGGCAAGGGGATATGCCCCGCGACACTGGAGATGTTGATGATCGTTCCGCCGCCCTGTTGACGCATGACCGGGATAACCGCCTGCATGGACGACATTGCGCCAAAGAAGTTGGTCTCGAACAGTTCGTGGCAGGCCTGCATGTCGGTTTCTACGACTGAATCCAGCAGGCCGTGGCCGGCGTTGTTGATCCAGACATCGACGCGCTTGAAGTGATGCAGGGTCAGAGCGAGCACCCGATCGATCTCCTCGGAGTTGCGGACGTCGCAGGACAGCGCGACCGTACGGTCGGGACAACCGATGCGTACGCGAGCGGCCTCGGCTCGTCCCGCATCGCGTGACAGTAGAACGACGCTGGCTCCTTCTTCGGCAAATATCTTGGCGATCGCCTCGCCAATGCCCATCGAGGCGCCGGTGACCACGACGACTTTCCCGACAAGTTCCATGCTCGGGTTGTATTCGCTGCGACGTGCCAAGTCAAGATGCGAAGGCAAGGTTGTGACAGCCATTTCGTACAACTCAATGTCGTACAATCGTTGCGTTCCGCGCCCGTCGTAGCGCCGCCGTCTCGGCGGCTGTCGCGGTGGCGTCTCGCCCGCGCCGCGCTACATTGTGCGAATCGGAGACTCCTTGGCCCTGCTTCCCTTGTTCCCGCTCGACGTCGTACTGCTCCCCGGCACTCCTCTGCCCTTGCACATTTTCGAGCCGCGCTACAAAGAGATGATTGGCGAGTGCCGGATGAAGAGCGCGCCATTCGGCGTGGTTCGCGCCCTTGAACAGGGTATCGCCGAAGTAGGATGCACCGCCGAGATCGTTACCGTCACGAAAGAGTATCCCGACGGGCGTCTGGATTTGGTGGCGGAAGGGCGCAAGCGTTTTGAGGTACTCGCGCTCAACCAGGATCGTTCTTTTCTGCAGGCAGAAGTATTGCTGGTACCCGACGAACCTGCCGCACCCGCCGAGGAGCACAAGGCGCGGGCGATTCAGGTCCACCGGGATATTCTTTCTCTGGCTGGAGCCGTGCAAGACCTCTCCGCAGCGGATGAGAGTGCACTTTCTTTTTATCTCGCGGGCTCTCTTCCACTCGATCTCGACTTTAAGCAGAAACTGCTCGCGATGCGATCGGAGAGCCAGCGAATTCAGGCGGTCGCGGCCTATCTGGAGAGCATCCTCCCCAATCTCCGTCACGCGGCGCGGGAGCGCGAGAAGGCCGGCGGCAATGGGCACGCGCGGTGATCGGGCAGCCTTGGGTCTTCGGCGTTAGGTCTTTGAACGCAAAAACACCTCCCGCCTCGGCGCGTATAATCTTGGAAAGTTGGTTTGTGGGGGTTGCTTTGATGAGTAGTCTTCCGCGCACGCTGGGTGATCTGCGCCGCAGTATTTTTTCCGAAGAGCGTTTACGCACGCGCCACGTTAAAGACGAACTGCGCGAGAATCTGACGAACCGACTGCGGGCCAACGGTGACGCGCCGGTGTTCGAAGGCATCGTCGGCTATGACGATACGGTTGTGCCGCAGATCATCAACGCCATTCTGTCGCGCCATAATTTCATTCTGCTAGGATTGCGCGGCCAGGCCAAGAGCCGTATCCTGCGCGCGTTGACGACGCTGCTCGATCCCCAGATGCCGTATCTCGCCGGATGCGAAGTTCACGATAACCCTTTCGCGCCAATCTGCCGGCGCTGTCGCGAGGAGGTTGCGCGGCTCGGCGACGATTCGCCAATCGCTTATCTGGCGCCTGATGACCGCTACGTCGAGAAACTCGCTACGCCCGACGTAACCATTGCCGACTTGATTGGCGACATCGATCCCATCAAAGCGGCTCGCGGCGGCCACGAACTGTCGAGTGAATTGACGGTTCACTATGGCTTGCTGCCCCGCGCCAATCGCGGCATCTTTGCCATCAACGAATTGCCCGACCTCGCGGGAAAGATTCAGGTGGGATTGTTCAACATCATGCAGGAAGGCGACGTACAGATTAAGGGCTATCCCATCCGTCTGCCGCTCGATGTGGCGCTGGTGTTCAGCGCGAATCCGGAAGACTACACGGCGCGCGGCAAGATCATCACGCCGCTGAAGGATCGCATCGGCTCGGAGATTCGCACGCACTATCCCGCGACGGTCGAGGAAGGAATCGCGATCACCGCGCAGGAGGCGTGGACGCGGCGTAACGGGCATCCCATGCACCTGCCAAATTATGTGCAGGAGGTGATCGAGCGCGTGGCGTTCGCCGCCCGCGAAGACAAGAAAATCGACAAGCGCTCGGGCGTGAGCCAGCGGCTTCCCATCTCGGCGATGGAAAACGTGGTGTCGAACGCTGAGCGGCGCGCCATTCGCAACGACGAGAGGGTGGTCGTGCCCCGCATCAGCGACGTATACGCGGCCCTGCCCGCGATTACCGGCAAGCTCGAACTGGAATATGAAGGCGAGATGAAGGGCGCCGACTACGTCGGACGCGAGTTGATTCGCGCCGCGATTGCCAAGACCTACGACGAGTATTACACCGGAGCGAACGTGCAGCAGATCGTGCAGTGGTTCGACCTAGGCGGCGAGATTCAGTTGTCGGACTCGGTGCCGGCCGTGGAGGCGTTGGAAAATCTGAAGGAAATCCAGGGACTCGTCGATAAGCTCGGTCCGTTGGGCGTCTCGCAGAAAGAAAGTCCCGAGCAGCAGGTGTCGGCGGCAGAGTTCATCCTCGAAGGCCTGCATGCCCACAAGCGCATCGGCCGCAGTGAGGAGCGCGTGTTCAAGGCCGGAGAGAAGAAGCCGGAACCGGCGCGGGAGAAATCGTTCGAGCCGGACGAAAAGCCGTACCGGCAGAGAAGGCAGTTTAACTAAGACGCTACCAAGCAAAACGGATGGTCTACCGCTACCAAAACGCGCTGCGAGACGATGATGGGCTCCGCCAGAAATTACAGTTCTTGCGCCCCGTGCCACGGCGAGTAATGCCCATTGCCTTGGTTCTAATTTGCGCCGTTCCCCTCTTGCTTGCCAGACTCGAAGGGGGCGTCGGAAGGTACGTGTTCATCTTCTTCGGCTGTCTCGTCGCATTCCTTTTTGCCGCGAGATTTGTGCAAGAGCGCAGGGTTGTTCGCAATTGGAGTGCTGCGGTTGGAACGGTGCTTCTTTTTCGAAGATCAGGACACGGGCGCGGCGCTCAGATCAAGTACGCTTTTAGGGGATCGGATGGACTTGTGCATCTCGGAAGCGCGACCGGCAGCGTCCGACTGCCGAAAGAGGGCGCCACGTTAGGAATTGTTTATCGCTCGGACAATCCATCCCAGAGTTTGCTCTTGTCCCAGTTTTGGTTTTATGAATTTTCACAAACTGAGGCTCGAGAGCAAACGGAACCGCCGGAGCTGCATAGTACTGAAAGCTGATGGCTGATGGCTGACAGCTGAAGCTGTTCTCATGAAACGCATTCGCTACTCCAAATACGTTCCCGACCCCGCCGGCGAGATGAGCATGGAGGACCTGCTCGGCGCGCTCTCGGACTACCTGTTGCAGAGCGGGTTTCAGGAGTCGATGTGGTACGAATTGCCCGAGGGCGAGCAGACGCTCGACGAGCTCAAGCGGGCCATCGAGCAGGCGCTAATGAATGGCGAAATGTTTGACGAGAATCTTCGCGAGCAGATCGAGCAGATGCAGGCGGACGGGCAACTGGACGAACTGATCGAGAAGCTCATCGAGCGTATGCAGCAGGAAGATTACATCTCTGTCGACGAACCGCATGACCCGTCACGGCGGTCGAGCGTTGGCGGGCAGACCGGGGAAGCGCAGCAGGCCAAGTTCGAAATCACCGACAAGAGCCTCGACTTCCTGGGCTTCAAGTCGCTGCGGAACTTGCTTGGGTCGCTGGGTAAATCGAGCTTTGGACGCCATGACACGCGCGATCTGGCGACCGGCATCGAAACCAGCGGGTCGGCGAAAACCTACGAGTTTGGTGACACGCTCAATCTCGACATCACAGCCACGCTCTCGAGCGCGATCCAGCGCGAAGGGCTTACGCTGCCGCTCAACATCGAATACTCGGATTTGCAGGTACACCAGTGCGAATACCAGTCGTCGTGCGCCACAGTGTTGATGCTCGACTGTTCGCATTCGATGATTCTCTACGGGGAAGACCGTTTCACTCCGGCAAAAAAAGTCGCGATGGCGCTGTCGCATCTGATCCGCACGCAGTATCCGGGGGACTCGCTTTCGCTGGTGCTCTTCCACGATTCGGCGGAAGAGGTGCCGCTCTCGCAACTCGCGCGGGTGAAGGTCGGCCCCTACTACACCAACACGCGCGAAGGGCTGCGGCTGGCGCAGAGAATCCTGCAGCAGCAAAAGAAAGACATGAAGCAGATCGTGATGATCACCGACGGCAAGCCTTCGGCGCTGACGCTCGAAGATGGACGCATCTACAAGAACGCCTTCGGGCTGGACCCGCTGGTCGTGAGCCAGACGCTGGAAGAAGTTTCGAAGTGCAAACGTGCGGGAGTGCTGATCAACACGTTCATGCTGGCGTCCGATTATGGGTTGGTGCAGTTCGTGCAGAAAGTCACCGAGATGTGCCGCGGCAAGGCCTACTTCACCACTCCCTACACCCTGGGACAATATCTCCTGATGGATTACATGTCGAGGAAGACCAAAACGATCCATTGAGGAATCACGCAGAGTCCCAGAACGGAACTCTTCAGGAAATATTGTCCCGTGTGCTGCAAGTACTGTGCCTTCCCGCCAATAGAATCCAAAGCGTGGCAGGCGCGGCTTAGGAGGACACTCCCAGTGTGGGTACTGGGCACGCTCGCCAAGCGTTGGACGGCTGCATGCAGCCTAAGGGGTTCGATTCCCATGTCCTCCTCGCGTGCCGTCCAATCAAAATCGAACTCGCCTTGCGACTCGCCTTCGGTATCTTGACTTCCTCTTCGCCGGGGGCTAGCCTGAAAGTGCTTGGCAAGCGTGCCTAGGATTCCAGGCACTGAGAGTCCGAAAAGCCCCGCTCACGGCGGGGCTTTTGCTTGCCATGTCTCCCGACCCCTCGCCCCACGCGCCGGACTGCTGATACTCTTTTATTAACCCATGGCGAACTGCATTCGATGCGGCAGGCAGATGCCGGCGCTGACGTTTGGAAAAAAGGTGTGTCAATGGTGTGTACAGCACGAGGCGGCGCAGCGCGGCGAACTGGGCGAGGACGCGAAGCAGCCGGTCATGGCTGCTCCGTGGGTCCGGCGCGAATCCAGCATCACTCTCACGCAGATAATCTTCGGCGCCAACGTGATGGTCTTCATCGCGATGGTGCTGGCCAGCGGTCCGTCGTTGGACTTCAATGGGCAAGTGATGGTGCACTTCGGCGCCAACTTCGGGCCCTTTACATTGTCGGGCCAGTGGTGGCGGCTGCTCACTTATATGTTCCTTCACGGCGGCCTCATGCACATCGCCTTCAACATGTGGTGCCTTTGGGATCTGGGGGCGCTGTGCGAATCGCTTTATGGACGCTGGACGTTTGGCGCAATCTATTTCATCACAGGCATTGCAGCAGGTTTGGCGAGCGTGGCGTGGAATCCCGGAGTGCTGAGCGTTGGCGCCTCGGGCGCGATCTTCGGACTGGCAGGGGCGCTCATCGCGTCGTTCTACCTGGGCGAGTTTTCGCTGCCGAAAGTCGCGATCAGCGGGACGCTCCGCAGTCTGCTCTTCTTCGTCGGCTTTAACGTGCTGTTCGGAAGTTTAGTCCCGGGGATCGACAACGGCGCTCATGGCGGTGGGCTTGTCAGCGGATTGATTGTCGGGGCCTTGATCGCGCGCCTCGCGCCCGAGCACGATAGGCCGCTTCGACGAGTTGCCGTTCTGCTCTTTATGGTTCTAATCGTGGCAGGCAGCGCGTTGGGGATACAGCGCTGGCGCGGTTCTGGAATCCGTTTCGGCTCCGCGATGGACGCTGAGAAGAACGTGGATCGCATGATTGGCGAGTTTCAAAAGAAGGTACAGCAGAACCCGCAGGATGCGTCGGCGCACTACGCGCTCGCGCACGCCTACTTCACCAAGGGACAGATCCCCGAGGGCGAGAGCGAGTTGAAGCGGGTATTGGATCTGCAACCGCAGAATGCAAAAGCCCGGATGGACCTGGGGGCTGCGTATCTGAGCCAGGAGCAACCCAAAGAGGCGCAGGAAGAATTCACGAAACTGGCGGCACAGGAACCGGACAACGCCAATGCGCATGTTGGCCTGGGAATGGCGCTTGCGGATCAGAACAACCATGACGCTGCGATCAATGAATATAAAACCGCATTGCGCCTTGATCCACAGAGCAGGGACGTCTACTACAGGATGGGTCTTTCCCAAGGCCAGCTGAAACAATACGACGACGCGATCGCCTCTTATCTGAAAGAGCGGGAACGAAGCGGCGATGACGCTGAACTGGAAACTTCTTTGGCGGACGCCTACCAGGCAAAAGGCATGACGCAACAAGCAGATGCGGCGCGCAACAAGGCTGCAGAACTCAAGAGCGGTGACAGAGATTGATGCTTGGCCTCGCAGCGCGAGAGCTGCGAGGTGATGGAAACTCCTTTAGAGGCCGTTGATGGTACGAGCGTGCACGGGTTCTTTGCTTCGCTCAGAATGACACACTACTAATTTGTGAGGCGGAGTCTGAACTGACCTAGGTCTTCGTGATCTCCCCGACAGCGCGCCATGCCTGATTGATGGCCTCGTCCGTGTAGGCATAGGCGCCGGCATCGGCGTTGGCGATGGCGATCCGGCCATGCGGCTTGCGCGCGACTTCGCAGGGAGTCGCGCCGCCTTCCAGCCAGAACGAATCGAACAGCGAGTTGTATTCGTAGGCGTAGCCGTGGGGCCAGCGATTGACCGTGATGGCCGAGATGTCGCGGGCAGGGTCGAATCCGCCTGCGCCCAGCGTGCGCACCAGCTGATCGCGAATCTTGCGCTCCATGGTTTCGAATGTCGTGGTGTAAAGTTCCATGCGGCCCATGCTGTGCTGCTGGCGCGCGGGAAGTCCCGGGCGGCACGCCGCCTTCATCATGTGCAGGATGATGGGCTCTTCCGGCTTGTGCGGGAACTCGTATCCTCCAATGCTGACGGGCAAATCGAGATTCACATACGAGTGGTACATGGCGGGAGCGTAGATGGAATTGGCGCCGACTTTCTGGAACGACGTCCAGTTGCGCAGCGCGATATTCGTATAAAGCAGCGGGACTTTCTGGGCCGAGGCCAACGCTTCTTTCTGCTTGTCGGAGAACTCTTCGCAGATATACGGGATCACAACGTGCCAGCAGGCCAGGATCGAATTCTTCGCCTTGGCGGTATAGACCTTGCCGCCCCGCGCATAGCTGACTTCCACTTCCTTCGCGCTGGCGGCGCCGCCCACGTGCTTCACGCGCACGGCCGTGCTGTTCAGGCGAATGCGGACGGGCGAACCGGAATCGTCGAGCTTCGCATAATTCGCTTTCGCCAGGAAGACATCCGACAGCGAAGTGCCCGGAATTGCATCTGGAATTAGTTTGCGGACCAGCAGGCGCGCGATAGTGGCATTGCCGTCGGGAAAATGGAAGAAGTATTTTTCGGCTTCTTCATTGGGAATGCAGTCGCGGTTCATGCCCTTGCCCGGTGCCGGATCCAGCTTCAGGCCATCGAAGCCGGGCAGTTCGAGTCCCCAGGCATCCTGCGCCGCAACCGCGTCGATGCCTACGCCGAATAGTCCGTGCGGCAGCGTCTGGTACATCTTGACGATGTCGTCGTGAACGCCGGCAATGTCTTTCAGGTAGCTGGCATAACTCATGCGCGCCAGTTTCGCTTTCTTCTGATCTGAGGTCAGCCCCGGCAAATAGTCTTTGGGTTCCTGATAGAGCTGCTGCAGGTCGCGCTTGGCTTGATCGGCCAACGGTGCGTCGGCGAGAAATTGCTTCAGCAACGCTGACGATAAACGAGCCGCGTCTTCGCTCTCGCCTCCGCCACGCGGGTGGGGATTGATTACGAGTTTGTCGACTCCGAAGGTTTCTTTGTCGAAGAAAATCTTCGAGTGCATGCCGGCCGAGGGATACAGACTCCGGTTGAAGTACTTGGAGTACGAAGGCACGTCGATGCCGAGTTCCTCGATCACGCCCTTGGCGACCGCGCTGTAGGGAGCCGGACTCTCGATGGAAAATGTCCCGCCGAACCCCAGGCGGAATGCATCGCCCACGCGAAATTCGTTGCGCTTGGCGTGTCCGCCGAAGTCGTCGTGATTCTCGATGATGAGGATGCGCGCCTTCCCGCCGGTTGCCTTGTGGTAGAAGTGCGCAGCAGAAAGTCCGCTGATGCCGCCGCCAACGATGATCAGGTCATAAGTTTCGCCGGTGTCTTCGGGCTTGCCGGCGGAATCCCAGAATGTGCTGTCGCGCAAGCTATGGGCAGTCTCAAACGAGCCGGGATGGCTGCCACGCATGCCGGTGAGAGCGGGTGGATAGTAGCTGGGAGAATTCTCGGGACCGACGGCGGCCTGGGCTTCTCCAAGCCCGGCGGCGACCAGATCCCACGGCATCATGGCCGCGCCGGCCGTTACCGCGATGCCGTTGAGGAAGTCGCGGCGCGTGATCTTGCGATGCATTCCCAGTTCCCGGTCCCGTGAATCGTGCACGATCTCCTCCCCCAGATGGACGACGTGTTCCTTACGAATTGTCTCGCACGCGGCGGCAGTTCCTAGGAGGAGCCACTGTCCGATTTTTTAACGGCTAACTCCGCCCCCTGGAAACCGATGCGGCTGTGGGTTCCGTCGCAGAATGGCTTGTTGACCGATCCGCCGCAGCGGCAGAGCGAGAACGCGGGCTTGCCGGTCAGATCAAACGGAGTGCCGTTGACATCTACTAGTTCGACGGAGCCTTCTGGAGCTTCGACCCGGTATGGGCCATTGGGTCTGACAGTGATTCTTACTTGTGCCATAGATCAAATCCTCCAACCTTACGGGTTTCTAGTAAGCATACGAAGATATCATTAAGCGGGCGAGCGTGTCTCCCCGGCGGAGGAGACCTCAGGCAGCCAGGGAACGCGCTGACACCAGGCTCCGGTACAGCTGCAGGCAGTCGTCGATCATGCGCTTGGTGGTGAAGCGCTCGCGGGCGCGGGTGTAGGCCAACTCGGCATAGGCGCGGCGCATGGCGCGGTCTTCATTGAGCATGCGGATATTTTCGGCGAGGCTGGCGGCGTCGTTGGTGCGGAAGTAGAGAGCCGCGTCCCCCCAGATTTCGCGGAAGCTCGGGATATCGTTGGCGACGATGGCGCAACGGGAAAACGCAGCCTCGAGTGCGGCCATGCCCAGGGGTTCGTAGCGAGCGGTGGCGGCGTAGATTGATGCGCGGCTATAGAGAGCGCGCAGTTGCGCTTCGGTCTGCGGGCCGCGGATCGCAACGGAAGTCTGGTCGGTAGCGACTTTTACATCGGCACGGATCGGAATGCGCGGCACGGGGACAGTTTGTTCCGCGCCCACAATGCAGACCGGGACAGAATAGGGCTGCTGCGTTAGAAGAAAAACCTGTTTGCCCGCGTCCACCATGCGGCCCACTGCCAGCACGCAATCGTCTTTACTAACGTAAGGATTGAAGAAAATCGGATTGCGTCCCGGGTAGATCACTTCGCCGCGCTGCGGGCGCCCATAGCAAGCCGAGATGCGATCGAGCATCCATTCCGAAGGGGCCACCACTGCATCCGCGCCCGCCAACCCTGCTACGACAGTGTTGCGATACCAGGTCATTGAGCGCGCCCGGGGGGCGTGATTGTGGACCGCATGCGTCCATGTGATCAAGTCGCCGTGGGCCATCACGACGCGCGGCACATCGACCTGCAGGTTCCCGTAGCAAAACTGGTTGAGATGCAGAATGTCGGGACGCAGTTCGCGAACCAGCGCCGCAAGAAATGCGGACGACTCGGGAAGATCCTCTTCCGCTTCCTGCATCCATTCGAGATGGAAGGCCGTGGGCCGATAGTCGAGGCCGTGCAGATGATCCATCCATGAGGTCTGCTCGGGAAGCGGAATCTCGCCGAAGCTGACCAGCGTGACTCTCACGCCGCGTGTGACCAGGCCGGTCACGAGTTCGCGGGCGTAAGTCCACGATCCTGAGAGCGAGTCGGCCGTAACCAGGACGTGCACAGAACCTCCGGAGAAAACCTGCGGAATGCCTTGAGGGACATGGCGTTCCGCCTGCCAGGCGCGTCCATTTTAGTGCGAATCGGCCGCGGGTGGAAGGGATTTTTGCGCCTGTGGCCGTGCAAGATTTTGCACGGGAGGACGGCCGAGAAGCCTGCACTGAGCCTGTCGAACGACGGCCGTCCCGAAATGTCTCTTCTAGAACGTAAACTTCAGGGCTAACTGGATCAGGCGCGGCGCTTGGGCTGCGAGAATCTGATTGAAGGTTGGCGAGCTGATGTCGCTGTCGGGCAGCCGGAAGTTCGGGTGGTTCAGCAGATTAAAGAACTCAGCGCGGAACTGAAACTCCTTGCCCTCGGCCACGCGAATGTTTTTGAACATCGAAAAATCCCAATCGGCGTAGCCCGGCCCTTGGGCAATGTTGCGGCCCGCACTCCCGAATTGCTGCACTGGCGAGTTGGGGTCCTGGATGATTTGCTGGAATACACTCCGGTTCAGCCATGCGCCAGGGGTGCGCGGTCCGGCGTTGGGATTCTGCCCAGGCACAACGTTCGGCCGGTTGGAGAAGAATCCGGAGATTTCTGGCGCTGAGCCCTGCACCGAAAAATCGGTTGAATCGAAAACGGTGAACGGAGTGCCACTCATCATGGTCACGATTCCGTTGATCTGCCAGTTGCCGAATATCTGCTGATACCAATCGTGAGGCTCCTTCCAGAAAGGCAGACTCCACTGGTAGCTCAGCACAAATCGGTTACGGGCATCGAACAACGAACGGCCATGTTCGGCAGCAACATCGAAGGGATTCTGTGCCAAGTCGTTCTCGCCGGCCACGGGCTTGGCAGCCGAACCGGTCATGTTGAATGAAGAAGCGTCATCAATGGATTTCGAGTACGTGTACGACGCAAGAAACGACAGGCCGTGACTGAAGCGCTTTTTCAGGCTCGCCTCGAGCGCGTTGTACGAAGAATTTGCAATGCCCTCGATCAGCCCGGTTGACGAGTACGTGCATGGAGGAGACGCTGGATCGAGCATGCATCCGGAATGAATCCTCCTCTGGTCCGCGTTGCTGGAGGTGGAGATCGGGTTGCCGCTAGAGTCGACTCCCGGAATGTAGATCGCCGGGTTGGCTTCCACAAAACGCGGCAGCTTCGTCCCCTTGGTTCCTACGTAGCCGATCTCGAGCAGAAGATCTGAGCCCAAGGATCGCTGTACGTTCAGGTCCCAGTCCTGCGAGTAGGGCAGCGGCAGGTTCGGAGCCAGCGTCAGGTTGGTCAGCGGCGTCGCAAAAGTCCCATTGGGCGGCGGGTTTCCGAAGTAGGGATCGGGAAAATTGAGAAACGTTGTCGGAGTAAGGCTGATCTGCTGAGTCTGCAGATACGGAGGAGCGCTGATCGGCGACTGCAGCGGTCCGCCCTGGCCCGTATAGTACGGCTCGTAGAAGAGCCCGTAGGCGGACGTAACCAGCCACTTTGAACTTCCGGTCGGGTCCCATGCCAAGCCGAACCGCGGAGCGAATCCCTTCTTAAAGGTTGGAATCAACCCCGCCGGAACTCCTGTATCGCGGGGATACAGCAGATCCTCAGGCGCATTCGGCATCACCGTGGACTGCCGCCCTGGAATCCAAAGCGTCTGCCGGTCGTGGATTTCGGTGTAAGGGGACGGCATTTCATAGCGCAAGCCCAGGTTCAATGTCAGGTGCGGCGTCACTTTGTACGTGTCCTGCACGTATCCATTCAGGGAATTGCCTCGAATGCCGCGTGAGAAATCGCCCCTGCCCTGCAGGAAGAAGACGGGCTGGCCAAACAGGAAGCTGGCGAACGCATCCGGGACCACGGGAAAAGGCACGAAGACAAAGAAGCCGTTGGTAGCGATGCCCTGCAGTACATTGAACTGCAAGTGCTGGGAACCGCCTCCGAACTTGAATTCGTGGCGCCCGCGCACCCAACTCAGCGAGCCGGAATAGTCGAAGGCATTCTCGTAGGTGTCGCGCGGCCCGGTGATCGGATTTCCGATGGTGGTGTAGCCATTCACCTGAAAGAATGGTGGCCCAGTGGCCAGGTCTAAGCTCGGTTGGTAACCAAAACCGAGGCTGTCGAGGGTCGTGTGGTTTTCGCTCTCACCGTAGAGGAATTTGTTTCGCAAGAACGAGAAACGGAAGACGCCGATCATGGCCGGAGAGAATGTATGCGTCTCCTGGGCGACAAAATTCTGCGCCCGCTGCTCTTGCCCGACGGGAAAGCCCGGTACGCTGGCGCCCGATGTGGCGATGGGATGGAATTCCGTTCCATTGCTGAAGGCATACCTGAAGTTTAAGTCGTCGGCGGCTCCCAGATACTGGTCCAGACGCAAGCCGAACTGATTCGTGTCCTGGTGTACTACTTGCGTCGCTGTGTAGACATTGGTGCCGTTGTTGGGCGCCGGGAAATAGTTCAAGAGATTCTGCGTTAGCGTGCTGACCGAAGACATGTCGAACTGGTTGTCGATATAGGGCTGGTTGAGAAATACATTAAAGAGTTGGTGGTTGGAATTGTTACAAAAGCCGCCGGAGAAACCCTCCGGGCATATTTCCGCGAAATTCCCCTGCCTCTCGGCTACTGAAGGCACGGTGGATGAATCCGTTTCGCCCTGACGGTTGCGGAACCCCTCGAAATATCCGAAGAAAAAGCTTCTGTCTTTGCGGATGGGCCCGCCGATGGTACCGCCAAATTGATTTTGCTTCAGAGGCTCGGTGGTGGTGCCGAAGTAATTGGTGGCATCGAAAACATCATTGCGCAGGAATTCCCACAGCGCTCCGTGGTATCGGTTCGTGCCCGAACGCGTGATGATATTGGTGGTCGAGCCCAGCGCGTTGCCGAACTCGGCGTTGGCGTTGTGGGTGAGAATCCTGAATTCGGTGATGGCGTCCACGGGTGGCTTGAGAACGAAGCCGCCGTCCACACCGTTGAAATTGTTGGCTCCGTCGATGAGGAAGTTATTGGATTCGGGGCGCTGACCATTCACCGCGTAGGCTTGACCGTCTCGCAGCGATCCTCCGGCTTCCGCGAGGCCCGGAGTGAGCGGCACGACTCCCGGCTGAAGCAGGCCAAGCTGAGTAAAGTTGCGGCCGTTCAGGGGCAGGTCAAGCACTTCGCGCTCCGAAACCGTCTTGCCCAGACTAGTCACGGTGCTCTCGATCAGTTGAGCGTCGGCCTGTACATCGATTTGCTGGGTCTCAGCACCGACCACGAGACGAACCGGAACGGTTGCCGTCTGGTTAACGTCGAGAATGATGCCCTGCTGAATGTAAGTCTCGAAACCTCTTCCCTCCACTCGCAGCTGGTAATGGCCGACTGGCAGTTCCAGAAGCACATACTCGCCGGATCGATCTGTCGTCGATGCACGAGTCAGACCGGTTTCTGTCTGCGTGGCGCTTACGGACGCACCTTGCACTGTGGCCCCTGTCGCATCCACAACGGTTCCGCGAATGCTTCCCGAAATTTGTTGCGCAGCCGCGCTCAAGCCCAGAAACATTGCCAGCATCGCACAGGTCAGGTTTCTGCAAGTAGTCATAGTTATTTATGTTTCGTTTTCTCTTTTGCGAATCATTCTCGCTGTGGTGGGCGGGCGGGGAGACATCACTTGCATCGCAGACACACAAATGGGCGAATACGCGAACCGCTTCGTGCGCTTGGATTTTTTCCCGGACCCCCGTCCACAGAACGATTAGCAGCGAAACCTTAGCGGACAGCGTGGGGGCACACAATAACGCAAAAATACTACGCAGCGGGATGGATGTGGCTCAGTTCGCCTCCAGCCGGAGCCGGAGTTCGCGTGCGAGGTTGTCGATGGCGCGGATCTTCTCTACGGCAGGATGGGGAACGTCTGGCACGGACATTGGCAAGTTCACAGGACAGCAGCATGGCGGTAAGAGTTTCACGCATTTCGCTCTGCATCTGTTCGGCGACGGCGCGGCGGGCGGCGACCTCCTCGCGTTTGCGGCGATGCAGGGCCGAGCGCACTTCGCGCACCAAGCGTTCCATTCCCGTGACCGCGAAGTTCACATAGACGGGAAAGGCGGTGCCCAGATGTTCGAGCATCTGATCGCTTTCGTCGGGCTCGGTTTCGAGCAGAAACTGGTCGATGACGGCGGCGTTGAAGGTTTGTTCGCGCAGGCGGGTGGTGGCCTCCTGCAAGGTCTGAGCCCATTGCGTTTCCTGACCGGTGGCGGCATGCAAGGAATCGGCACACTGCGGGCCGTTGGCTGACGATGTGATGAGTAGAATCATGGCCTTTCCAATAGCACGTCTGCCGCCACTGTGTTGCGCGTTGAAAATACGGCGCTTAGCACCTGTCGCGGCGGCGGCACTTCCCGTTGCGGTACTCACGGCCCACGAGCGCGTTCAAAACCGGGCGCTCAAGATTGATATTGCTGGGCGGCGTAGTCCTTGAGCTTTCGGTAGAGCGTCGTTTTGCCAATGCCCAACAGACGGGCGGCTTGCAACTTATCTCCGTTGAGTTCGGTGATCGCGCTCAGGATCGTCTGCCTCTCGAGCAGCGCCATGGGAATGATCTTCCCACGACCGCTGCCATTACCATTTCCACTTGCATTCGCCGCTTCAACTGGCAGATTGCCCACCTCACGTGGCAGGTCTGTAATATGGATCAGCGGACCGCTGGTAAAGGCATAGGTGCGTTCGAGACAATTCTCCAGCTCGCGAACGTTTCCCGGCCAGTCATAAGCCAGCATGGCTTTGAGGGCGTCGTCGCTGAGTATTTTTTCCAGTCCGGAGGTTCGGGTCATACGCTCCAGGAAATAACCGATTAACAACGGGATGTCTTGCCGGCGTTCGCGCAAAGCCGGAATGCGCAGGCTGAGCACGTTGAGGCGGAAGTACAGGTCGCGGCGAAACTCGCCTTGCGTGACGGCTTGTTCCAGATCGCGGTTGGTGGCGGCCAGGATGCGTACGTTGATAGGAACTCGGCGCGTGCTGCCCACTGGCCGAATTTCCTTCTCCTGGATCGCACGCAACATTTTGGCCTGCAGATCGACGGGAAGCTCTCCTACTTCGTCGAGAAAAATCGTTCCCCCTTCGGCCATGGCCATGAGCCCGTCTTTGTTTTGGTTGGCTCCCGTGAAGGCGCCCTTTACGTAACCGAAGAGTTCACTCTCGATGAGGGTGGGCACGAGCGATCCGCAATCGACCGGGATGAAGGGTTTGTCGCGGAAGGGACCGGAATAGTGAATGGAGCGCGCGACCATCTCTTTTCCAGTTCCGCTCTCGCCAAGGATCAATACCGGGTGCACGCTGTTGGCCGCTTTGGCGATGATGCGATACAGCTTCTCCATTTCGGGAGCGCGGCCGACGATGCCGCCGAATCCCTGCTTGGATTTGACTTTCTCGCGCAGCAGCCGGTTTTCCGATTTCAGCTTCAGGTGAGTCGCGACCCGCTCCAGCAGCATCTTCAGTTCGTCAAGGCTGAACGGCTTGGTCACGTAGTCGTACGCGCCATTCTTCATGGCCTGCACCGCCGACTGCACCGTCCCGTAGCCGGTCACGACGATGACGACGGCCTCGGGACGGCGCTCCTTGATGCGGCGAAGCGCGTCCAGTCCGCCGGCACCGGGCAGTCGTAGGTCGAGCAGTACTGCGTCGAAGGCTTGCGTCTCGAGAAAGCGGTAGGCATGCTCGGCCGAATCGGCCACATAGGCCGTGTATCCCAGCGACTGCGCGACTTCGCGGCAGGCCTCGCGGATTGATCTTTCATCGTCCACGATCAGAAGGTTGAGAAAATTGGCGGGTTGAATCTGCGGTGTGGCGATCATCTGGCTCAAAGCTGCTGACGTCATGGCGTTCATTCCTCTTCTCTTACTTCCTTTGGTATGAGTACCCCCGGGTTCGTTTCGAGCTGAAAATCGTGATAGTTCACGGAATTTTGCACCGCGTCCGGAACCAGCGGCAGAAGCACAGACACGCGCGTGCCGCGCGCCGGAGCGCTCTCCACATGAATCAGACCGCCGTGGCTGGTCACGATGTCGTAGACCGTCGCCAGTCCCAGCCCGGTGCCCTTCCCGGCCTTGGTGGTGAAGAAAGCCTCGAAGAGATGTGTGCGCGTGGCGGCATCCATGCCGCTGCCGTTATCGGCCACTACGAAAAGCGCGCAGGGGAGTGAGGCCGGGATCGCGTCCGCCGAATGCGCTTCGGTCAGCACCTGTTCGGTCAGCATCTGCACTTTGCAATTGCTGGTTTCAACCGTGATCTGGCCGCCGCCGGGCATCGCGTCACGCGCGTTGAGCACGAGGTTGAGCAGAATCTGCTGGGATTGCGTGGGGTCCATCTTGACCGAACCGAGGTTGGGATCGAGGCGAGATTTCAGCTCGATGTTTTCCCCGATCAGGCGAACCAGCAAGTTGCGCATGCCTTCGGCAATCTCGTTGAGGGAAAACAGGCAAGGCTCGCAAGTAGTGGGTCGTGCAACCGCGAGCAACTGTCGCACCAGCCCAGTGGCCTGCATGCCCGCGTTTCGAATTTCTTCGGCATACTTGCGCACCGGATGACTGGGCTCAAGATTGGCAAGGAGCAGATCGCAGTACAAAAGCACTCCGGTCAGATAGTTGTTGAAGTCGTGAGCCACGCCTCCGGCCAGGCGGCCTACGGCTTCCAGCCGCTGAACCTGTCGCAAACGCTGGTCGGCCTCATGGTTCGGAAGAACGTCTTCTGCCAGGGCGAGCACATACTCGTCATTGCGGTTCGTCCCCGACACTCGCCACGCGGTCCAGCGCACACGGCGGCTAATCGCGCACGTGGTGTGGGAGTCCATTTGAAAGCTGTCGCGTTGTCGCGCGAACAGCTCCGATAGCAGCCGTTCGGCTTCGGAGCGATCGTGGGGATGAACGAGATCTCCAAAGCAAAGAGATCGCGGGATCCCGTTTTTTGCCCATGCCTTGGGTCTGCCGCCGAGCATCTGTTCCAAAGCCGGATTGAGCGCAGTGATATTTCCCTGGCGATGGCATTGCGCCAAAGCGAATGGAGCGTTCTCGAAAAGAGGATGCAGTTCCGATTTCGCATCCTGCGGCGTCCACGGGATTTCAGCGGCAGCACTCATATATCTACTTTGCGCGGGATGATTCCCGGAAGGAACCTGTTTTCCCGTCGCCTGAGACCTTGGTTTTCCTAAAATGGGAATTTGAGTCGGATTGGGTTCAGGTCAAATCCCGTTTCGAGGCAACTATAGAGAAAGAGGTCTCTGCCTGCTAAGGGCAGATGTCACTAAAACGGGAAAATCTTTCGGCACAAATATACTTCGCTCATCAAAGCTGCTAGGCTGAGGGAGCCGTGACAGGGGCGTGGTATTGTTAGCCGTACATATGGCACGGGAACCGTCAATGGAAGTGCTTCTGGATAGAATCGCTAAGGGGATGGGAGAATCCCTGCTTGTACTGGGTCTTTCCCCGCGTCCTTCGCGATTCTCGCGTAGGCGACGCGTGCCTTCTCAACCATCTCCTTGCGTTGCGGAAGTGACCGCAAAGCGAGAAAAGCGTTCAGATCGTCGCCAGCGATTATCTCTCGGCTCTCAAGAATCTGAGTAAAGGCTTGAGCAATTTCCAACTGGAGCGCAAGCACTCCAATCATCAGCGCATGTTCTTGGGGTGTCATAGCGCTGCGGATTATACGCCTAGGCCGTGAGGTCACCGTTTGTCTGGATTGTCCCTCAGGATGATCTCTAGCAACTCGCGCAACTTTTCTTTCTCGTAGTATGCAATCGCGATATTTCTGCGGGACATTATCTCCGACTCCCAGTTCCCAAGAACGAAGGAAGGTTCTTTTATCCCGTCTTTTACCCGCTTGGCCTGTCCACTTCGGATGAGATACGCGATCAAATCCGCTGCCTGAAGAGGAATGTATCTTCGCTTATCTACAAAGGCCAGTGCTCCCATGCGATCATTGCCATCTCGCAAACACTTGACGCGATCAAACGCAAGTTTCGCCCTTTTTTCGAATTGTTTTTGCTGATCAAAGAAAAAAGCAATTTGATCATCTGGTTCAAGTGGAGGATCGAGATTTTCCTCCAATATTGGCAGTAAGGTTTGCAGGAGAAGCTGAAAGCAGAATGTGTATGGATGCTGAGCGTCGTCTTTTATCCAGTGGGGAAGGTATTGATCGTAGTCCGCCACGTTCACCGCACCGCCAACCCCGAACCAGGCACTGTCACGTGCTATTGGAATCAGTTCCATCATGAAGTCGTTCCGCTTTTCATTTGACCACGCAAGATACGGCCATTCTGGATTTCTAGGTCCGTTGGTCTTGTCCATGAACTCCGACATTCGAAATGGCACCTTTATGCCATAGCTTTCCAACACAGACAGCCATTGCTGATCGAAGACATCGTCCCAAGCAGCTTTGTCAGCGATCAGGCCGACAACAAGGGCAACTTCCGAGCCATGATGCTGGCCTGTGGGATCATGCGTTCCGCTTTCATCGGCATAGGAGATGAGGTTCACAATAATTCTCTCTTTGAACAGATCGGGGGTGTACCCCAAGAAAGTGATGAGTCATGCGGCCCTCTGTTCCGTTCTGCGTTCCCAGAAGTCCTGAAAGCGACCACTCAGCTTGGCACAGCGGAGAGCGATGATGGCGTTGGAGCCTTGAACAGTCCAGTGCATT
>WNGK01003052.1_pt1 | contig 62003 bp, 49 predicted proteins | sample 5400601 | NCBI WGS metagenome assembly WNGK01 (sample SAMN13153376, study PRJNA577476) | soil metagenome | isolation source: 60 cm soil or saprolite under Garry oak tree replicate 1 | place: USA:California | collected 2016-06-15
CGAGATCTGGCCATCTTGTGTGAACGGGTCAACCAGGCATCGCCGCATCTGCCTGATGGACGCCGACTCTCGTTCACCATCAGTTCAGCGTGTTGCATTCTTGCCGCGCAGAAGAAGGCCAAAATACCGTGAGTCCCTGTAGATGTGTATCTTTTCTTGCAGTGTCCCAAGTATTACATACAAACGGGCTTTACAGCACAACATCGCCCAGTTGCATTTGGGACAGTACAGTTTCATGAAAGGGCCGCCGGATACCCCTACGATTCATCTAGGGGTAAGGCGGCCCAACCAGGGACTACCTAAGAACTAGAACATCTGTTATACTGCTGTGTATGGATGCACAGCAGACCAAACATGTCACCTACAAATTGGCCTATCACTTTGTTTGGTGTCCCAAATACCGCAAGAAGATACTGTGCTTAGGTATATTGAATTAGGACAGGAATAACGGGCAACGATGAGCATTTACTCTTGCGAGGGAGGTCGCCGTTTTTGTTTCTGTTTCTCTATGTAGTCCAGAATATCTTGACGAGGCTAACCTCGTCACCGTCCGAGGAGTGACGCCCAACATATCAGCAACTGCTTTCGTATCTATCGGTTTTTCTGTTGCCACTGAACATACTCAACCTCCTTTCACACAGATTACACAGAACAAAGTAACATAGTCAGAAAATGAAGTCAACATCGTCTTGACAGACAGAAGAAAGTAGGGTATAGTCATTGTATAGCAAGTCTGTACAGTCTTTGCGGTTCTTGCAGAAAGCAGGAAGGTAGAAGATAGCTCTTTCGTTGCATCTCCGGTGAAATGCTGGCTCTACTGTTCTCGCAGAGAGCCAGCCAGGAGAGTCTAGCGTGTAAAGTCCAATCTAGCCTCTCCGTGTCGCATGATAGCGGCAGGGGAGTCATCGGTCAAGCCACGGAAAGGAGAGCTTGCACATAGCACCAATACCTTGCATCCAGTGGGGAACGATTACCCTGCACCTGGACAATGGGGCATTTCGGAATGGGTTTCTTGCTGCCCGTCAGTGGTATTTCGCAGACATTTACGGGGAAGATGGACGCACTCCGCAAGAACCGCAGCACGCTGTCCAATTGACCGCTGAAGAAGTGCTGCGCCTTGTGGTCATGCCTGATGAACAGGGGCGCTATCACTTCGATGAAATGGGCTCTGAGAACCTTCCTGAATACCTGGGGGATCTCGTCGGCTACCTGGCTGGACCACTTGCCCCTGACGAAGCAGCTCATTACCGGAAAGCACAAGCCCAACAGGAATAGCTTCGTAGCGGCGTCGCAGTGTAGGATCACGAGGGACGGGAGGCTTCCCCGTCCCTCTCAAGGAACGGCATGAAACAGATCATCACCGCAAAACTGAAGCTGATGACCACTCCTGAACAGTTTCAAGCATTACGGCAGACGCAACTGGCCTATCGTGATGCGCTCAATGCGGTGAGTCACTATGCTTTTGAGCAGGGGAAAACCAGCAATGTGACCCGACTGCACAAAGGCATGTATGCCGAGTTACGTGCCCGTCATGGCCTGCCCTCCCAACTGGCCTGTAGTGTCGAGCGACAGGTTGCTGCTACCTACAAGGGTCTGTGGACCAAGCTGTTGAAAAATACAGAGCATCGTCGCAAGAAGCTGACCAGGAAACACTTCAAGGGTCTGGATCAACCTCCTCAATATAACTCACCCACTGTCCAGTATACCTATGAGCGTGACTACACCTTTCAGCGCACCAACCGGGTCAGTGTGGGCACGCTCAAAGGGCGTACCGCTATCCCGTATCAGGGCTATGACGAGCATATTGCGCGTATCCGGCAGGGGGCAAGCATCGGTGATGCCAAACTTTGGTACGATCAATCAAAGAAGTGTTTCTATTTGCTCGTTTCCTTAGAGATCGAGGTGTCTGAGCCAACCTGTGAGCAACTGAGCGAGGTTGTCGGCGTGGATGTGGGTATTCGGTATCTGGCGGTGACCTCCACCTCGACAGGCAAGGCGACCTTTCATCCAGGGAAACGTGTTCGGCATCAAGCCAACCATGACGCACGGCTGCGTAAACGCTTGCAGAAAAAAGGCACTCGTGGCGCGAAACGCCGTTTGAAGCGCATCGAGCAGCGAGAGAGACGGTTGAAAATGCAAGCTAATCATACCATCGCCAAACAGATCATTGCGCAGCACCCACATGCGCTTATTGGACTAGAACAGCTTACTGACATTCGAGAGCGGACAAGACGGAGGAAGCGTAAGCGCAAGAAGCATAGCAAAGGCTATGAGCGAGTCTCTCCAAAGGCCCGCAAAGCCAACCGGGTGTACTCGCAGTGGTCCTTTGCCGAATTGCACGCCCTCATCAGCTACAAATCCGCCCTTGCGGGCTCGCAAGCGATCAAGGTGGATGCTGACCATACATCAAAAAGATGTCCCATGTGCGGACATACCGAAGACTCGAACCGCCCCCACAAAGGGTTGCTCTTCGTCTGTCAGAACCCGAACTGTCGGTACACCCTCCACGCAGATCTGGTTGGCGCGAGAAATCTGGTGATGAGAACGTTCGTGCTTCGACAGGATTGGAGCACGACGGGGCACTTGTCAATTGCCCCTGATACATCGGACAACGAAGCCAAAGCAGCGCGCCTCAAACGGTACGCTGAGTTGCGGTGGAGTCCAGATGCAAGCCTCCGGCTTCTAGCCGGAGGTCATTGACTGACTAGTGAGGAGATACCAATACATGCATTACCTCGCGCTCGCGTGCGATTATGATGGGACACTTGCCAAAGATGGCGTAGTCAGCCCACAAACGATAGATGCGCTGGAACGAGTGGGCGCTTCTGGTCGCAAACTCATTCTGATTACCGGTCGCTTGTTAGAGGATCTGCAAATGGCTTTTCCACGGCTGGATCTTTTTACCTATGTTGTTGCTGAAAATGGTGCGCTACTCTATAATCCGGCTGACTTGACTGAGAAATTGCTGGGAGAGGCTCCACCCAGGCAGTTTATCCAGGCGCTGCAGGAGCGCGGCGTTACGCCTTTGGTAACAGGCCGGGTTATTGTCGCCAGCTTGCATCCGCATGAGAAGACGATCGTTGATGTAATCGCCAAACTCGGACTTGAGCTGCAGGTAATCTTTAATAAGGGAGCGGTGATGGTACTACCAACAGGGGTGAATAAGGCCACGGGGCTGATTGCGGCACTACAAGAGCTGAAGTTATCAGCACACAATGTCGTTGGCATTGGTGATGCTGAGAATGACCATTCGTTCCTCTCGCTGTGCGAATGCTCGGTTGCCGTCGCTAACGCCATCCCTTCGCTTAAAGAGCAGGCTGATTATACGACGAAGGCTGAAAATGGGGATGGCGTTATTGAGCTGATCGAGCAGCTTCTCGCAGATGACTTGAAGACATTGGATCAGCGCGCGGGCCGGCGAGCTTCAAAAAGGTTTGACAAACCAGGACCCCCTGTGCTATTCTTGGAGTGAGCGATTGAACAGGTGTTCTTTCGTCCCTTCCAGAGGAAGAGGAGCATGGGACAGACCATACACACGACCAAACTGCCCCTTGATCTTGGGAAACGCACGCAAGGGGGAGCCAATACGGGAAAACGAGCCTATCTGGAAGCTACCGTCCAGGTGTTGGATGCTGCTCGTGCCTTCTATCTCGCCTTCTTCCTGGCCCACCCCGAAAAAGTGACTGAGCGGGTTGCGTATTTCTCCGAACAGCATCAGCACATGCGTGAGCGGCTGATCTCGGCAAATGCGTTGCTCACCTGGGCTGAATGCCAGACAGTGGAAACCAAAGAGCATCCTCATCCTCTGCCCGATTGGAACTTCAGTCGGGCGTTCCCCAATTTCCCTTTCGTCTATCGCAGATCGGTGATCAAGGATGTCATTGGCAAAGTCAAGTCCTATCTCTCCCATCTCGCCAACTGGCAAAAGACGGGGAAAAAGAAGGGCAAGCCAGGCAGGCCTGGAGCGAGCAACCACCCTACGTTGTATGAGGGAACATGTTCCCTGGAACTGCCTGGAACCGATCTCCAGCAGAGCTTCGTGTCCTTGAAGGTGTACACGGGGCAAGAGTGGATGTGGGTCAACTATCCCGTCAAGTACAGTCGCTACTTTGAGCGGCGTCGAACTGACGGAGCATGGCAGCAGCAGAGTCCCAAGCTCGTCCTTGAGCGCAAATCCGCTGTGCTCCATTTCCCCCACAGCAAAGAGATCAAGGCAAAAAAGGTCGTGGAGAGCAAACGTAATCCCGACCTGGTCACCGTGGCGGCTGATCTCAATGTGAAGAATCTGGCGGTTGTCACGGTCAGGCAGAAGGCCGCGATCATTGAGAGTGTCTTCATCACTGACAAGGGACTCGATCAGCATCGCTATCGCCATTTGAAGCACATCAGCAAAAAGCAATGGCTCTCTGGCAAACCTGTGAAAGGGGAACGCAGCTGTGCTCACCTCTGGCGGCATATTCGCCGGATGAACAGCGACGCTGCTCACAAAACCGCCCGTGCTATTGCGCGAGTATGTGCCAGGTACCCCGGCTGCGTGCTGATCTTTGAGCGATTACGCAAAATCAAGGCAAAAGGGGCAAGCAAATCTCGACGACTCAATCGCACACAGGCGAACCAGTTACGGGGACAGATCAATCAGCTCGCCCGTGAGAAAGCGTTTGCCGAATCTGTGGTCACTGTTGAGGTCAATGCATGGGGAACATCGCAGCACTGCTCCCGCTGTGGCGCCAAAGGCGAGAGGTTCTCGCTTCGCGGCTCACAGCGGGTCAAAGAGCGTGGAGGCAAGCTCTTCGGATGTTTGACCTGTGGCTATGAGGCTCATGCTGACCACAATGCCAGCACGAACCTACATCACAGCTTCTATGGTGAGTTGTGCTGGCAAGCCAAACCGAAGCCTCCCCCCAACCGCGGAGGCAAGAGAGGTCACTCGCCCTGAGCGGCTACAGGTCGCTTGGGAGAAGTCTGTTGGAGGGACACCCCGAGGATGACAGACCAGGCCCGTATGCAAATGAGCATACACGCTCCAAAGTGGTGGGGCTCGCGTTGGCCCAAAGAGGTGAAGTTCCAACCCGCATCACTTCCAGGGCATCTCCTGATTCGATAGCTTCCCGCTATGTGGGAGGAACTGTGGGAAGCTGGACTGCATCAGGGCGGCGCAAACAACTCTGTCCAGGATTGTCTACAGTTTTGGGCAACTGTTGATACCACATACACAGCCCACTTAAAGACGATCATACGTTGACATTCTCGAGGCTATATCCTATGCTAGCGGACATTAGTGGGGCATGGTTTTTCTGATTACGGATGATGAAAGCGAGGCAACAAGGATATGGGTGATCCACGCAGCGCAATGGATCTTAAGCCGGGCTACCGGGGGCGAGCTTTTACCTCTGACCTGACAGGCCAGGAGTTCTGGCTTGTCGTTGATAAAGGGTTCCAACCAATGGGACTGGTAATGGGAAATTGCATCTATTCAATGGGGGCCGTCAAGAACTGGCTGGTGGGCATCAAGAGCGGCTTCCAGGGTGAGCTAAAAGAATATTCTCAACTGATGTACCAGGCTCGTGAACTGGCGCTGAGCCGCTTGCAGTTTGAGGCTGATCAACTGGGAGCCGATGGGGTGATCGGCGTTGATATTAAAGTAGAATACCTGCACAATGGCGAGTGGATGGAGGTTACAGCCGTCGGGACTGCTGTGCGATATGTAGGGAGCGGGCAGAATATGCCACCAACGGGAATGGGTAGAGTGACGATTCCCGCGGGATGATCAAGAGGAGAGGATAGCAGATGGTCGAGCGGATAGGACAGCGATTTGGTGGCTATTCCCTGGTCCGATTACTGGGACAGGGGAATTTTGCTGATGTGTACCTGGGAGAAGATAGCTCACGGCAGCAGCTGGCTGCCATCAAAGTACTGCGCGCGGAACTGGCCGACCAGGACGTGAAGCAGTTCCTCGCCCAGGCACAATCTATCTCCCGGCTTGATCATCCTCATATCGTACGCATACTGGCATATGGCGTAGAAAACAACGAGCCATTCCTGGTAATGTACCATGCTCCTCATGGAACGCTACGCCAACGCCATGCTCGTGGTACGCGACTGCCAATCACCACTATCGTATCTTATGTCAAGCAGGTAGCCGAGGCTTTACAGTACGTACACGATCAAGGCCTGATTCACCGCGATGTCAAGCCGCACAATATGCTGCTGGGAGCAGACTACCAGGTGATGTTGAGTGATTTTGGCATTGCAGTTATGGCGCAGAGGATGGGCTACCGCATACAGAAGGTGCAGGAGTTCGAGGGTACTATCCTGTATACAGCACCAGAACAGGTGCGCGGGAGACCACGTATTGCCAGCGATCAATATGCATTGGGTGTCGTCGTTTACGAATGGCTTTGTGGAAGCTGGCCCTTTCAAGGGACCATTGAAGAGATAGCGAGCCAGCACACTTTGGCGCACCCTCCATCTTTGTGTGAACGGTTACCAACGATCTCACCGGCTGTTGAACAGGTCGTATTCAAAGCCCTTGCCAAAGAGCCAGATGAGCGTTTCGAGAGCGTTCAAGAATTCGCGAAGGCGCTGGAGCGAGCCAGTCGGCTTGAACAACCCGGTTATAGGATACAACAACGAACGCCACATGATCTCTCACCATTGCCTTTATCATTCCTGCCAATGAAAACACCTTCGGCTGAGGAGACAGCACTCCCACAAGTGGCACAACTTACCTATGCAGGCCATACGGATAGGATAGAATCAGTTGCGTGGTCGCCTGATGGGCAACGTATCGCTTCTAGCAGCCTGGATGAGACTGTAAAGATCTGGGATGCTGCAACGGGCGTGAACATCCTTACCTATCGAGGTCAATCATTACAGGCGCAGGCTATCTCATGGTCACCTGATGGGGTTTATATGGCTTCGACTGGTGGCTTATCGTCTGAAAGGGTGCAGACCTGGGATGCTGCGATGGGAAGAATTTCCGCAAAACATGCCAGTTATGCCAGTCACTCAGAGCGAGTGCTGGCGATCGCGTGGTCGCCCGATGGTATGTTGATCGCTTCGGCGAGCGAAGACGCTACGGTGCAGGTGTGGGACGTTATGACCGGGCGCACAATCTTCACATACCGGGGTCATTCATCAGCGGTGATGACAGTGGCGTGGTCATTCGATGGACGACGCATCGCTTCCGGCAGTGAAGACAAAACGGTACAGGTGTGGGATGCTACCAGCGGGAGAAATATCTTTGTGTACTATGCTCACCGCGACAAGGTAAATGCTTTATCGTGGTCGCGCGGAGGGACGCTGATTGCATCGGCGAGCGATGACGGGACGGTACAGGTGTGGGACGCGGTCACAGGACGCAAAGCCTTCAATTATAGCGGTCATACTGGCGGCGTGACCACTGTATGCTGGTCACCTGACGGGACACGTATCGCTTCTGGAGGCCTTGATGAAACGGTGCAGCTGTGGAATGTCATGACGGGCAAAACCATATCTACCTATAATGGTCACTCGGACTGGGTGAGTAGCGTTGCCTGGTCGCCTGATGGAAAGCGTATTGCGTCGGGATCGTGGGATAAGACGGTGAGGGTGTGGGAGATCAGCGGGTGAGCGCTTCCAAACAGGTATGTGAGAAGGTTCGTGTTATAGTTGCCAAGACCATAACCAAATAGTGCATTTGGCCTGGGTTCTCAACCTTAACCTAAGCCCGTTGAAGCCTCGGGATCATCCCAAAGACCCAACTGGGCTGGGGGTTGTACTACGGACAACCCGTTTTTCTTCTTCCAAGCTTCATGCCGTTTGAGGAGCAAGGCTTTGACCTCGGCTTTGCTCTTGCAGGTTGCCAGTACCTGATCCCCAAAGCGGCTGGACAAATTCAGAGCAGCATTGCGGTCGGCGTGGTTGCGATACCCACACACCACACAGATGAAGGTGCTCTGGTCCCGTCGGTTGGCCCGATCCACATAATGGCAGCGGTGGCATTCTTGAGTTGTTTAGGGATATGCCCCAGATTGGAAGCATACAAATAGGCATTCATCGCTCTTGCCTTGAAGCCCATCGCGGCGACGGAGAGCTCTTCGAAAATGATGCGCGCATCAGCATGCTCTTTAAGCATCTGATTCATCGCCCGATTGATCTCCTGGCGCACATGCCGCCCAAGGCGCTGCCCGCTGGCGCTGCTGGTGGAAGGGAGCTTCTCCACCCCCTTTTTCTTGAGGCAGGCCCTCAGCTTGGCCTTGCGACGGCGTTTCTCTCGATCGCGCTTGTGGCGCTTGGCGAGTTTGCCATGAAAGGTTCCGTACTGCTTTCCCGTCGAGGTCGTGAGAAAGTTGGCGATCCCCACATCAGCGCCCACGCGAGGGGCTCGTGGCTCCGTTTGAAGAGAAACGTTCTCCTCGAAGGAGAGGGTAAGCCACCAGACCCCCTTGCGTTTGTGCAGAGCGGTTGAGGTGTTGATGGCACGCCCGGCGAGGGCTTTGCGGTGATAAGAGGCGAGTTTGACAGGGACGCGCAGGGGATTCCCTTTCTCCAGGGTGGAGATGCGTAACCAGTAGTCGAACGTCGAGTCTTCAGATGGTTCAAGAACCACCACGTTGGCATTGGCTTGAATGGCTGGGACGCGTAGTTCTGGCAGGTTCCATTCACTCCACTGGGGTTCCTTGACTTTCGGGTCAAGGGGCACTCCCGATGCCGTAGCTTTGGCTTGAGCTTCCGCGTAATCCGTCAGGTCTTCCAGGTAGGCGTCATAGGCGTTTTGCCGATTGGTGCGAAAGGCACGGGCAATGCCCGCTGCCTGCTGGATGGCGACGCGATGCCAGCGCTCCGAAAGGTCCGTCGCGTAAACCGGAACCGCATAGCTATTGGGGTCAGCCTCAGTGCAGAAATGGGTCACGTAGTGTTGGCAGAGCGCCAGATAGACCATCACCAGCCGATCTAACGCCTCCAGTTTTCCTGGATTGGCTTCAATTAGTCGGATATGGGTCACTGCATGAGTCAGCGTGCGCTTGCTTCTGCGCTTATGCTGGTGTTTCCTCTTGTCCTTGTCTGGCTTTTGACTCACTGCTTTCTGATCCATTCTGCTGCTAGGCAGCTAGGACTTGCTCCGTTTGGCGTTTGGCTCGCCTGCGCCCATGGAGCCGGGCACAAAACGAGGTGATGATCGCGACAAAGTCGCCCATGAGGTCATCTTCTCCGGTATCTGCCGTATGAACGACGACCAGTTCCCGCCCTTGCATCCTGAGCAATGTCTGAATGGAAGCGACCCCAAAACGTGAAGCCCGGTCTTTGTGTTCGACCACGATCTGGCCGATTTTGGGGTCTGCGAGCAGAGCCAGGAACTTGGGGCGCTGATCATGGATCCCACTGCCACACTCTTTGATGACTTTGGCAACTGACCAGCCTTGCGCATTGCACCAACTGATCAGGCGCTGGGCCTGTGTCTCCAGGTTCTTCTTGTTCTCGCTGGTGGAAACGCGGGCAGAAACCGCTACGGTCCGCGGAGGCGTCACACGCTGCTCTGGCGGTTCAACAATCACTGGAGCGCCGCAGTGATATACTTTCACTATGGAAACGCAACCGGAGAACTCCTCCATCAATCAGGAAACCGCCACGCTGTTACGGAGCAATCGTGAACTGGCGGTGCTTTACACCATCGCCGGGCATCTGAACCGCAAGGTAGATGTATATGAGGCGCTGCAGGAGGTATTGGCGCAAGTCACCAACCTGCTGGGCTTACAAACGGGTTGGGTCTGGCTGCTCGATCAACAGGGTGAACCATACCTTGCTGCAGCGCAATCGCTCCCACCCTATCTTGCAGACCATCCAGAACGCATGACCGGCTATTGTCTCTGCCTGGATACGTTCCTGGAGGGCTGTCTTGAAGGGGCCGCCAATATCGATGTATTCCGCTGTAGCCGCCTGAAGAAAGCCGAGCGCGATAGTGATCCCACCTCCTGGGGCTTGCGTTTTCATGCCAGCGTGCCCATCTATGCCAGCGCGACGCCGTTGGGTGTACTGAATGTTGCCAGCGAAGATTGGCGCGAACTGCTGCCAGAAGAACTACAACTGCTGCACATTATTGGCGACCAGATAGGGCTGGCGATACAACGGGCGCGCCTCTCCGCCGAACATACAGTCGCGGCCGCGCGCCTTGCTACTATCGAGGAGCGCAACAGGCTGGCCCGGGAGATTCACGATACCCTCGCACAGGGATTAGCGGCCATAACGCTGCAATTGGAGACTGCCGATGCCCTGGCAACAACGCGCCCAGAACGTGCCCAGGAGGCACTGCGCCGCGCGCTTGACCTTGCCCGCGGCAACCTGAAAGAGGCGCGCCGCTCCGTGATGGATTTGCGAGCGGCGCCATTACAAAATCGTACGCTGCCCCAGGCGCTGGCAGCGCTGGCGCAACAGGATTGTGAAGGCGCTGAACTCACTGTACAATTCTCCTGCCCTCCTGATCTCACTTTCCCGCAACATTCGACACGCCTGGAAGTGGGCATTTATCGTATCGCGCAGGAGGCGCTGGCAAATGCTTGCAAACACGCCGGGGCACAGCATATCGAGATGATGCTCACAGGAGACAATGAGTATGTAGAGCTTGTCGTGCAGGACGACGGCCGTGGTTTCGATCCGGACAGGGTGACAAAAATCAGCGGCGAAGGGCAACACTTTGGCTTGACCGGCATGAGTGAGCGCGTGAAATTGCTTGAGGGCACTCTCAGTATTGAAAGCGAATTGGGGGCAGGCACCCGTATTGTTGCCCGAGTCCCATACCGCGGGAAAGGCCAGTAGATGGATAAAATTCGCATTTTGCTCGCGGACGATCATCCTATACTGCGCGAAGGTTTACGAGCCGTATTGGAGACACAGCCAGATTTCGAGGTCATCGCGGAGGCTGCCAACGGCATTGAAGCGGTGCGGCAGGCGCTGACCATGCAGCCAGATATTCTCCTCCTCGACCTCGAAATGCCGCAGCTGGACGGCGTCGAGACTATTCGTCGCCTGCGCCAGCAACAGCCAAATTCCCGCATCATTGTCTTTACGGCTTTTGACAATGATGAACGTATCATACACGCGGTGCAGGCTGGCGCGAACGGCTACCTGTTGAAAGAGGCGCCGCGCGATGAAATTTTCAGCGCTATCCGCATCACCATGGCCGGGGGGTCGCTTTTGCAACCCGTCGTTGCCTCCAAATTGCTGCGTCACATGGGAAACCAGCCCCTTACAGGCTCACCAGCTACAACATACAGTCAAACAACACAGCCTACCCTACCCTTCGAACCCCTTACCGAGCGCGAGCTCGAAGTACTGAATCTCTTAGCCCAGGGAATGCCGAATAAAGAAATCGCGGCTCAACTTGTTATCAGCGAACGCACCGCCAAATTCCATGTCAGTTCCATTATGGGCAAGTTAGGTGCTACCAATCGTACTGAAGCGGTCTCACTCGCCGCCCAAAAAGGGCTCATTACGCTCCATTCCTGACACGAAAGCACCATTTCCACAACTAATGTTTCTCTTGATACGTATTACTTATGTGAAGAACAGGAGGAACAACGCAATGATGCAATCACAAACATATAATACAAAACGTGTACATCTCAGTCGCTGGCAAATCTTTTTGCACGCACGGAAAACCTTTAGACTTATTGGCGCCCTGGCAACCGATCGACGTATCTCTTTATGGCGCAAGGTGCTCTTCTTCGGTACGATTGGCGGCCTTCTGGTGCTGCTATTATTCCCGGACCTCTTCAATGAGACGTTCTTGAGTACCATTTTCCCCTTGATCGGTACAGTAGCGGGTGTCCCAATCGATGCAGGATTCGACTGGGCGGCTTTCGCCCTGGTAGCGCTGAACCTGTTCAAGTTCTTTCCGGCTGAACTGGTGGCGGAACACTATCAACGCATATTCCGCGAGCAATAGAGAAAAGAAGAGGGGCTTGCCTGCTAGCAAGTCCCTCTTCTTTTCTTCTGCGTAAATCTTGTCACAGATGAATTATGTCTTTGGCGGTTGGCGCTCTAAATTTCGTACCAGCATTGATAAAAACATACGTCTGGTCCTGCGATGGCAGGTGCATATGTATGATCATATCGGGCTTGCCATCAGCGGTAACGTCACGAAATTCCAGCGTAATTGGCGTCAAGTCGCCGCCTGGCCCCAAAATATAGTAGGGCACGACGTAGCTCAGAGCCCCCGACTGGCTGCCGGCAGGAAATTCCACCACAATCGCCTGGCGATTCAGGTTGACAGCAATGAAATGGCTAGGACGCTGGGCGTTATCACCCCCGTGCCCAACCACGGCATCAGTCTGGTAGGTTCGAGGAATGCCATAGCGAATGTCATCGTAGCGCTGCATACCCCATGCCAGCGCCAATGAACCTAATTCCCATAACACGAGCATCGCGATCATTCCAATGCCAACAGGAAGCAGCCAGTGTACTTTCCCTTTGAAGATATCATTCGCTGGAGCTGCCTGCGTCCTGGGGATGTTACGAGCAGCTGGCGGGATATTTATCGGAGGCGCCTGAGGCGAGATAGGTTGCCTTGGCTGCCCTCCTGTACGCCGCGGGGGAACTGGGGAGCCCGGCAAACCAGCTGTAGGAGGACGTGGTACGGGTAAGGTCGCTCTGCGAATAGCAGTCGTATGGGGACGAGGGGGATCGGAGGCCAGTTCATCATCCAATAGCATGTCATCTTCAGTTTCACGGCCATCGCGTCCATTCTTATCTGAAAATGTTACCAGGCTTGGATCAGACCTTCTTGTCCCTGTTGTCCCCGTGTTGCGCTTTTGAGGCTGATCTGCGCTGCGCCCCATTCAAATTCCCTTTCTCTTACCGGGTTCTACCATCTCCGACGCGCACATAAATACGTGTATTCTAAGGCGAAGCATACAATGCGCTCTGCCAATTATTACTAGCATGATAGATTATTCCCATATATATGTCAAGCTAATTGTCTCTACTTCATGCTGTTCCAATATGTCGTGTTTTCCAGCGCAATCCTGACTTTATAGCGTCTGGTTATTAGTATACTCTATGGTTGATTGTGCGTCACCAAAAGGGTTATTGTATAGCCCTGGCAAACCTTCACACGACCGAAGTGAAATGTGATATCATGTGTTTCAGATAAAATAAGTACTCCCATCTGAAGCTAGAACAGGAGCCTCCAGATCGACAGTATTCCGGTTTCATCACGGAACCTGCCCAAATCAAACGGTCATAGTCCTCATGAGGTGCAATCGCAGGGGCCCTGGCTCACTGTGGTGCGAGTTGCGTGGGTCGTCCTCTTTGTGTCGATCCTGGGCTTGTTCATTATTCACATCCCCGGTTACTACGCTGCTCTTCACCTGCTACGTTCGCCGAACGCTAACACGTTTACCGGTCAACTGACCCCCGGAGATGTGCAGGCACTTCATTCGCTGGGTCTTTCCCTCGACTTCTACGCCGTATGTATGGTCGTGGTCAGTCTCCTCTTTCAGTTCAGCTATGCCGCTGTAGGTTTGCTGCTCTTCTGCCGCAAGTCGGATGATCGCATGGCACTCTTTGCCTCATTTGCCTTGATGCTGTCCCCATTTGGGTTTGCATACCTCACCTTGCAAACACTGCCTGCAGCCGGGTACTGGTTAATCCCAACGCTGAGTTCTTTTGGCAACGCCAGCATCATGCTTTGCGCGTATGTGTTTCCCAATGGGAAGTTTGAGCCGCGTTGGACACGCTTGCTTGCCCTTGTCCTCATTGCATACTGGGCCGCTGTTGCCCTCTTTCCGACGCGCATCCTCAACCACAACTGGCTCAATTTCCCACTCTTTTTTAGCCTGGCCGTGAGTACGATGCTGGTCCAGGTCTACCGCTATCGCTACTTGTCCACGCCGCAACAGCGGCATCAGACCAAATGGGTGGTATACGGTATATCGATAGCCGTCCTAGGGAATATCCTGGCGCGTTTCCTCGCTTCTTTCGTCTTTTCCCCGCTCGCCGGAGGAAGTTCACTTACTGACATTGTCGAAGTCCTCCTCATTATTTGCTCGATGCTGGTGATCCCTCCCACGCTCGGCATCGCCATACTCTCCGCCCATTTGTGGGATATCGATGTCATCATCAACCGCACCCTGGTCTATGGAGCGCTCACAGCCTCCCTGGCGCTGCTGTATGTAGCCCTGGTGATCGTCCTGCAATTCCTCTTGCGTGGACTGACCGGAGGCAACCAGCTGGCTATTGTCGCCTCCACCCTCGCTATCGCCGCCATGTTCCAACCTTTACGCCAGAGTATTCAGACGATCATCGATCGCCGCTTCTATCGTCGCAAGTATGATGCAGCTCGCACCCTGGAGGCTTTCACTGCAACATTGCGCAACGAGGTTGATCTGAACCACCTGCGTGAGCAGGTATTGTCGGTGGTAGAAGAGACGATGCAGCCAACACACGCCTCACTCTGGCTGCTCGATACCAAAGAACCCTGGACAGTAAAAACGCGCAAGCTCCCACTAATCGATGAGGAAGCAGGATAATTACAAGGATATCAATATGCAGAAAGAGACGTACGACGTGGTAGTGGTGGGTGCAGGAGTAGTAGGCTGCTCTGTGTCTTATCACCTGGCCAAATCTGGACTAAAAGTAGCCCTTGTCGACAAAGGAAGCGCGGCAGGTGAAGCATCGCAAGCAGCGGCGGGCATGCTCGCCCCTCTCGGTGACGAGGCTCCCAATCAAGAGCACCCATTGCAGCAACTGGGTATGGAAGCTCTGGGCTATTATGATGGCCTGGATGAGCAATTGAAGCAAGAGACAGGCATTGACATAGGACTGGTCGATGTTCCTACGCTGCGCCCGGCTTTTGATGAGCAGGGCGTGGCACACCTGCAAGCCCTCCTTACCAGACAGCAGCACTTTCTCCCAGGACTTCAGTGGCTGGATGGTAGCCTGGTACACGAGATAGAGCCATTGCTTCCAGAGACCGTCCAGGGAGCATTGTTGTCTCCCTATGAGAGAAGTGTGCAGGCTGCACGGATCACGCTGGCTTATGCACGAGGGGCAGCAATCCGTGGTGCACACCTTGTTGAAGGATGTCCCGTTGGGCGGCTCATCCGTCAGGGACAGCGGGTTGTCGGCGTAGAGACCGTGCACGGTCCCATGAACGCGGGGGTCATCGTCCTGGCAGCAGGTGCGTGGGCTACACAATGGCATACCAGGACATCGACCCCGCCTATTTTCCCGGTGAAAGGACAGATGATAGCGCTGCAAGCACCACCTAGCCTTCATTTGCGCCATACTGTGTATGCCTATGGTGTGGGTGGGATCGTCCCAAAATCGGATGGGACGATCTTTGTCGGGTCAACCGTAGAACAGGCAGGCTTCGACAAAGCGGTTACGGCCGGAGGGATAGCGACACTGCTTGCTGCCGTGGCAAAGCTTACTCCAGACTTGAACAGGGCTCGATTTGTACGTGCCTGGGCAGGACTGCGTCCAGGTTCGGCAGATGGGCTGCCGCTCATTGGGCCAAGCCAGAGCGTGCAAGGATTATGGATTGCAGGGGGACACTTCCGCGATGGGATTTTACTGGGGCCACTCACAGGCCATATTTTGGCAGAACTCATTCAGAAACACTCAACACCATTTGGCCTGGATCTACAAGCATTTAATCCTGACCGCTTTGGTGGCTGGGATAGTGCTTCATCCTTGACATAGCTAGCTGCTTTAATATCTATCGTATCGATGAACAGTACAGTAGTAGCGATGCTGTTGCCAGCCTGACACGGAAGCGTTTGTGTCTTCTCAGTTCCAACCTGGATGGCAATCAGCAATGCTTGTTGATAAATATTGCATTTTTCTAAAAAATAGTGTATACTTAAAAAGTCTTCTACTTCTTCTCATAAACCACGTTCCTCGTATGAAACAACACTCAAAGCACCCCTCCATCACGGGAGTGCTACGACTCACACGTCTTCACGTTCACATCTCTCCACATGGGAGCGTGATTTCCGGAACGGTTTTGTTCGCTCTTTCGCTTTTGTGCCTTCCATCTCTCACCTCTGAATGGAGGGGTTAGCGACATTGATCATTTTGAGCAAGAAGTGGATCTAGAAAACAACAGCAAAGGACATGAACCTTATGGCAAGTCAGAAGCATCTTGATATCCTTTCATCAGGGAATACGCTTTGGGGGAAGTGGCGACGAGCATATTCTGATGTACAGGCTGTAGAGCCGGACCTCCATAAAGCTGATCTCCACGGAGTTGATCTCCACGGAGTTGATCTCCACGGGGCCGATCTTACTGAGGCCAATTTGCAGGAAGCGGACCTGCGAGGAGCGGATCTGCGAGGAGCGGACCTGCGTAATGCCAATCTCCGCAGCGCCAATCTGAGCGATGCTCATCTCCAGAAGGCATACCTGCGCTGGGCAGACTTACGCGATGCCAACCTCTGTCGCACGGATCTGACGGGTGCAGATCTCAGCAAAGCCGACCTGCGCGGAGCAGACCTGGATGGAGCCCTCCTCGACAAAGCGATATTCGATGAGGCGAGCTTATCCGGGGTAGACCTTAGCGGCGTGGACCTCAGCAAGGCCGATGTACGTGGATCTGTGCGTACTGAGACAAGAGCGTAAGGAGCATCAAACACTGCGTTCACTTCCAGGCCCGACGAACATCCGACGTGGAGGCAAAACGCAGCAGGTGGCGGCAAGTCCCTTTTCTCTGCTACGGCACCAGCCAGGATAATCAGTGCTCATTGGAGCACAGGAAGTGAACAAGCAACGCATGAGCAAGCAAGAACCACCAAAGCCCCCTTGCTGGGTAGCATTGGAGGGGTCGCGATGATAGCAGACCGCTACTATGTCCAACGCCTCACTGAGCAGGTGTTTGTGATCCGGGAGCGCCTGTCCATGGACGGTGAGACAGGATCCAATGATCGCATTGTCCGATCGTTCGACATCCGCCAGGATGCATACATGTATGCCGACAGTGTGAACGATAAGCAAAGGGAGCTCGATGAACACTTTGGGCACTGGGCGCAATCCCCTATATTAGAAAGGCAGATTTAGACTGGCCTATGACTTTGGGAAAACGCATCCACTCCAGCCAGACCGCCTTGTTGCACTGATCGACTTGCTGGAGAGCAGCGGGTTGTGGCAGCGGAACAAACAGCACACACGTTTGCCTCTACGTGCTGCAACCATCGAAGATTAGCGCATACCCCGGCGGGAGAGATTGTTGGGGAAGTGACGCTCGCCCCTGGTGATGAGTGGTGGGAAGGGATAGAAAATAGCTATGAAGTCGCCATGGAACAGTTGAAACATACTCTCCTTGGTCAGCAGAGCCAGTAAAGATAGAGAAAAAACCACTTGAAGAACCTTGCCCTGAGTCTCCTCCAAAACCTGTTTACAAGCAACTAACCTGTAAACGATGTGGAAGGAGTTGGACACCCAGAAGTCCAAAAAAACCTGTTCAGTGTCCAAAGTGCAAATCACCCTATTGGAACAAGAATAGGGTGAAAAAGTGATACATGTTGACCCTGGACTTGCCAGGGAGTTTCTAGCTTTGCTCTCGTAGGGAAGCAAGTTGTGCACAAACTGTGGTGAGCTGCTCCAACAAGACTGACTGCTCCTCAAAAAGGGTGCGCTGTTGCTCAAAAAGATGCTGCTGCACTTGAAGAACAAGGTGGCCTTGTGCGGTTTGCGTCGTGGCACAATTGCCCGGCTATGGTGCTGGCGAAGCTTCCGGCATGACGAAGGTATTGAACGAGTCGGCCGGGAGGGTAGGCGCGATCATCCTGTTGCCGATCACCACGCGCACCGGCATCTCCTCGCAGAGGTCGTTCTGCAGAACGACCACGATGCTCCCATCTGGGTTGGCGAACGCGAGCTGGTTTTCGTAGCCCGTATAGCTTACCGTCTCGAGGTACTTGGCGCCGGGCCTGACGAAGTGGCTCAGGTGCTTTATCAGGTAGTACTCGTGGTTGTAGACGGAGGTCTTCGCCGCGGTGTCGACAGTCACAAGCGAGTTCTGCGGCCAGCCCCAGGTGCTAAGCTGGTTCTTAGGCATCGAAATGTTCCAGTACAAGTAGGCCGACACCCCGTTGCCGAAATAGTGCTTCATCAGTGACCAGGTATAGCGGCAATACCGCCAGTCATTCCCGCCGAAGCCGCACTCCTGCTCGCTCTGGTAGAGCCGCAGGTTCGGGTGGGCGCGGCCAACGTCTACGATCGCCCCCTTCCCGGCCCACTGGAAGGCTACGCCCTTGATGTATTTGCTCGCCTGAGGATCACGCAAACTCACCTCGACCAGTTCCGCCTTGGGCCGCTCCAGGGTCCCGAAGAAGATCTCCACGCCGCGCTTCTCCATCTCAGGGCCGAGATAGCTGATGAATCGCGCGAGCCCCTGCGGCGTCCACGTACAACTGGGGAACACCTGCGCCGAGTTGAACTCGTTCTGGGGCATGACCATGCTGACGCCTATGCCCTGCTTGCGGTACTCATCCACGAAGCGACCGAAGTAGGAGGCGTAGGCGCGGAAATAGCGCTCCTCCTGGAGAAACAGGTCGGTCCCCTCCTTGCCGACCTGATCGGGCCTCAGCCCGTTCGTCACGCCCTGTTGCCAAGGCGCGGGCATCGCCGCCGCGTAGTGTTTGTTGTATTTCATCCAGGTCGGCGGGCTCCACGGTGACGCCCAGAGCTTCAGGTCGGGCTGGTGCTTGAGCGCGCTCTTGATGAAGGGGACGAGCGTCTCGAGGTCGTTGGCGATGCTGAAGTGCTCGAGGGCGAAGTCGTCGGGCGTCTCGTCATATGAGTACCATTTGCGCGAGACATCGTTGGCGCCGATCGGCATGCGGCAGAGGTTAAAGTTAGCGCCGATGCCAGAGGCGAACAGCTCGCGGAAGACGGCGTCCCTCTCCTCCGGATTGAGGGCGGCGAGCGAAGTCCAGCCGAGTTCGTTGAAGCAGGCACGGCTGGTGACAACCCACGTGACGTCCTTGGCCTCACTGGGCTCGGATTGTTGCATAAGAGTTCTCCTTGGTGTCTCTACTGCGGGCGTTCTTTGGCCAAAAGGGAAGGTACCAGATAAGTACTATTATATGGTACAGTTGCCCAAAAGGGAAGAACCGACTTCTAGGATATGGAGTATGAATGTTGCTGTGGCTGGTTCGATTGTCCTCTATGACCGATTTGCTAAGAGTTTAATCAAAAAAAAGTTAAACGTTTGGTGTGAATTAGATCAAAGCGTGCCCAAAGCGGTGTCATTTTTACAAAATTACGCTGATCTGCATCATTCCAGCAAAGTGAATCTGCTTGAGAAGCCAAAAGCCAATTTCTAATTCACACCAAACGTTTAAGTAAACAAGATTTTAGAACCTTTGTACCCTATGATTAGAATCACTCTAGCCCATCCAGTCAAGCTCAATCAAACGGTTAGAGGTGAACAGCTAGGTTTCTCGCCGCTTCTCCAACCACTTCTTAATGCTAGCCTCTTTGCCCTGCTGGCCTGGTTCATAGTAGTGGCGTCCTTTCAGGCTCTCAGGTAAATACTCCTGAAGTTGGATGGCAGGTGGCCGCTCAGGATCATCAATCTGCATGTCTTTGTAGTACTCGTGGGCGTATTTATAGTCTTTGCCGTAGTCGAGGTCTTTCATCAATTGCGTGGGAGCGTTGCGAATCTGGAGAGGAACGGGGTCATTGCGCGTTTGCTGCACATCCTCCTGCACACGGCTGTAGGCTTCGTAAAGAGCATTGCTTTTAGGAGCCGTTGCCAGGTAGACGACGGCCTGGGCGAGGGCGAGATTCCCTTCAGGCAGGCCGACAAAGTGGACGGCCTGCTGGGCGGCCATACAAACAACGAGTGCCTGCGGATCGGCCATGCCCACGTCCTCTGACGCAAAGCGTATCAGGCGGCGCACGATATATAAAGGATCTTCCCCTGCTTCGATCATGCGTCCAAGCCAGTAGAGGCTGGCATCGGGGTCAGAGCCTCGCAGTGACTTATGCAGTGCTGATATCGTGTCATAGTGCTGGTCGCCGCCCTTGTCATAGAGCAAGGCGCGGTGCTGCATGACCTCTTCAATCAAAGGCATGGTGATATGGGTACGCGAAGGCCCGGCGGCCTTCTCACGCTCCCCTGCTGTGCCCGTTGCCCCCTGAGCTGCCAACTCAAGCACATTGAGAGCAATACGCGCATCGCCATTGGCAAAAATAGCTATCTGCTGCAGCGCATCCTCATCAACGGTGATGTCCATTTGACCCAGGCCGCGCTCCTTGTCCGCGAGCGCCCGCCGCAGAATGGTCAAAATATGCTCTTCTTTCAAAGCTCGCAACACGAAGACGCGCGAACGGGACAGCAGGGCCGCGTTGACTTCAAAGCTAGGATTCTCCGTGGTAGCGCCAATCAATGTCACCACGCCGCGCTCGACATGCGGGAGCACAGCATCTTGCTGCGCTTTGTTGAAGCGGTGAATCTCGTCGATAAAGAGGATGGTCTGCTGTTTGCTGAACTGGCGCAGCTTCTTTGCCTCCTCAACTACCCGGCGCAGGTCCGCGACGCCGGCTGAGACGGCGCTGAGTGAGACGAAATGCGCGTGAGTCTGACGAGCAATGATCTCGGCAAGCGTCGTTTTGCCGCTGCCGGGAGGTCCCCACAGGATCATCGATGGCACGCGATCCCCCTCGATGCTGCGGCGCAGCAGCCTCCCCGGTTCCACCAGGTACTCCTGCCCAACAACCTCATCAAGTGTACGAGGGCGCATGTGCGCTGCCAATGGTTCTTCCGGCTTCACGCTCTCCCTGGCAGCCTGCGCTTTTTTAGTAGCAGGGGCGCTATCGTCCGATCCAAACAGGGATGATTGATTTGACATTGATGTTATTCTTTAACCTCAAAGGAATAAATGTACCCCGCCCATTTGTATAATTAAGCGGGTTATGCCCACCTGATTTATTTTACCATAGTAATGGCGAAAGCCATGAAACTGGAGAAACTCATGCTTGATGTAAAAAATGCGCGAGATGCTCATATTGATGAGCGCCTGCGTTCCAACACAATGATCTGGATAAATACGGTGAGACCCGATGGACGACCGCATAGCGCCGCAGTCTGGTTCCTCTGGGATGGCTCGAAGTTCTTCATCTTTAGCATGCCCAATACGCAGAAGGTACGCAATTTGCGCCAGAACACAAACGTTGTGCTTGCATTGGATGATACGAAAAATGGCGACGACGTGATACAGGTCGAGGGAAAAGCGGAATTACTGGAGAACAACAGCGGGGTGAGCGCAACCCTCCCGGCCTTTGTCGCAAAATACGACCGGATGTTCAAGAGTATGGGTTCGACGCCTGAAGCTATGGCGGCAGAGTATTCACAGGCTATTCGAATCACACCTACGAAATTCCTTGCCCCGGTAGAATAATTGTACATCGGCCTCCGCTAGACAAAAGAGGTAATGCAAATAGGGGTTACTCATGCTTGATCTCGCTCAACCGAAGGATGCTCATATTGAGCAGCGCTTACGCTCCGAATTGATAATCTGGCTCAGTACAGTACGGCCCGATGGGCGTCCACACCTTGTACCCGTCTGGTTTCTGTGGGACGGCGCAACCTTTCTGATCTTCAGCCAACCCAAAGATCTGAAGCTTCGCAATCTACGGCACAACCCGGACGTGGTACTTGCGTTGGAGACGCGCGATCAGGGAAACGAGGTCGTGTTGATTGAAGGAAAGGCAGCGCTGCTTGATGATCCAACATTGAAGACCACCATGCCCGCATATGCCGAAAAGTATGCTGAACTCATGAAGTCTATGGGCTGGACGGCTGAGTGGATGGCTACCAGGTATACCGAGCCTGTGCGCATAACCCCCACCAGGTTTATCAGTTGGGGCCATGAGTGAACTAACTGTCTCCCATTGAGATATGTTTTTCCATCTTCTTCATGACGGAATTGATCAACAGGAGAGAGCAATGAGCGTTCAAGCCAGGCGAGCGGCCCAGGTTCGCGCTGGTGTGCGGATCGAGATCTTTACCGTTATATGGATGGTCGTGGAAGCTGCCGTTTCCATTGGCGCAGGCATTCTTGCAGGCAGCGCCCTGTTGACCGCATTTGGCCTGGACTCCGTGATCGAGCTGGTCAGCGGAGCGATCCTTTTGTGGCGACTGCTCGTCGAGTCCCGAGGTGAAGATGCAGAACATATTGAACGGGCGGAACGCCGCGCGGCCCGGGTTGTGTTCGTGGCCCTTGCTTTGCTGTGTCTCTACGTCCTCTTCACCTCCATCTATGGTCTGGTGACGCGTTCACACCCAGAAGGATCTGCCATTGGCATCGCCATTTCAGCCTCTGCGGTTCTGGTGATGCCGTGGTTGGCGTTCACGAAACGCAGGATAGCCGCTCGCATTGACAGCGGAGCGTTACGTGGCGACGCAGCCAGTTCCCTCACCTGTGGCTACATGGCAGGAGCGGTCCTTGTGGGCGTCTTGCTCAATACCTTGTTCCACTGGTGGTGGGCTGAAGATGTCGCGGCCTTAGTCTTCCTCATTTTCCTGTTTCAAGAAACCCGAGAAGCGCAAGAAGAGGCGCGAGGGAATGTGGATGACAATGATGAGTAGGTGATCATTGGCAGACCAGCCAATCATAGCGTAGTCACCGGGTCGATATCGACCTGCCAGCCGGGTGCATCGACCACGCGCAGCAGTGGGTGCAGGTCTGGCCCGCGCACAATCATTTGCCAGCGATACTTGTTACGCACCCGCTCCATCAAGGCAGGGGCGGGCCCCACCACGTCCGTGTCGACCAGGCCGAGCCGCTCGATCCACTCGTCCAGGCGCTCGCGCAGCAGTAGAGCCTCGTTTTGCGAGCGGCGGCGGTTCTCGTGACTATAGGTAAATTTGACGAAGCGGCGAAAGGGTGGGTAGCCATACCGGCGGCGCGCATCGATTTCCGCGGCATAAAATTCGTGGTAATCATGACGAGAGGCGGCATCGATGCAGAAATGCTGCGGGTTGAAGGTCTGGATAATGACCGTTCCGGCTTCCTCGCCGCGTCCAGCGCGCCCTGCCACCTGCGTCAGTAAAGTAAAAGCCCGCTCTGACGCGGCGAAGTCAGGTAAATTGAGCGCGATATCCGCCGAGACCACTCCCACCAGCGTCACGCCCGGCAGGTCAAGTCCCTTGGCGATCATCTGCGTCCCCACCATGACATCCGCCTCGCGGTTGGCAAAACGATCGAGCAGCTGCCGGTGGACGCGGTGGTCGGTGGCTGTATCGCGATCCCAACGCAACAAACGCGCATTGGGGAAGCTGCGTTGGATCGTCTCCATCACCTTTTCAGTGCCTAATCCAAAATATCGAATACCTGCACTCTGACACTGGGGGCACGCATGCAGCACCTTGCTCTGCCTGTTGCAGTAGTGACAGAGCAAGATGCGCTCTGTCGAGTGGTAGGTCATCGGCACATCGCAGCGATCACACATCACCACAAAACCACAGTCGCGACAGAGCACGCAGCTTGCCGCGCCGCGTCTATTGAGGAAGAGGATAGCCTGCTGTTTCATATGCAAAACACGTTCCAGCTCGCTCTGCAAACGGCGGCTGATGATGCTGGTATTGCCGGCATGGAGTTCGCTGCGCAGGTCGATCACCTCAACTGGAGGGAGAGCGGCGCCAATACGTCCTGGTAGCTCTACCAGGGAATAATCTTGCTGCTCGGCGCGATAAAACGACTCGACCGAGGGCGTCGCGCTGCCCATCACAACAGGTATGCGCAGCACCCGACCAAGGGCGATTGCCGCCTCTCGCGCGTGGTAGGTCGGCTTCATCTCGCTCTGCTTATAGGCTGGCTCGTGCTCTTCGTCAAGGATGATCAACCCAAGGTCCGGCAGCGGCGAAAACAGGGCCGAGCGCGACCCGATGACCACGTCGACCTGTCCCGCACGAATGCGCTGCCACTCGTCGAAGCGCTCTCCCATGAAGAGATCGCCATGAATGATAGCAACACGGCCAGGAAAACGACCGGCGAATCGCTCTATAGCCTGCGTAGTAAGGACTATTTCCGGCACCAGCACGATGCCGCGTTTGCCGCGCGCGATAATTGCCGCCAGCGCCTGCAGGTACACCTCTGTCTTGCCGCTTCCGGTGACGCCATGCAGCAGAATCGGCTTGATGTATTCCTGCCCGCTTCCCTCCTCAAGTGCCAGGAAGTCCAAAATATGCTCCAATGCACGCTCCTGTGCCGGCGTGAGCGTCAGTGGCGTACTGGCGGGAATAGCGCGACCCTGTAATGGATCTCGCCGCACCTCTACCACTTCAATGGCAACGATGTTCTCGCGTACAAGGGCCTGCAGCTGCGCCGGGGTCAGGCTCGTGGCTTTACAGAGCTTGCTTGGAGCCCAGTAATGGGCATTGTTACCGTTGGTGGCCATCTCGTTCTGTAGCAGGTCTACCGCCGCTAATTGCCGCTGGGCCTGCAGGCTGATCCTGTCTTGTGGGGTGAGCGTCAACACATCCGCTGTTCCAGTCATAGCCCAGGGATCGGGCGTACTTTTTTTGGGACGACGGCGCACATTATCAGGAGCCATGTTGATGGCATTAGTAGAAGGCAGGTACTGCCCTATCCGGGCCTCTGTGCGCTGCCGCCACGCCGCCAGTTCCTCTCCCTGAGCGACGAGCCGCACGACACGCTTCAATCTTTTTTTAGCAAAAGGGGAGGATAGCTGAGCCTCGCGCTCGACGATGCCGCTCGTCAGCGCTTCTTTGAGCACTTCCTTAGCTCGTTTCAGCCCGAGCATCTTTTTGAGTTTTTCTACGTCCAACTCTCCATCCGCCAGCAGCAGGCCGATCAGGGCCTGGAGACGCAGAGAGGTTGCCTTTTCCAGCCCTCCTTCACCGGCCTCCTCCCGTTCGGTTTTCGCCATGTGCAGCACCACCTGCGAACGCTGTAACAGGCCAGGAGGGAGCATCTTGAAGGCGATTCTGCTAAGCGGTGTCACATAGTACGCGGACATCCACTCTGCCAGCGTTATCTGATGCGCTAACAGGGCCGGTTCACCATCGAGGATGGCGGAAATTGGGCGCAGTTCCAGCCCATCCTCATCATTTGCGGTGTCTGTGCTCCAGACAATGCCCTCGACCAGGCGCTCCCCGTACGGAACGGCCACCAGCTGACCTGGACTTAGCCTGTCCTCCAGTTCTATTGGCACGCTGTACGTGAGCAATGGTTGCTCACTGTTCCAACTGGCAGCGCTGGTCAGCACATGGGCAAGCACGCTCTACCGTCTCCCAAACTCGTGTTCTAGCGCGGACAGACTAAAATGAACCATCGTCGGGCGGCCGTGACAGCAGCTAAAAGGCGCATTGGTTTGTCCCAGTTGTTCGATCATCTCGCGCATTTCGCTCACCGTCAGGAAGTAATTGGCTTTAATGGCGGCTTTGCAGGCCACGTTGGCCAGCGCGTGCTCTTCCCACGTTTCGCTGTGCCCTGTGTTCTCGACCGTCGTCAAATCAGCCAGCAGTTCGCGCAGCGAACGAGCGTTCATCTGCTTGACGAGCACATTCGGCACAGCTGTAATCGCAATTGTACTATTATCGTGAAGTTCCAGCGCGAATCCGATATGTTCCAGCTGTTGCCGGTGATCCTCTATAGCCTCCAATTCACGGGGGGCCAGTTCAAGTTGTATTGGTGTCAGCAGTATCTGAGAAACGGGCGCGCGCGCCTGCAATGCCGCCACCATGCGCTCCAGCAAAATACGCTCGTGGGCGGCATGTTGGTCGACAAGGTACATGCCTTCAGGACCTTCAGTAACGATATAGCTCTGTGAAAGTTGACCAATGACACGCAGCGAGGGAAGACGACGGCTCGCCTCGGTCATAGCGCTCTGGTTAACCAGTGCAAAGGGTATGGTATCTACAGCGCTGTTTTGTTCGAGGCTGGTGCCCTCGCCATGAAAGGTACCCACATTTAGGGCACCCGCGAGGGGCGCCCCTACATTTTTGTTGACGAGTTCATGCTGTGTTGTGTCAGGCTGCTTATTTTCCCTTCCAGTAGCGGCGCTTGCCGGCTCTTGAGCAGGAGGGACAGTGTCCTCATCTCTGTGCACATGGCTCTGCCACAACCTGGATAGCAAGGGAGGTTTTGTGCCGGTTTCCTCTTCCGTGACCGTAATCCAGGGGCTATCCTCGGGGAACGTTGTAGCCTCGTCGTCAATGTCAGGCTCAATGGGATTTGCAGCGGCCGTCGTTTCTCCTTGCTCTTCCGGGGCGGCAGTAGCTTGACTCATAGTGGCCGGGGCACTTTGAGCTCCGTTCCTGCCCTTGCCCCAGCTGGGCATCTCCGCATCTTCCAGTAATGCGCTGCGTACGGCCCGCAGCACCGCGCCATAGACACGGCGCTCTTTCAGAAAGCGAATCTCAGTCTTGGCCGGGTGAACATTGACATCGAGCAGTGTGGGATCAACCGCGATGTTGACGACGGCGATAGGATGCCGCCCGCTGAGCAGCAATGAGTGATATGCCTCTTCCAGGGCGGCGGTGAGCATGTGGCTGAGCACCCAGCGACGGTTGACAAAAAACGAAATGTGCTGCCGCGTGCTCTTGTAACAGGTGGGAAGACTGGTGAATCCCGTCACCACTGGCCGCTCCGCATCTTCCTCTCGTCCATCAAGGCTGCTGATAGGAACCATCTGCTCGGTCACCTGCAGCCCATAGATCTCGACCAGGACACTGGAGAGCTGTCCATCTCCCGGTGTAGAAAAAATCTGTCGTCCTTCGCTGAAGACGCTGAAGCGAACCTCGGGATAGGCCAGCGCATACTGTTCGAGCATATGGTGGCAATGGCTTATCTCGGTGTTGCGGCTTTTGAGAAATTTGAGGCGGGCTGGTACCGCGCTAAAGAGATTGCGCACGGTGAGCGTCGTGCCCTCAGGAGAGGCCGCCGCGCTCACCGCCGAGATTTGTCCATTGCTTGCGCTGACCTGCGCGCCCTGTGTAGCCTCGCGATGCCGGCTCAGCAGCGTAACATCCGCTACAGCCGCGATACTGGCCAGCGCCTCCCCGCGAAAACCGAGCGAGCGGATATGCTCCAGGTCGTCGATCTGCGCCACTTTACTGGTGGCATGACGCTCCAGGGCCAGTTGTAGCTCATCACTGGGAATGCCGCTGCCGTTGTCAGTCACGCGAATAAGCTGGAGCCCGCCATTCGTCAGGTCAACGCGAATCTGCGTAGCTCCAGCGTCGATACTATTCTCAATGAGTTCTTTAACAACGGAGGCAGGCCGCTCAACGACCTCGCCCGCCGCAATTTTCGCGGCAACATCCGGCGCAAGCTGACGTATCGGCATAAGATTAGCTCTCCAGAAAATATATCAAGGATATGATCTATACTGTAAGAACGATTGTTCAGAGAAGATTATAACACATGTCGTGCAAGTGAGAGCATGCAGATAAGATGTCTTTGGCTGACTGCTGAAAAAGCCCGGGGAGTAGCGCAGGTTGGTCCAAAATGATATGATGAGGTTGACATAGGATAAAATGTCATCACCTCATCGTCTATCCGGTATACATACAATTGTGTACAGAGTAAGAATAAATAGATACTTGTAGTCCCGTATGTACGAGTAGAATAAATAATCCTACAAAGTGGGAAAAGGGGGTAAATAATGACCTCAGCGCAGCTACAACATCCTTACGTATTTATCTCTTACCCTCGCTTTGAAGAAGTATTTGCAAAGCGCTTGGAACAAGACTTACAAGCACACGGCATCTGGGTTTGGCGCGATGAAACGAATATCAATCCTGGCTCTTCTGACTGGGAGGCCGCAATACGTGACGCTATTAGTCATGCCTATGCAGTAGTGTTGATAGCCTCACCAAGCGTTATCACATCACTGTATATCAAGGGTGAACTGAATCTAGCCAAACGGTATCATCCCAGGCGCATTTATCCTGTATGGATAGATGGTACTGATTGGTCAGATTGTGTCCCAATAGATTTCATCAATACCCAATATATCGACATGCGTAAAGAAAAATACGAGACGGGGCTTTACACACTCATAAATGCGCTGAAAAGAGCAGAAGCGAGTTTAGGTCAAAATACCGCAAGAGACCAGCAGGATATCGTGGTCCCCCAACGAAAAGCGTATCCACCTGTCTCTCCCATACATACCACATCCCCTGCTCGCAAATTCTCCAGAGTGCTCCTCTTAAACGGAGTAATCGTTGCCATTGTTCTCTTTGGCATCATAGGGGCAGTGATCTATAAGAGCTATGCTCAACAGTCCACACCCGGTCAACTCACACCACTTGCTACAACTCTAGTGACCCCTACTCAACCTGTACAATCTGCCACAGCTCTAGTGACCCCTACTCAACCTGTACAATCTGCTACAGCTCCAGGGACTCCTCCTACACTCAATCAATCGTATATGGGTACAACGAGGGGCTTTGCTAACGGCTCTATAATGTTCTCACTCATTTCAGAAGACCAACAGGGCAATGTCAGCTTAGGAGTCACATTTACTACATCTGACAATAAACAAGCCAATTATAATTGCCAGGGTAAAGTCACGAATGATAGACATATTACTCTTCAATGTAGTGAGATAGATGCACCAAACTTCTTGTTAGGTATTGAGGGGGTTATTTTTCAAGATGGTCATATGGAGGGAACAATGGCAGCTACTAATTCATCCGATTCCAGTTATCAACATAATTACACTTGGAACGTTAAGTAATTGGTTATCATCAAATGTTCCGACTCCCGGTTGTTCCTATCTTGAAAACTTACCAGATATTTCTTATCGAATGTTTGAACGTTCAGCCCCTTCCCATGATATAAGTTGAAGATTGTAGGCGTATTCTTGATGACCAGCATAAACTTTGCTTTGCATTGGTTCAGCAAATAATGGGCGAGACGTTCTTGATCTCTTTTATCAAACGCATTTTGTGTATAGGTGCTGAATTCACTATCGTATGGCGGATCAAGAAAGATGAAATCAGCAGCTTCCGGCGTATGTTTCTGAAGGAACGCTTCAAAGTCCATGTTCTCTATCACAGTATTAGCAAAATGCCGTTGCAATTGCGGGGATCGCATATAGGCAATCTTTCTTGCCAAATCTTTTCTGTTATAAGAGATGCCACCGTAGGGAACGTTGAACTCACCCCGACCGTTATATCGGAACATAGAAGCATAGGCATTCTCTCTCACAAGAAAGAAGATAGCTGTCGCCGAGCCTGACGAAATTTCATATCCATTGGTATTGTTATAAAGGTGCCTCAGGTGCATATAGAAGGCACTTTTAAGGGCGCTCTCAATATTTGCCACGACATCACCATCTGGCAATTTCCCTTTTTTGTTTTCCAACTGCTTCATACGGGTTGTCTTACTCACAAGATTCCTCTTAATTTCTCGTATGAAGTTCTCGCCACTCCCATCAAAGAGTTCCGCAAACATGCCATTAAATTCTTCTGTATGGCATTGGACGAATTCAACAATTTTCTCCCTCATCTTGCTAACAGAGAACTCGTCCGCCGAGTATGCCTTGTACATGCACATAAGGTCTACGGCGTAAGTATCCACAAACTGGCTCATGTTTCGCCATTGATAAAGGAGGCTGCCAAGGGCCTGGAAGAACCTTGGGTCGTTTTCGGCAACCATTCTATACAAACCGATTAATTCGGAAGACTTGTCGTTGATGAATTTCTTCTCGGCTTGCACTGAAAAAAATACTGCTCCGCCCCCAACAAAGGGCTCAAAGTAGTTATGAAAAGGTGGAATCATGGGCAGGATATACCTTAATTCTTGTTCTTTCCCTCCAGCCCATTTTAATAAGGATGGCAGCCTCTCGGCCTTTATAACTTGTGATTCCCTATAAATAGGAACACCTTGTATCTCTTGAATTATTTTGCTCATAATCTCTCTCTTCGCAGCCAGTCCTCCACCTCTTTCGCTTTTTCGTGACCAATTTCATTGAAAATATCCAGGCTTTCCTTACCTTGCTGTCGCGCCTCCTCGAAGTTTCCCTGGGCAAAGGTGACCTGCGCCAGGTAGTACAACGCGAAACCAACCTGTTCCTCGTTCGCGTCGCGCGCCATTTCCAGGGCCTCCCGGAAGGTTGTAGCTGCCAGCTCTAAACGCTGCAGCCCAAAATAGAGTTTACCCCAGGCCAGTAGCGCATAGCAGATCAGCCAGGGATGTCCTACCTGCTGCGCCAGCTCTAACCCTTCCTCCAAATAGTCTCCTGCTTGCTTGTAGTCTTCCAGGCCTATCTCAGCTTCGCCAAGGTTAATCAGTAGCAAGCTGATTATTTCTAAGTGCCCTATCTGGCGCGCTATAGGAAGGCCCTTCTGCACGTACTCTTTTACCTGGGCATAGTCCTTCTGTCGCAGTGCAATCTCACTGAGATTGGCGAATATACTACTAATCCGTTCGCTCTGTCCTATCTGGCGCGCCAGCGTAATAGCTTCATGGTAGATCTCTTTCGCCTGTTCATAATCTCCACGATTGACCGCTATCGCGCCCAGGTTTTCAAGTAGAGCGCTAATGCGTTCAGGGTGATTCTGCTGGCGAGCAAGTGCCAGCGCCTTTTGCCAATAAACTTCCGCATCGGCATAATTTCCCTGGAAAAATGCTGAGCTTCCAAGGCTACGCATCAGCGTAACGCTATGCTTGTAGTACCCTGACTGCTCGGAAAGTACGAGTGCCTCTTGTGAATACGCTGCTGCTTGCTTGAGCTCTCCTCTCCTGACGGCAATGCCACCCAGGTAGGTTAAACTGTCACATTGGCGCTCACTATTACCGCTCTCGCGTGCCAACAATAGTCCTTCAAGATAGCACGCTTGCGCGGTGGCATTGTCTCCTCGTTTTTCCGCCAGCCTGCCAAGATTGAGCAAGGTCGTCGTAAGACCTAGCGTATCATTCGCGGAACGGGCAACATGTCCCGCTCGCTTCAGTTGCTGCCCCGCTATATCAAACAGGCCCCTTGTCTGCAAGAAGTGAGAGAACGCGTTCGCGCCTCTCAGTAGCATTGCTTGCATTCCCAGTTCGAATGCGGCTTGCAAGGCCGCGAGTACATTAGTGGTTTCCTGCTCGAGTATGCTGTAGTCCAGCTCATGCGCCTCTACAAGGCTCACATAATAGGCCGTCATCCGCTCCTCAGCATCGGTACCTGTATGGTGAAGCCGGGCGTAGTCAGCGATAGTTTGATGCAGGGTGTAACGATCCGCGTCGCTCTGTTCCAGCAGACCTGCCTCGATCAGTGTAGCAATCGTTTCCCCCGGTGTATTGCAGACAGCTAAAGCCGCCTCCATTGAAAACGTATTGGGCTTGGCAGGAAAAACTGAAAGCGCGCGCAGAGCTGAGCGTGCTGCTTCACTTAGTCGCTGGTCGCTGACACTGATAACGGACTGTAATGATAGTGGCGCGTCAGGTGGGCGGCCAGGAGAAGTGAAAGCTGGCGCCTGTGGTTGTGTCAGCCGCAATCGTTGATCAGCGGAACGCAGGCCCTGCAAAGCCATGTGCAAACGACGTGGTTGGCCGCTATATGACTGGATGTACAGGTGCTTTCCTATGAGGTTCAGGGCCAGGGGCAGCCCCCCGATGGATCGCACCAGGGCCCGGGCCTCCTCCGGTTCTCTTCTGACAGCCTCGGGAGCCAGGCGCTCCAGCAGCCTGAGGCCATCGTCTTCATCCAATTCATGGACCTCGATCGTTTCACCTTGTGAGAAACGATGAGCAATCACGGGGAAACGGGTGGTTATCAGGTGAGCGCAATTGGGGCCGCCCACTCTGAAAGCCAGAGCATGCTCGATCTCCCAGGCATCATCGATGACCAGCAACATGCGGCGCTCGCCAATAGCCGCGGTGATGACCTTTTGCCATCCTTCAATGTTCGTGTGATCAGGAGCTACACCGAGTAATGTTCCCCATCTTCCGAGCAGCCCCGCTACATTTGGGACAGGGCCAAGGCCAGCCCAGAGCACGCCATCGCGAAAATATGCTCGTACCTCCCTGTTATGCACAAGCTCAACCGCTAACGCTGTCTTGCCGACTCCCGGCAAGCCATTGATGGCGGAGAGAACAACGTGCTCACCAGCGTAGAGTCGCTCTTTGAGTTTTTGCAGCAAATCTTCTCGACCAACCAAGCCAACAGGGCCTATCAGCGAAGAGGGGATCACGGGATCGTAAAGTGGCTCTATTAATCCAACACTGCCAGGGGTCGCTTTATGGGGCAATGCTGCCAATGCCCTATGCGGAGTATCTTGTGCGCCATTGTCTGTATCCCGAGGTACAAGGCCGAGTTCTTCAGCACTTTTATTAAAGAGCTGCAAGAGTTTCTGGCGATAGCGTGGCCCAGGAAAGGTTTGACCGTGCTCCCACCTGTGCACCATAAATGCATAGGCGTCTATCTGCTTCGCTACGTAGGCCTGTGACCACCCGCGGCTTATTCGCTCGTCGCTCAAGCGTTGATTTGGAACAACGTTTTTTCCCTCATTCACTACCAGGGTCCATCCTCTCTCCACGTGATGATGTATAGTTTCGCGAAAAACTACAGTGTAGCGAGCCACTGCTTGACTTCGACTACTCTCTCGTGTCGCTCTGCTTCAAAGATTGCCAGGCTTTCCTCACCCAGCCGCTGTGCTTCCTTGAAATCTTTCTTAAACAGTGCGATACGAGCAAAGCTACAACCCCTTGTATCAACGCTTCTGATATGTTGTGCTCGTACGCGATCTGCAAGGCCGCGAGCACATTGTCCATTTCACGCTCAAGGATGTCAAAGTTCGTCTTGTGAGTTTCAACGAAAGCATTGAAGAATGAAACCATGCGCTCCCTGACCCGCCCATCAGTCAATCGGCGATGGTCCGGTGCAGCGTGTAACGACCGGGCCCGCTTCCTTCCAACAACCCAGCGTCGATTAACCTGTCAAGGGTCTCCACAGAAGTATTGCACACCGCCAGTGCCGCCTCCTCCGCAAAGCTGTTAGGCTTTGCCGGAAAGATTGAAAGGGCGCGTAAAGCAGCCTGTTCCTGCGCATCTAACTGCTGGTTGCTCAAATTGATGACTATCTGCAATGACAAGGGGGTATCCGCTGGTAAGCTCGAAGGCGTACCCTCTGGCAGTGGCTGTGTTAATCGTAAACGTTCTTCAATCGATTGTAAGCGGCTCAAAGCCATGCTCAGATGATGCGGCTGATCTCTATTGAATTGGGACCAGAGGTATTTTCCCGCGAGTGTGATCGCTAATGGAAGTCCCCCCACCGACTGCACTAACGAACGCATTTTGCCTGGTTCTCGAGCCACAACTTGTGGTGCTAGCCGCTGCAGCAGCGCTATGCCATCTTCTTCATTCAACTCGTGCACGACGTTTGACCCATCGTAAGCAAATTGCAGCGCTATTTCTGGAAAACGCGTCGTAACAATGTGCGCGCAATGCACTCCACCCACCTGAAAAGCCAGCGCGTCCTCGATGCTCCAGGCATCGTCGATGACCAGCAACATACGCTTCGCCCCGATCGCAGCATTGATAGTCTTCGCCCAGGCTTCCACGCTGGTGAGTGCTGCCATCTCATGGGAAGCAAGGCCAAGCAACGTCCCCCACCTGCCCAGTAGCCCTAAGATGTTTGGCTTGATGCCGAGACCGGCCCAGAGGACACCATCGCGAAAATATTTTAATACCTCACGATCGCGCGCCAGTTCCACTGCTATGGTTGTTTTCCCAACACCTGGCAGGCCATTGAGAGCTAAAAGCGCGCCATTCTTCCCGGAGCAGAGCCGGCGCTTGAGATCGGCTAACAACTGTGCACGACCTATGGGGCCCTTGCCTCCAACCTGAGATCTGGGGATGGCTGGATCATACAACCCTGGTTGAGTAGGTAGAGAGGAAGCGGATTGATCACCGCCAGTCCCACCTTCCTTCGTAAAACCAAGCTCCCGGGGACTCTTCTCAAAAAGCTTACAGAGCTTGTCAAGCGTGGAGGAATGAGGAACAGTGAGGCCTCTCTCCCAACGGCTCACCGTGTAGAGGTTGGTATCAACCAATGTGGCCAGGTCTCGCTGTGACCAACCTCGCTTCTCACGCTCGCGCTTCAATCGCTGATTAGGAACTCCTTTATCCGCCTCTATCACCATACGGCTACCTCTCCCCCGCTCTTGATATATGTAGTGTAGTTTCCACACCCCGACCCTCAACCAGGCAATCCCAGAGCAGAATTTTTTCCCCAAAGCGAAATGCCTATCATATGATATTGCCTAACCTCATAATTTGCAAGATACTCTTAAAATGTAAGCATTTTGTCACTACCTGGAGCATCACTAGATTCCATCGTCAAAAAACATTGCGTCCCTGCGTCTTGTATATGTACCGGGTAGACAGTAAATGCCACAAGTACAATTCAACATGGGTTGACCCATATGAAACGCTCTGTTTGTATCGTAGTGTAGATCGCTTAATTTGCAGGTTTGGTTGACGCCTTGTGGAAGAAATGAGAGAGCAATGAGTGAGAAATTCACGATTGGCACACCAAAAGAAGCGGCTAGCATTGAGAAAGGATATTTTGAGTCCATCGTAGATATTTCCCCCACCCTGGTGAATGATCTACCTGGGGCATCTTCAGATAGAGGCAATACACAAGGAAGACAGGCAAGAGATACGCTTACACCTCTGGAATCATTATTACATAGCGACAGCTTCAGCGGAGGTATCTACAGCCCTTATGATAATGATGGTCAGGGCTAAAGTTTCTTCCTGAGCTTAACCTCTTATTCTCTTGCACCCTTGCCTCCTCGCTCCCTTGTGCCGTGGTTGACACTTCCAGGCAGAAGTCATGGGTAAAATCGTCGAGAAAAGACCTTCACCTCACCTCGTCGGGTGGATTGGTACGTGAGAAAAGGGGACGTTTGTGACGCCCACCGTCCCATGCTCCTCCAATCCACCCACCCCCATCCCTATTTGAGGAATCACAAAAAGATAATACATATCACCATTCTGTGATAGAGCTGCCCGCATCCTGGAAATAGGGTAAACACCTGATGTTTTCTGGTAAAAATGTAACTATAGTATTCTGTTAAAGGGAAGAATAAGCGAGAACGGATTGTTGAAAAATAAGACAAGTGTTTTCAGAACAGTACAGTAGAGGAACATATCAATGCAAAATGTTACAGCAACTAGACTGGCAAAAGCAACTGAGGAGATCGTGTCTATCGCCGATGCCTGTCTTGGTGGCCTGCGTGGTCGCTCAGCACTCCTCGTTGGACCAGAGAAAGAGCGGCAACCCTTTTCGCACTTGCTGCAACAAGCAGGAATGAAATACCTCTACGAGGAGGACACCCCTCTGCGGGTCTCCGCTATACTTCCTCATGTCCAGTTGCTGATCAGCATACCCGCTCCTGAGCCGCCTGTACCACTGCTGAGGGCAGCATCCATAGCCAGTGGATGTATTGGCCGCCGGGCTCCGCTGTTGATCTTTGACCTGTCAGAAACCACTCCTTCCGTCGAGGAGCTGGCCGGCCTGCTCCCACCCGTCTGCCTCTATACTCCCGAAGACCTGCGCCTCATTTTCTCCCGGTATTTTTAAAGCATCTCCTCTATATTAGCTCCATTGCCAGTTAGAGATTTCCTCGGGGTCGACGCCGTTCTCTCGAATGTAGCGGCGGAAATCGGCGAGGACATACTCGTAATGGTGTACGCGCTCGCTGGCACGCACGGCTACACGCGGATTACGCACCGACGCTAGACGAATCGCCTGCATCATGAGGTGATACCGATCGGTACCATTGCGTACATTCATATCAAATGGCGTGGTGGTCGTACCCTCCTCCTGGTAGCCGTTGATGTCGAAGCGCTGGTTATGATGACGCCCGAAGAGCAACTGCTTCACAGCCGAGGGATAGCCATGAAAGTTGATGATCACGGGAGCATCCAGTGTGAAGAGGGCCTCAAACATCTCATCATCCAGGCCATGTGGATGGGCGGTCTCCTTCTCCAGGATGAACAGGTCGGTGACATTGACCACGCGCACACGTAGCTCAGGCATCTCCTTACGCAGGATATTGGCAGCCGCCATAACTTCCAGCGTCGGGTTATCGCCAATACCTACCAGCACAACATCGGGGTTGACGCCATCATCTGTACTGGCCCATTGCCAGACCGAGGCACCCGCCCGGCAGTGAGCAATGGCGTCTTCCATAGAGAGCCACTGGGGCATAGGAGGCTTATTGGCAATGACCAGGTTGACGTATTCCTTACTGTGCAAGCAGTGATCGACGGTACTGACCAGGCAGTTGGCATCCGGCGGCAGGTAGACGCGCGATACCTGGGCTTTCCTGTTCAAGATGTCGTTGATTAAGCCTGGGCTCTGGTGCGAGAAGCCATTGTGTTCCTGCCGCCACAGCGTGGAGGTCTCAAGGTAGTTCAGCGAAGCTACCGGCGGACGCCAGGGAAATTCTAGTGACATCTTCAGGAACTTGGAGAACTGGTCCATCATGGAGACAACAATGTTCAGGAAGGCCTCGTAGGAGGGGAAGAGGCCATAACGACCCGTAAGGAGATAGCCCTGCAGCCAGGCCTGGAGGGTATGCTCACTCAGCATTTCCAGCACGCGCCCATCGTGCGAACTGACCTTCTCATTATAAGGTGGAATCGGCCACTGGTAGTCGCGCTTAGTCACTTCGAGCACCGCGGACAGTTTGTTGGATTCCAGTTCATCCGGGCTGAAGATGCGGAAAGTGTGTGGATTGCGCTGGACGACAGCCCTCAGGTATTTGCCGAGCTGCTCGGCATTGCTCACCAGGCTACCTTTTACCGGGCCAGTCTCGCTTGCTCCTACATGCTCAACAGGTACTGCATACTCGAAGATGTCGGGAAGATCAAGGTCTCGACGTAAGCGGCCGCCAAAGGTATGAGGGTTACTGCCCATGCGACGGTCACCCTTTGGACACTGTAAGAGTATCTCGGGCTTCGGGCTGCCGTGCTCATCGAATAGTTCCTCGATATGGTAAGAGCGCAGCCAGCCTTCCAAAAGGCGAAAGTGTTCAGGATTCGTCTTCGGATCGGTAATCGGAATCTGGTGGGAACGGTAAGAACCCTCGATTGGTTCTCCATCCATTTCTTTGACGCCTGTCATGCCTTTGGGGGAGCGCATAAGGATAACGGGCCAGCGTGGTTTGTGAATGGGCTGGCCGGAGCGAGCAGCCTGTTGTATGCGGCGGATCTCATGATACGCCCAATCTATGGCTCCGTAAAGCGGTGCATTCAATTCATTCACATCCTGGCCCTCTACGAAGATTGGCTGGTAGCCGTACCCTGTAAACAAGGCCAGCAGTTCGTCGTCGCTCATGGTGCCATAGATGGTGGGATTGGCGATTTTATAGCTGTTCAAGTGTACAAAGGGCAGTACCGCGCCGGATTCGGCGGGATCAAGAAATTTGTAGCTATGCCAGGCGGTTGCGGTAGGGCCGGTCTCCGCTTCTCCATCGCCGACGATACAGGCAACGATCAAGTCAGGATTATCCATAGCTGCGCCAAAGGCGGTTGCCAGGGCATAACCCAGCTCTCCGCCTTCATGAATGGTGCCCGGGACACCGGGATAGAGGTGACTGGGAAACCCGCCAGGCCAGGAAAAGCTGCGTACAAATTTTTCAACCCCGGCCCGATCGAATGTCAAGTCTGGATAGTAATCTTGGAGTGTGCCCTCTAAATAGAGGTTTGCCAGGTTCGCGGGAGCGCCATGGCCAGGTCCCGTAACCAGGAACATGTCAAGGTCATAACGCATTATCAGGTGGTTGAGGTGATCATAGATCAGGTTAATACCAGGGCTGGTACCCCAATGACCTAACAAGCGATCTTTGATATGCTCTGGTTTCAGAGGTTCCTCAAGCAGGGCGTTTTCTTTGAGATACAGTTCCGCAGCTACCAGGTAGTTAGCAACGCGTTGGTAGCGGGCTATGGCATCCAATTCCGCTCCGTGAGCCTGGCGAATTTGCTCAATCGAAAATGGCTGGAACGTAGAAATCTCTATTGTCATGAGTCGTTCTCCTCTCGATCTAGGTGTTCTGTTCCTGCGGCAGGGCTTTGCGAAAGTCGCTTTCTTCCCCTCCCTGACTCCTGGAAAAGGGGAAAATGTTGCGATGTTCTCCCCTCCAAAGTATACTCACTTATGGTACGTTTGAGTACTGCAAGCGCATACTTATTTGGATAGGGGTGCTTTGGATGCAAGACAATTCCCTGTATATTCTTTCTCAGAGAAAGAATATACAGGGCGAGGGTGGACGAAGGGCGGTGGGGTGGGGCTTTTGCTTAGATTGATGCCTCTTGGACGACAGCAAGGGTCACCCCATAGGCGTGAACTTCAGCACTGCTGTCATCCTGAGCGCAGCGAAGGATCTCTCGCTGGGCAGCACGCAGATCCTTCGCTGCGCTCAGAGCCTGCCCTGAGAGAAGCGAAGGGATGACAGATGGCGGGCGGCTCCATAGGCGTTGACTTAAGCACGTGAACACAGCGACTTCTTGGCTTAAGTTCACGTCTATGAGGTCGCCCCTACTATACACAGGCTTGGTAAGCCGATTCGTCGTATAGTAGGGGCGACCCTTGCGCTCAATACATTTCATTTAAGAGACTATCTCGCTTTGTCATCCCTTCGCTTCGCTCTAGGGCAGGCTCTGAGCGCAGCGAAGGATCTCTGTCCGGCGAGAGATCCTTCGCTGCGCTCAGGATGACACTCCTGAATCGGCTTGCTTCGTTTGACTCGCAAAACGTCTTCTTTGAAATGTATTGCCCCTTGCGCTCGTACTGGAGGGGAGGCTCCGCCTACGGCTCTAACTCCCCACGATGCACCTTTGCTAGAAGCCTTGTCCAGGCAAGAGCCTGGCGCATAGAGGAGGGGAGGGTGAATGTGTATGGAGTATCATGGTCTCCACCGCTACTCCCTCCTGACTCTTCCTGTAAAAGCTCCAGGGAACGCGTTTTCCAATAATACAATGGCATTCCTGAAATGACAGTATTTGCCGGCTCACTATTGAGGTCACCGGGGGATGCAGTGCGTTCCTCTCCTAGCTGTCCTGTGATGACAGTTTTAGCTACCAACTCCTTGCTCGCTTGCAGGCCGAGTTCTGACTCTAACTGTTTAATCTCCAGGACATTGATCCTCCTGTTATCCTTCAAAAACTGTTCTACGGTGACGGAATTGGATACCAATCTGTTGTTTTCCCGTATAAGCATCTCGTTCATGAGCTCACTTGCTGAGGCGAAAAAAACACGCAGACGATTTTTTGCGACACAATCATAGATTCTGAGGAAGTGGAACAATGTGCCAGGATTGTTTAATACTGTTGACTTCCATTTCCATAGTGAAGATTGATCCATCCACATTGCAACTCGAAAGTAGATCACACGACACCTCACATTTCTTTTCCGTTTCCTTTTTTGTGTTCAAACAAAAGGGAGTTCTTGCAAAGCATAGATGGGTCTATTCAACGCCACATACACTCCTCAATGCCCTGGTCATGAGCAACTCATATAACATTCTAGAGATGTACGATGAGATCACAGAGAATTTGCGTATCAGATTCTCCGTTTTCCTGCTGTCAATATGCTTCATTGAAGACGTCATCGCTGAAGGAGACAAGGTGGCCACACGCTATACCAATCATGGGACACACCAGCAGGAGCTGATGGGCATTCCTCCAACGGGCAAGCAGATGACGGTGAGAGGGATCGTCATCACCCGCTTTGCAGACGGCAAGGCCGTGGAAGTCTGGAACAACGCTGATGACCTGGGCATGGTGCAATGGTCTGGCGTTATTACTACAAGGGGATAAGATCTGGTGATTCCCCAGAAGTCCGCTGGAGATCCTTCGCTGCGCTCAGGATGACAAAACCCCAGGCTGTCATCCTGAGCGCAGCGAAGGATCTCTGGCGCGCATTTGTCCAGCCAACCTGCCTCACATGGCCTTGCGGACTTCTGGGGAATCACCAAGATAAGATCACGGACGAATCTTCTGACGGAATTGCCACGATGGACCGTGCTCACAAACAATTCGTCCAGGATAGGATGTTACAGAGCTATACGTTCCTCCTCTGTAACAATAGACTTATACGCCGGTTACGGCACTGAAACGCTGCACGGCCTCATGCCAGCGAGCCTGTTGATCCGTCCGTGGAGTGAAGACTTGTGTGGGCGCGTTCTGTGCGATGGCGCGCACCTCTTCCAGGCTGCCCAGTTCGCCCAGACCCACCAATTGCAGCAGCACGTTGCCGTAGGCTGTCGCTTCGGATGGCCCGGCGATCACCGGCACGTCCAGCACGTCGGCCAGCCACTGGTTGAGCCGCGTGTTGCGCGCTCCGCCGCCCAGCACATGCACGGCCGTGATCGCCGTCCCGGTCAGTGCGCTGATCTGATGAAAGACCTCGCGATAGCGTAGCACGAGGCTTTCCATGATGCACCGCGCGAAGGCCGCTGGAGCCGAAAGCTGCGCTTGCCCATGTTCTGTTAGATAGACGTTGATCGCCTCCGGCATATTATCTGGAGCGAGAAAGCGCGCATCATCCGGGTCGATGAGCGCGGCGAACGGCGGGACAGCATCCACATCGGCCAGTAGCGTGTCATAGTCCGTGACGTGGCCATCCTGGGCCCAACGGCGCTGGCATTCTTGTAAAAGCCAGAGTCCCATCACATTCTTGAGCAAGCGTGTGGTACCGAAGACGCCGCCCTCATTCGTGAAATTGGCGGCCAATGCCTCCGCCGTCATAATTGGATGGTGAAGTTCGACACCCACCAGCGACCACGTGCCCGAACTGATATAGCCCCAGCCACCGGACAGCCCAGCGGGCGCTGCCGCAATGGCCGAGCCTGTATCGTGCGTCGCCGGGGCCACCACTCGCGCCGCACCAAGATCGTCGCGCCATTCCGGTACGACCTCCCCCAGCACGGTGCCCGCCTCGACCACTGGAGGCAGCATGGACGTCGGGATCGCTAACTGTTCGAGCAGTTCCGTCGCCCACGCTCCTGCGACGGGGTCCCAGCACTGGGTCGTGGTGGCATTGGTGCGCTCGGATGTTTGTGACCCGCAGAGCCAGCTATGCAGCAAATCAGGGATCAGCAGCAGCCGGTAGGCGTGGGCTAATTCACCAGGCTGCATCTGCTCCTGCGCGTAGAGCTGGAAGAGCGTATTGAAAGGTAGGAACTGGATGCCTGTACGCTGGTAGAGAACGTCACGAGGGACGCGTGCAAACACCTGCTCCATCATCCCATCGGTGCGGTGGTCGCGATACTGGAAGGGCTGACCGAGTAGAAAACCGCGGGCGTCCACAAGACCATAATCGATAGCCCAGGTATCGACACCGATGCTCTCCAGTGTCCCCGTCACATGGCGGGCTTTGCGCAGACCTGTAAGGGTTTCGTCCCACAACGCGAAGATATTCCAGAAGCGGTGTCCCCGCAGCACCACCGGCCGGTTGGGAAAGCGATGCACCTCTTCCAGGCTCACCTGCCGTCCATCGAAGCGGGCCAGCAGCACGCGCCCACTGTTGGCTCCCAGATCAACTGCCGCCACATTGCGTGTCGCCACGAGTCTTCCCTTTCTTAGCGTGGATACGCTGCCGCGACACCACCATCGACGTTGAGGATATTGCCGGTGCTCTTGCTCGAGCGTGTCGGCGAGGCGAAGAACGCGACCGCCTCCGCGATATCCTCCGGCAGGATATTGACGCCCAGCGTCGTGCGTTTGCGATACACTTCTTCCAGTTGATCAGGTGTCACACCATACGTCGCCGCCCGCTCCTGCCGCCAGGAGCTGCCCCAGATGCGTGACCCGGCCAGCACCGCGTCCGGGTTGACCGTATTGACGCGAATACCGAACTGTCCACCCTCTTCCGCCAGGCAGCGCGCCAGGTGCGCTTCGGCCGCTTTGGCCGTCGAGTACGCGGCAGCGTTTTTGCCCGCCACCAGCGCGTTCTTACTGGCCACGAAGACCAGGTTGCCTCCGCGCCCCTGCGCCTCCAAAAGCCGGAAGCCTTCGCGTGCCACCAGGAAGTACCCCGTGGCCAGCACGTTCCAGTTCTTGTTCCACTCCGCCAAACTCGTCTCAGTGATCGACGCACTGGACGCCAGCCCGGCGTTGTTGACGAACACGTCGACGCCGCCGAAAGAAAGCTGGGCCTGCGCAAAGGCGGCACGCACGCTCTCCTCGTTGGTGACGTCCATCTTCACCGCAACCGCCCGCCCGGCGCCGAAGTGCTGATTGAGGTGCGCCGCTAGTTGCTCTGCACTGGCGAGGTCGATATCGGTGGCCACAATATGTGCCCCATCCTGCGCCACGCGCCGGCAGATGGCCGAACCGATACCTCCTGCAGCGCCGGTCACCAGCACCACGTGCCGGGAAAACTCGCGTTCCGGCGGAGCCATCTTGAGCTTGTACTGCTCCAGCGGCCAGTATTCGACGGCGTAGCTCTCGGCATCACTCAGCGAGATAAAGCCCCCACAGGCTTCCGCGCCATGCATGACGTCGATGGAGCGGTGAGCGAGTTGGGCAGAGACATCGGCCATCATAGCATCTTTGCCGGTGGTGAACATGCCCACGCCAGGGATCAGGATCACACGTGGATGCGGATCAGCAGTGGCGCCAGCTTCGCGATAGACCGGTGTTGCCGCGTCTGGATCAAGGTCCTGCTGCGCGTTTTCCTCAAGGTAGCGACGATACTTCTCCACATACGCTGCGACGCCAGTGCGCAAGGCCTCGGGCAGCGCGACTACATCCTGCTCTGGCGTCCAGTCGACCAGCAGCGGCCAGGGTTTGGTATGGACCAGGTGGTCCGGACAGGCCGCTCCAATCTTTGTCAGCCGTGGCGCATCCTGGCTGCTCGCGAAGGTCAACACATCCTCACCGTCTTCGAAGCGTAAGATCTGGCGTTTCTCTGCCGAGACCAGCCCGCGCAGCACAGGTGCCACCTGCGCCGCTATGGTGCGCCGCTCTTCGGCTGCCCCTATGGTGGTACTGGGACCACCAAAGATCGCCCGGTCAGCACGAGCGATCCGCGCTTCAACGAAGTTGCGCGCCTGGGCGATGGTCCACAAGGTCGAGGCGTAGCAGGCCTCATCGCTGTCACCCCAGGTGATAAGTCCATGTTTGGCCAGGATGACCAGCTTCGCGTCGGGTCTGGCACGCAATGCCAGCGCGACCTCGCGCGCCAGCCCAAAGCCGGGACGGCGGTACGGAATCCAGATCAGGTCGTCGCCGAAACAATCACGGGCGGGCGCTTCGCCACCTTCGGCGCAGGCGAAGTAGTTTGTGGCATCGGCGTGGGTGTGATCGATATGCGCGAACGGCAGAAACCCATGCAAGAGGGTCTCAATGGAAGGGCGCGGACGGCCCGGCTCATAGAAGCAGTGGGCCAGGTAGTCAACCATCTCGCTGTCACTCATGCGCTCACGATCTAAGAGGGGCAGCACATCCGCCATATACAGCCCGGTAAACGAGGCCTGTGTGACGCTCGCCAGATCCGAGCCGGAGCCCTTGACCCATAGGATACGCGCCCGACGACCACGAAAATCGACCTCGTCTGCCTTGGCCGAGGTGTTGCCACCTCCCCAGTTGCAGATCGAACGATCTGCTCCCAGCTTGCGCGAACGCGCAACCAGTTGTGCCAGTACCGTTGGCACGGAGACATCTGTCATAGTAATGAATCCTTCTTTCTCAAATTATACCGTTGGGCGCCTCTGGGGGCGACCAGCCCGCCATCTGTCATCCTGAGCGCAGCGAAGGATCTCTCACTGGGCCGAGCGCAGATCCTTCGCTGCGCTCAGGATGACAAAGCGAGATGGTCTCTTCTTTGAAATGTATTGCCCGCAAGGGGTACCCCTACTGTAGGCGGACACGCCTGGCAACAGGCTGCTACCACAACCAATTCAACCATTTGCATCATTCGCCAACAAAGTCCTTGATGGTCGCGCGCCGTCCCCCCATGGTCTGCTCTGGCCCGCCCGCATCTGCCTCACAGCGGGCGACCACCTGTCATTTGTTTCACTTGTTTCACATACAAACATGGTGAAAGGGAACACGGGCGACCACAAGGGTAGGTATGGTGTGACATCGCTTCGGAAGCGCCTTCGTACCCGTAGGGGCGGGGGAAGGGTTGTGCGGGGAGGGGACGCTTGCGTCGCCCTGGCAGGTGGGGGAAAGCGTGCACAGGACCAGGACGAGGGCGACGCAAGCGTCCCCTCCCCACATCCACACCGCTCCCGCCCCTACAACTACGCCTTCCCTTCCCCTCAAATAACCTACCCTTATAAAACCACTCCCGCCCCTACGGAACGCCCCATCCTTCCTCCTGTTCTTACGCCCCCGGATAGCCACTTGTCGTTGCGATAGCTGTCCGCTCCCGTGCCACCCGCTCGGCATAACCACTGGCACGGAACGCCGCAATAGGATCGGGATTGCGCCCCTGCCGGCTACGCACCTCAGCCAGCAGCGGGCGCACATCAGTCTCATACGCTGTCTGTAGCACGCGATACGCCCCCAGCACATCGCCAGCCTCTTGCGCCTCACGCAGTGCTATACGATCCACAAGTTGCGCTTTGGCGTAAGCCATCTGCACGTTGATCACGCTCTGAATCATCGCCTCGATCTTCGGCTCTATGTTATGCGACTGGTCGATCATGTAGGCAATGCGACCGGCATTGGCGTTGCCCTCAACATCCGCGCCGACGATTTCATTGAAGATACAGAAGAGGTCGAAGGGGTTCTGCGAACCGACGATCAGGTCGTCGTCGGCATACCTGCGGTCGTTGAAGTGGAAGCCGCCCAATCGGTCTTCATCGAGCAACTGCGCGACAATCTGTGCAATGTTGGTTCCCTGGGGATGGTGGCCGGTATCCACCAGCACCTCGGCCTGCGGGCCCAGCTTCTGCGCCATCAACAGCGAGGTCCCCCAGTCCGGCAGATCGGTGGAATAAAAGGCCGGTTCGAAAAACTTGTACTCGATCAGCAGGCGCATGCCAGGCGGCAACGCAGCGTAAATAGCTTGTAAGGAGTCTAACAGGCGCTGGCGGCGGCGACGCAGGTTATCCTGACCGGGATAGTTGGTGCCGTCAGCCAACCAGAGGCTGGTGATGTTCGAGTCGACCGCCCGCGCAATCTGGATGCATTCGAGCACATGCTCAACCGCCCGCTCGCGTACCGCCTTGTCGACATGGCACAGGCTGCCAAGCCGGTAAAGATCGTCTTGAAAGAGATTCGGATTGACTGCACCGATCCGCAAGCCGAGCGCAGTGGCATACTCTTTCACCGCCTGCCAATCGTCTTCCTTGTCCCATGGAATGTGAATGGCGACACTGGGGCAGATACCGGTGACCTTCTGGACCTCAGCTGCATCTGCCAGTTTCTCGCGCAAGGTGCGGGCCGCTCCTGGCCAGTGAAATACCTTGAAGCGCGTCCCCGAATCGCCATAGCCCCACGATGGCGTTTCGACTGTGAACCGTTGGATTTTCTCTAAAACAGTGTCGATATCAATGGTCTGCTTCCTCACATTATCGTTCATAGAGCATTTCCTCTGTGTGTCCTCTGCGAGACACCTCACTCCGGCGAAGCACATATCTACCTTGCGAAAAGTGCTCCTCAGAAAATGGTGTTTCTTTTAATTTCATATGCTTTCATAAGCGTACAATAGAAAACGTGAAAAGTCAATAGTTTGACGTCTTTTTCGAAATCTCATTAAAATTTCTTGCATTTGCTTCTCTCCATACAGTAGGAGCCGGTAATGTAGATGAGCAGCAACGAGAGAGAAATTGAGGCACATGATGAGCAACGGATGGAATAAAACGAAATCAAGCGAAACGTCTCCTGACGAACCGATCCTTTTTACCCCCTCAGCGGCGTCAACAGATCGTGCATCGGCACGGTCTCCTGGCTATATCTGGTCGGCTAGCCGGTCTTGGAGTTCCTCAAAAAAATGCTTGCCCAGCTAGAAGCCGTGTGCACGCGCTATACTACCTAACCGACGAGCACTGGGTTTCACGGTGCGCTCCTGGGTTTCACGATTGACGGCGATGAGGCCGAAGGTCGGGCGATAGCCGTGGCTCCACTCGAAGTTGTCCAGGGCCGACCAGTAAGTGTAACCGCGTACGTCGATCCCATTGCGCAGGCAGGCTGCGACGCCGCGCAACGCCCGCTCGATGTAGGCAATGCGCCGCGTGTCATCATCTGTGGCGATACCGTTTTCCGTCACGATGACGGGCAAGCCCGTCATCGCGCTCGCGTAGCGGATCGTCGCTTCGAGCGCCTCCGGCCAGAATTCGTATTCCATCTGCGTGCGTTCCACGCCCTCTTCCGCCCGCAGTGGGCCAGCAGGGCCGAAACGCTGGCGTGAGTAGGTCTGCACGCCGATAAAATCGTCGCCTCGCGTTTCTTCCAGGTAGATATCCAGCAGTTCCCGCCGCATCTGCGCGGCCATTTCCTCACCACCGGGCCCTGCCTGGATATCCTGCATCGCCAGGGTCAGCCCGACCTCGCATGTTCCCCGTCCTGCCTTGATGGCCCCCACCGCCCGCCGATGTGCCGCCAGGATCGTTGCACGGCCACGCTCGGCGTCAGCGTACAGAAACGGGGTGAAGCGTGAGGCATCGCTGCCGACGCTCCGCGCAGCCGCCTCAAACCATCGTTCTGTGCGAGCGGCGTTCAGGGGGGTACCCGTCATGGCCGAGATGAGCGGCCCGATGTTGACCTCGTTCAGCGTGCAGGCCAGTGGGATCAGGTCCCCCAGGTGAGCCATCGCTCGCTCACAGAACCGGGCAAATTTCTCCAGCGTGTCCTGCGCCTCCCACCCGCCGGAAGCTGCCAGCCAGCGCGGTGAGGTGAAGTGGTGGAACGTAACCATCGGAGTAATGCCGTGCTCGTGGCAAGTAGCCAGCATGCGCCGGTAGTGGTCGAGCTGTGCCAGTGAAAATTCTCCCTCTTCCGGCTCGATACGAGACCACTCCAGGGAAAAGCGGTACAGAGTGAAGCCCAGGTCAGCAAGCAGGGTGATGTCCTCGCGGTAGCGGTGATAGTGGTCACAAGCGTCGCCCGATGACTCGACGTAGGGGCTGCCAGGCGTATGTTCCATCACCCAGTTGTCGTTATAGACGTTTCCTCCTTCCACCTGGTGCGCCGCGGTTGCGGTTCCCCAGAGAAACGAGGAGGGAAAAGTGTTCTCCATTATAAACTCTCCTTAACGCATTTTCGCGAAAGACCTATGCCAGGGTCAAACCTTTTCCGCCAACTGGCAGGACGTCGATCTTTTCGGGGGAACCGGCTAAAAGCGGGAGGACTTGTTTGATAGCCGCCTGAGCGCCCTCGATGGTCAGTGATGCATCATGCTCTTCCTGACTCCTCCACACCTCAGTCACCCAGACACTCTCTGGTTCGGTTGGGGACGTGTTAATGATATACAACTCGCATCCTGCAGCCTTCTCGATAAAGGCGGCTGCGCTCAAAAGGTGTTCGACAAGGGCATCACGCTGCCCAGGCTGCGTCGTGAATTTGACATAGCATCCATATGCAGGCATAGACTTCTCCTTTGTTTGGTCTTTCATCCTTTACAGGATATCACACGTTCTCGTTGTTTCGTTTAATTTCTTGCTATTTCAACACGTTACAGTAGAAAACACTACTTGACAACAAGTGCTCTTTTATGATATAAGAAAACAAAACTGAGTGAAGTGATCTGAATGGTACTGTTGAAACATGAGCAGCAACGAGAGTGGTACGGAGGTACATGATGAGCAACGGACGGAGCAAAACGAACTCAAGCAAAATGTCTCCTGACGAGCCAACCCTCTTTACCCCCGAGCGGCGTCAACAGATCGTCCGCCTGCTGGAGGAAGAGCAGCGCGTGACGGTGCCCGCACTCAGTCAGCATTTTGCCGTCTCCGAAGTGACGATCCGCAAGGACCTCGCGTGGCTGGAGGAACAAGGTCTGGCGCTGCGTACCCACGGTGGGGCGATTGCCACCGCTGCGGGCGCCGCTCCGAGCGAGATGAGCTTTGACGTGCGGGAGCGGCAGCAGCACACGGAGAAGGAGCGCATCGGCGAAGCCGCCGCCAGCTATGTCCAGGATGGCGAGACCATCGCTTTGGACGCCAGCACGACCGCTCTCGCTATGGCTCCCTTCCTGGGGTCGAAGCGTGACCTGACTGTGGTGACCAATGGAGTGCGCACAGGCATGGAACTGCTCCAGGTTCCCACACTCTCTGTGTTGATGCTGGGCGGGATGCTCCGGCGGGAATCCTACTCGGTGGTAGGGATGTGGGGCAAACCCGTTTTACAGCAGGTCAACATTAGCAAGGCCTTCGTCGGTGCGCGCGGTCTGACGCTGCGTGCAGGCTTGACCGATGTGAATGCCGAAGAGGTTGAGCTCAAGCGGGCGATGGTCGAGGCCGCCAAGGAGGTGATTGCCGTGCTCGATTCCAGTAAATGGGACCAGGTCACCCTGGCGACCTTCTGCCCCCTGCAGCGTCTCACGCGCATCATCACGGATAAAGGGGCGCCTGCCCAGATGGTGAAGCAGGTACGCGAGCTGGGGATAGAGGTCTTGCTCGTCTAGTGTTATGTTCATCTTCAGTATCAGCTATCTTCAAAAGATCATTAGTAGCAGACCTTACTCGTTCAGGTTTGGTTTTGATCGACTTTTGCTAACGTATTAATCCTCTGTTATAATGCTCTTTGATCACCGGGCTGCCCTGGTAACGTTTCCAACTATTGGGGCTTTCCATTACCTACGGCATTATCAAAGAGCACCGGGGAACGATTCTCGTCGAAAAGCACGAAGGGGAAGGAACGCACTTTTTCATTTAGCTTCCCCGTGCGGATGATGTGTGAGAAAGGGAATGAGACGATGGACAACGCACGGATCCTTCTCGTCGATGACGATACCGCTCTGCTGCAAGCGCTGCCCCAGGCGGTGTCCCTGCGCATGACCGCCGTGCAGGTGGATACCTCGGACTCGGCTCTGCAAGCGCTCGACCTGATCAAGGCGCAGGATTACGACGCCATTGTGAGCGATATCAAGATGCCAGGCATGGATGGACTGACGCTCCTCTCACACATCCAGCAATGGCTACCCCAGACGCCGACCCTGCTGATCACCGGTCATGGCGAACATGAACTGACTGTTCAGGCGCTGCGCGGGGGGAGCCTACGACTTCATTCAAAAGCCCATCGACCGGGACGGGACTACGTCGTAGCCTCCCTGCATCGTGCCATTCAAACGCACCAGATGCGCCGGCAGCTTGCGCAGCAGCAACGGGCGCTGGAACAGTATGCTAGATCCTTGGAGGAGATGGTTCAGGCGCGCACACGCGAACTGGTGGAGGCCATGGCCGCCAAAGATGCGTTTCTGGCAGTGGCCTCCCACGAGCTCAAGACCCCGCTGACGGCCCAGAAGGGCTTCGGCCAGCTTCTGCATCGGCGGCTCGAGCAGGAGGGGTCGGCGCACCTGGAGTATCTGGTGAAGATGGAGCAGGCGACGGGCCGGATGGAACTGCTGGTCAATGATCTGCTCAACACCTCCCTGATGGAGGCCGACACCTTCGTCCTGCATCGTCGTCCCTGCGACCTGGTAGCGCTGTGTCAGCATCTGTTGGGAGAGTATATGGCCGAGCCGGATCGAAGGCTCCTCCTGGACACTCCGGCTGAACCAATCGAGGTAGAGGTCGACGTGGAGCGCATCAGCCAGGTGCTGCTCAACCTCCTGTCCAATGCGCGCAAGTATTCCTCGAAGGAGGCGCCGATTACAGTGAGACTGGAACGCCAGGACCAGCACTGCCGCATCTCGGTGCAAGACCGAGGGGTGGGGATACGCGCCGAGCAGTTGCCTCACCTCTTCGAGCGCTTCTACCGGGTGCCAGGGATAGAGGTGCAGACGGGATCGAGCAGTGGCGTCGGATTGGGCCTGTACATCGTTCAGAACATCGTGGAGCGACACGGGGGGCATGTCTCCGTTGAGAGTCGTGTGGGGGAAGGTAGCATCTTCTCTGTGAGCCTCCCGCTGACACCTGCGTCAGTCGCCGCATCCATGGAGCGAGCGGCATTAAGTGAACAGGAGTCCTCTTTCAGAGAGACGGAAGAGGCTTAGCGTGGTCTTAAGATTACCTGTAGCATAGCTATACCCTCTCGTTTTGACCTCGATCGCCATGCCATAGATGTCTGTTGGTATCTGCGGTTCGTAAATAAGGATATCATTTGCTGTCAGGTCTCTGGCATATCGTTTCAAGGTGAGTAAATCCTCAATCGTTTCTGGTGGTAAAGGAACCACAGCTCAACTAATTTCTCATCTCAGGATGATGAAAGCATAATAGGGGAACGTCAAGGCATAGATCTGGCAAGCCCATAAAATAGTCGTATTTCTGGTGTACCAGCCGTAGAAGAGCATCGCTAGCACGAGACCTGTAGAGAGGCGACCGGCAGAGACGAGTTCTACGTACGACAAACGCGACATATAGGTGACCAGGACGAGATTGAAGAGCCAGATCAGCCAGGAAACCCTCTTCCAGCGGTGGTGCAGGACTTCTTTAGCGAGAAGAAGCCAGCTGAACAAGGTGGGGATGAGCATAAGAATGATGAGAGGCATGAAACGACGCGAGTCGTGAGCGAAGACAAAGAGCCCCTGAAACGGGATGCGTTCAAACGGAGGCGCAGAGGAGAGACCGGTTGCGTCTTGAAGAGCAAACCTGAGGAAAGTGTACCAGGCGATGGTGGGAGCGATTGCCAGGAGGAAAAGACGAAACAGGTCATACCAGCGCTTCTGGAGCAGATACAGAACGAGGTAACCGAGGGGAAAGAGAATAGCTGTCTCACGTGAGAGCACAGCTAAGCCCATACAGAGAGCTGCGGCAGTGGGACGCTGCCGGGTCAGCAGAAAGAGTCCCAGACAGATGAAGAGATACGCCAGCGGTTCGGTTGTATCGAAAACAAAGGCAGTCGCCTGTCCAAAGTAGAGACCAAAGGCGAGACTGAACCAGGGAGACAGGCGTTCTCTGATAAGAAGGCGTGCAAGGAGTTCAGTGCCGAGAACGATCGCGATGAAGTTGACCAGCAAGAGCAGGTACGGAATAAGGTTTTCTTGCCCCAGGCTCAAGACAGCGACGAGCAAGGGATAGACAATACGCTGGTAGCGGTAGGCAGGATGACTGAGAAATGGGGCAGCATGCAGTGGGTCACGAGCTATATAGTAGAAGAACTGGCCATCATAACCTCCAGTGCCATGTAGCTCGTGAAGAGCATATCTCGAACCGATATGGACATAATAGAGCGCATTATGGCTGTGAAGGAGGCTGTCCAGGCCAATAAAGAGCAAATAGATACAAGCAACGACATATGCAGGCCGTATAAGTCGAAAGATGGGGTGTTGACCAGGAGGCTTTCCCAGCTGAGCTACGCGTTCTTCTACTCTCATGGCCCTATTTTAGCAGCGCGTGCAACCCCCCTAAAGGGCAGGCACGCCAGATCAGGAGAGGTCGGTGAGCAGCCTTACAGGACCGTGTCTATTTCCTGCTGCATCGTGTAATGGGAAAGGGAGGATCAGTGTAAGTTACCGAGAGTTACCCAGACAGAACATTGTTTCACACAGCTCTTCTTTTACGTCTCTTCATGCCCTTTCGGCAAGGCGATGGGATCAATGCCGCGCAGCATCATCCCCTGCCCGCGAGACTTATGGACCTGCTGAGTGGGTAAGTCGGTGGGATCTCGCATCTGCACGAGCAGCGTGGTGCGCGCTTCGTGGCTGACGTTGAGCCCCGAACCATGAATGGTCAGATAGCTCAAGAACAGCACGTCACCGGCCCTGGCTGGACATGGAAGCGCTGACTCCAGCGGATATTGCTCTAACGGCAGGTGCCAGCTTCCCTCTGCCTGGTGTTCCAATGGGCCCAGTTTGTGACTCCCCGGCACGACGCACACACATCCCTTCTCAAGGGGTGCATCATCAAAATGGAAGATGGCCGCCATCATACTCTGGCGCTCATGGGGAAAAAAGGGGTAGTCCTGGTGCAGCGGGAATGGTGATCCCTTCTCTGGCGGCTTAATGAACATCTTCGTATGGTGTAGCTGCACATTTGGGCTGCCAATGAGATCTGCCGCCGCACCTGTCAGCCGCTCATCCACCAGCAGACGGCTGAAGGCCGCTGAGTAGAATTGCACATTGTGACAATGCAGAATTGTGGTGTGGTTCGCCTGTGCTACCGCCTTCCTGGCACTTCCCCAGGTCGCATCCATATCCGTATGAATAGAGAGCCGCTGTGCAAGCGCGTGGCACTCTTGTCGCAGCTCCTGGGCTTCCTGTTGTGTGAGGAGCCTCTCCACGAGCAGGTAGCCATGTTCCTGATAAAAAGCGACTTGTTCCTTCGTAAGCATGCTGATCCTCCATTTCATCTCTCTGCTCTCGGGACTGATTTACCGCTGAGATCTCTCCCGTTCACTGTTCCTCTCAGCATTGTAGCACGTTTCACACAGCCTCTCAGCAGTTGTAAGCATTGGAGATGTTTGGGAATATATCTTTACCCCCAATTGTACAATGTATGGTAAACTATAAGATGCAGGATGGATGCGCCCTCCATTACAGGGAACCATCGCTACATTTCGTAGTTGCTATAATGAGGAATCAATGGAAGTCATTAAAATATCGCCCCGTGGCTACTGCTATGGGGTCGTCGACGCGTTACAACTGGTACGGCAAACAGCAAAAGACCCGACCGTCCCTCGACCCATCTACATCATTGGACAAATTGTGCATAACCGCCACGCCATTGAAGAATTGACCAATCTCGGCGTGATCACCCTCGAAGGGCCCGATCGCGCAAGTATACTGGAACAGGTTAACGAGGGAACAGTGATCTTCACAGCACACGGCGTATCTCCGCTTGTCAAGCATAGGGCAAGGGAACACGGCCTCAACTGTATCGACGCCACCTGTCCCGATGTTACCGTGACCCATGACCTCGTCCACGAACTTGCGGCAAATGGCTATTACATACTCTACATTGGCAAGAAGGGACACCCCGAGCCTGAAGGTGTCCTGGGCGAAGTGCCCGGTCACATCAGCCTGATAGAAAACGAAGCGGACGTCGACGCACTGTCGCTTACGCAGGCGCAAGAGGAGAAACTGGCCATCTCCACCCAGACAACGCTTTCCCAGTGGGATACGCGGCGCGTCATCGAGTACATCAAGACCCGTTATCCCTATGCCGAGGTGCACATCGATATCTGTGCGGCAACGCAGACGCGCCAGGAGGCGGTCGCGGCACAGGCCAGGGGAGCGGATTTGACGATTGTCGTCGGCGATCCCCGCAGCAATAACACCAACCGTCTCGTACAGGTATCCGAAGAACTGGCAGGTGTGCCAGCAGTACGTATCGAGGATCTCTCGCAACTGAACCCCGCGTGGTTGGAGGGGAAAAAGCGCGTCGCGGTCACCGCCGGTGCCTCGACTCCCAGCCAGTTGACACGCGAGGTGATCCGTTACATTGAACAATACCAACCAGCAGCGCAGCAATAACGAGATACTACGTCCTTTGTAGGTTTTAGAGGTAGACAAGATGAAGAAGTTCAGGCAGGAACTGGCGGAATGTACAGAGCAACAACGAGTGGAAATATATCACCTTTGGGGATTGGATGGCCTTTCCGACAAAGGCCCACAGAAACGCCCGGACATCCTGCTCAAACGCATTACGGACCCCATCGCCGCGCGTTTCGTCTGGGAACACCTTACGCCTGGCGAACGCCAGGTCTTGTACCGCATGCTTGGGCATTCGGCCCGCAGCGGAACACCGCGAGATGGCATACTGAAAAAATCCCAGCTTCCAGCAAAAGCATTTGAAATAATCCTATCTTCCCTCAAACGTCATCTTCTTGTCTGGGAACAGACAGTAAAGGTTTATACTCAACCTTACTATTACAGCAGAAGTAAGAATACCGCGACAGTCGAAGATGTGGCGCAATTATATCCCTTTCAGGAGAGCGCCGAAGCTCTCTATACCGCGGGCAAAGAAAATTTCTCCGCGAAATCTGACCGCTCACAAATGTCGCTTGAGAAGATTTTGACCGCGAATTATCCCGGTTACGAATTTGATACGCTAACCGGGCGCTATGGTCTTAACTCAGGGATGTACTACCCGCGCACGGAAATGCGTTTATTGCTCATAGATGAAATGAAACAACCAAACAGCATCTATGAGGTACTCCAAAAGCTCCCGTCCGCGCAGCGAGACATCCTCAAGTGGGTGTGTGAGCGAGGTGGCAAAGTGAGCATGCAGGCGCTACGGGAACACACCAGGTATGACGATAACGCGCTCTTTAACGCTCTCCATCCCTTTGAAGAGTACGCCCTCGCCTTTGATACATTTACAGCGGAGGGACGGGTATTCTTTGTGCCTTCCGATACCTACGAAAGCATCAAAAAGGCGACCACTATGAAGGGACCTCTCGTAGAGCGCAACGAATTTGTGCCACTGGCTCACCCACCACAGACCATCCAGGCTGCGGAGCCTGCTATCTTATACGACATGGCGATTATCACCGGCGCAATCTACCAGCAAACGATAGAGCCAACACAGGCCGGCAAGGTACCCAAGCGTATCGCCACTAAAATCCAGCCACTGCTGCATGGGAAACGCCGCCAGCGATACATCGACGAAGATGACTTATACCTGGATATGCTGTTCAATATAGCGCAGGAGCTTGGCTTCATTCAACTCTCACGCACAGCTGGGGATGGCATCAAGCCGCATTATGAGCCAGGCGCCCAGGTGGGAAAGTGGTCAAAGCTGAGTTTGACAGAACAGGCACAGCTCTTGCTGGAAAGCTGGACACAAAGCTTCCGTTGGATGGACATAGTAGGAGCAAATTACAGGCAGTGGGACCCTTACACCTGGAATCCAATAAAATCCCGCAGTTCAATTGCTGAACATTTGCAGGATTGTATCCCCGGACAGTGGTATAGCGTAGCGTCGTTACTGCAAAAAATTTGGGACAAGGATCCCTTCGAGCTGCGCCCGGTCCACTACAACATCCGGCGAGATAGTAGCAAATCAAGCGTGCTGCGTAGTAAGTGGGATAGCAGCGAGGGAGAATACTATATTGGATTGCTTTCCTCTTCTCTCTACGAGTTTGGTCTTGTTTCGCTTGGCTACGAGGGCGAGGAATTATCCCAAACCCACGAGGGAAAGAATCCAGTCGCCTTCATGGTGACCGACCTGGGCAGCGCCGTCCTCTCCACACAGAACAAGGCTGAAGCTACAGCGCACACCACTCACCCCACAGACTCTTCACCTTCCCAGGCAAACGGTACGCGCTCGCTGGTCCTGCAGCCCAATTTTGAGTTGCTCTTACTGCACACCGATATGCCGACCCTCTATAGCTTGTTGCCGTTTGCGCAGGTAGACCAGGTCAACATGGTCAGCCGCTTGACGCTGGCACGCAATTCGCTGCTGCGAGGAATGGAAACAGGTCTCGATATCGAGAAAATACTCCACATCCTGGCAGAAGGCAGCCAGAAAGAAGTGCCACAGAACGTTGCTTATACCCTGCGCGACTGGGTGAAACAGTACAAGGACGTGAAGATTTCGCAGGTAATGCTGTTTGAAGTGTCAAGTGAAGTGGCCGCGGACGAGATCTTAGCTTCGAGAAATCTCCAAAAATATCATCTACGCAAACTTGGCCCCACTTTACTCATCGCGGGCAACGATGTCAACCTGACCGATCTCCGGCGCGCATTCGAAAAAGAAGGTGTCGCCGTCCGCATCACGGGTGATATAGTGGCCCGGCCGAACCGCTACGCAACAGCCTCCAGCAGGTATTATTGATCTATTGCGGGCCCATAGGCGTCAAGTTAAGGGGGAAGAAACACCGTTTTCCTGTAGGGGCGGGGGTGGATGATGCGTGGGGAGGGGACGCTTGCGTCGCCCCAGCAGGAGGGGGAAGGCACTCACGCGACCAGGACGAGGGCGACGCAAGCGTCCCCTCCCCACATCCACACCGCTCCCGCCCCTACGGGAAACCCCCTCCTTTTTTCTTCCCTTGACGCTTATGCTATTGATTCATTGCGGGCCAAGCAATGTATGGCGGATCAACATCAAATGGGTGAGCGGGCCCAAACCACCCGGCACTGGAGTGAGAAAAGAGGCCACCTCTTTCACGCTGGCAAAGTCGATATCACCGACAACTTTTCCATTGACGGTATTGATACCCGCATCCAGTACAATCGCGCCCGGCTTCACCATATCAGCAGTGATACTGCCCGGCCGTCCCGTACTCACCACGAGGATATCCGCGCTCCTGGTAATACTGGCGAGGTCCTGCGTATACGAGTGGCAGATGGTTATTGTAGCATCCTGGCGCAGCAAGACAAGTGCAACGGGCTTGCCACCAATATTGCTGCGTCCCACAACAACAGCATTGCTACCGGCCACCGAGAGATCAGCATCGTGCAAGACGGCGAGCATGGCATCAGCAGTGGAGGGAATGAAGCTTGGAAAGCCAAGCAGCAGGTTTCCGGCATTGCGTGAGCCAAGGCCGTCAACGTCCTTTTCTGGACGCAGGTCATCAGTTACTATGCGTTGTCGAATATGTGCTGGCAGCGGCAACAGGAGGACGACGCCATCGGTATTGGCGTCGTCATTGAGAGCGGCCACTTCTGCTCGCAACTCCTCTTCTTCGATTTCAAAAGGGTAGGCCAGTGTAGCGCAGCCCAATCCGATGGCCCGGCACGATCGTACCAGCTGCCTGCTATAGACCTCCGCCGCGGTATCATGCCCGGCCACCAGTTGCGCCACGCGCGCCGGCCTGTGATGTCGTTTGCGAAATTGGGCAGCCTCTGCGCGCAGTTCTTCTGCCATGCGAGCGGCCAACGGCTTGCTATCATAAATCGTTGCTGACATGTTCTCTTCCAGTCGAAACGTAGGGCGCGATTTATCGCCGCCACCGCCGATTAATCGGCGGTGAGCGCGATAAATCGGCTCCTACTGTATGGATTCCCCACAAACAACCCATACCCCTAGGCAGTTTTTATCATATCACAGTGAGAGACTTGGGGGGTATAATAGCAAATACCGAAAAAATGCGCTACAATGCCCAATAGACACACAGGTAGAGTATACTATCGGTCGGTCGAGGACATGGGAGAGGAAATATCTCCTGGTAGCCATTCTGTACCAGTTACACGTCAAAGAGAGGAATACCATGGCTGGAGATAGTTCATTTGATATAGTTTCACAATTCGACGAGCAGGAACTGGTCAACGCCATTGACCAGACACGACGAGAGGTCCATACTCGTTACGATTTGAAAGATACAAAAACCGAGATAACGCTTAGTAAAACGAGCATCACTATCCTCACCGATAGTTCACTTACGCTCAAAAATGTACGGGATATCCTTGAATCGAAAGCGATTCGTCGCAACCTCTCCTTGAAGATTTTCAAAGCGGGAAAAGAGGAGAACGCGGCTGGTGGCAGAGTACGCCAGGTCATTGAATTGCAACAGGGGATTTCACAGGAACTCGCCAAAGAGATAAGCAAGTACATCCGTGACAACAACCCCAAAGTGCGTCCACAAGTCCAGGGAGATGCCGTGCGAGTGACGGCCAAAAGCCGCGACGAGTTGCAAGGTGTAATCGCCCTGCTCAAGCAAAAAGATTACCCGGTAGCCTTACAATTCATCAATTACCGCGGGTAATACCTCAAATTGCCCTACCGGACAAAAGGTACTTTAGTACCAAAAAAGAGGCGTAAAACAAGTTTTGTAGTAACCTAGATTTAACTTGACAGTTGAGTTTACAGTTGAGTTTGGGCGGTGCGATACGTCGTGCCTCTCTTTTGTAATATCATGTGAGAAAGCGAACCTTTAATGCCTGGGAACAGACAAGCCTTCAGTACGGCGATGAACGCAGCAGACCGATACCGTTGGGATAGTCAGTGGGCGGAGGCCGCAAAGGAGTACCAACGAGCACTAGTAGAGTTCCCAGATGACGCGATGGCCCGTGGCGGACTAGGTTTCTGCTACATGCAGACCAAGCAGTGGCAGAAAGCTCTCGACGAATATGAATATACCCTGAAGCGTGATCATAGCAACATTATCGCTTTGAGCAAGACAGCTGAGCTCTATGGCATCCTTAACCGGCGCGACGATGCATACCTCGCGTATCTCCACCTGGCGGATCTATACTCGCAGGCCGGTCAAGGTGCTCGAGCCGAAGCGGCCTGGCAAAAGGCTGTTCAGTTGTCTCCTGGCGACCCCGAGCCACATGAGCGTCTCGCAGCCTACTACTACGGGAAAAAAGATATCGCCTTTATGATCCAGGAGCGCCTGGCTGCCGCTCAAGGATACCTTCAACGCAATGACGTTACAGCGGCTCGCGCACAGTGCGAAGAAGTCCTGCGCGCGGACGCTTCAAATAAACAGGCAAAGCAGCTGCTCTCGTCGATGAATGGGCATAAGCAGCAACATTCAGGCCCTCACTCGACAGCAGGGGCAACGTTTTCAGCGGTAACGGGTACGATGGCTGGCGCGCCATCAGGCTCTTTAGCATTTTCAGGTAGTCCGATGGCCGAGACGGCCGCAACGGGCAACTTTAGCGGAGGGAATACAGGCAACATGGGTAATATGGGTAGCGCGGCCAATTTTAACGGTGTGGGTAATCCTGGGCCATCTTATGCCAATGCGGGCATGGCTGGCGGCATGGAATCATCTCCACGCAGGCGCATTACTGCTAGCCAGGTCACCGGTGTGTTGAAACAGGCTCAAACCTTTCAGACCCAGGGTCGTTTTAATGATGCTATCGACCTCTGTGAACAGATCCTGGAGAGTGGCTTTGATCGGCCAGACGCGCGATACTTTTTAGGCTGGCTGTATCAAGAGCAGCAGCGCTGGGATGAGGCTATCAGTCAATTCCAGCTACTGCTCAATGACCCCGATTACGCACTTTCTTGTTACTATGCATTGGGACAGTGCTATCGCGCGCGCGGAGACCTGCGCACAGCGACGGTCCATTTTGATGAGGCCGTTGACCGCGTGAACCTCGACGCCCTGACCGTTGAAGAGTCTGACCAGCTGGTTCAGCTCTGCCAGGAAGCGGCAGAAGCTCACCGTGCCTTAGGGGAGCAGGAACAGGCCTTGACGGTCTACAATGCCCTGCTGGGTTTCCTGCGCAGCCGCGGCTGGAATGACAAGGTCGCCCAGGTCGAGTTTATGATGCAACAGCTCATGAATGGGTCTGCCCCAGGGCGGCCTGTTACGCCTCCACCGCAGCAACAGCCCCTGCAAGATGCCGCAACGATGACCTTTAGCGCCGGGAATATGCCGCACAACGCGCCACCACCCGCTTCGGCACAGTTGCCGGCGTCACCGCAGGTATCGATACCTGGAGTGACGAACAACAACGCAGGCGGAGAATTGCCGGATTGGCTGACCGGTATCTTGAGTGATGCCGATAAAACGCAGGTCATCAATAAACCAGCCGCGAACCTGGCGCCTGCCCCACAACAGCCCCCGATTGACGAGCAACCCACGACTGAGCAGCGCATCGCATCCGGGCCAACAGGCGAATCAATCTCCTCAATGGAGACCAGAGTCGTGAACCCTGCCGACCAGGACTCGTCTTCATGGCTAACGGGAGATGCAAAACCTGGCAACGCGACCCGTATCATCCCGCCGGAGGATCCACAACTCCCGGCGATGCAATCTTCGCAGGAAATAGCGGCACCCACGTGGACAGATCCAGCAGATCAGACGCCACCGTCTGTACCTGTTTTGCCGGTGATCTCGCAGCAATTGGAGCAGGTCAGCCCGGTCCTGCAAACTCCACCTGCCAGGGAAGGCAATGGCGCTGTAGATTTGCTGACCCAGATGGCTGGTGCCAGTAACAAAGACGAAGCCTTAAAACAGGTCGCGGAAGCGGTTTTGGCCAGTACTGCTTCTCTACCTGAACACATCCGCTTGCAGGTAGTACAATCCATGCAGGATATCCAGAGTTATATTAATCATGGCTTGCTCACCCCGGCTACCGAGGAATGCCTGCATGTGATCGATATTGCGCCACAGTACCTGGATGTTCACCAGGTGCTGTGCGAGATCTACGTACGCCAGGGAAAAGTCGAACAGGCCATTACCAAGTATGCCATTCTTGTCGATACCTATGTCGTCAATGGCCGCCTCGACGACGCTATTGCTACCTATCGTCGCATCCTGCAACTGGAACCGAATAACCTCACCTATCGTATGCGCCTGATCAATCTGCTCTCGTCGCAGGGAAACAAAGAAGACCTGTTGCGCGAACGGACGCTGGCGGCTGAATCATACCTGCGTCTAGGCTACATGGATCGCGCCCTGACCGAACTTGAGCAGGCCCTGCAAGAGAGCCCTACCAGCGTGCCCACGCGCCTGAACTATGCCCTTGCCCTGCAGAAGTTGGGACGAAGTCAGCAGGCTGTGGCGGAGTACCAACGAGTGCTGCAAGTGGACCCGCGCAATATCACAGCCCTGGTACGTTTGCATATCGCCAAGATTACTACGGTAGGAGCCGCGCGCGCCACCACGCTCGAGGGACTCTCCCGCATTCGCTGGCACCTGCGCGGCGAGGGTCAGCGAAGATCCGAAGCGGTTGTCCGCGAGTATAACCAGGCGGCAGAGGCGTATCCCAACAATGCTGATGTCCGCTTCGCCCTTGGACAGATCCACCAGCAGGCCGGTCAATTTGACAAAGCCATCGATGCCTACCAGCTGGCCATGCGTGATAGCGCGGTCGATGTGCTGGCACGCGTCAGCACCGCTCAATGCTTGTTGAGCCAGGGCAAGCCCGATGATGCTATCCAGCAGCTTGAGCAGGCCCTCCAGACGGTGCGACGCAATGCGACAGGATCGATAGATCCCAGCAACTGGGCCGCGCGCCCGCGCGAAGAAGGCGAAGAGCACCAGGCTCCCGAGGTAGAGATCTCCATGCTGCTCGCCAAAGCATACGGGCGCATGGGCAGAGAGGAGCAGATGCAGGCCATCTTGCGCCAGGTCAAGCAGTCCACCACCCACCAGGACGAGGTTTCCTCCGCGCTCGCTGAGATTTCCGCGCGCCAGGGCGATATCGAAAGCGCGCTGCAGGAATACGTTGACCTGGTGCACCACTACCGCAGCAAACGCCAGACCGAGAACGCTCTCAGTGTCTTAAATGAGATGATACGCATGGCTCCTCAGGATCCTCGACCGCACAAAGATCTTGCGGAGATCTATCTGAACCGCGGCCTATTGGATGAGGCCATCGCGGAACTGCGCCTGCTTGCCGACATCTACCAGCGCCGCGGTCAGTCTGACCTCGAGGGAGCGATCTTGCAGCGCATTGGCAACATCTATGCCGCGATGGGCGAACCAGAGGAAGCCCTGGATAATCTACGCCGGGCCGTCGAACTCATACCTGACTCGTTGGAGCTCTTGCGCGAAATCGTTGGCTACTGTATCCAGCAAGGTCTCTCCGAAGAGGCTGTCCAGTACCAGATCGTGATCGCACGCCACTACTTTGATACAAAACAAGTCAAGGAAGCCGTGGCCGCGCTCCAGCAGTTGATCACCATCGACCGCAACAACTACGAGGCCTATGATCTGCTCGGCCAGACCTATCAATCCGTGGGCGAGTACGAGCAGGCCAGCCGCGTCTACCGCAACCTGGCCAAAGTCAACCCAGATAACCCCCTCGCCAAAGAAAGACTGACAACGCTACAAGAGTTGCGATCAGGAAGGTAAGGGAGAAGAGCCTTCGTGCTCATATCGCTGCCCGTTCTTGATCCTGTTGCAGGAACGCCTCGATGCGTGCGGCAATGGCATCGCGCACCCGCCGGAAGATAGCCAGGCGCTCTTCTTCAGAACCGGTGGCCGCGCTCGGGTCAGGAAAACCCCAGTGCTCCTGCCTGCGGGCGCGCGGGAAGTAGGGGCACTCCTCGGCGGCCTCGTCGCAGACCGTGACCACCAGGTCCATCGGTGGCGCATCGGCAAAGTCGTCGATCCCCTTTGCCCTGTGACCGGCCTCTTCGCTGATATCGATGCCCA
>WNGK01000157.1_pt1 | contig 61824 bp, 50 predicted proteins | sample 5400601 | NCBI WGS metagenome assembly WNGK01 (sample SAMN13153376, study PRJNA577476) | soil metagenome | isolation source: 60 cm soil or saprolite under Garry oak tree replicate 1 | place: USA:California | collected 2016-06-15
CAGCGCATCGCCGCGAGCATCACGGATGTACCAGCTATCGTTAACGGCGCTGCAAATCGGCACCACGTTGCGCAGGATACACAGAAAGCGTTCCATCCAGGGTTGGTGGGCCAGTGCGTCGGCAGTCCTGGCGAGAAAGGCGTCGATATGCTCATCGCCTGGTAGTGGGTCTTTCAAGGGCGCGATCTCTCCTCGTCTTGCCGCCACGCGGGCGCGTTGAGGATAGGCGCTTGGCCAGAACAGCAGATTAGCCTGCTGGTGCGAACCGAGCGGGAAGATTTCGGGAAAGGGCGCACCCGCCGCCGAGAATTGCAGTATAAGCGCCTGTCGCTCGCTCTGAAGGCCATACATCCAGGTTCGCTGCACCCGCACCCGCTCCTCATCGTCAAATGTCTGTCCCAGGATCAGCCAATCATCGCTGATGGTCTCACCGCGCGTCGCTACCTCTTCCTGGTTGAGCGTCCAGCCGACCATCTGGCGCACATTTTCCTGGAGTGGAGGGTTCAACTGCTCGATGCGACGGTAGGCGTGCGTGAGCAGCGCGAGTCGTCCGAGTTGCGCCAGCAGCTTTTCGGGCCAGTCGCGTGAGGAATTGGGAATGGTAGCCATGCGCCGCAAACGGGAAGCGATGCCGGGGGCCTGTGCGTCGATCATCTGCGCGGCCTGGCTTTCCCAGAATGAGACGGGTTGTGTTTGTACGCTTGCCAGTCCGTTACGCACGAGGTCATTAAGCCAGAGATCAAGGCTATCCAGCCCTTTCGCTATCATGGCCTGGCGTTTCTCGGAGCGCTTTGTTTGGGCTGCCTGGGAACTCTCGCTCGTCGGCTGAACGTCTTTGGTCTGCTTGCGCGTACTGGTGGCTTGTCGTTTGGCGAACCATGCCGCTACCCAGTTCGGTGGTTCGGCGGCCGGTAGGGTATCGGTTGCGGCTAAGAGCAGCAGGCCAAGGCTATGTTTACAGGGAAATTTGCGGCTGGGGCAACTGCATTGCGTGGTGAAGGTGGCGAGATCAACTTTGACTTGATACAGGGCACTTCCCTGGCACTCTCCCCACAGTGCTTCAGAACTTTGGCCGAGGTTCTTCCAGGTTTTGGTGTTTCCGAGCTTTTTGCCAGCGCTGGCAGAACTGGCATCGGGCGCGAGGGCTAACACCTGGTCACTAGTCAAGGCTATACTCACTGTTGGGACCTCTCGATGTTATTTGTCACCTGGTGGGTAATTCTTTTGAAGTATGGCAGAGGCGGTAAGGAGAAACAAGGAAGTAGTACAGATGGGAGGATTGTTGTTGCCCGACCTGATATTCATCAAGTCCTACATTCTTACCCGCGGATCAACCTCCTACTAAGCCAGGACAGAAGGTACCGCAATTAGGTACTGAGTCAGGCACAGACTGGCAGGAGAGCCAGCAGATGGGCAAGACCGGGCGCGGTGGTATACAAAACCCACAGGCAGACTAACTACTCGTCAGGCGCTGCGCTCCAGAACATCCTCGGTAATTCCCAGCGTCGTTCCCCAGATCAGGTGAGCGGCGATCATCATAACATTACGACGCAGCGGTTGTTGTGGCGCCGCCTCTGATATTTTGAGCGCAGGTAGTAATCCGAGATAGTTACCGACCCACACCAGCAACCCGTAAATAGCTCCCTTTAGTGGTGGAGGAAGCGCAACCTTGCGCGCAAAGGGGACATAAAGAGCGCCCATATTCCCGCCATAGCCAAAATGCGAAACAAGCGCGGTGCCAATGCGCTGCGGTTTGTCCATTTGTTGCGCTACCTTGGCTCGTGTGGCTAACTCGGTGGTGATGCGCTCAGGTGGTAAGGCATACCGCTGCCATTCAGGCAGGATGCGTTGCATGAGCAGCATGAACATTGTCATAGGAAGCGTTGCGATGATGCCTGCTACTGTGCCTAAAGCGTCATATTTGCGCGCGATAGATAGAATTGACTTGAAAAACTGTTGCATAGGGCTCTCCTTTCAATTCAAGCAAGATACTCTCATCGGGCTAATGGTGAACAGAAGAAGTTTCCTCTTCAATCAAATCTTCGGCTCCCACCAGTCGTAAGAACAATTTTAATTCGTCCGGTTTGGCTGAACTGGCAACCGCCAGCTTGAGTCCGCGCTTGCGCATCTCCTGTAGCAGTTCTTTTGCGCCGGGGAAGGCTCGTAAACCAGGAAAGTAGCGCTCCTTAAAAATAGCTTCGCGTCTTTTGCTGATCTGTTGCCCGGTAGAACTGTCCTTGGTAAGATGCACCGTTTCAGGCAGCACTTTATCGCCACCCATACCGATCAAAGGGCGCACTTTTGCAAAAGCCACCTCATACCCATATTCCGCCATTGCCTCTACCCATGCACTGGCATGTGCATCGTTACTATCGACTAATGTTCCGTCAACGTCGAGAATCGCCCCGCGTATATGTATCATGTCGTTCTCCTCATTCATAAGCATAATGTTCGCTTCCTTTATCTCACGTTTAGGGCCTTCTTTGCGCTTCATAGTAGTGAAATCTCAGGTCCCGGAAGAGAGTTCATATCGCGTTTGCTTATGAATTGTAATGGTACCGCACGCTAAAAGGAATATAATATAACAAAACTTGTAAGATCATATTGACAATCATCTGAAAATAAGGTAAAAGAGATTATGGAAAGAAATGACGTACATAATAATAGAGGGTAAGGGAAGGTGTTCAAGATGAGAAAGGAGGTTGCTGCATGCTTGAACTACGACTTCCCCGGCAAAGTAATATTCCGCATAACTTACGTATGCTGCGGCAATTGTTCGCGCTAACCGTTGCCTCGATGGGCCTTATCAATGGGTTGACGATCCTGCTTCCCGCTCGACCAGGTAGGCTGGCCCTTCTGACAATACTGGTGAATCTGCTCGCGCCTTTTGCGCCTTCTATCTGGCCGTTTGTTAGCGTGGGTCGAACTCTCTCACTCATCCTCGGATTTTTCCCGTATTCCGTCAGGTAAAATGGGCTCTCCGTCAATTTAAGTGAGTTCGCTTGCTTAAAGCAGGAAAGGAGAACCAGTGTCTCGCTCAGAGTGAGCAAGAGCAGCAGAAGTTTCGGTCTTGCAAAGCAACCAGGTTCACTTAATGTGAGGGAGAATCAGGTGTTCTGTCCTAAAAACAAGAAAATATACTTCGACGAGGTATTGAGATTTTCATCCCAAGAAGGTGATGTTATAAGAGAAAAAATTGGAGCAACGATAGACCATATCGCTGCTCCTTTGGCTATGTATCCATGCTGCATAGCCTCTAAAAGCCGGTTTGGAAGGCTCTACGGACATTGCGATCTACCTGCTGGTAGATCACTATGATGATAGAAACAATCCCGCCACTTATAACGGCAAGTGCTAAATGGGTTCGTGGGAGACCAAGGAAGCCAAAAAAGTGAATCAGAATAATGACAATCTCCACTACCAATGTGCCCCAGTACGCCCAGGGCTTGAGCGTCCACAATCCCCAGGCCAGAACGAGTTCGATAACACCCAGAGCCAGAGGAAACCATCCCAATAGAACATCGCTTAGAGTACCCGTCGGTGTGGTACCGATCACGCTAGAGATGGCGCCAATAATCTCAATGACGGCTGAGATGAACAGTAGGATGGCAATGATAGTGATACCGAGGGGACGTTTGCGGATCGTACCAGTTACTTCTTGTCGCATGAGATCCTCCAATCGTGAAGCTGCAAAATCAATGGTTGACATTCAGAAAACAATGCGTGCTCCAATTTCGTTTCTGCACCTCACCTCCTACTCATGGAATTCTAAAATCTGAGTCTTTCCCCGCAACACTTGCGCTTTGCGCTACCTCCACCTGCATTCTCAGGTATGCTCGCAAGGAAGTAGTAATATCAGAAATCAATTCGTGTGAACTACGAAGTTATGAGTGTATAGTGATGCCATCTTATTTTAAGTATTGACAATAGGTATATAGTAGTCGAGGCAGCTCCATTAATCAGTTTTAGCTAGTGACGTACGACGAGAGCCGTACGAAAGGAGCCTCATCATGAAAATTACACGCGTCACTTGCTGTCTGTTCGTTCTTCTGTTGTCCCTCGTAGCATTCGCTTTCTCAACCAGTGCCCCAAGGGCCCATGCAGCATCTGGAACCACCTTCGTGGTCAGGTTCCATGGTCTGTCCGCCTTTTCTAACTTCGACAACGTGAGTCCCGATGGCTGTATCGACACATTTGTGTCTGTCGACGGCTTTCAAAACACCGTCAATAAACAAACAACTAGCGAGGCCGACATCTTTTTCGACCAGTTTGACAGCTGTACGGGCACGGAGTTGTTTGCATTCGGCTCGACTTCCAACCCTAATTTCCAGATCGATAAGAAGCTTCTCTCGGCGAGTTTGAGCGCGACCATTCCCGTCTGCTGCGACGTGTTTGGCAACACGTTCAACCTGTCTGTGAACCTGACCTGGACGTCCACCAGCGCCATCGCGCACGAAAATTCAACCTTCCATTTCCACTCAAAGGGCTTCACGGAAAATGCCCACTTCAACGCCGACTTCCGGGACGCTAACGCTTCGGGCACCGTCTCTGATGGGACGACCAACTTCACCCCATCCCCGTCGGTTTTCGCCCAGACCATGTCGGCCAAGGAAGTCGATGTGTTTATCACCCACCTGTAGCAGAGCAAAGACCACGGCGAGCCGTGCTTGCCCTTGTTGAACATGCGACCAGCCCGGCAGGAGGAGGATAGAGCGATGGCTCTCCATGACACATGCTGCCTCCACGTCCGAAGCCTAGTGGTGCTTTCATAAGCTGCCGGGGAAGCAACTGTGCCTGACTCTCCAACCTACTGAGGTTGTTGAGTCAGGTCTAGAACGGAGCCGCCTCCATTGGAACTGCCGGAGATGGCTTCTCTTCTGATAGGATTTGAGTGCGGCTGCACTTGCAAAATTATCAATATGGCCGATGGCAGAGATGATCGCAGCAGCCTGGATTGGGCCAATGACTTGCATGGAAAGCAGAATTTGTCCCTCGCGCGAGTGCTCAACAATGTGACAGATTTCTGTATCAAGCTCCTCAAGATGCTCTTGCAGCAGTTTCAACTCTTTCATCATTTGCTTTTGCTCAAGAATGAGACCGCGCTGCCTGCTTACATCCTTCGTGCCGATACTCTGAGCAGCAAGCTGTTGCAAGCGCATCAGGTTTTCATTTGAAGGACGGGTGCCCACTCTCGCCTCACATAAGGCAGTGATGGTGGCAGTGGCAATCGCTTGCGGGGTGGGAAATTTCTCGCGAATGGAGAGTGCGGAAGGGAGTGTTGGGTTTTTCAGGATACTCGTGAATTCGGGAAAGAGTTCGTCACAGATGGCAATGAGCTTGTTTTTCCGTTGGGTGCTTTCCTGCATAAGCTCATAGCGGTGACGGGTTAAGCCTTTCAGTTGCGCAGCTGCCCCAGAAGGCGGAACTGCACGCCTGACAAGCTGTGTTTTGTCTGCGACTTGAATTCCTTTCTCAAGCTGGTTGTAGAGGTGGTTTGCAAGCGTCAGCGCATCCCGTTTATCCGTTTTCAGCATCCCCTTTGGCCGCTCTTGGACATGCATAACCCACCGGATGCGCAACGAGATACTAGCAAGTAAGCAGAGAAATAAAAAGTATGTCCACTCGACCTATCGTCGGGACGAAGGGAAGAGAGAACAAAAGAGGGAAAAGAGAAAAGCATCATTAATCTTGTGTGGCAGAAAGTATGGTCCATCAGAGACGTGAGTGCGAACATAAGCAGACGGACCCTCTCGACGAGAGAATCCAGGTCGAGGATGAGCTTCATCAAGAGCGCACAGTCAGCGGCACCGCGACTCGCAAACCGAGGCTCTGGGCAAACACGGGTGGGAGTCCATAGATGGTAATCTCGACGGGTGGAGCAGCAAGTGGTCGGCCATTGCGCGCGAGCCGTTGTTGCCACGTCATGCGCCAATGCGCTCGCTGTGCACGTGAGAGAGGGGAAGGCGTGCACAGCGGTGGCGAAACGGGTGGGGCTTGCACGGTGACCAGGTGGCTCCGTAGGCAACGTATCCAGCCTCGGCGAGGCTGAGTGCGTGACCAATCACCCCAAAGGATGGGATGAAGGGCAGGGGTACAAAGGCACGAAGGCGGCTGCTCTTCTGGTGCCCTCTTCGGCAGTGGATGCAGGACAGCACTAGCACGACGAGGTTTTTTGGTGGAGGTACCATGTCCTTGACAGTGGATGCGGAAGGGACACGAGCGACAGTCAGCGATCCGGGCGGCAGAGAGCACACGCACCGTGCCATCGTGTTCGGGGCGTCGCTCCTGCGGTGAGACGCGTGGCCCCTTGCCGACAACGCAGCGTGCCGTCAGGCTGAGAGAGAAAATCTTGCCCGCCCAGGCTTCCTGCTCGCGCTGCACGCGCCCATCGCGGGGGCGCGATCAGACGGTCCAGTTGGAGAGAGGTCCTCAGATGGCAGAGATTCAGCTTGAGGGGGGAAAACTCGGTGAGACGCATCGAGGTCGGTCGTTCGGGTTTGGTAACGAAAAAATATCCAAGATTTGTTAGACTGATGTGTCTAAATCTTGGATATTTTTCTGTCTTGTTCATCCTGATGTGAGATAGCGAAATCACGGAAAATATTGGAAGATTAGTAACATCCGTTATAGAATAACGAGGATATTTGGACACTGGGATTAGAGCAATGAATAGGAACAGTACAGCTCATGAGGTCAAGGGTTAGCAATTTGCAGAACAGCTAACTCTCCAAAATAGAATAACAGTTCCAATGTATCTAAAGTGCCTCTACAGGCTGATCTAGGGGGTGCTTGATAACGGCTAATTTACACGCGGCAGGTCTGGGGATCAAAATGTCCTGACCGATTGCCTAAGTACAGAAATTGCAGGCGGGCCAGAAAACGGAGGGCCGGAAAAGCCGACGGCGTCTATTCTTGGATCGACAAGAGCGAAAAGAAAGGACTGACTTCTACCACGACTTAAAGAGCGGAGACTTTCACTAGCTGATCACTCTAATCCCAAGACCTTGATACGTGACTTCATAACCGAGATGTTGACTCAGTACTTTACATGCGCGAACGGCAAGTTCAGCCTTGACAGGCTCATCTTTCTCCATCTTATCGATAGTGGAACGTGAGATATTCGCCTCCCTGGATAGCTCTGTGACGGTTATCCCTGCATTAATGCGTGTCTCTTCAAATCTATTCATGATTAACTCCTACGGGCATCGAATTTTGCTCATACTACCATAATCGGTAGGAAAAGGCAACAAAATGCATTTTCGACCTTAACATCTTGACTTTAATTTCAAGATCGCGTACACTTATAGACAGGAAAATGCATTTTCATCGTTTTCAACGACTTAAAAGCGTAGTCAAACACTCCAGGTATGTTGGGCATATTATACACAAAAAAAACGCCGGGGAGGAGGTGAGAGTACACTAGCCTGTCGTCTTCTACACGACAGGCTAGCAGATGAGAACGCATACCACCATCATAATCGTAGCTTCGTTCTCGTTAGCAGTATGACACGCATAAGATAGCGCGTCAAGCCAGAAGAGAGAGCAAGATCACATGCCAGTATCAATCAAGGTGAACTCGACTGATGTTGTGATTACCCCGTTCTTCGATATGCAGCACAAAGAGATGTTACACAGCTACCGCAAGGGTATTCGCTATCGCATCGAGGGTGAGCACGGCCAGTGTTGCATAGGGGAGCCTGTGTCTTTCCTGAAATTGGCAGCCCATAGCCACTTATTCGACAGGGAGCGCAAAGCCGATATCTACCGCTTTGTCGGCTTTGAGTTTGGTTTCATTCACGGTGGCATCCTCACTCCTGAGAGAACGCTTCGTCCCGATGTCACCGCCTTAGTGTCGTTTGACGACAACCAGGACGGCATCCATGGATACAAGGCCGGGCGTCAATGGTTCTTTGAGGAGGCAGACCCCGAAGAACGTACGATGACGGATGACCAGTTGATCGAGCGGCTTCGTGAGCTGACAAAGGGCGCTTCTACATGGCATGACCCTGAAGGGGTCTGGTTCTTTACTGTCGGCTGTTTGCTTGGGGAATTGAGTGGGCATCTGTTCCCCCTTACAGGCCAGGAGCGGCGGCAGTGGGAAGCGGAGGCAGCAGCGGCCATGAAAGAGTACCTTGCTGCTCACGAACCAAACCATGAGGGGCGACAGACACAGAATACCGAACCATTACCTCTAGTGGCATTGCAAGAGGCATAGAGAACCATTGCTGCAAGGGAGGTATGAGCAAGCTTCTTGCTCTGCCTCTCTTGTATGCAACGATAGTGAATCCAGAACGAGAGAGCATGATATGTTACTCTGCAAAAAGATCAAAATCGAGGTCAGCCAGCAAGACGCCCAAGCGCTGGAGTTCATGCAGGCCAAGTGCCGAGGGCTGTACAACTGGTGGGTCATGAAGCTGCGGAGTGGCGAGCGCTGGAACTTCGAGCGGGCCAAGAAGTCCCTGCGGGAGAGCAAGCAGTATGACCCTGAGTTGCGCTCGGTCTACGGCAAGCTCTTAGCGGAGGTCTACATCCGACTGGACAAGGCGATGCAGGGGTTCTTCCGTCGCCTGGCCGCAGGAGAGAAACCGGGATTCCCGCGCGTCAAGCCGCGCCACCAGTTCTTCACGCTCTGTTATCCTGCCATGTACCTGGAAGTGCAGGACAAGATGATCATCCTGCCGACAGGCGGGGGTGGCAATTGGGGGCCCAAACGCTACCAGAATATCGTGGCGCATCTCACCGAGCAACCGCCTGACCACTTTCATGAAGTAGCCGTGTCCAAAGATGTGCGCGGGAACTATTATTGTTCGTTTGTTTATGACGATGTGGAGCAGTGCGAAGACGATGAGCACAAGACAGGCAAGAGGCTAAAAAAACCCAAGCAACGCGCCTTGCGGGTTGAGGGCATCGTGGCCTTTGACCTGGGTATCAAGACGCTGGCAACAGGCGTCAACGACCAGGGACGCTTTTACCACATCGGTGGCTTCAAGGGCTATCGCTACTACAATAAGCAACTGGATAAGCTTCGCTCCAAACGGGATAAATGCAAGAAGAAGTCCCGCCGCTATCTTCACCTCTCCAACGTCTACAAACGGGTCGCTGAGAAAAAGCGGCGTAAACAACAAGACTGTCTGCATAAAGCCTCCCATCTCATCGCACACCGACTGGCTGAAAGGGCTGTGGTGATCGGCGATCTTTCCCAACAGCAGATGGTCATCAAGAAACAGGAGAACGAGACCCCCAAAGACAGGCGCAAGCGGCAGATACGTAACCGCATGGTATATAATGATTGGGGACTCTATGGCTTTGTGCAGATGCTTGCCTACAAGTGTCTGCGCTTTGGGAAAGAACTGCATAGTATCGATGAACGCGATACGACCAGGATGTGCCATGTGTGCAAACACAAAAAGGACATGCCACTGTGGGTACGGACGTATCGCTGTGCGAACTGCGGCTTAGTGATGGATCGCGACGAGAACAGCGCGGTCAACATTTACCAGCGGTTCCTTGCCCGGCCTGGGCCACACACGTCAGCGATCTGACGTGCGGTGTGCTGTCATGGGGATGGGATGCTGTGGGGGTCATGAGGACTCCACGTTCCATCTCCATGCAGCAATCAACACATTTTTAGATGTTTTGAAAGGCAGTGGGATCGAATGCAAGTAAAGAATAGCGTGGGCATCTGGGCATTTGGCCCCAACGCCACACGTTTTGTGCCGGTGGGTTATCATCCAGAGACCATCAACGAAGATATGGTGACGCGCACGCGCCGTGTCGTTCAGGGGCTGGCCGACCTGGTTGATGGGCTTGAGTATCACTATCCCGGTGAAATCAACGAAGATACGGTTGATGCGATTAAGGCAGCGCTGGGGCCGATGGATATTTATTGCCTGGCGGCAGGGCTACACCCCGATCCAACGTATAAGTTGGGAGCGTTCATCAATCCTGACCTGGCGCTGCGGCGCAAGGGTATCGAGACGCTGAAGCGCGGCGTTGACCTGGCGGCAGCGCTGGGGGCGCACTTCATCATCTGGCCCGGCGCGGAGGGCTACAACTATAACTTCCAGCGAGAGTACGCGCAAATGTGGGATCTGTTTGTCGATGGAGTAGGTGAAGTGGTAGCTCACGCAGCTGATAAAGGTGTAACGGTGTTCCTGGAACACAAAAACAGCGAACCGGCCATGAATATTTTGATGCGCAACATCGCCGCTACGCTCTACACCATTGACCGCGTGCGCCGCCTGGGAATCGATACATCGCTCCTGAAGGTCAACATGGACTGGCAGCATTTGATCATGAATGGCGAGAACCTGGCTGAGTATGCCGCGCTCCTGTACAGCGAGGGCAAGCTGGGACATCAACACGCCAACTCAGGTTGGGGCACCTTCGACGACGATAACATGGTGGGCGCGGCCTTCTTTATGCAAACGCTCGAACTGGCAATGACTCTGCAAGATGTGGGTTATGGGTCGCAGGGAGAGCGTATCGGCTACGACCTCTATCCCTACACCGAGGACCAGGTAGCGGCGGTGCGCCGTTCAGTCCTCCAATGGGCCTTTATCGACGACCTCGCGCAAAAAATTGATCGCCAGGCGCTGGCCGAGGCGCGTTCCCATGCCGATGCGGTTGAAGGCTATCGTATCGTCTATGAGACGATGGGACTCGATAAAGCATACACGGAACGTATCATTAGCCAGAGGAAGAAGTAAGGAGGAATTCGTCAGTATGATAAAGTACTACGATTACTCGAAAAGACCTGAGCTATCTAATAAACGCTCCAGTTCCCAGGAAAAGTAAACATGGACGCACTACTCGGTATCGATCTCGGCACAACAGGGGTGAAGGCTGCGCTCTTCGCTGCGGATGATGGGCGTGTCCTCTCCTGGGCTTTTGTAGATTATCCACTCTCGCACCCCCATCCTGGATGGGCGGAACAAAACCCGGAGGAATGGTGGCAGGCCACGCTTTCCGCTATACGGCTATGCCTCACAGATGGCGTAGGAGAGGGAATAAGTCCATCGAATGTGCGCGGCGTTGGTCTTTCCGGTCAAATGCACGGCGTGGTCTTGCTTGATGAGCAATCGATGGTTTTGCGACCATGCATCATCTGGGCCGATCAGCGTAGTGAGGCGCAGTGCCGCTGGATGACGGAGCGGGTGGGCGCGGAGCGCCTGATCGACTATGTCAGCAATCCCGCTCTTCCTGGATTTTCTGCCCCCAAGGCGCTGTGGGTGCGCGACAATGAACCCGATATTTTTGCGCGCGCACGCACTCTGCTTTTACCAAAAGACTATATCCGTTTCCGTTTGACGGGCAAGCTCGGCTTAGAGATTTCGGATGCGGCTGGAACCTGCCTGCTTGACGTGAAGCATGGTGTGTGGTCGCGTGAGGTATTGGAGGCGATCGAGTTTGACCCGGCGCTGCTCCCCCCTGTTGTGCCTGCCGAGGCGATCTGCGGCAGCACGACGGAGGAGATTGAGCAGTTGACGGGCCTGCTCGCGGGAACGCCTGTCGCGGGTGGGGGTGCTGATAACGCTTGCGGCGCTGTCGGCAACGGAGTTGTTCGACCTGGATTGGCGCTGGTCTCGATTGGGACCAGCGGCATCGTGCTGGCTTATACCGATAGTCCTCAAGTAGATCGCTCTGGGCCCATTCCGCGTGTGCATACCTTCAATCACGCTGTCCCGCAGGCCTGGTATCTTATGGGAGTCACCCAGGGAGCGGGCCTTTCGCTGCGCTGGGTGCGCGATAACATTGGTTTGCCCGAACGCGCGCTGGAACACTGGACAGGACTCGACGCCTATGCATTGCTTACCAAAGAGGCCGAAGGCGTCCCGGCGGGCAGCGATGGCCTGCTCTTCTTACCCTATTTACAGGGCGAGCGCACGCCCCACCTTGATGCCTACGCGCGCGGAGGCTGGATTGGCCTGACCGCCAGCCATGACCGGCGCCACCTGGTACGCTCGGTACTGGAGGGTGTGGCCTTTAGCCTGAAAGATTGCTTTACCATCATAGAAGAACAGGGATTGACGCTTGAGCAGGTGCGCGCTACCGGCGGCGGAGCAAAAAGTCCTCTCTGGCGGCAAATAATCGCCGATGTGCTGGGTGTGGAGCTGGTTACGACCAACGCGCAAGAAGGGCCAGCCTTTGGCGCCGCCCTCCTGGCCGGTGTAGCTAGCGGCATCTACTCATCAGTGCAGCAGGCATGCGAAGCAACAATTCGTATCGTTGAGCGTACTCTGCCTCAATCCGACAAGCTAGTTGCCTACGCACGTGCCTATGAGCAATTTCGTGCCTTATATCCAGCGCTCAAGCCAATTCTCAGTCATCCATTGTAACTATTTCCGCGATTTTTAGAAAAGCTGAGCGTTTTCTCTTAACAGATAGAACAAATTCGATACTATTATTTTATGTCGGGTTGGGAACGAATTATGATAACATCATCCTCCAATCTAACTGGAATAGAGCAACAACTAACGCAGCCGATTGAGACGGAACCGCGAGCGCTGGATGAGCTATCAACGCTGCATCTGGCTGTCGTAGAAACATCTCCTGAGCAGCCAACGCAGCCAATTGACACGAAATTGCAAGCGCCTGAAGGACTATCGACTCTGTTGTTAGCTGTCGTGGCAAAATCGCCTGAGCAGCAACCCACGCAACCCATCGAGACGAAACAGGAAACAGCACACGAACCGTCTACGCTGTTGTTAGCTGTCGTAGCCAAACTACCAGAGCAACAGCCAACACAACCGATGGCAATGAAACATGCCTTCCAGGTGTGGCGCTGGCTGCTGCCTTCCCTGCTTTGTGTCCTGTTAATAGGTGGAGTACTGTCAGGGCGTGCTGCTTTAACACACTGGCTGCCAGCCGCATTCTCCCCCGCTCAAACACCTTTCATCATTCCTTCACATCATATTTACACACACTCCTCGAAGGTCGATAGCGCGAGACAGAGCTTTATGGATGCCATGATGCACAAAGCGTGGGCAAAGATGTGGTTGATGCTGTCACCCGATGCGCAGCAGCTATACCAGGGCAAACAGGATTTTGTACGCTTTGAGCAGGCGAAATTTGGCAAGCTGAGGTTTGTGAGTTATAAAGAAAGCGCCACCGAACAAGTCCAACCCTGGCTTGATCCTGACACGACCCAGGTCTATCCCGTCGCAACGATCCAGTATATCTCTCTAGAAGCTACTGCTCCGCCGGGTATGCTCACTGATCCCTCCAATCTGGCTCTGGGCAAAGGGCTGTTTCACGATACCTTATTTGCGATAACACTCAACCATGGAAAGTGGGAGGTCGTTGTTGCCGGGCCGGCGGATATCGATGCTCCAATACTTGTACCAGCGTCTCCTCCGAAGGTGCAGCTCCTGGTTCCTATATTCATGTATCACCATGTATCAAACGCGCCGACGCACAACGCGCTTGGATATAGTCTGACTGTAACCACCACCGATTTTGATGCGCAACTGAGCTGGTTACAGCACCAGGGTTACCACAGTATCAACATGACCGAATTATTTGACGCGCTCTACTATGGGAAAGCGCTGCCCTCCCATCCGATGATATTGACGTTCGATGATGGCTATAAGGATGCGTACACCGATGCGCTGCCAACACTCATCACTCATCACTATCGCGCTGTCTTTTATATCATAACGGGCATGATCGGCCGGGACTACATGACCTGGGACCAGGTACGCATCCTGGAGCAGTCGGGCATGCAGATCGCATCACATACCGTCCATCATGTGAATATTGGCCAGCCGCCATACTTTACGACGACCCAAAAAGAGCTGACGCTTTCAAAAGCCACGTTGGAAGCCCGGTTGGGACAACCCATTCAATTCTTCTGCTATCCCACCGGCGAACCTTTCCACCACGATACCTACGCTGAGCAGCAACTCGTCCTGGCTGACCTTCTCAACGATGGCTATGTAGGTGCCACACTCGATCCTTTCTCCTTCGATTCCGCCATCCAGAACGCGCAAACACCGTATCAAATGCCTCGCATCCGTGTAAGCGGCGGCGAAAGCCTGGATGCCTTTAGCGGTATTTTGAACTTCACATTACAGACTGGCGCAAGAACACTGGGTCAAGCCTGACGCCCACCTGGTCTTTCAAAAATAATTGGCTCAAAACCACTCTTGGGGCGTCAATAATCGTGATTGTGGCTTTCCTAACCGTCTTCTTTCAAAAATAATTGGCTCAAGACCAGTCTTGAGGCATAATTTCTGTAGGGGCGGGAGCGGTGTGGATGGGAGGGGGGACGCTTGCGTCGCCCGCTGTCCGGAATCGCATGGACCAGCCAGGACGACACAAGCGTCCCTACAGCTGGGTGGTATGGTATCATGAAGAAAACATAGAGGAGTAGATTGGCTATGTCAGATACCATACAAGCGGTGATCTGGGACCTCGATGGGGTGATCATTGATAGCGCGGACGAGCATCGCCGCGCATGGCAGCGCCTGGCGAAGGAAGAAGGTGTCACCATGACCGACGCCGATTTCTGGGCCACCTTTGGCAAGCGCAACGATGATATTTTCGCGATTCTCTGGGGCGATATGCCTGCCGAAAGGGTGAAAGCGCTGGCAGATCGTAAAGAAATGTACTTCCGAGAATTTATTCGCGAGACTGCTGCTCCCCTACCAGGCTCGATGGAATTGATGCGCGCGCTGCACGAGGCGGGTTTCGCCCAGGCGCTCGCATCCTCCACCCCCATTGAGAACATCGACCTCATCAGTGAGATTTTGCATCTCAAACAATACCTCACCGTCATGGTCCCCGGCGAAACCGTGCCGCGCGGCAAGCCCGCGCCCGATATCTTCCTGAAAGCCGCCGAAGGCCTACATAAGCCTCCAGAAGTCTGCGTGGTGATCGAAGACGCGGTTGCAGGCGTACAGGCCGCGCACAACGCCGGTATGCGCTGTATCGCAGTGGCCGGGAATCGCGATTTGCCCGGTTTGCGCGCTGCTGATCTGATGGTCAAGGACTTGACGGAGGTGGATGTGGAGCGGGTGCGCCATCTATCTGCGCGAGCTTGACAAGTGCAAGAGTCAATGGCACAATACGCCCTGTAGACATCAACTCAACTCGACATGGAGGTGTAGGGGCCCCGGTGGGTCTCACCGTCTTCAAAACGGCTGGGGGGTCGCTCGGCGCGGTCCCTGGTGGGTTCGACTCCCATACGCCTCTGCCTTTTAAGCTGCCAGGGTACTGTTGTGCGGTCTCTTGTAAGCGTGGAATTAACGTGAATTCTATTCTTAGCGTGGAAAAAGTACGCATGCGCGTTTGAAAACGTCTATTCCAAACGTGGAATAAATTGCTCAGTATGTGCCGTCCGGCATAACTTTAGAAAAAGCTGTACAATACGTTCTGCCGCAACGGAACTCTTGAATTAGCTTTGTGTAGCCACTCGATGTCGCCACCTCTGCGCTATATCCTTCAAAATGAGTCTGACTTGAGGATAGCGGTATAATGCAGCCGGTGACAGGTGAACCAATCTCGCTGTGGCAGTGACAGATACACGTTGCCCGGTCGATTGCAACTGCTGTATTGCTTCTCGTACGCATTGGACAAGCTCTTCTTCCCTTCGTTGAAACTGCAATGCCGCTGCCTTTGCCCTCGTCCGCTGAATAAATTCCTGTATCGAAGAAATAAGCTCTGGTCTAGAATAGAGGTACGTCAGACTAATACCAAACGTTCTGCATAGAGATCGTAGGCTTATTGTTTGCTGAGCACTTTCCAATTGCTCCAACATCACTTTTATATCTGCAAACATCTCTTCCTCTCCCTGTCTCGTCTTTTTCACCTTCTCAGTAGATGCACCCTCTTGTGCTCTCGCCAGGGTCTTCGTGTATAGTTGCTGCGATTTAGAATACTGCATTAACAGCTCTTTCACGCGAGCAAACTTACGCAATGTGTCTAAGCTCTTCCCAACGAGGTCGCTAAGGCTTTGTTGCGTTATCGGTTGCCCTCGCTTCATTAGTAACTCTATTGCCTCTTCTACTCTCATAAGCAACCCTTCTTCACGCTGCTGGCCTTGATCTGCTTGATGTTCATACTGTTGATCAGCTCTTTGCTCAAATAAAGATTTGATACGAGCAAACTTCATAAAGATAGGTGCAGAAACTCCCAGTAATCGACTGACGGCCCTTTGTGTAACAGGAAAGCCCTCCTTCTCCAGAAGCCCTATCGCCTCTACAACCTTCGCTAGCAAATGGGTCTCCTGCTCCGATACAAGGGGTTCGTATCGCTCACGATATGAGTCAATACGTTGCATTAACAGCTCTCTTACTCTCGGATACAATCTGAAGTTAGTTGAACTCACCCCAACGAGTTGACCAACGGCACGCAAAGTTTTTGACTTTCCGAGCGCTTCTAACTGCTGCAATGCCATCTCCACTCTCACGAGTAAGTCATCCTCATGGGAGCGTACCTGTTCCTGCTGCCTTTGCGGCCAGTTCACCTTCTGCTGCAATAGGGCCTGGACGCGCGGATAGACTTTGAGCTTCTCTGGCCTCTTACCTACGATTCTCCCGATAGCACTTTGAGTTACTGGCCGATGAGATGCCTCCAATTCCTGTACAGCAATTTCTACCTTTCGTAATAACTCTTCCTCTTTCTCCTGGTTTCTTTTCAAGTCGTAAAAAGTCCGGTACTTTTTCATGCCCTCCTTCAAGAGCATATTAATACGAGGATGATCTCTAAAGTAGGTAGAATCTACACCTACAAGGTTTCCCACGCGGCGAGTCGTTGGTGGCTCTCCGATTTCCTCCAAATATTTTATGACTCTTTGTACATCTTCAAAAACTTTTTGGGACCCTAATAGAGCTTTTCTTCCTACATTCCCATTTTCTCGCACAAGCTGTTCAAAGTACACTTTTGTTGAGGGATATTTAAACAGTTGATATGAAGAAATTTCAGCGATACGGCTGAGAGCGGTTTTAGTTACCAGCTCTCCTCGAGACCTCAATATTTCTGCCGCGATTTTCATTTTTTCAATAAGCTCGTTTTCATCCAGCATACTCCTTTGACTGCTCATCATACTATCAGCTGATCCTGTTAATATGCAGTTGAAGACATCTGGTAGAGTTATACCAAGAAGCTTCGCATAATCTAAATAGCTCTGGAAAGTTGTGCCACCAATCTCTACAGGAGCAAGTTCGACACAAATTACCGCACGTATATCCTTTTTAAGATAATCAGAAACGACTTCCAATGTTAAATGCTTTTTATGGCGTAGATAAGCGAAGTACGCTCCAATATGGATTGAAGAATCATCAGCTTCCCGAGTTTGAGGAGAAAGAAGAAAATTTAATTCTCGAAAAGTTGCCTCGGCAATAGAATTTTCTTCCCCATTCATCGGCTGAGGTAAGAATCTTCTCAAATTACTTTTGCAGTTTGAACATATTCCTATGCGTAGCAAGGGCCCAATAAAGGGGATGGGTCGATTGCAGTGAGTACATCTATCCAACAATTTACATGAGTGTTTATGGCATCCTTGTAATAGAGGGAAACGCCAAGCCAAAGAGTAATAACCTTGATCGGCTATACAAACTGGACAATAGCGTAAATTTTCAGCAAGACTATCTGACAAAAAGGCAGGGAGTGAGCGCGATAGGATTGAACGTTTAAACTTTTTCCCTAAGTGGTAAAATGTCGTTGCGAGCAAATCAGCTTCTGAACAGGTTGCTACGGTCTCTAAGTTCTCCATTACTTGCAGAGGATAATCCCTAAGATTGCGTACGACATTAAGAGTTTGATCTGGAAAGTAGGTCGCTGCCAAAGCAGTGATAGAATGGATACCATTCAACTTCGCCAGGCGGGTTACATAGCTGGTAAACGACTCCAACGGTTTAGGCTGAACGCGAAGTGGTAAAACATCAAAGTAGTATTGCGTAATCATTGCGATAGTGGCCTGCACTGGATCCTTGCGTATTAGTTCTTCTAACCCAACTTCAAGCGACGTGCTCTAGCAAGATACGTAAGTTTTGTGCAATCAGAGGCCGAATCATGAAAAACGGCCTCAAACAGCAAAATTGTTCGTACCTTCCCAACTGCATCCGGATGCGGTATGCTCATGAATATGCCCAGTGAAGCAAGGAACGATCATGAGCAACAGCGAAACACTCATCCAACACACACAGCATGCCTTTCTGGTGGCGTGGGGCTGGTTTGCCGAACACCTCGGCTTGATCCAGCAGCTCCAAGTTGTCTCCCTCAAGCAGAAGCACTATCATCATCGGCCGCAGACCAAGGTGCTGGAATTTCTGGTGGCCATCCTAGCCGGATTGCAGCACTTGCAGGATATTAGCTTGGCCGCTCATCCCTTGGACAAGGATCAGGCGGTTGCCCAAGCCTGGGGACAACCTGCCTGGGCTGATTACAGCGGCGTGAGCCGGACGCTGAGTGGATTGAGCTGGGAGGAGGTCAAGCAGATCGTCCAGGTGTTGGAACAGGTCAGTTACCCCTACATCGATACTGAGGTGCAGGTGCTGTGCTCGCAGGGGAAACGAGTGCGCCTGGATGGCTTACTTTTCGGCCTTCCCGTTTCCAATACCAGCCAGACCTATCCCCATGCCGCCTTTGGGCATATGGATGACGAAATCCGGCTGGGATATCAAGCGGGCGTCGTCAGCTTGGAAAGTCCGACGTATGGACGCTTGTGGCTGTCGGTGGCCCATCACCCAGGCGATACTGTGTCTTGCACACAGGCCGAAGCGCTCGTGCTGGCCGCTGAGGCTCGTCTAAAACGACGACCTCGACGGCGCACTGAGCTGCTGCGCCAGCGCATTCAAGCTTGCGAGCAGCAACTGACCCAAAAAGGAGCGACTGGCGGAGGCAGAGCAGCAGGTGCAGGAGCGCAAGCTTCAAGTGGCTGAGCTGGAAAAGCAATACCAGACCCGCAAGCTTCAAGAATGTCCGACCAGCCACTTGGCCCAGGCTCGAAGCCGCCTGCAAGCGGCCGTGAAACGCTTAAACAGTCGCAAGTCTCTCTGCAAGCAAGCCCAACACCGATGGGACAAAACCACGGCGAAGCTGCGCCAACAGGAAAGCGAGCTGACTCACCTGAGCCAACGTCTGACAGGCTTTGAGCAGGACAATGCCACCAACTCCGAACCGATCGAAGCCGAGTTTCGCCTGGATGCAGGCTTTGGCACCTATGAGAACGTGGCCCTGCTCATCGAGTTGGGCTACGAAGTCTACACCAAACCCCACAGCCACAAGATCGTGACGTATCTCAAGGGGCAGGTAGACGACACCACGCTCTGGACGCCTGTGGGTGCCAACGCCGAGTTGGTGGCCTGGCCCACTTTGCAACTCAAGCACTGTCCCTACCCCTTAGATGTTGCTCTGGAGCGCTTCTATACCGGGAAAACTCTGAAGCAGAGCGCCTTGCTTCACTTCGGTGCCCAGCCGGTGACCGAACAGTTGCCGAAGTGGTTCCAGCAGTACAACGGCAGGCAGACGATTGAGGCCGGGATTAAAGAGAGCAAGCAGGTGTTCTACCTGCACCACCTCAAAGTGCGTTCCGAACCGGCCATCTATCTACAAGAGGCCCTCGGCCTGTTCGCGGCGAATGTCATTCGCTGGGCTTCTCACTGGTTGCAAGCCCGCGCGCAACCAGCAGAAAATGCTCTGAACGTGCACAAGCTGGACATCAAACGTCAGGTGCATGTGGCTGCGCACGTCTCGGCGCAAGTCATCGGGGATTCAGGAGATAAGTTGTTAAAGTTCAGCGAGCAGAGCGCCTTTGCAGGCCAAGTGCTCAGAGTAGCAGGCGATCATCTCTCGCCGCAGCAAGCAAAATTTTGAAGGTTTTTGCCATTTTTCAACGAATCGCATCTGATTGCACAACCGTTACGCTAACACGTCGAAGTGATATGCTATTTCCAAGTCTAGACCACACCCTCGCTTCTAGCCACCCCCGACTGTTCTGGAAAGTCTGTTGCCTTTTGCCACTGGACCTTCTTCCACGTTTGCTGCAGTAGCTCTGGCGTGAGACACGGAAGATCTGCCTCAATGGCCCTCCGACTCGCATCGCGAATGAGGATCATAATATCGCGGAGAATACCACCCGTCATCAGTTCGATGAACTTAGCAGGTCCATCTACCTCCCCCGACTTATCTTTGATTACGGGGAGAGCCAGGTTGGATGGCTGTGTGAATGGGAGCAGCAGTTCGAGAGAAGCCAGTAGTGTACTGAGTCTTCCTCCTGTATACGGAGGTAACTCGAAAAAATCATTCCAACGCCCCGCTACCTCCTCATCTCCCACTACCCAAGTAGTCGGCTTACAGGAAGCGCAAATAAAAGGGACACCCTGTGTCCTATTAGATAGATCTAGCACGCGGCGCTTCATTTCTGGATGCGAAATATGCTCGACCTCATCTATAATAATCAACACTACACCGCACTGCTGAAAATATAAACCCAACTTCTGATTCAGGTCTTCTTCCGTATCTCCCTGTAGATAGGTAAGGCCGCATTCGAGGATCAGCCTTTGAAGGAGCGCTCTCGGTGTTTTATTACTCACAGGGGCATCAATTTTGATGACAGGTACAAAGTTACGACTCTCCTCGACTACAGGCAGATGCAGAGCAGAAAGCCAGTTCAAGTAGGTTGACTTGCCCATCCCCGATGGTGCCCCAAGCAGGAAGTTTCGTTGCTGGCCTAAAGATTGATAATCAAGAACATCTTTCACCTTCTCATGCAACTCCCACAAATCAGGTGTCATAATGAAGATGAAATTGTCTAACCACAGCAATTTCATCTCTTTCGGGAGGCTTGTAAACTGCTCTACCAGATTTTGGCGGATGTCTTTGTATCCAATTTTGGGTTCCGCAGCAATCTCTAACGGCTCCCTGATCAGCCTCATTTTGAGGCGCTTTCGGAAGATACCAATTTGGTCACCGCGCTGTATATCTAAGCGCTTTTTGGGAGAAAGTTTACGAAGGCGTGCTTTCAGACGATCATCCTCACATTGCCATTCATCCTTCCACTTACTCACCTGTACCAGATGTTGACGGACGTCAAACTTCTCATCTACAATTGCGGTTACTATTTCAAACACCAGTTACGCTCCTTGATCTAGCAAGTTGATTTAGGGCGGGTAAAACCAGCGATGTATCGGTCATATTCCTCATCGTGGGATGTTGAAGCTTGCTCCAGTGCCCGACTCATCTCGCTGACGTTTACTTTTGACGACGGTTTTGAGTTACCCTTTCTTGCTCTTCGCTGCGCTTGTTTCTTTTCGGCCTTCCTCTTATCAAATAATTCACGCAACCCATTGAGATAAGCCACCCAATCCCGAGCCTGCTTTCCGTCTTTGCGTGCCAGGTCTTGTGCCATTTCGCGCTCCCAGATGCTTATCGACTTGTACTCGTTATTCGCCAACCGGAGTTCTTTCGAGCGCACATCGCAAACGTACTTTCCGTCTCGAAAGATCGCAAGGCGGCTAATATCCGAGGGATCGTATCGGATGCCAAACTTCACCGGTTTGTCATTGATATCTTTGGTAGGCACCTTACTCAAGCCTGGTGACCAATAATGCATTCCGAAGAGGCTAACGCCCTTTTGGTTTTTTTCACGCTTTTGATGGTGCAAACGCCAAAAGAGCCGTTCAACGTCAATCGAGGGGAACGGGATAGGAGGAGACTCCGATTGAAGTCCCTGCTCCCACTTCTCATTCGGGCTCATGCCCAATTCGCTGTGTTCACTCTTCTGATAGGTGACGATCTCCTCAAGGATATATTGGTAAATATCTTGGTAAAGCAGGCAAGCGCGCTGCGCTGCATTTCGAATATCCTTCGGATGACCCGACTGAATAGCACCTTCCAGTCGCTCCTTGATATGTGCTGAGAGTGTTCCATTGAAACGCTCGATGAGCGCGCCATAACGAGCTTTATAGGGCTTGCGGTAAACAAGATCGATGCTATTATAGCGACCACTCATGCTGATCTCTCTTGCAAGAGCTTCCAGGCTATGAGAGTGATGACACCACGCGTTATCCAATGATAACTGGAGTGGAATCCCGAAACAAGGCCATTCCCCCTCAATGCCAAGCTCTCTGAGTCCCGATTTCGGCCAGATGGCATGCTGAAGCGCCTGCTGGATGGACTCGATACATGGGTCTTCATAGAGTAAGGCGAAACCCAGCACGGATCGGGAGTATGCATCAATGAGTACCGTAAGCCATAAACGACTAAGTTCGCTCCGTGTTTCCTCATCAACCACGAACACCTTGAGACGAAGATGGTCGCCAAACACGTATTGTAGCGGCCTTGTCGCTTTGGAAACGAAGCTATCATAGATCATCTCTTCATATTCCCACATCTCTTCTCCGTACCGCTCTATTATAAGGGCTTTCCCTTCATCTGGACGCCGTTCCCAATTATTGACGTATCTATACAGCCAGGCCCTGGATGGGAGTGCCACTGGCGATAGAAGGCGTTTTTTCTGTGGATTTGCTTCGATGAGTTCTATGGTTAGCTTCGGATCGAATAACTCCTTAATGAGATCCTGTGGGACATTCGCGCCACATTTTGACAGGTCGATCCACTTCCCTTTGTTCCGGGTATGGTCGGATTCTATAAACTCATACAACGATTGTTTCGTGATCGCAGGCGTGCGCTTGTAGTAGTTTATAATAGCACTATCAACAAAATGGATTTGGGAGTCCGTGAAGCGCGTATGATCGCGATTAGCATGCAGGAGCGATGCCGCAATTGCATCTCGATTTCCGCTGTATCTGCTGATCAGGTAGTCGTATTTATAGTATGTACTTCGTCCAAATTTCAGATTTCGACAGGATTGGTTCACCAATTCAGTACGAGCTATGGTTTTACCTTCGTCCAGTATCTCTCTCTTTATCCTATCCATCTCTCGCTCAGCCTGTTTTGCCTTCGCAACTATTGTCTCCGCTTTGTTAATAATTGCCCACTGCGGTAGTGTAGTCCCAGCGGTCGGCTTCGGGCTGTGGTACAAGATATCCATCTCAGCACGAAGTTTGTCCAACGTAGGAGCAAATACCGGAGGTGAACCATTACGAGATTCCGGCCTGTAAAGTTCATCTATGCGCAGCGTGGTTGTTGTCCCGAGCGTTGTAGTGTCTTCGACCTCTATAAAAACGAGGTTACGCGAAACAATGCGGTATGTATGGTCCTGCCAACGCATGAACCACTCTGGCTTTAAATTTTCCTCAATCGTTGCTACAGTGCGGCGTGTGCGAGCCATAGTTAACCCTCCTCCGGAGGCCAAACATATGTATTTGATGTGGGAGCGCTATCGACAAATATGAGTGAACGAAGATCAGTGGCGAGCTTTCCATGCCACATCATATGAAAAATAGCAGTGGAAACGGCCGCATATGGCTGACCCAGGTCTTGAGAGATAGCGCTGATAAGCTGACTGAGTAAAATATGTTGGCCAACGCCAAACGTCTCAATCACTGCTTGAGCTACATCTACTCGCGAATAAACGCTAGGACGATAAGCATACAATGCGAGCAGATTTGCACCTTCAGTATCATTCGGCAAAGAACCTTCGGTATGAACTACATATCGCCATCCTTCTTTTTCGCAGTGTAACTGTGCCGCTTTCTCTCTACTCTGCGCATGGGGCAAGAGTCGTCGCTGTGAGAGAGTTACCTCGTGTATTTCAATAGATCCATCCGACCGCCAAACCTGGAAATCTGGCACATAGGTATGCGGCTTATCTTCTGAGTCAACATAACTAATTCGTAAAGGCTGGCTTCGATAGTTCTTGACGCGTCGGTCGCGATCTATACGCAACGCCAGCTTGCGCTCGGTATGAGATTCGCACTGCACAGTTTCTCCATTCTTATTGGTAATGGCGTACCGACTGTTATTCTCGATTGCAGCGACGCGACGCACATTTCCTTCAGGAGGTTTGCGCTTCAAACTCATGTTCGTGCTCCTTCTAAAACAGCAAGCATTTTCCAACCATAGTTCGATTATAATTAATTTTTTATATTTTGTCAACCTTTTTATTGATATATCACAATCATTTACAGATGTACAAGACATCTATTATCAAATGTAACTAGTTTTGATGCATTTATTAACAGACACCTGTCTCGAACTGTTTCGAAGTGTTTATTAAAAGCTGAGATTGTATGAGTTGCCCAGCCGCCGGTTAGTTTGAGGATTTCGGTATCAATAGAAACGTTATGCGCAGTTGGCGCAATGTTCCCGATGAGGTTCAACGGAATATTAGAATTTAGTGTAAGCGAATACTTTTTTCACGCTTGGAATCTTTAAGACTCTACTTTTAAACAGACTTCGCTCTTGATATTGCCAACAATAACCTAAAGTCACGCTATCATTGAATCTGATGAGAGTCACTTACCATCGCGGGATGTGGGAGTAGCAGTAAAACTGCGATGACAATAGTGGCATTCATACCTTTGTGTACCGCTTCGGTTATATCCCACGCGGATAATATACTGTCTCTGTTGACAAGTAGGGCAAAGTGGCTGAAGAGTATCGGGAACATGATCATGCGCATCTATAACCTCACAGAATACCTCTCTCACGTCGAGACCTAAGTAGTGAAGGTACTTGAAATAACTCTGAAGCGTTGCTCCTCTGCCCTGGAAATCTCCGCGTTCGATACCCTCTACGACTGTCAGAGTTACGCCAATCTGGCTTGCTGTTTCCAAAGCAGTACGTTGTTTCATTTGCCTCACGCAGGAAAGTCGTCGACCTACCCGCTTCATGATACTAGCACTGTCGGCTTCCCACGGCTGGGGAGTCAGAAGAAATACGATATCACTGTGAGCAAGTGAGGCAACCTCTAACTCACCTTTATCTGGTACTAAGGCAGTGGTACATAATTTTAGATCATGTCGACACCTGGAACAATTGCCTACTTTGAAAGGAGATGTGAAAAGAGGAATTAGTTCGTCACAGTGCCCGCATGCTTTCAACAATCGGCACTTATGTTTGATGCAGCAAGTTACCAGGAGAAATCTCCATGTAAGAAGACAGTACCTAGTTTGCTGTTCAGCAAAGCACAGCGGACAATAGCGTAAGTACTGACTAACGCAACCAGATAAAAAGCGACTCACGGGTTGGGGAAGAGTGGACCGAGCAAACTTTGCTGCAAGATGAAAGAAAGTTGTTTTTTCGCAATGTTTCCTCGTCACAAGCTCCTGCCTTCGCCAAGTTACCAAACGACACAGGTGGGTTGTCAGATATATCTCGGGTAATCCGTCGATCCTGACCTGGAAAGCAGAGCGCTGATAAGCCATCTATGGATGAGATATGATTGAGCTCGGCAAGGAGCATCAGATAGCTAGTAAGTGACTCAAGATACTCCGGTTGTGGATGAAGTGGCAATGTATCAAAAAAATAGTGCGTCACCGGATCCCTCTTCAATCTGCTCCTCTTCTCTTTGATCCTTGAGGAAATGCTCCCGCCAAGCCAGCATATATCCGTTAATCGCCCAATCTCGCAGTGCAGGGCAATCTGGATAGGCGCCAAAGGCAGCTACTTCGGCATAACAGTCGACAGCAAAATCGATCATCGAGAAGTACTCCATGCTTTCCTGGTTGCTATTCGCCCGCTCGGTTGCTTCTTGGAACAAACGTTGTCCTTTTTCCCACGCTTCTCTCATTCTGGGAAGTAGTTGTTGCAACTTACGCCATTCCTGAGACAAGTATGTATTTTTCCAGGTTATCTTAGCAGCACGGGCGAGGAATGACTCCAGATGCTCTGGATGCAATGCTGACTCAAGCTCAGGTCGACTCGCACCGCTTCCACCGTGGTAGATCAGACCACGAATAAAGCGAAGCGCAAGGGCCGCGGCAAACATATCCGGTTCGATGTCCTGTCTATGAAGATCGACGAACTGTTGCAGGTAATCCATATTTATCCTCCATCCTCAGCACCAAAACTTAAAAGTTGACTGGCTATTGCTTCTTGTCTTCTCTTTCATTCGTAATGAATTGCAGTGGACTAGTAAGGAGCATCGTTGTCATCCTTTTTCTGTCGTTTAAAAACCATCGTGATGGCACGCAGTTCCGATGCAACAGCATGGGTTTCTAGCGCTGGCTGCCATTTTGATTGGGTGAATACGACAGGATTACTGGCAAGCAGTTCCCAGCCACTCCTCCCCAGGTGGTTTGCGTATTCGTAAAGAGTTGGCCCTGTTTGCCAATCGTCGAGTTCCTGGTCGTTGGCAAAGCGCGGTCGAAACTCACCGTCGTTGGTGACCGTTGCGAAAACGAAGTAGTATTCCCATTGTTGCATGGTCTTGCTCCTTCTGCGTTATCCGGCTGTCTCCACTTTCAGCCTCCAGGCAAAGTTGTGTTTGAGAATGGAGAGCAGCGAGCGATGTTGAGGAAACAAAAGCTCTAACTGGTCGATGATACGCAAGACCACCAGAGGAATGAGGCTGTTCTGCTGGGCGATCAGATGAGGCAGATAGCCCATATGGAGGTAGTCATGTCGGTTCTCATCATCTCCTTGATCATGAAAGAAATGGAACTGATGGACGTCCTCGTCTGTTATGGTCTCAACACTGCTGTTCAGCTCCAAAGTCAACGATGGTATTCCATGAACGATACGACTATTTAAGGAGCCACCTGCTGACCTCTGATGCTCTACCATCCCCAGCATGAGCAGATGCACAAGGACTGCTTTTTCAGAAAGATAATCCGGTGAGAACACTTCCACCTGTGTCTCATTGGAAAGCCGCGGCCCCAGCGAGCCGAAGGCAGGATTGAGTAACTGCGTATCATAGATCACACCCACTGCGTAACAGGAGGGCTCCTCGTTCATATCGTGATCTGTTTCTTTTCGATACCGAGAGAGGTCTGAAATTCTTGGTAGTACGGCAACGCGCACAAAGCGGCCAAAGGCGTATTCGGCAACATCTGGCGGGGTCTCGATTTCTAGCGGCCCATAAATCTGACAGATGTAGTTTACATGAGAACAGGATTTGACGATTTTCCCGATGATCACTTTCAAGCCTCATCTCATGATTGCTCGAGATTCAAAGCGAGCCGCGTAATGACCGCTGGACTACTTGCCCACCGCAAAATATGCTCGGCTTGCTGCAGCAGGGTTTCCTCCTGGATAATTAAGCAGCGCTTTTGCATATTCAGCCGCTGAAAGGCCGGTCGGGCAAGAATAGACTGAAAGCGCTTGAGCGAGGGATGTGGAATAACGACGTAGAGATGCATGATGCTCTTCGGATATAACGCATCCAGGTCGTAGAGACGCAGCAGACCAGATGAAATGGAGGTGGTGTGTTCAATCTCATATGCGGCAACCACATCATCGCCCCGTAACCAGAGCACATCAATGAGATTGATGATCCGGCGCGACGCGCTATCCAGGAGAGGCGGAAGCGCTTTCAGACTGAGGTCGGCTAACCGCTCACCGTTCCAGCTCTTACTGTGATCATTGGCGGCGATCCACACATCACATCCCACCTGGTGACCGATCTTAGCCAGCAACCATTGGATGTGGGTATGATCAGATTTCTCCTGCTCACTTTTCTGGCCCTGCTGGTCCTCTTCACACTCGATTGAGAAGGTATCTCCCATTTCTGGCCGCAAGGCGTTGTCCCGCTCCTCGCAGAGTGAAGATGAGCGCGTCATTTTTCTTGCCGCCTGCGCGCCAAGGTTTCGCTGACCTTTCCACGTCACGATGTGTTCAAGTTCCCACAAGGAGATACCGAGCGCCCGTGCTAACGAGAGAAAGCGAATCCGGAACGCAAAATATGCCTCAATAGGACTCCCTGAATGCGCTGTTGGTCCCCCTTCATCCATGAGTGTGAGATGCACGAGTGGGAAAAAGATGGGCCAGTGGTGCGCATCTTGCAGATGCCACCAGGCGCTCAACAGGAAAGGAATGCGTGCCGGCTGTAAGTGAGAACGCAATCCTTTGTGCTGAGTGATCAGGCGCTCGAAATAGTGGGTGAGTTCCCGCATATGCCGCTGTGCTTCTTGAGCATCTTCAGGCAGCCGTAAGCAGGAGCGCAGGTACGAGGTCAAGGTCTCATCGTCGATGTACTTCACGAGCTTGTTGAGGTACATGCCTCCAGAAGTACCCCTCATGCGAAAGACGTTCCATGCTCCCTGTGTCTTTTTCTGGAACGTTGCATTAAACTCTTTGAGAGTGATTGACCTGCTCAGAAAGGCCTCAAGTACTCCGGCCATGTCCTGCTGCACTTGCTGGCGCCGCTCATCAATGGCTCGATGCGCCGTGATCATTGCCGTGTCTTTAAGATACTCTTGTTGTATGACACGCCACTGAGCTACCAGATTCGCTGGCTGAAGCATACCTTCGCCTCTTTCGCTTAAATACTCCACCCGCCGATGCAGGTCTTCAACTGATATCCTTTCTTCCGTTTCTCCATGTTTCTCCTCCAGTTCTACTCAGTCGGACAATGGTCTACATAAATCTCTCGCTTTCCTCATCGGGCACCTCTTCTATTAGCTCTCCCGGTGGAACCCCGAGGGCCCGTGCGACCTTGCCAAGCGTCTCGGTCGTCGTGATGTAGTAGGGGTCCCGGAACATGCGCTTGATGGTGTTGTAGGCCACGTCCGCACTCCTCTGGAGCTTGCCCATGCCGATGCCTTTCTCTCTGGCGACTTCTTTGATGCGTAAACGTACTGCCATAACAGCTGCCCTTATCGATACTAGACTTGATTGTAGCAGGCTTTTTCGGGCGTGGGAACTAGCCAGCTACTGAGAGACGTAGAGGTAGAGCCATCTGTGGCAACCATAAGAGAACCATACCGACCGATGGTGTATAGCTATGTATTCTAGGGTATATTCAATAGTTTTGTCAAAATTAGGAAAAATATCGCTCTTTCACAAATATTAGGTTCTTAAAGTCCAGTTTACAGAGAAAACGTGCATCGCTAGACTGCTTTCATGGCAGATATTAATGAATTTCCAAGTGTTCCTGGATATGTTTCGATAAAACAAGCGGCAGATATGCTCGGGATTACTGATAAGCGCGTGTATCGCTATATTGATCTCGGGCGACTCCCTGCCTATAAATCGGGCGGCGTCTTCCTGCTAGCGGAGGAGGACGTCAGACAGTTCAAGCTCTACCCTCCTGGTCGAACCCGCACCGAACCTCCACGTTGGCGAGTCTATAACCCTCGCAGTAAAGTGCTTATCACCGAGATTCAGGTGCCGGTTCGTACTGGCCAGCAAGACAGGCTGGTCGAAAAGCTGACAGAGATTCAGCAGGCCAATCGCCATCCTTTTCCAGGCACCATTGCCCGCTATATCATCAAGGGGAACCCCGAGTTGACCTCTGTCCATCTGATCCTGGCATGGAAGGACACAGAAATGCCGGGCGAATCCGCCCGCGAACAGCATCTCAAAGCGCTGCAGGAGGAACTCTCCGACGTGCTGATGTGGGAACAATCACAATCTAGTACAAATGAAGCGATTATTCATACCTAGCGAACTTGAGAGTCAGCCTTCCTAAATGGGGCGCGGGTGAATAAGGGGATTTACATTTCGAATATATGTGAGCGCAGAAACTCCCATTCCTCTCGACAACTTCTTCGATTCGCTATACAATAGCTGCGGATTCCAGTGCTGAGTCATGGGAAGGAGTTCGGGCGAGAGGGTGAACATATATTTCTTGGGACAAAAGCACGCTATATCATTTGGCGCAAGACCCATCCCGGTGCTCTAGAGATTCTGCTCATTTGGAGACGTACAACCATGCCAGAAGAGGCTGAACGTGCAGAGGCGCTAGACCAGTTTCGACAAGCTCTGGCTGATTTGCTGGATTGGGAGAGCGCCAGATACCACGAGGGACAGATAATACTTCAAACTAGACCTACATGCTTTAATCCAATGTTCTAGAACAGCGGTAACGACAACGTCCTTAGAGCTTACACAGGTTAGCCTCCATTTGCAGAGCAGAAATATGCCAAGTGTCAAATCGCTGATAAGCCATAATATTGGGTATTGGAAAAGTCACAGTGCCCTGAATTCTCTTTCGATTAACCTGAACGGAATTAGAACATACGTCTAATTGAATATCATCTGTTTTAGAACTATACTAGAGAAAATCCGAAGGATAGTGGAGAGTAGTAGTCCGTATCTGACAGAGGCTTCTATGAGTAGCACTTTTATCGAACGCGACGCGGTGAGAATACTTTTCATTCTCTATTATTGTGGAAAGGAACGGTCTCAATTATCCCTTTTTGACGATAATGAGTATACTCATTCTATTGATTCAGAAAGTAAACTCCAAAAGATTGATTTTTGGCTGCGCTATCCAGACCATTTCGCTGCCGCATTACTCTATGGGTGCGAGACGGGGGATCTCACGAAAGATGCCGGCGAAATAAAACAGATCATACGCGTAATGTTTCACACTCGGGAACCCGCTATTAGATGGACTTCAATGCGCAAGTACCTAAGAGGCGCCTACGAACCGCTCGATGAAGTCATGGCGCTTTTAAGCAGCCTCGACCTCGCGTATAAACGTATCCTCTCATGGGGGCACTGTTCTTGCTACTTTCTCACTCTTAAAGGAAGCAATATTGTTGAGCGAATGCTACAAGAATGTAGTGAGACAGCTTGGTACGCGGAACGATGCCAACTGATAAATAGATTCTTTGGAACCCTCAATGGTTATGAAATCCGAAAACTCCAGTACTTGCAGGAGAATTATTCTGCGACCCCTTACAAAGAGACGATTGGACGCATTGAGTTCGAAATTCAGCAACGATTCTTACATTTTTACGGAGAAACGCTATGACAACGTTCGAAGAATTCGTTTCAGTAGTCCACAGGCAGCTTCTAAAGCGCTATCCAGATAGTGACGCCACCCTAACTAAGGTACAGCAAGTACTCTCCGAGCAGGATCTTGATAACGCACTTCACCAAGAGGCTTTGATGGCTCCGCCGAAAAGATTACAGATTCGTCGGCTACGGATGAGCGGGCACAAGCATAAACCTCGTTCTGTCAGTCACGAGACGGCTCCCTTTGTTTACGATCGTTATTTGGGTCAAGGGATCAACGGCTGGATCGCTGGTAATGGAACGGGGAAATCAACAATCCTAAAGGCCATTGTTTGGGGATTAACGGGGGTTGAGCAACATTTCAAACAGGATATTCGCTCCTGGATAGAGGACGTCTCACTAGAAGTAGCAATCGCCAACAGCATATATACTATCCATTATTTCCCGCGAAATGAACAGCCTGGTGTCACTGGCATGATCGTAGAGCAAGATATCGACACGATGTTAGAGAACAGAGCCATCCCTCACACGATTACAACTTTCTCAGGTACTGCCGAGATGATGCAGAATATAGACACATTTTTTTGCGAGCGATTGAACTTCGCCCCATCTCAACTAGACCAAGCAAGTGATAACTCATCTGCAGAGGCCTCCCCAAATATTTCTTGGCAAATTTATTCTCAAGCACTCTTCATTGGATCAAATTATTCAGACTATCTTTTCCCGAAAAATGGTCTTCCAGGCAGGCCCCATCAGAAAACGCTCAGCACATATTTAGGGCTAGGCTCAACCGATATTACAGCAAAATTGGAATTAGAGCGCGATAAAGCACGCGAAAATTATAAGTTCGAAGTGAGGCGTGTAGCAGCTAACTCACATGAAGTTCAAAGGAAAATTGATGACCTCCAAGCCGAACTACGCCTCGTGGATGAACGTATCAAATCGATCGACGAGGGCCAATCTGTACTGGTAGACCCTGCATATCTTTCAGAGGTACAAGCGAAAATTAGTCTGCACACCGCTAACATTGTTGATCTGTCAACGACGGAACAACAGCTACTCAAAGAAGAGCGGGAAATGCAGAAAAGAATCGATGATCTGCACAGCTCATGTCAGGCGTTGCGGGAAGAAATTCAGTTCAGGGTTTTCTTTAGCGGACTCAGGATAGAGCGTTGCCCAAATTGTGAACAAGAGCTTGAGGCTGAACGGATAGGTGAAGAGATGCATAACAAACAATGTCGCCTTTGTCATAGCGAGCTTCGACCAGTTCAATCGGTGGAGCAGTATGAGATTTTACTAGATGAAAACCAGCAGATCCTCAAGAAGCTTGAGCAGGATCTGAAAATCATCAAAAAAGAACTTAGGAAGACTGTTAGTTTGCGTAGAGAAGAAGAAAATAGACGACTTTATTGGCGCAATGAATTGCAAGATCTTCCTAGACAGGAGAGAACCGGCTTCACGCAAGAGATACGGGATCTCATTGATAAGCGCGGAAATCTAAATGGTCAACTAGCGCAGCTGCAAGAGCAAACAGCGGAGGTACATTCAGAGAGGCTCAAAGACTTGAAAGATACTCATGAGATTCTTGAAACCGCCCTAACGGAATTGCAAGCGCTCATCTGGGTACAATACGCAGCCCATTGGAACAGTCTGGAGACCCGCACAACGGAGCTCGCCAAACTCTTCGGCATAACCGACTTAGAGCATATCTCTTTTAGGTTTGGAGAGAGTTTTGACCTATTCGTTAAACAGGGCGGTAGATTCAATCGTTATCGGAATATGGAAGCCAGCGAAATGCTTCGCCTAAAACTGGCTTTCCATCTTGCGATGCTTGTCGTTGGCACGACCAATGGTATCGGACGACACCCTGGACTATTAATCGTCGATGCTCCCGGAGGGGCAGAAATGGATGAACAGCATCTTCAACATATCCTCAAAGGCTTTTCTGATATCCGACGTCAAGTCGGAGCTGAAATGCAAGTGCTGATCGCAAGTACAAAAGAAAGCATCGCTTCCATATGTGAACCCGCTAATTTAGAACGTTCCCTAGAGAACAGCACCATATTTTAAATTGCTTTCCGTCTCTTGGGCGTTTTCCAACTGTGATCGGAAGGGCGGGGACGATTCGCCGGAAAGAGAACAACGACGACGAGGTCTTTACGGGTAGAATCGGGAACAGGACGATGATCGACGTAGCAACAGTCAACCACGTCTCTAAGCGGTGTTTGAAGAGGCTTAGGCGTAAGATCCAGAATAAACAAAAACCCCACTCCATGTATGGCAGCCGCGTATGATTGAGACTGGGTCATGTATCGTTCCTGAATGTTTGCCCGGCTTATATCCTTGAATTCGCGTTTAACCTCGATAGGAAATACAATATCACCTGGAAAGCGGAAATTGAGGTCTGGTATGCCCGGCGCAATACTTTTTGACTGACGCTCAATCCCCCCAAATAAATTCGACATGTAGATATTGCGATAAAAGTGATTCTCCAGGTCCTTCTCAACAGCTTTTTGTCCGCGGCCATTCAGCCCTTCTATACCCTCAGCAAAGAGGAAACTCACATCTTCAGGCGCTGCTTCACCAGGAGTTATACGGTATACCCTGATTAAGTATAGTATGGTCAAGCGTACGGCATATACAAGAAATTTCCATCTTAATGAATGGACATCCCAACTTAAGGTCTCACGAAGATACGGGATGATGCGTTCGCATATTTCTTTGGCGGGTCCCTCACTGAGAGGATTTTCTGTAGAAAATGCTAGACGCTCTTGTTGGAGATAATGCCAAGCAAGTTGTACAAACCCTGCAGAAAAATCCTCTCCGCTTTGCTGAAATGTAGAGATAAATTCAGCTAACGCCGGATCGTCTTTCTCTGCCGCCATCCGAACCTTCTCAAGTTCGGTGGCGGCCCATTCTTTTGGGGAAGGCGTATCTTGAAGCATTTGGAGTATCAGCTCGTAAAATGCTATTTCAGATGGTGTCGCTAGCTCCCTCCAATTCATATCAGATACAATCGTGATAATCTTTGAGGTAATCTCCTGTATCTGCACGAATCGTCCATGTAAATATGGCAGCATTACAAATGCCTGAGTAGATTTGGAAATCTTGGAGAAAAAGGGCTGAGACACGTCGAATTCACGTACGGCTGTATAGATGTCTGCTAGTACCCGCAATGGGGGTCTCAAATCAGTCCAACGAGTAGAAGCAGATAGCGTTTCCGCCCAGCGCGCCAGATATGTCAACATCTGAACGAGCCGGAACTCCACGATATTCGCTTCAGTCGTGTCCAATCCCCCAAAAACTAGGAGCCTTTCAGCAAGGACTTCCTCAGCGTAGGAAACAACCTCTCTGATCTCCCGGGAAGAGGCGGATTTCAAGAGAAGAATATAACATCGAGTGATGGCAGCCAACAATTCTGCATCTGTGCGTTTCTCCTCCGAGACAGCGGCAGCGTTGAAATGCCTAGCGGCATCATCCAGTGTGGAAAGAAAAGTACTCTCATCTGAAGCTGAAAATGCCTCATAAAGAGAGATAATGCCGGAAACAAAACGCGCTTCTGTTGAGACTGCGTAGTTAGAACATTGAACGCATTCCTGAATCTTCTGAATAATAGCAGAATCCTTCGGAACACAATCATAACAACGGCCAAGGAGTTTTACAGCCTTAACAGGAAGATACGCAGCATTACTAGGTTCTTCGGGTATAGGAGGAAAATCTTCAATGAGTAGCGATATCGCGCGGTGCAATAAACCATGCTCCGCTCGAAAAACAGGAAGCAGAACAGCACCCTCTAAAGAAAGCTGAGCAATGAATATATCGCCACCATCTTTATGATACTGATAGCTTGATTCGAATAAACTATAGACTTGGCGGACAAACTTTTTCTCCAGCATGTTAGAATGATGCAGTACGGCATGTTGTGCCGACCCATAAATTAATTTATCGGTGGTGGAGGTCAAGATATGCAAGAGCAAATCACAAGCAGCATCACGCTCGTTCATTGAAGTGAACGCTTCATCAATACTCTGCAAAAGTGTCGGCCCATAATCGCTCAATTCTGGGTTATCGAAAATAGACCTCGCATTTGACCATATGAGATTTTCCGGAAGTGAAACAAAAATCTCCCCAGGATTCTTCTTCTCCTCTGCACGCTTGATAGCTTGTATCATGTAGTCTAATGTCGATTGTACCATCATCGCCCCCTCTTGTTTCTATTAATTGCAACGCCGTAAAAATAGAACGTATTTTCTAATCCTCTCAAATTATAACCTCCAAAGGGCTTGATTTCTATACTTTTTAACACAAATATCTTACTACTTCCACAAGTGGGACAGAACATTACGAACTTGATAGCAGAGATATGATAGCACTAAACATCCACATTGGCTTCCGCCAGTAGTAGATATCAAAAGCGTCGATATCAGAAGATGATGAAAAATATCGTATAGTTTTGAAGGGGAGCTTGACTATGAGTACATTTTTAGGTCTATCCTGATTTTTTGTATTTCTGAGAGCATGAGTGAGCAAGCTTATTCTTGGATTCGACGCCAGAACCACTCCCTGCTGTTTGGCTTATTATGGCTTGATCGATGAGGATGAAATAATTTAAGAATGCCAACTCTGAATAAAAAACTGTGAACAGAATCAGCCTTTTGCTACGAGATCCTCTTGCATTCCTTTCCCGTTTTGTGAGAAAGTGAATGGGAACCGTTCGAAAGTCTCCTCGGCGTCAGAAGAAATGAGACGAGAAAACTCGGAACAAAATATTTTTAAAGGGGCAATGCCACTGATGAGAGAGCAACAATTAGACGAAAATCAAGGCGCTAATGAGTTACTCCTGCAGGAATATGTCAAGTACCCGGAAAACTGAACATTAAAGTAAGGGTAAATAAGGAGCCGTCGGCAGGCCATGATCTTTGGCATATTGATCAGGTGATGGGGTGGATAGCGCAACGCCCCGGCAACGGAGGGCATTTTCACCCCCGGCAGTTGACGAAAACCGCGGTCGAGGTGTACCTGGCTTCCTTAGAACAGGAAGGGTTCAGCCTGAACCACCGTGCTCGCGTGAAATCGACCATCAGCAGTTTTGCCCGCTGGCTGATGGAGGAAAAGGGAGTACTCCAGCGGAACCCAACTAGAGGAATAGATCTCCCTTCACAACATGTGTTGGCTCCTCGCCAACTTTCAGAGGATCAGCGCCATCTTCTCGCTCGGCTACTGGGCCGGTTGCCGGGTCAGTGATGTCTCCTGGCTGCAGTTGGCCCATACACATGTTGGTCCAAAGGTCGGGTGGCTGCATGTGGGCTACAAGGGTGGAAAGTGGCGCGATATCGATCTGATGAATGAAGCTCGCAAGCCGCTCTATGAGTATCTGAAGGCAAGTGGAGATGCTGATCGAACCTATGTCTTCACGTCGCAGGGCAGCGAGCGCTTGACCGAAGAAGGGATCCACCACTGGTTTCGGACGCTCAAAGCGGGTGCCACCAAGGACCAGTGGGAATTGATTCACGACCTCACTTTCCATGATTTACGACACGACTTCGCCCATCGTGCACGAGAGGCTGGCTGGTCACTGGAAGAAGTAGCCTACTACCTTGGACATGTTACGAAGAAAGGGACGCCTGCCATTCAAACCACGGTACGTTATACTCAGGTGAGCCGAGAGCAGGTGAAAGAGAAACTGAGGTACGTGAAGGGTTAGTAAAGAAGGGAGCCGATGCACGGAAATGGATGGGAAGATGATCTGATCCACTAAAGATCAGACCCTCTGGAATGGCAAGATTAGAGCGCTCTACCTTTACCATTAGCGATCATTATTGTTCTGGTATATTCCACTTTAGCATTTTTATAATTTTCCGGAGCATCTTCTTCCCCTTGGGGGTATAAACTGTCATATAGACTGTCGAAAAGGTATAAATAAGGTAATGAAAATGAATACATAAATATGACAAGTGCGCTGAGAAGCAGTACCGCATGAAAGCTCGCCAAATAACACCTTTTTCAAGGTGCCGAAGAGTATGTTCTACACTCCCTGAACGGAAAACTGCACTCGCGCAGTTGAGCTCCGAGAGCGGCCAAATCCGAGCAGAAGACCTCCAAGCAGGATGGTCAGCACACCATTGAGCCTCGGTAGCTGCCGCAAGATCAAGCTTGCTCTTGTACAGGTGCGGAGCTGAGCTGGCCGCGGCGCAAGAGCGTCAGCGCCGTAATCGGAAAGAGGATGACGGAAAGCAGTCCGGCAGTGATGAGTGCCGCACCGGTTGCCTTCGTGAGCAAGCCCAGTTCCATCCCAATCTGGGATGCCGCGACGATGAAGGGAAGCGATATCGCCTGCAACAGCCCTGCGACGATGGTGCGCCGAGTGTCGGTAAGTGGTCGATAGAGGAGGGCAGGTATGCCGCGCACAAGCAGAAGCGCCAGCAAGAAGAGTGGGACGAGCAGGATAGTCGAGGCGCTTGCGAACAGGGCAGCGAGGTCGAACCGTATTCCCGTCGTCACAAAGAAGATAGGAATGAAGACACCAAAGCCAATGGCCTCAAGTTTCTGACGAAACTGAGGGTGCGTCATCATGCGATCACGGTCGACCAGTCTCAGAATGACGCCCGCCAGGAAGGCTCCCAGGATGACTTCGAGTCCGAATCCCTCGGCCAACGCAACGAACGCGGCCAGCAACATGAAGGCCCCTCGAACACGAATCTGTGCCGTAGTATCTTGCAGTCTCAAAAGGACTGGCGAAAACCGCATGGACCGCTCTACACGGAGTACGGCGAAAGCGAAGGCTATAGCCAGAAGGACGAAGCTTCCAAGGAGCACTAGCTTTGTGCCTGTGCTGGTGGCTTCACGTGAGAAAAACAGCGAGAGAAGGATGATTGCACCGAAATCAGCTATCGTCGCCCCGGCGATGACGAGCTGTCCATAGTCTGAAGCGCTTTCGCCAGCATCTTTGAGCAGTGGAATGACTACCCCAAGAGAGGTTGCAGAGAGAAGAATCGCCACGAGCAACGGTGACTTCACTTGACCAGCCGCAGAGAACCCATACCCAACTAGCAGCGCCATTCCAAACGAGAGGATGAAACCTCCCCCAACGAACAGCAAGATGCGGCCTTTTAAACGATCGAGTTCTACCTCCAGGCCAGACAGAAAGAGGAGGAAGGCGAGCCCGACCAGTGAGAGGATGGAAATCGGCAGATCGACCTTGACCCAGCCAAGGACGGACGGGCCAATAACAATACCCGCCACGATCTCGATCACAACCGAGGGCAAACGACGTGCCGGAGAGAGACCAAGCAAGAGTGGTGCTGCAAAGGCAACAACCGTGACAATGAGCAATCCTGAGAATGAAACATTTGGCATGATTAACCTCGCAGCGATCGTATAGTTGTGATAACACTCAATGTACTACTTCAGTGTCGTAGTCTCGACTGAGGTTTATTCGTTACACCTTTAGTTCCGGCCATATTGAGATACGTTTCCGCCTGTCTACGTCGGATCATCCGCTCTCACTTTTTCTCCCATATGTAACGAATCGGCGGAAGAAATGACCATGTAATGTGGAAAAGTACATGTCATACAGAAGACAACACACAAGGAGATGAACGTCGATGACTCCAACAACACACTATGATGCGATTGTGATTGGTGCTGGCCAGGCAGGAGGGCCACTCTCCACTGTCCTGGCACGAGCTGGCTGGAAGACCGCTCTTATCGAGCGGGTACACGTTGGTGGCACGTGTATTAACGAAGGTTGCACGCCCACTAAGACCATGGTTGCCAGTGGTCGGGTTGCTTACCTTGCTCGTCGAGGTGCTGACTACGGCGTACAGACTGGCCCTGTATCAGTCGATATGACGAAGGTCCGGCAACGCAAACGCGATATTGTCGAGAGTTTCCGCACGAGCGGCCAGCGCCGTATTGAGCAAACCGAAGGCGTGGATCTCCTGATAGGAGAGGCGGCCTTTACAGGTCCGAAAACCCTGGAAGTGCGCCTGAGCAATGGCGAGGCTCGTCAACTTACAGCCAGCACAATCCTCATCAATGCCGGCGCCAGACCAGCAAAACCATCCCTGGCTGGCATAGAAGATGTAGCCACACTAGATTCAACCTCGATTATGGAATTGGATACCGTGCCCGAACATCTACTGGTCGTGGGTGGAGGTTACATTGGACTGGAATTTGGTCAGATGTTCCGCCGCTTTGGCAGCCAGGTCACCGTGATCCAACGGGGAGCGAATCTCCTGGCTCGTGAAGACCCGGACGTGGCCGAGGAAGTGGCCAAAATCATGCGCGAAGACGGTTTAGAAATCTTGTTAGAGACCAGGCCTGTAAGTGTCAAACAGCACTCTCAGGGAAATATTGAGCTCACGGTGCAGACGAAGACGGGAGAACGTACTCTCAACGGGTCGCACTTGCTGATGGCGGCGGGGCGGGTCCCTAATACGGATTGGCTCAATCTGGATGCAGCAGGAATACAGACGGACAAACGCGCTTTCATTCAGGTGAACGAGCGGTTGGAGACGAACGTACCAGGCATCTACGCACTCGGTGATATCAAGGGTGGGCCTGCCTTCACGCACATCTCCTACGACGATTTCCGCATTCTTCGCACCAATCTCCTCGAGAAAGGGAACGCCACTATCCATGAGCGGCTGGTACCCTACACCGTCTTCATTGACCCGCAACTAGGCCGAATAGGCCTGAGCGAAACGGATGCGCGGTCTCAGGGCCGCAACATTCAGGTCGCTAAGATGCCCATGAATTACGTCGCCCGTGCGTTAGAAATGGATGAGTCCCGGGGTTTCATGAAAGCGGTAGTGGATGCCGGTACGGGACAGATTCTCGGCGCTGCTGTTCTCGGTATTGAGGGTGGTGAGATCATGGCCATCCTGGAAGTGGCGATGCTGGGGAAAGTTCCCTACACTGTCCTGCGTGATGGCGTCTTTGCTCACCCGACGCTGGCTGAGTCGCTGAATAATCTGTTCTCGCAATTCGATCAGTGAAGGTAGAGAACCGAGATACATGTAGTCAAATAATACAACACATGGGTACCCGTAAGGATACCCGAGATCAAAGAAAGAAAAACAACCATGCACAAAACCACGATCCTCTTTGGATATCCCAAAGATTCAGCCGAGTTCGACCGCCATTACCACGAGGTACACCTCCCACTTACCAGCAAGCTCAAAGGAATCAGGGGGTTGACGATAGGAAAGCTCGAGGCTGGGGACAACGGCGAGAAGGCCCCGTACTATCTGATCACTGCCATTTATACAGACTCGCGTGAGGTGCTGGATGCTTCGCTTACCACTCCTGAAGGGCAGGCAGTTCTCAAGGATGTGCCCAACTTCGCGACTGGAGGATTCACCCTTTTACATGATGATGAAGAGGTACTCATTCCGCTGACCTTATCCTGATGAGCACCCTCAGTTCATCTCGTTCTCTCATCCAGGGATTAACAGACGACGAAGTAGGCAGACGGAGGACTAGCGGTCAGGGTAAAACTGTGAGGTTTCCGACCAGCTGCTCATATGCTCGGATCCTGCGCGAAAACATCCTGACCCTGATCAATATCATCCTCTTCGCGCTTAGTTTGGCCCTGGTATTACTTGGACGTCCTCTCGACGCCATTACGACCATTGCCGTGATCTCGTTCAACATTGTGGTGAGTCTCGTCCAGGAGATCCGTGCAAAGCGATCCCTCGACTGCATTGCTCTGCTCAGTCGTCCTACTGCTACCGTGATACGAGCAGGCAAGGAGCAAACGGTTGATCCAAGTGCCCTGGTCGTTGGAGATCTGCTTGTGGCGCGACCAGGGGACCAGATTGTGGTCGATGGCCGCCTGGTTGGCAAGGGTTGGATCGATGTTGACGAATCTCTGCTTACAGGCGAGTCCGATCTGGTCCGCAAGAGTACGGGCGACCCTTTGTCTTCGGGAAGCTTTTGCGTGAATGGCAGCGCTATGTACGAGGCCGTGCAGGTGGGAGCCCAGAGCACAGCGTACAAACTCACGGCAGGCGCGCGCATCTTTCGCGGGGTCCTGACTCCCTTGCAGCAACAAGTCACGACGACGATCCGTATTCTCCTGGTTCTGGCTTGTTACCTTGGCCTTGCCTTGCTGATTATCACAACAATCGTGCAAACCCCGCTGGTGGAGACAGTGCAGATGTCGGTGGTGATCGCTGGCCTGATTCCCAACGGCTTACTGCTGGCTATTGCTGTGGCATACGCCCTCGCCGCCATGCGCTTGGCCAACAAGGGGGTACTGATCCAACAGGCTAACGCCGTCGAGTCGCTGAGCGATGTCACTGTGCTCTGCTGCGATAAGACCGGCACATTGACGGCGAACCGCTTGTATGTGCATGCTGTGGAGCCACTTGGTATCAGCGAGGACGAGCTCCGTGCCTTGCTAGGAACCTATACCGCCAGCGTATCCTCCGGCAACACGACCACCACAGCCATAGTGCAGGCATATCCCGCCCAAGCGCAACCGGTCAGCACTGAAGTACCGTTCTCTTCAGCTATTAAGTGGAGCGCTCTGACCTTTGCCAATACGCAGAAGTCCTTTGTACTGGGAGCGCCGGAGTTGCTCCAGCCTGCGCTTAAGCCTGACGGCAACCAGGGAGACCAGGTGACAGCGTGGACTGAGCAGGGATTGCGCGTTTTGCTCTTTGCCTGCTATGATGAGGCAGTCGATCTACATGGTGCTGATGGGCAGCCTCACCTACAGCCAGGCTTGATCCCGCTAGGTTTCGTGAGCCTGGGTGATGTCCTGCGCCCCAAAACACGCGAGACCTTGACAGCATTCAGCAACGCAGGTGTACAACTCAAGATCATCTCCGGTGACAACCCACACACCGTCGCGGCCCTGGCCAAGCAAGTCGGGCTCGCTCCCGATCTCAAGTATGTGTCTGGACTTGACCTTTCACAGATGGAGCCGACGGAATTCGCCCAGGTGGTGGGCGAGACCACGGTCTTTGGACGGATTACTCCGCAGCAAAAGGAGCGTCTCGTGCAGGAGCTGCGTGCCCAGCGAGCCTATGTCGCGATGGTGGGCGACGGTATCAACGATGTGCTTGCACTCAAGCGAGCAAACCTGGGCATTGCTATGCAGAGCGGAAGCCAGATCACACGCAGTACCGCCGATATTGTGCTGCTCGATGACTCATACTCCTGCTGGTCTTCGTCGAGCCGCCTACAAGCTTTTTGGCTGGAGGCGATGCCCTGAGTGGTGATTGGCGACCGACAATCCTGGCGGCAGTACTCTTGGTAGGGTTAGCTGTTCTCCTGGTTATACCACCGGGACGCGCTTTTTTCGAACTGCGAGCGTTGACGATTCTCAATGTCGTCGTGATTGCGGGTGTTGCACTGCTATGGGCGCTCCTGCTGCGCTTCATCTGGAGATTCCGTCTGCTTGAGCGTCTTCTCGGCATTGAAAGCGTAGACAAGCTTCACGCCAGTGACCAAACTGCTGATCTAAATGAGGGGAGGTTGAGTGTATGAGGGCACCCATATTCTATTTTTCGATGTGTAAGGCATGAATGTGCCGCTAAACCCTGGCCTCAGATTGGCACGTTTCGGGGCGGTAGAGCTTTGGGCATGGAGATTTTTTAAGTGTGGGAACAGTTGGAAGTGGGCTGCTGATTTTGTTGGTGCGGTTTCTCATCATTCCAGATGAACATTGTTTTGTCCTAACTCCATGTAAATGGGGACACAACTTCAGTGCGCCCCCATTTGCATTTGTCTGTCAACACTCATGAACTATGAGAAAAGGTCACAGCCAGTTCGTCCATTACCTCGATTACGTCTTCTTGCGCTACCCTTGAATCAGCCGTCATGTCTACCACTTCCCAGCGTGACCCGTCTCCCTCTCGCCAGAAGTGCAGAGTGAACGTGCAAGGACCAACGCGCAGATTTCGCAGCACGACTTCCGAGAACCACTCAGGCAGCGTCGGATTGACGTAGAGTCGCTTGTTGGGGGCATCGGCACGCAGCCCAAGGATGGTCTGCACCATTTGGAAGACGCTGCCGGAGGCCCATCCTTGAGGAATGTTCGCTCCGGGAGGATATAAGGCGGGAAAATCTGATGTCTTCCCCTTCCGTTTCAAACCAGCAAAGATCTCTGGTAAGCGGTACGCCTCAAAGCGTCGCGCCGCATCGAACATTGCACGGGTCACCTGATTCGCCTCGTTCGCTAGCCCATAGCGTTTGAACCCGGCAGCAATGATGCCGTTGTCATGCGGCCAGATCGAGCCGAGATGATACGAGTACGGGTTATAGGCTGGATTCTTGCTGGAAAGGGTGCGAATGCCCCACCCGCTCCACATATCCTCTTGCAAGAGTCGCCGAGCTGTACGTTCCGCCTTATCCTGGTCTGCGATGCCGCTCCACAGGCACTGGCCTGCGTTCGATGTAATGGAGGTAATCAGCCTCTTTTGGCCATCCTGTCCATAGGCGTAGCAGCCCTCATCCTCCATCCAGTAGACTTCATGGAAGCGGCGCTTCAAGGCATCGGCTTCCTGGAGTAATGTCTGCGCCCGCGCCTCGTCACCAAGCGCCCGGAACATCTCGGCCATGCGCACTTTGGCATCGTAGACATAGCCTTGCAGTTCGCACGTACCCTTTGGCTGTTTCACTTGGCTGCCATTGGCATACACGACGGCATCTCCCGAATCTTTCCAGTTCACATTTTCATACCCGAGCGATGAGAAGGTTTTGTACTCCTGGAACCCGTCGCCGTCCAGATCACCATACTGATCAATCCAGTCCAAGCATCCCTCGGCAACCTCTCGGTACTGTTTGAGCAGGTTGACATCGCCCGTCCAACGGTACGTTTCAGAGAGCACGACCAGGTACAGAATGGTCGCATCAGCCGTCCCATAGTACGGGGTATGTGGAATCTTGTTGAAATGGGCCAGTTCCCCAAAGCGCATCTCGTGCAGAATCTTGCCGGGTTGGGCATCGCGGTAGTCATCTCGTTCTTTGGCCTGGTAGTCCGCCAGCCACTTGAGTGCGCCACGTGCAAAGCCTGTGGACACGCTCATGTTCTGCAGCGAGATGGTCAGGCTATCACGTCCAAAGAGGGTGACAAACCAGGGGACACCAGCCGCCGGCACCCACTCCTCTGCTGACACATCCAGGTCGTAGATGCGCAAGGCCCCCATGTCTTCGATGGCCTGCCGGTACGCTCGATAGACATGTTCATTCGGCGTCAGCAGCTTTGGGCTGCCCCTGAGCCATTGTGCCTGGAGTTCGTCGAGTTCGCTGAGCGGCTCGACCAGTTCCTCAGAGGTGCGGTGGCCATAGGCAGGCTCCATGACCTGCTGACCATGTTCAAAAATCAGTTCACCACATGTCTGCCACTCCTGGCCTGGCTCCAGTTCGAGTTCGAAAAAGATGCGTCCATTGGCGAACCCAACAGGCACACCTGGGCTCGGAATCGCGTAGGTTACGGCGCGGTGAAAATCGTTGTTATCGTAGCTGGTACGCAGACTTCGCTCCTGCATATTCCATGCGGTGAGCATTCGGCCACGGTTGACGAACCGTTTGGATTTCACCTCGAAGAGATCGGCAAAATCCGAGCGCAGCGCCAATTCCAGCGTAACACTGATCTTTTTGCCCGTATAGTTCGTGACGTAGAAGTCTTCGTGGATGCCATTTTCTACGGTCCGTTCCAGCGTCAAGCCGATTGTGTTCTCAGGAATATCTCCCTCTTCCGTGCTGACTTTGGGATTGGTGAGATATGTCCGCGAGGCATAGAAACTGAGTTGGCTGGAATTGACCAGGACCCAGGGGACGCGGTTGATGAAGAGATGGTAGTAACTGATGAAGCGCGTATCGATGGCGAAGACGCCCTCATCGGTTTGTGGATTGATCTCGCCACCTGAATTGGTGACCATGAACGTCCGTCCCTGGCTGATCGTGATGCCAGGGGGTGCGACTTTGATCTCAATAGGCATAGGTTTCTCCTTCTCCTTACACGCCGCCTGATCATCAGATAGACACGCTAGCGTCGTTGGCGGCGTGGATTAGTGCCGAGGGCGACCTTAGTGATCGCTCCTCCATGTTATGTTGTCTCGACTACCCGTAGGATTGCACGGGACGGAGCGCCATCACTTCCCTCGATCTTCAGCGGCAGGCAGACCAATTCGACTATTCCAGGTGCTACGTTGGAAAGGTTGAGACCCTCGATGATCCAAATTCCGGCCTCAAGCAGAGCGTAATGGGTCTCGACCCCATCTTTGAAGAAACCGCCGACCGAGAGGTAATCGACTCCGACGGTCTGTATCTGCTGTACTGCAAGGTAGCGCGCAGTCTCCTGCGAGATGTAGACGAAATCTTCCACAAAGTCATCGATTTGCCAGCACCTGGTAGAGTTCAACGTCTTGAAGAGGACTCGCTCGCCGCGTTGAATCTGGTATGGACGCAGCTCCTCCGGTTTAATTGACTCAGGGTCGTGTATCTCGATCACCCGCGCCCGTCCAATGGTAGCGGTTAGGGGCATGGTATCGATACCCTTGCCTGTGCGAAAGAAGTGAAGCGGCGCATCCATATGCGTTCCGGTATGCGCTCCCATCGAGAGCTTCGAGACGTTGGCCACATCGCCATACTCGATATCCAGCATCCGTTCAATCGAAACGGGTGGGTTATCGGGCCAATGTACCATGCCGGTCCGCAGCGGCACCGACACATCAATCCAATCTTCTGTCATCATGTGAACTCCTCTGTACCTCGCGAGCCTCTCCTGGCGAAAGCACGAAGATCATTCCACCAGAAGGAGCCCTAAGTGACCAGGATGGGTCATTCTCCTGTACGGAAGAGATCACCGACACGCCCTTCGCGCCGTTCGCGTACTACCTTTGGATCCTTGCCATAAAGATGGCCGCCGAAGCCGTTGCGCATCATGGCAATAGAGCGAGCCCAATACTTCTTGTCTTCACGCGAGGCAAAGAGTTGCATCACCGCCTGTGCCATAACGGGAACAGGAACTTCCATACGGGTCGCATCTCCGATGAGCCAGTTCACCTCGCCTGTGTCATCAATATAGGCGGGAATGTTCTCGAGTCCACCTTCTTTGATATAGGCCGCTTCCATCAAATCCATCAACCAGGAGCGAATGACAGAGCCGAACCGCCAGCAGTGGAGCACGTTGGCGATATCCAGTTGATCACGATAGTGTTCGAGGAGGTCAACGCCCTCCCCGATGGCCTGCAGCATACCGAACTCGATGCCATTATGGACGAGCTTGGTAAAATGGCCCGCTCCCGGAGGTCCCGCGTGGACATAGCCTCCATCGGTTGCAAGCTCTAGAAGCATGGGCTCGATCCGATCAATTGCCTCCCGGTCGCCTCCTGCCATGAAACAGGCCCCATGGCGTGCTCCATCTACACCGCCGCTTGTACCTAAATCAACTAAATGGATGCCTTTCTCCTGAAGCCGTTGATGGCGACGAATCGAGTCACCCCAGTAGGAGTTTCCACCATCAACCAGGATATCCCCTGGTTCGAGGTCCTCAGCGATGGCATCAAGGGTCTGGTCAACTTCCGGTCCCGCCGGAATGTAGACGAAAATGGCGCGCGGGGCTGAAAGGTGCTCGCGAAAATCGGCAAAGGAGCGAATCTCAATGAGACCCGCCTCAACCATATCAGGTGGGGCAGCATGTCGGGTGTAGCCAACGACGCGCATCCCTTTCTCTAGCGCTTGTCGAGCAAGATTTCCTCCCATGCGACCGAGACCTACGACCCCATACTCTCTCTTTACGTTTGTCATGTTGTTTCTCCTTACTCCTTGTTTCTATTGCCTCGGTCAATCTCAGGATTGCTCGGGCAGATACACTGGAAAGCACAAAGTGCTTCTTTGCCCACAAGGGACGTCCCTGCATGAGCGCCTTGGTCGTGAAGTCCTTCGATGATACTTCAGCGAAATAGTCTTGTCACTCGCCCATTCGTTACACGCTAAAATCACGCAAAGGAGCAGGTGGAGCTGAAGGCCTCTTGAGAGTATTCCCCCTGGCTAGCTCACCTCTCTTAGCCTTAGATTCCATGCAAGTGTAACGAATCGATGTACTTCAGGACGATATGATTGAGGCGCAGAAGAAATCACTTAAGAAGGAGGAGGAGAAAAATGGCCAGGAGCAACGCACCTCACCAACCGAAATCAAATATCGATCCCCCATCTCAGAGCACTTCCACTGTAGAGGGCCGAATGCGCGGTATCGATGCAAAACGCCTCAGTCTTGCTCAGCTGCAAGTCGGGTTCGCATTCTCCGCTTTCATTTTGATCGGTGCAAACGATGGCGCATTGGGCGTGCTCATCCCAAGCATGCGGATGCATTATGGCGTGGATAAAGCGACGATTAGTTTGCTCTTTCTTTTTCAAACCGTTGGCTATCTCATCGCTGCCTTCAATAGTGGCCTGCTCGTGGAGAAGTTGGGGAATCGGCGCTTCCTGGTGCTGGGCGTTGCAAGCTTCCTCCTGGGTGTAGGAGCCCTCAGTCTGATGCCATCTTTTGTTATAGTGCTGATGATGATGCTACCGCTCGGTTTTGGAGTAGCTGTCATCGATGCCGGCCTGAACACCTATATCGCGAGCATGCCTCGGAATGCCGCGCTCCTGAATTATCTGCACGCTTTTTATGGCACTGGAGCATTACTTGGCCCAGTGATCGCATCTGCTTTTCTGGCAATGAGGTGGGGGTGGAATAGTGTCTATCTCGTGTGGATCGGGACGAGTGTGGTCTTGTTGATCGGCTTTCAACTGGTCTTCAAGGATCAGAACATCTCGCTCCAAGAAAACGTGACGACCAAGCCCAAAAGCAACGTGCTTGTGGCTGCTCTCAGCGTGCCCATCGTCTGGGTCGCGGCTCTTTTCATGCTCATCTACGTAGGAGCCGAGGTAAGCGTCGGCAGTTGGAGCTACAGTTTTCTGACCGAGGAACGGCATGCATCTATCCTCCTCGCTGGCTGGATGGTCAGCGGCTATTGGATAGGGCTCACACTTGGACGGCTAACCCTAGCACGAGTAGCACTCCGGGTAGGGAGTGAGCGATTGATACAGGGGTGTCTGGTAGGGGTAGTCGTTGGCGTGCTTTTGGTCTGGCTGTTGCCGTTCTACGCGGTCTCTGCCGTTGGTCTAGGGTTGATGGGCTTCAGCTTTGGCCCAATCTATCCGACCACAATCGCCCTGATATCGAACAAGGTGCCCAGCCGCATTCTCCCAAGCGCCATTGGCTTCATGGTGAGCTTAGGGAGTGTGGGGGCAGCCGTCTGTCCTTGGTTGGCAGGAATGCTGGCTGAGCACATCGGTCTCTGGTCATTGCTGCCTTATGTGATTATCCTCACTGCTGTAATGGTCTGCTTATGGCAGGCGTTACAGGTTGGTCCAAGGGTTCCACATTTCCTTAGAAGAACTGGGTTAAGGTGGGGCTAGAAACGTAGGAGGCATTATCATGGCTACCCCAACTTCCAAAATAGGTGATCACATCGCTCTTCCTAGAAAACAAAAGACACTGATAGGGAGAATCGGGCGTATCATGCTTGTGCTCGTCATCCTCCTTGTACTCCTGGCGGCTGGTGGACTGCTGTACCAGGGGATCGCCAGCGCTGTTGATGCGTCCAGGTACCCGGCACCCGGCAAATTGATTGATGTGGGTGGTTATCGCTTGCATATCAACTGTACGGGTGCCGGTCGGACTACCGTTATCCTGGATGCTGGATTAGGTGGCAGTTCCCTCGATTGGAGCCGAGTGCAACCAGGGGTGGCGACCTTTACGAGGGTGTGTTCCTATGATCGCGCAGGTTATGGCTGGAGTGACTCCGGCCCCAAGCCGCGTACCAGCGGGCGCATTGTGGCGGAATTGCACGCGCTCCTCGTCAAGGCGGGCATCCCTGGCCCCTACATACTGGTCGGTCAGTCCTTCGGAGGATTGAATGTGCGCCTGTATGCATACACCTACCCACACGAGGTCGTAGGTATGGTGCTCGTTGATGCTTCGCATGAAGATGCGTTTGTCCGCTTTCCAACACTGCAACAAGACCTGCTGGATGGACAAAAGCAGCTCTCCATGTGCTCCGGTCTCGCACCATTTGGCGTTATTCGCTTGTTTGGTTTCTTAGATAAATTTATCCTCCAATACCCATCGGCCGTGCAACGACAGTTGAGGGCCCAAATATATCAAACTCGCTTCTGTGGAACCTGGTATGACGAGGGGGCCGCGTGGGATGAAAGCACCGCCCAGGTGCATGCTGCGCGAGCACAGCACTCGTTGGGGCACCTTCCTTTGGTGGTCATCACACGAGGTGAACAGGTCGATGCCGCCTGGCAAAGCCTGCAAAAGGATCTGGTCAATCTCTCGCCCAACAGCACACACATCATTGCCACCCACAGTGGTCACGACATCATGTTCGAGCGACCTGATCTGGTGATTGCTGCCATCGAGCAGGTAGTCACAGGACAGAAACCGTAATGTAGTCGATAAAGTCCTGATGGTAAGGATTACGCCCGTGAACGTGTAACGAATTGACTGACGACGAGACGATATCATTGAGACAAGAAAAATTCATCGAGAACACACGAGTGAACCTTTCCCGATAATCTGGTTGTTTGAGCCATTATGTAAATGCGATAAATCAGTGTCGTCTGAAAGGAAGCAACAGATGCTCCCCATGCAGTTAGACCAAACCCAAAGAATGACCCCCATGCCGCTGTGGATGGCCGCCCTCTTCTTTGGTATTCCGGCGCTCGTGATCAGAATCCTTCTCTATCTGGGGATACCGTTCTTGATGAGTATAGGTATCCGTCTGTTTGAAGCCTGGCTCATCTGTACCATCACCCCGTTGATGCTCTTGCTGATCGCGGCGATTGTTGCTTACCGATTGGAAAGCCCTTTCCTTTCCTGGAGAGCTTTTCAGGAGCGGTTCCGGTTGACTCACTTACGTGGCAGAGCCTGGCTCTGGATCGTCGGTGGGTTCCTTGTGGCGTTTCTGGGGAACGGAGCGCTTGCCTTTACCGCTCAGCGGATTGCCAGTATTCCGCTCTTTGCTCCGCCAGCCGCTCTGGCCTACCTCGATCCAAGAACTCCACCTCACTTGTCGTATACCCGTTTCATGGGTGTGCCATTACTGGGGAATTGGTGGGTGTTGGTTGCTGTCCTCCTCTTGCTGGTAGTCAACATCTTGGGTGAAGAACTCTGGTGGCGTGGCTACATCTTGCCGCGGCAAGATGTAGCCACGGGAAAGGGGCCTGGGTCGTCCATGGGGTCCTCTGGACGCTCTTCCACGTCGTCTTCTATCCCTGGGTCTTGCTCTCGTACCTGCCGGTCTGCTTGACGATCTCATTCATCGCGCAACGGCTCAAAAATACCTGGCCTGGGATTATCCTGCATTTTGTCATCAATGGGGTTGTTTTGATCCCCATCACCATGGGAATACTGGGTGTACATGTCTAGAGTCTTCCTCGACAGCAGAAGATCAAGCATGCATGACAAACTGACTCAGCCTTCTCTTCGGTCTTCCACACTCTTTTCCCCATTGTATCCTTACTTTGCAAGGCTTCTCTGGAAGCGTTTAGTAGCCGAAGCGTTACAAGATGCTGATCGGTAGCTCTTGGGGGTAGATGCTCGGACAGGATTGACTATAACCTCGGCAAGAGAGTACCATCATGTAGTATACTATGGGTAATTACTTGCTCAGATGTGGGTAATTCTGTGGGTTAATCCTCTTTGTCGCTTTACACGGATGCGCATTCTGCATTGTTGAGGATGAAGGAAGGGAGTTCGCTATGCCAGAAAAACCCAGTATTGGCCAATTACGTGAAATCGCACACATGTATGGGATGCATTTGAACGATGCAGACCTCGAATCCTTTCGGGGTTTGATGAGTGCAATTTTTGAGTCGTATCGTCGCATCGATCAGCTCTCCGAACCCGCTCTTCCGGTGCGCTATGCACGAACTGGGGGCTATCGTCCCACGGCAGAAGAGAATCCCCTGAACGCCTGGTATCAGCAGTGTTCCATCAAAGGAGCAGCGAGTGGTCCCCTAGCGGGGAAACGTATTGCGATCAAAGATAACGTCTGTGTCGCGGGTGTGCCGATGATGAATGGATCCTCGGTGCTCGAGGGGTATGTGCCGGAATTCGATGCCACCATCGTGACACGGATCCTTGATGCGGGCGGCGAAATCGTTGGGAAGGCTGTGTGCGAGAGTCTCTGCTTCTCAGGCAGTAGCTTCACCGCCGATACAGGTCCGGTGCTGAACCCACACCATCCCGCTTACTCGGCAGGCGGCTCATCCAGCGGCAGTGCCGCACTGGTCGTAGCCGGTGAGTGCGATATGGCGATTGGAGGCGACCAGGGTGGCTCGATTACGATCCCGAGTTGCTGGTGCGGCGCGTATGGACTCAAACCAACCTTTGGCCTTGTCCCCTATACGGGTGTCTTTCCTATCGAACTGACGCTGGACCATACCGGTCCCATTGCCTCCACGACTGCCGATGTGGCCTTGCTGCTCGAAGTGATCGCGGGCGAGGACGGACTTGATCCGCGCCAGTACGGAGTCAAGCCCGAGACGTATACAAGTGCCCTGCGCAGCGATACAGAAGGGATACGCATTGGCATTGTGAGCGAGGGTTTTGGATGGCCTGGGCTATCCGAGAAAGATGCAGATGAACTGGTTGAGGTAGCAGCCCATCGCTTCTCCGAAGTCGGTTCCCAGGTCAGCACACTCTCTATTCCCATGCACCGCGATGGCAAACATATCTGGAATGCCATCAAGGTGGAGGGGTCGGCGATGCTCATGGTGCGAGGCAATAGCATGGGCACCAATTGGAAGGGGCATTACAGCCTCTCGCTCCTGGATGCCTTCGCACAGGGACGCATCACCAGGGCAGACGACTTCTTCGAGACAGTCAAGTTAACCACCTTGCTAGGCCAGTACATGCAAGATAGGTATCACGGGCGCTATTACGCCAAGGCGCAAAATCTGGCCCGAACGCTTACTGCCGTCTACGATGACGCCCTGCAGGCCGTTGATCTGCTGGTCATGCCAACGACGCCCATGAAAGCACCAATGCTACCACCTGGCGATGCCTCGCTTGAAGAGAAGGTTGCACGAGCCTCGGGGATGAACGGAGGGTTGAATGCCAACAACTGCCCCTTCAACGTCACGGGTCATCCTGTCATGACGGTACCTTGCGGTCTCATAAAAGGCTTACCCGTCGGCATGATGCTGGTGGGCAGGAAGGGAGAAGACGCGACCGTGCTGCGAGCAGCTCATGCCTTCGAGCAGATCAGCGGCTACACGGTTCGCCCTCAGCATCTTCCGCTCTCACTGACCAAGAATGGATAGAACTTGACACTGGTACCGCCGGTTTGTGTCGGTAACCGCTGAATGATGAGGTGCATAGATAGATGGCACGCCATGCTATTCCCCGGGTAATCGATAATCACCTGCTTCCGCCTGAGAGCGCCGATGCTAGCTTCCCGCCGATTTCGGTTGGCTCAGAGGCCTGGTATGCTTGGCTGAGTCAGCCGACTCCGCGCTCTTTTGCCTTTTCAAGCCCCCACGGTACCTTGACCGCTCGGCGCGAAGAGCGGCATGGCACCTGGTACTGGTATGCCTACCGCTCCCAGTCCGGTCGCCTCCACAAAGCCTACCTCGGCAAGTCCGAGGAACTCACTCTTCCGAGGCTTTATGAAGTGGCTACCGTGCTCTCGGCAGAGGGTGCAACGAGTCCACGAGTATCCGATACGCTCAGTTCGCCTCAACCTCCTGCTGCCACTCCGCTCTCCTCCACCACCAGCATGCCCTCCCTCCACCTGCTCACGACGAAAATCTCTGTGCCTCCAGCCCGCCTGAATATGGTAACGCGTCCACGGCTCACGCAACGGATGAACACTGCACTGAGGGGCACACTTACTCTCATCGTTGCCCCAGCTGGCTGGGGCAAGACGACCTTGCTCAGTGCCTGGCATGCTGATGCTAACCCTGGTGTCTGGCCCCTTGCCTGGGTCTCGCTCGATGAAGGCGATAACGACCCGATTCGCTTCTGGACATATGTCATCAGCTCGCTCAATACGCTGCACCCGGGAGTAGGTGAGACCGCCTTAGCACTGATGTACGCCTCATCCTCACCGCCGATCGAAGATGTACTCACATCCCTACTGAACGCCCTGATCCAGCTCTCTACGGAGACCGTGCTGGTGTTGGACGATTACCACCTCATCGGGGCTCAACCCATCCACGATGCGCTCACGTATCTCGTGGAACACCTGCCATCGAATGTGCACCTGGTCATCGCCAGTCGAAGTGATCCACTCCTGCCCCTGGCACGTCTGCGTGCGCGCAGTGCTTTGACCGAGCTGCGTGCTGCTAACTTACGCTTCACTGCTGAGGAAACCACCGCCTTTCTCACGGAGGTAATGGGGCTCTCGCTTTCAACAGAGCAGGTAGCCGCCCTGGAGGCGCGCACGGAGGGTTGGATTGCCGGGCTGCACCTGGCCGCCCTTTCCCTGCAAGGGCGAGACGATGTGGCGAGCTTCATCGCCTCCTTTACGGGCAGCCATCGCTATGTGGTGGATTATCTGGTCGAAGAAGTCCTTTCGCGGCAACCAGAAGAAGTCCAGGACTTTTTGTTACAGACTTGCCTGCTGGATCGCCTCAGTGGGCCGCTCTGTGATGCTGTGCGTGAAAGAGAGGATAGTCAGCGGCTGCTAGAGCATGTAGAGCGGAGCAACCTGTTCCTTGTTGCACTCGACGAGGAACGGCAGTGGTATCGCTACCATCATTTGTTTGCTGAGGTGTTGCGCAGTCGTTTGCAGCAACAACAGCCGTTAGTGGTTCCTGATCTCCACCGCCGGGCTAGTAGCTGGTACGAGCAACACAAGTTGTTCGACGAGGCAGTCACCCATGCGCTGGCCATTCCAGATGTCGAGCACGCCGCTCGCTTGATCGAACAGTATGCCCAGTTCACCAACTTTCCGAGTCAGTTCCAGGCGTTGCTCGGCTGGCTGAACAGGCTGCCCGATGCGCTCGTCCGTACCCAGCCTTCCCTTTGTCTCATGCATGCCATCACACTGATGTTAACGCATCAGCTAGAGAAGTCTTCGGCTCGCTTGCGGGATGCCGAACGCTGTCTAGAGGTGGAGATGCCTGCCGAACAGCGACGTACCATCCTGGGCCAATTGGCCGCCTTCCGCAGCCAGCTGGCTCGTCTCGTTGGTGATTACGAACGGTGTATCCCCCTTGCACAACAAGCACTGGAGCTGTTGCCAGAGACGAAGGAGATGTCCCTCACGCTTATGTTGCATGCGAGTGCTCTTGGGACTGCGGCCAATGCTTATCTTGTGGATGGGGATATGACACCCACGACAGAGCGCTTCGTCGAGCTAACGGTGGCATCCGTGCGCGCCCTTGGCAACCTCCCGACAACCATGAGAAGTATCTCCAATCTGGCCCGGCTACAGATGTTGCAGGGAAGGCTGCACCAGGTTGCCGTCACCATTGAGCAGGCAGCTCAGTTGGCAGCAGAGCACGGGGGCCTGCAGGCTCTGATCAACGGTGCGGACTACTACTTCATTCTGGGCGATGTGTGGCGTGAGTGGAACCAGCTAGACAGGGCCGAGCAGCAGTTGGTGCAGGGTATGGGCCTGGTCAAGGAAACGGCGACCGCGGACGCCGAGATGATCACGCGGGGCTACCTTGCCCTGGCTCGCCTCCAACAAGCTCGGGGGGAGAGCAACCAGGCACTCGCAACACTCGATGCGTTCACTCAGGTGGCCGACCAGCGCGGCTTTGCCTCCACCCTCCTGGCTCACCGGGCGGCGGTGCGGGCGCAGGTGGAGCTAGCGCAGGGTAACCTGGCGGCTGCCATTCAGTGGGCAGAGACACAGGGTTTGTCTGAGGTTTCCGACCTGAGCTACCCTCGCGAGCAGGAGTACCTGACGCTGGTACGGGTATGCAATGCCCTTGGGCGAGAGCATCCGGCAAGTCCGTTTCTCTCGCAGGCGCTGGTCCTGCTGGAGCGGCTCCAAGAGGATGCTGAGGCAAAGATGCGCATGAGGAGTATGCTGGAAATCCTCCTGCTCCGCGCATTAGCATTACAGGCACAGGAGCTTCACACAGAGTCTTTAACTGCTCTCGGTCGTGCATTGCTTTTAGCCGAACCGGAGGGTTACATCCGCCTCTTCGTAGATGAGGGGCCCCCAATGGTAACTTTGCTGCGCCATGCCCAGAAGCACAAGGTGGTACCAGGATACGTCATGACCTTGCTGGAGGCAGCAGGTGAACCGAGAGGTGCGGTTTCCGATCGCCCTGCCCTGCACTCAAACTCGCTGGTGGAACTCCTCACTGCACGCGAGCGCGAGGTGTTGCAGTTGCTCATAGATGGCGCGTCCAACCGCGAGATCGCAGCCTCCCTGGTACTGAGCATCAACACGGTCAAGAAACACATCCTGAATCTCTGTGGCAAATTGGGTGTGCAGAGTCGCACGCAGGCCGTTGCCCGCGCCAGGACACTCAACCTCCTATAGGAGCAGGTGAGAAACTGTATGTCCCAGGCTCACCTGCCCTCCGCTCTTTTTTCTCCTCCACGCCTCTCTAAGGCATGAAGACCTGCCAGTGGGTAGCCTCGACAAAGGAGCTCGATATCATGTATGATTGTATGGGTAATTCTTTACTCGGAAGTGGGTAATGCTGTGTCTTGTTCGCGTTACCAAACGAGGTATATGCAGATGTAGATCACGAAGAGGAAGAAAATTGCCTTGCACGCGCGGTCCGGCCAGAGTAAACTGGTAGCGACCCAGCAGGCTGCTCTGTGCATGCTAGACGACGAGAGCCGCGCCACATCTCATTGGGTAATTGTTTAGGTAAGTGTTTGGGTAGTAATCGTACCCTATGTGAGGCGCATGGTTATGGCACGACATCGCATTCCTCAGGTGATCGATGACACACTCATACTGCTCGATGACGCCAATGCTAGCCTGCCTTCAATCCTCGTCGGATCGGCTGGCTGGTACGCGTGGCTCAACGACGCCGCCACGCGTTCCTTTGCCTATCACAGTGCCAGTGGTACATTGACTGCACGACGAGAACGGCAGCATGGCCATTCGTACTGGTACGCCTATCGTAGCCAGCATGGGGACCTCCACAAGGCCTACCTGGGCAAAGCAGAGGAATTGACTTCTGCCCGGCTTCACGACGCGGCTGTCGTGCTGACAGGAGGAACAGTCGCCAGTAACCCGGCATTTGACATCGCGAAGCCCGCTCCACCCGCAAGTGCCGGTCCACCCTCCACCGTCCCCAGCGCCCATCCCACCGATCTGCTCATGACGAAACTCTACGTGCCGCCCGCTCGTTCGAGCATGGTGCCACGCCCACGTCTGACGGATCGGCTCAACGCAGCAGTGAGGAGTCGGCTCACACTCATTGTTGCCCCCGCCGGATGGGGCAAGACCACTCTCCTGAGTGCCTGGCACGCTGATCCCAGTCGTGTCGCCAAGCCTGTCGCCTGGGTCTCGCTCGATGCGGGCGATAACGATCCCGTGCGCTTCTGGATCTATGTCATTACTGCGCTCAATAGATTGCATGCTGACATAGGCGAGAGAGCCTTAACACTCCTACACGCTCCGCAGCCGCAGCCAATCGAGTCGGTGCTGACGGACCTGCTCAATGCGTTGGCTCCCCTCCCTGGAGAGACGGTGCTGGTGCTGGACGACTACCACCTCATCGAGGCCGAGAGGATCCACCACGCACTCATCTTTCTGCTGGATCATCTGCCTCCCCGGCTACACTTGGTCATTGCCAGTCGGCTCGATCCACCGTTCCCCCTGGCTGGGCTGCGTGCACGTGATAGCCTGGCTGAACTCCGCGCCGCCGCGTTACGCTTCACGCCTGAAGAAGCCGCAGCCTTCCTGACCGAGGTGATGGGACTGCCGCTGTCAGCCGAGGAGATCACTGCCCTGGAGGCACGCACCGAGGGCTGGATCGTCGGGCTGCACCTGGCCGCCCTCTCCCTGCAGGGCTGTGATGATCTGATCGGCTTCATCGATGCGTTCACTGGCAGCAATCGCTATGTATTGGATTACTTAGTGGAAGAAGTCCTCCAGCGACAACCAGAAAACGTCCAGCACTTTTTGTTGCAGACCTGCATTCTGGATCGCTTGAGCGGGCCACTGTGTGATGCCGTGCGGGAAAGGGACGATAGCCAGATGCTGCTGGAGTATCTGGAGCGTGTCAACCTCTTTCTCGTTCTACTCGATGACGAGCGGCAGTGGTATCGCTACCACCACCTGTTTGCCGAGGTACTGCACAGCCGTCTGCAGCAGGCAGAGCCGAGGTTGGTCCCGGAACTTCACCGCCGCGCCAGTGTGTGGTACGAGGAGCACGGGCAAGTCGCCGAAGCAGTGCAGCACGCGTTGCTAGCTCCCGATGTTGAGCGGGCAGCTGGTTTGATCGAACAGTTTGCCTGGTTGGTATGGTATCGTGGCCAGATCCAGACGGTGCTTGGCTGGCTGAACGCACTGCCCGCTGCACCAGCGCATACACACAAGATACTCGGTATTACCCATGCAGGAATGATGATGCTCACCAATCAGTTTGAGGCTGCCGAGTCCCGCCTGCAGGATGCTGAACGGTCTATCCAGGCAGATACACCTGCCGAGCAAGCACAGTTCCTCCTGGGTTGGATAGCTCTGATTCGCGGGGACCTTGCCCGCTACTCTGGGGATTTTGCACGCACTGCGGCACTTGCACGTCAAGCACTGGATCTCCTACCAGAAACGGAGGGAATAGGACGGACCTCTGCCCTGTTGCATATCGCCCATACGCATCTGGTGAGCGGTGATGTAACGACCGGTGCCGAGCGCATGGTCACAGAAGTGGTTGCCTCTGCGTACGCCTCGGGCAACTCGGTTGCGATCTTGAGAAGCAACACCCTGTTGGCTCAACTGCAGGCGCTCCGGGGTCGGCTCCATCAGGCAGCTGAAGCCTATGAGGAGGCAAAGCATGCGGTACCTAAGGAGGAAGAGCTACGGACTCTGATTGGCAGCCCGGCCTACTACTTCGGATTGGGTGATGTGCTGCGTGAACAAAACAACCTGGACACAGCCGAGTACTACCTGGCACAGGGCATGGACCTGCTCCGGGGACCACTGGCAATTATCGCGGAGGTGATCGCGTTGGGTTACATTATCCTAGCTCGTGTACAGCAAGCATACGGCGAGTACAGCCAGGCACTTGCGACGCTGGATGGTTACACGCAACTGGCGCACCAGCGCACCTTCGTTCCCCATCTAATCGCCCGCGGAGCAGCAGTGCGGGCACAGGTGGAACTGGCACGGGGCAACTTGGCAGCAGCTATCCATTGGGCAGACACGAGCGGCTTGTCTCCCTTCGATGCCCCCCTGAACTATCCTCGTGAGCAGGAGTACCTGACCCTGGCGCGGGTGCGCATCGCACAGGGGCGAGAAACCCCAACAGGCCCCTTCCTCTCAGAGGCACTGGTGGTGCTCGAGCGGCTCTTTGAGGATGCTGAAGCAAAAATGCGCATGCGGAGTGTGCTTGAAGTTCTCCTGCTACGCGCGTTGGCGCTGCAAGCACAAGGAGACCATACAGGGGCCATGACCACGCTGGATCGTGCCCTGGCACTTGCCGAACCAGAGGGCTATATCCGGCTCTTCCTTGATGAAGGAGTACCGATGGTCACTTTGCTACGCCAGATCAACGCGCATACGAGAACACCTGCCTACGTCGCAGCTCTATTGGAGGCATCCGGTGAGCCGATCGCAACAGATCTGTATCGCTCTTCCTCGCACTCTGGCCCACTCATAGAACCGCTTACTCTGCGTGAGCGCGAAGTACTGCGGCTGTTGATGGATGGCCTATCTAACCGCGAGATCGCCCGCCACCTGGTACTCAGTGTGAACACAGTGAAGAAACATGTCTACAACATTTGCAGCAAACTAGGTGTGCAGAGCCGTGCCCAGGCTATAGTCCGTGCCAGGAGCCTCAATCTCTTGCTAGGAACAGGTGAGAAGGTGTGAGCCGAGACTGATGTAGCTTCTACACCTTTCCCAGACAAAACACTTTATCTTCTTTCGGAGATGCAGCGCCCCTCTGGAGGTTATCCGTCTCTCACCCACGTACCCTAAACCCCCTCAAAAAAGTAACCCTGCAATTACTTCTTTGGGGTACTGCCTTTGCTTCATCTTTCAGCTACACTCCTCCTAGGACACCATCACGGTCAAGAAGTGGTACCGGGAAGGAGGAGCGATGCCTGTCTACGAAATTCGCGTTAAAGGACATCTCGATCAGCGTTGGTCGGCGTGGTTTGATGGGATGACGATTACCAACGAAGCAAACGGTGACGCCATCATCTCTGGTCCGCTGGTGGATCAGGCCGGACTGCACAGTTTGCTCATAAAAGTATACAACTTGAACTTAACATTGATATCGGTCTTGCACGTCGAGACTGACCAGGGCCTTGAAATAGAGAAATAAAGAAGACATTGAGCAAAGCATAGAAGAGTAAGACGGATATCCTGGAGTTATTGGTCCGTAGAACGAGAATCTGCATCTCTCACGTACACCCTGAACACAACCGAAAGGAGGAGTCGTGATGAGCAAAGGAACATATCAGCGTGAAAATCTATTTGACGTAGCCATCGTCCAGCACACAATCACCGGAACAAATCTGGCAGGTGTAGTGGCCTCTGCTGACGATCTCTATCTCATCGAGCAGCTACGCAGTGGCAATGAGGCCGCTTTTGTGGCACTGATCGACCGCTATGCTAATGCCATGCTGCGTCTTGCCATGGTCTACGTGAAGGCATGGGTGGTGGCTGAGGAGGTGGTCCAGGAAACCTGGATGGCGGTCCTTGAGGGGCTCAACCGCTTCGAAGGGCGATCCTCTCTGAAGACCTGGATGTTTCGCATTCTCACCAACTGTGCCAAAACACGTGCCCAGCGAGAAGGCCGCAGTATTCCCCTCTCTTCACTCTCAGACCTGGGCACTGATAACCCTGAACCCGCTATCGATCCTGATCGCTTCTTGCCAGCGGATCACCAGTGGTCCGGTCATTGGGTATCGTTCCCCGCCAATTGGGAGGAAATGCCCGAGGATCGCCTGCTTTCACAGGAAACTCGTGCATGTATTGATCGAGCAATCGAAGCGCTGCCACCCAATCAGCGTGTGATCATCACTTTGCGGGATATAGAAGGATGGAAGGCAGAGGAAACCTGCACCTTCCTCGGCATTTCCGAGGTCAATCAGAGAGTGCTCCTCCATCGTGCACGGTCAAAGGTGCGGGGCGTGCTTGAGAAGTACTTCGAGGAAGAATAGGGAGTAGTTCGAACAGAAAACAACGAGACGTTTTTCGCAAAGAAAGGAGATTCGCATAATGGTATCACTTGGTATGGCCCTCCCGCTCCTGCCGGGTAAGACGGAGAGTTGGAAGCGCTGGACCCAGGAAATGGCAGGACCGCGCCTGAGCGAGTACCAGGCATCTCGCCAGCGCTTGGGGATAACGAGGGAAGCCTCATTCCTTCAGCAGACGCCACAGGGCGATATGGCAGTACTGTACATTGAAGCCGAAGATATCATACGTGTATTCCAGGGGCTAGCAAGCTCCCAGGAGCCGTTTGATGTCTTGTTCAGGCAGCAGACAAAGGACTTCTTCGGCCTCGATCTGGCGCAGCCACCAGCCGGGCCACCACCGGAGACGCTCTTGGATTGGAGAGCGGATTGACAAGGAGGGCAAGGAAAATCTATGGATTGGCATAATGAACCACCGAGGTGGGCCGTAGACGGTGACACGATCACCATAAGGTCAGGACCAAAAACCGACTTCTGGCGCACGACCCATTATGGTTTCATCCGAGACAGCGGGCATTTCTATCATGACCGCATCGCAGGCGACTTCCTGGTTGAGGTCAAAGTTAGTGGTGCATATACGTCCTTGTACGATCAAGCCGGGCTAATGGTGCGTGTAGACGAGGCGAATTGGATCAAGTGTGGCATTGAATTCGTCGATGGGATACAGCAGGTCAGCGCCGTTGTCACACGTGAGTACTCGGACTGGTCCGTTACGCCTCTTCCTAGCAACCCTGCTGCCCTCTGGTTGCGTCTCACGCGGCGCGGATCCGCTATAGAGATTCGTTATGCGCTCGACGGCGTGGGGTACCAGATGCTCAGGCTGGCTTACTTCATACCATCTGAGATAATGAGCGTCGGTCTGATGTGTGCGTCACCTGATGGAGCGGGTTTCACCGTTACCTTCGAGAGGCTCACTATTCAGAGCATATAGATGTGGCTGTTCTGCTGCCACCCATCGCCCATCCCGATCACGTAGGCGCATGCTGTTTGACTGAGGGGCACCCACCTCCTTCTCAGCGTTCCCAGGGCGCTACCTCATCAAACGGCTTGCGGCTGCTTCCCTTGTAGGAGCGAGGCTGCTTCTGGGCAGGGAGAGAATATCCAAAGGAGATCGCTACATCGAAGTGCTGATCTGGGGGACATCCATGCCCCATGTACATGCTACATTCGACAAGCTGCCGCTAGGAGCCCGAAGAGAAGGTGAGTGGAGCCGTCGTAAAGATCACCGAAAAGGTCTTACAGACGATGGCCACTGAATGATACTTCGTCAGATTGCGGCCAATATCTGTTGGCACTGCCACATTGAGTGAGCCTTCCGTTGCGCTGAGCAAACCCAGGTCCACTCCCTCGCTCTTCACCTGACTGACATCTGTTGAATTGGCTGTAGGGGCTAGATAGACATGCAAGTCAGGACCATTGGTAACATGCAAGTGATCAAAGTGAATAATGTACTTTCCATCGACGGTCTTGCCAATTGTGACATTACCAGAGCCATGATCGTTGTTAAGCCCCTGACCTGACTTGGGATCATCGATAAACTTCCCCATCGCCAGGATGGCTGAGCCTCTCGCCGCTGGCGTAATCGTCGTGCCGGATTTGCTGGCAGTTGATGGCGAATTCGTGAACGGATTCGCAGTGCTGCTCACCGTATGGAAGAACAGTGGTGAGAACAACCACCAGCTAACACTCCCGATGGCTATCAGGACAAT
>WNGK01000733.1_pt1 | contig 61653 bp, 76 predicted proteins | sample 5400601 | NCBI WGS metagenome assembly WNGK01 (sample SAMN13153376, study PRJNA577476) | soil metagenome | isolation source: 60 cm soil or saprolite under Garry oak tree replicate 1 | place: USA:California | collected 2016-06-15
ATTTGGCTCCCCGGGCTAGATTCGAACTAGCAACCCTTCGGTTAACGGCCGTTTGAGTAACTAAACGAGAACTTGCCGGAACTGGCGCTAGTCGAGGGAAATCAGCAAGTTGCGGCTAGTCCGAACGAATCACTTTCTCCTTCACTCTTCACCTTTCATTCGCATTTTGCATGTATTCACAGCCATTAGTACTGCATTTTTACTACAGGCGATCCGGCCGGTGTTTGAGGCGTATTTCTCCCGTGCCTCACGCGGGACTGCGAAGCATGCAGAGATGGCTTCGCATTTTGAAGAATGTACCATATATGGTACACTGAGGTGTCGGTGAAGAAGCCGAAGGAACCAAAGAAGGGCGATGACCCGGGTGCAGAGAATACAGCACGGTCCGGCAAGCGCGTCCCGGCGATCTTCTATCAAACGGAGGCGGTCGCGAACCAGTTCGAGAGTGGCTCAAGGCGTTGCCATATCCGGATGACCGGAAGCGAATCGGAGAGGACATCAAGACCTCGCGTTCGGCTGGCCTATTGGAATGCCAACGTGTCGAGCCCTAGGCCAGGGAGTTTTTGAAGTCCGAACGCACCTTACGCACAATCGGATTGCTCGGGTCCTGTTCTATGTCGACGCAAAGAATCGAATGGCGCTGCTCCACAGTTTCATAAAGAAGACACAAAAGACGCCGGATGAAGACTTGGCCCTGGCGAGAAGAAACAAGGAAAAGCACGCGAAAGGAATTCAATGAAGAGAAAAGAAACTCACAAACGGCGCGACTTCAGTGGCTCGACTTTCGACAGCTTCCTAGAGGAACACGGAATTCGAGAGGAAGTTGAAGCAGTCGCCAACAAGCGTGTCCTCGCCTGGCAATTGGAACAGGAGATGAAGCGGCAGAGGAAGACAAAGCAGGCCATGGCGCAAGAGCTTCAGACCAGCCGATCCCAACTCGACCGCCTGCTGGATCCCCGGAATACGGCGGTCACGCTCGATACCATAACACGCGCTGCGAAAGCCCTCGGAATGAAAGCCATCCTTCGCGCCTCAAATCAGCGGAGCGCTCGTCGATAAAGTGTCATCCTTTGCCGGGCTGCGGCTTAGGCATTCCGATGCGCAGCCGATTTGCGTCGGGGTCGCGAATTTCGATTTCGTATCCCCAGGGCGCTTCTTCCATCTCTACGCGAAATTCCTTCGCGATCGGATGAACGTCGGCAACCTGAAGGTAGATGAGTGTGTCCGGCCTCGCATCGCCTTTGTGTTCTGACTGGAACAGTTTCATCGAACCGCGCTCGATGGTTACAAAGGCAGGAAATCCAGGCTCGAATCGGTGGACTGACGTTTGCTGGAAACCAAGCCGCTGATACCACGCGACGCCAACTTCGGCATCCTTCACGTGAAGTATCGGGATTACTTTCTCTTCCATTTTGGTCAGTATCGTAACAGCTACGCACTCCTCTTGTATCTGCCAAGGGGAAGTTCAGCTAGGCACGCAAGCGTCGTCATGGCAACTGCGCGCAAGCTTCTGCTGCCTCTGCCTGATGGACGGCACATCGAGTCGGTTTTGCTTGAGTCAGCCTTCACTGCTACCGCAAGACCTCCCTATATTGCGCGTCGTTCTTCAGGCGGGCCAGAACGTGTGCCTCGTGGATCGAAACCAAAAACGTTCCGGCGTGTTGTGCAGTCCAACTCTCAGCAACCTGGCGCGAAGAGAAGAAGTGGACGAAATGACAGAATGTAGTCAGAACGTCCTTCTGGACCCCTGTGCAGTCCGGCAAGAGGAAGGACATTTGTGCGCCGACAGGGTCGACCCTCTCTACACGGGTCACTGTCAGGCGTACCTTTACCCCTGTCGGGCTGGTGGATTCAACCTCCGCAGTCAGGCCAAGTAGCTGGGGAAGGAAGAGGGTGTCCCAGGCGCACCAAGCGGAGAAGCTCCGGCCATCAATCGTGAACCGGTGGGGACTTGCGAAGGCGGTGGGAATGGCCAAACCCCAATAACCGACGACCTGCCGCTGCGCGTCTGAGAAAACTCCGGGCCAGGTGCCGAGGATTCGATAAACGCTATCAACAGGAATCCCCAACCGCTCCGCCAGCGTCTCGCGCAGAACCGGTTGGCCCGCGGCTAAGAGACGGTACAGCTCCACGGACAGGCGTTGCTCAAGCAAGTCGAGTGTTGGGAAACACCTCACGATGCTCGCTGCCAGATCATCGAGATTCACTTTTCCCATCGTGGTCACATTGATTAACTCCTCGCAGGATAGTTCCTCGCCCTCACCATGTGTGGCGGTTGAACCGACTCAGATAGAAGGAAACATCGGCAAGTTTGTCGAAGAACAAAAGGACGCCGACACTGACAAGCATGACTCCGGCAAATCGCTCAACCCAAAGCAAGTGCCGACGGAATTTCTGAAAGACCGTGAGACATCGGCTGAGGCTGAGGGCCACGAAAACGAACGGTATTCCAAAGCCCAAAGAATAAACAGCCAACAGCGCGGTTCCTTGCCACACGGATTCTCGCGTTGCAGCCATCATAAGCATGGCGGTCAGCGCAGGCCCGGCGCATGGAGTCCAGCCAAAGGCGAAGGCCAGCCCGAGCAAAAAGGAACGCAACTTGCCTTGCCGTATTTCGCGCTGAAATCGCATATCTCGATTCAGAAATTTGAATGGAAGCAGCCGCAAGAGAACAAGTCCAAAGAAAACGATGCCTGCACCGGCGATACGATTCAACGAATCACGGTGGGCGGATAGGAAACGTCCCACCGCGCCAGCTGAAGCCCCCAGAGATATGAACAGGACGGAAAATCCGAGCACAAAGAGAAAAGCATTGAAGAGTATCGTCCGCCAATGCCACGTATTGTCCTCCCGCAACTGTTCTGCGCTGAGCCCAGTCATCGTTCCGACAAATCCAGGCACCAGTGGCAGCACACACGGCGACAAAAAGGAAATCACCCCGGCCAGAAATGCCGTTGTGTATGTTAGCTCCACAAGCTTCTCCGTAGGCTCAACGTCCAGCGGCCCTGTTACTAGCAATGGCTAGAAGTTTCTGGATCGCATCCGCAAACTTGCGGCCGTCCAAGCGGCGTGCGCGATCGATTCCATCACCTCCCTGGTGCATCCATCCCGTCGGCGTGGGGGCACGGTCCTCCCAGCGAACGTCGGCGCTAAAGGCCAGGTACACATCCCAGGCGGGTCCGTGGTAAGGAATGTTCAGAATCGGCGAGTACTGTTTGCCCGAGAACCCGTTCGGGTCGACATAGTGGGTCGCCCGGGAATCGGACACACGGCTGGATTCTTTCTGCCCGTTCCGTAGCAGGGTGGCCTCGTCCTGAAAATTCAATACCGGCAGCCACACAACATAAACCGCCAGTTGCTTGCTAGGGATCGTCTCCAACACCTCTTTCTCAATTTCGGATGCTCCCCAGCGGCAGGGAGGACAAGTTGGGTCTACGAGCACGATCAATCGGACTTTCCCTACATCCTGATTAAACCGGGCACGCAGCGGGTCAAGTCTCTGGTCAAGCGCCGGAAGTGCTTGCTGTTGCGCCCGTACCGGCGCGAGACCTAGCAGGAACAGAGTCCCGAACAATGTCAGCAGCGCCGTGTTGCGACTTCTCTTCCTTGAAAAAATCTGCATGATCTCCTCCATAAGAAAATGCTTGACGATCTACCGCGAAGCTGGGGGCACCAATCCGTTCAAGCGGTAGTAAACCGCCAAGTTGCCGTAGTGCTCGCTCGCATGAATGAGCACATCGAGGTCGAATTTGTCGGGCTTTTGCTTTACCACTTCCGCCAGTTCCTTGAATGATTTCTTGAGCTTGGCAACTGCCTGCGCTTTCGAATGGAAGCCAAACTCGCTCACGTCCTCAGACTGCCTTCCCATTGCATGCGCGGCTACCAGATGGTTGTACCTTGCAACGTGGAGGACAATCTCCCCAAAGGTACGTACGTCTTCGGTCGGCCTGTAACTGTACTTGTCGTCTGGAAACTCCTCTGCGGCTTTCACGAAGTGCTCCCGTACGTACGACAGGTCGTGCCCCCAAGCAAATGTTCCGGCAGCGACCTCGCCCGCTGTTCGAGCCCTCTGATTTTGCTGATCCTTTTGATCCTTCTGGGCAAACCCAGGAACAGCCATGAGCGCCAAGGCGCCACTCAGGCCGATAGCTGTTAAGAACCTCAGCATTTCACCCTCCATAGAAACCGACTGTCAGAGGTTAGCGAGAGTCTTAGACCCTGTCTTGCACGAGCGAAGCTCTTGGCTGCGATTAGCCGCGACGGGAGTTGGACCGATATTCCGAGGGAGTCAGGCCTGTGAGGCGCTTGAACGTTCTGCAAAGGTGGCTCTGTTCGGAGAAGCCAGCGGAGAAAGCGATCTCCACGAGAGATTCGTCTGAGGCGGTGAGTTTCTGACAGGCAAATTCGATCCGAAGCTTGCGAACATACTCCCCGACCGTGCAGTGATGCGTTCGCCGAAAAGCGCGGGCCAAAGAAACAGGATGCACGTCGGCGAACTCAGCCACACCGGCAAGTGTGAGCGGCTCGCGAAATCGCTCGTGCAGAAAGTCTCTGGCCTTGTCGAGCCAGCTTGTAGCTCGGTTCTCGGAAATACGCGCACTTTGACGGGCTGCCCCCACGATCAGTTCCAATGCCAGCCCCTCGATTGCCAGTGGCGTCAAATCATCCTGCTGGCGGAATTCGCGGTAGAGCCGCATTGCTAACCATGGGAGCGAGCCGCTATCAAATTGCGCCGGACCTGGCACGAACTTCAGGTGTCCGTTCGCTCGCTCCAACCAGAGTTGTGTCATTTCGATTGAGAAGCAGCGCACTTCCTGACTGTGTATCTGATTGGAGTGAATCTCACCACTCGCAGTAAACGTCAGGCTGCCAGGCTTGCGAAGCAAAATCTGTTTGCCACACGTTATGTCATACAGGCCGTGCAGTAAGAAGCAAAAACAGGACTGCTCGTGCGAGTGCTGCGGCAGTCTGAGGCCCGGAGCATACGTCACTTCTGTGAGTCTGAGGCCGACCGCCTCGCGCACCCGGATGAGATTGCCTTGGGAACAGCCATTGAAGCAGCATGACTCAGCTTTACGAATCGTGCGCGGCATAGAGATACGTGCCAAACTGCCTTCCTCACATCTGTAAGACGCAAGCTTCGTTCGTCTGTGAGCCATCGGGCACGCCCTTCACACCGTTGATGCGCAGCAGGCAGCACCTTCAGCTCTGGTGTAGGAGATTCTCCAGCTTGGCGCGGTCGAATCCCACCACGACTTCACCGTCTATCACGGTGACGGGCGTCGTCATGTAACCGAGCTTTTCAAGTTCCGCCAATGCCGTCTCATCAGCTACGATATTTCGTTCGGTGTATTCGACATTGTTTTGCGAAAGAAACTCTTTCACTTTTCCGCAGAACATTCAGCCGGGCTGGCTGTACACGACAACCTTTCTACTCATGAGAACCCTCCGTAACCTCTAAAACGTCTTGCCCTGCACGACCCTCAGCCCGTCCTTGGCGGCCCGTGTGGCATCACCCAGGCAGCATTTGCCAGAGGGATTTTTCACTTCGCAGGCACAGTGGCCTGCCTCGACTTCTGCTTTAATCCGCTCCGCCACGGTTGATTCCCCCGTGCTGCGGATTTCGTCCCAAATGTCCTGGCGAGTGAATCCGAAGCAGTAGCAGATCGGAATCGGGTCCGCCGTCTCTTTAGCGCCGACCCGCACGACCAGGTCTTCGCGGCGGAATCTTGGTGCTTCTGGGTCCAAGGCGAAATAGACCACGTCACAGTCCGACGCGTCGCAGAAGTAGTACTGCGTGTTTGGCATTCCCAGAGGCAGCTTGCGAATTAGACTCTTCACAGTAAGCATGCCTACACGTTTGGATCGACGGCCGTTCGCGGGACAAGCCATAACGGCCGGTGCAGTACCAGACTTCGCATTTACAGAACAGCAGTCCGACATGCGGATCTCTTCGCCTCATCCAAAGTCATCGCACGTACCGCAGCCTGCCTACTTGCCGGCTTTCTCGGGTTGCGAGGGGTAGCCCGCATTCGTCGTGGCTTTAACGAGCGCATCTGTGTTGGTTTTTGCGTCGTCGAAGGTCACCAGAACTTGTTTCTTTTCGAATCGTACTTCTACTTTTGAAACACCAGGCACTTTTTCGAGCGCTTTCTTCACCGTGATGGGGCACGCCGCACAAGTCATGCCGGAAACATTCAAGGTGACGATCTGCGGCGAGGCCCAAGCTGGACCAACCAACATAAGCGCAACAATAATGGCAGCCAGCGCGGTTTTGATATTCTTCATGACAACTCCTCCTGAAACCGAGAGTTAGTAAAAAAACTTGGCCACATACGGATATACCAGCGCGATAAGAACCAGCGCTGAAACTATCCCGAATACGATTTTGTATACCCGGCGGGCCCGCGGCACGGCGCACACTTCACCTGGCTCGCACGCCCGTGCTGGCCGAAAGATTCGCCGCCCCGCAAAGAACAGAGCCACGAGAGCGCCAGCGATAAAAAACGGGCGATACGGTTCGAGTCGCGTGAGATTTCCGATCCACGCTCCGCTCAAGCCGAGAGCAACCAAAACCAGAGGCCCCAGGCAGCAGGTCGAAGCCAGGATTGCGGCCAAACCTCCGACAAGTAGCGCGCCTGAGCCAGTCTGGTCAGGCCCGCTTTTGCCAGTTTCAACTTTCACTTGGCACCCTCCGGCTTCCGCGGATTTCCTTCTCTCAAGATTGGGCAATGAGCGGGGCGCTTACGCAGCTCTCTGTTGCAACTGCGCAGAGCCAATCGCAACTCATGCTCCAGCTTGTGGAGGTCGGTAAGCTTCTGCTGCACATCGGCGAGCTTTTCTTCCAATCGGCGGCGCACGGGCGCACACGGCTGAAATTGATTCCCTCGCAACCTCAACAGTGCTCTCATCTCGCTGAGCTTGAATCCCAGACCCTGGACACAGCGAATAAAAGCGAGAGTTTCCACATCGCTTTCAGCGTATTGACGGAATCCACTCTGCGTTCTTGGGGGTCGCGGGAGCAGTGCATTGCGTTCGTAGAATCGAATCGTGTCAACGCTAAGACCGATCTTTTTCGCGACGATGCCAATTTGCATGGCCTTGACTCCCTCTTAGACGCTACACCCTGGAGTATAGTCCAGAGTCAAGGTCTTCTTTTCGGCCGATCGTCTCTGTGCCGCCGATGACGGTTACACCGGTTGAGTCGTCTACTCGCTAGGAATAAACCCTGCCGGCATACCTGTGCTCGTGGCCTTCCTCCGCAAGTACAAGATTCACATGGAGCACGTAACTGGAGCCCGCTACTCCGGGGAACTCGGCCATCCCTTTCACGTCGTGGACGAAGACATCGTCATTCTCTGCCTGGACCATCCGTTTATTCCTGAAGGGCGGTTTGCTTCGCTCTTGGTTCGTGACAAAGAGCTGGCACAAAGCCTGACGAACGGCTTCCAGCAGCTATGGTCCAAAGCCATGCGCGATCTTCGCGAAATCGACTTCCACCCCGGCCATTGAATCGGCCAAAGATAGGAACGACCGAGAATGACGCGCGCTGGAGAACTAAAGCGACGGCCACTGTGCCCTGTCGCTTTTTTCTAGAGAAGCGATTGGATGGCTCGGTCGATCTCGTCGTAGCTCACGAGACCATCGACACGCTTGACCACACGGCCGTCCTTGGCGATCAGAACCGACGTTGGGAACCCCAGCAATCCTCCAAACTTGTCAGCGGTGGCGTCGTTGCCCACTACGATTGGATAGTTCATGGATTGAGACGCTCCGCCGGCCTTAAATCGCTCTTTTCGGACGAAAGGAGCAACGGCGCTTTTGCCTTCCTCATCCATGGCCACCCCCAATACGGTGAACCCGCGTGCAGCGTACTTGTTTTGCAGTTCCACAAGCCAAGGAATCTCGATCTTGCACGGCCCGCACCATGTGGCCCAGAAATTCACCAAGACAACTTTGCCTCTGAACTGGTTCAGGGAAACCTCGTGGTCCTCCAGGTCCTTCAATGTAAAGTCTGGGGAGGCAGTCGACTTGTTCTCCTGATTCGTCTTTGCCGCGCGCGTCGAGGGAACGCGCGTGGCTCGATTCGCGATTAACGCGAGGGCTATAACCGCCATCAGCGTCCCAACGATCAATCCAATTCGTTTCATGCAAGACTCCTCACCACTCTGTTTCTGACTGCCCTAGAGCGAAAATCGATTCAGAAACCAAAGCTTTCCCGAAAGCCACGTCAACTTGTTCACAAAAATCAGCCCGCCGACGAACAAAAGGAGTGCGCCACTGAAGACCTCCACTGCATGCAGATAATTGCGGAACCGCTTATAAAAGGTCAGGAACTGCCCGATGCCGAGAGCCGTCAACAGGAACGGGATAGCGAGCCCTGCCGAGTAGGCCGCGAGGAGGAGCACACCGCGGGCCACAGTGCCGCTCGCGGCGGCGAGAGCGAGGACGGTCGCCAAGATCGGGCCGATGCACGGCGTCCACCCAAAGGCGAACGCGAACCCAAGCAGGAAACCACTCCACACGCCGGGTTGCGCGGTCTTACCTCGAAGGTGCACGTCGCCATTCAGCCAACGCGCCATCGCGGGCCCGAAAAAACCAACAAGGGACAATGAGAAGAAATGAATGGCGCGAAAACCGGCGAAGAGAGGACCGCTCTGCAATGCGGCAAAGAAGCCGAGCAAGACGAACAGAATTCCGATCCCTGCACCCACGCGAAAACTCAGCTTCGCCAGCCAGCCGATGAGATGAAGGCCGAACAAAAGTATCAACGCGCCAGCGATAGGAGCCAGCAGGCCGCGATTCTGTCTAAGGAACTGTCCGACCGCGCTTGCGGATGCTCCGAACGTGATAAATACGGTCGAAAAACCCAGGACGAACGATAGGGCCGATCCGAATAGACCCGCTCGAGGTTGCTGTCCCTGGCGCAACTGTTCCATTCCGATTCCCGAAAGCATCGAGACGTAGCCGGGCACCAGCGGCAAAACACACGGCGACAGAAACGACACCAACCCAGCTAGAAGCGCTCCTAACATCGAAACGTCAGTCATTCGACCACCAGGAACATGAGCGAACTGAAGGGAACGAGGGCAAGATCCATTTGACCGGATCGCATCGAAAAAGGATTCTTGGCTGCCTCGTTTATCGCGCGGCGCTCATCGCAAAAAATTGTCGAGCCGCAAGTGGAACGCAGGGACGGGCACTAGCCCGTCCCCTGCTCCTATCGCGGTCCGTTTATGATCTTTGTCTTAGCTGCCTTCCTTCAACATCTTCACTTCCTGAACCGTGATGGTGGACTTTTCTGGATCGGTCGTGGCCTTCACCTGGATGTAATGTCCTTGATGGTCGGCTACGGTCGAAGGATTTGAGACTGTCCAGATCTTGTTATCTCCGTCTGTCACGATGACCAGTTTCGACCCGTTGGCGACGTGCTGTTTGTTGGAGCACTTCTTGTCACCTTTAGCGGCACACTCCGAATCGCTCACCCAGCCTTTCAGGGTTGTGGTCTTGGCCGTCTGGCCGGCATACGCAACAAGAACTAGAACGAACAACGATATAAACAAAGTCGCGACTCGTCTTTTCATCATTTCCTCCATCTTCTTTAACGTGAATCGATTTGACCTGTCAGGAGGGCTCAGAGGAGTCGCACCCCGGCCCCAGCAAGAGAGAGCAAACTGGAGCCAAGAAATCCAAAGTGCGTATGGTTCCGAACCCTCTGGTTACTAGAACGCTCGCCAAGGCACGTTTTATTCCCAGGCTTGAAAGGAATAAATTGGAGATTCAGATGAGTTCAATACTATGAGAGCGGATTCTTGCCCCTGAACTGGACAACGCGTTCCAAGCGATTCGAGACGGAGGCGCTGCCTCACCTGGGCGCCCTTCATCGAATGGCGCGCCAATTGGCTGGCCCTGAAGGAGCCGACGACATCGTTCAGGAGACGTTCCTGCGCGCCTGGAAATACTTTGAAACGTTTAATTCAGAGACCAATTGCAGGGCCTGGCTCTTCCGTATTTTGAGAAATGCGTGGATTTCCCGCTGGCGAAAGAGACGTTTGGAGCTTCCGCTAACCGAGACGGAGGCAGAAACGATTGAGCCATATTACGACTGGGAAGAGGAGTTTCTCAAAGACGAATACTCGGCGGACGTGAAGCGCGCATTGTCGGACCTGCCGGCCGACTACCGGATGGCCGTCCTTCTCGCCGATGTTGAAGAATTCACGTACGAGGAAATCGCACGGATCATGGAATGTCCGATCGGCACAGTGATGTCGCGCCTGAACCGCGCTCGCCGAATGCTGCTTCGGTTGCTCCACGCCCAGCGTGAAGACGGCATTGCTCAGAAGACGGCTCCTTTACCAGAACAGACCGTCCGGAGAAAACTATGATGGACTGCAAAAAGCTGAGAGAAGTGCTGGACGCTTACGTGGACCGCGAACTATCGGCGGACGCTGCCGCGCAAGCCGAAGCGCACATCGCCGAGTGCGGCGCTTGCCGCCGTGCAGTGGAAGGCTTGACCAGGCTCCGCGAAGCGGTCAAGACCGTGGCAGGAAAGCCGGAAGCGCCCGTGGACCTCATGGAGCGTGTCCGCGGTTCCGTTTCACCCAGATGGCATCGGGCTGCAGCCATTCAAGCCATCGCGGCTACGTTGATTCTGGCGGGGGCGTTAACGCTTTTCGTTCCGAGCGTTCGGGGTGCCGCGGCTACTGCGCTGGACTTCCTGTCCTTGAAGCTTGATGACAACCGTCAACTTGTCCTGGAGGGAAAACTCATCTGCCGGGACTGCCAACTGGAAAAGGAATACGGCTACCATGCCATGTGTCCGTTGACCGGACATCACGGTTGGCTTGCGACCAGCGACGGCCGGCTATGGAGCATCCTCGAAGGGAAAGTTTCCCAGGAACTCATTCACAATTCGTCCCTGCTGGGCCGAAGAATCAGAGTCCGCGGTCGCATCATGCGGAAGGCAGGGTCAATCGAGGTAAGCGACTACCAGTTGCTCTGAGGTGTTGCCCGCAAGTTCAAACGCTTTTCTCAGAGAGAGTGGGCATCGAAACGAGGCATTAGGTTGCGCAAACAGCATGAGCCATCCAAACTGCTGCATGTAGGCCTGCTGCTCCTTACCTTCGCGGCCACAGCCAATGCTGCAGGACAGTCTCCGCCTGCCGCCAACATCTCCACGCAGTCAAAAAAGAGTCACTCCGCTGGCTCACGCGACGCGACAGAACAATACCGTTACACGAACCGTCTCATTCGCGCCAAGAGTCCCTATCTACTCCTGCACGCCCACAATCCAGTTGATTGGTATCCGTGGGGCAACGATGCCTTCGAAAAAGCTCGCAAGGAAAACAAACCGATCTTTCTCTCTATCGGCTACTTCACCTGTCATTGGTGCCACGTCATGGAGAAAGAGTCGTACTCCGATACCGGCGTTGCGGCCATCCTGAACCAGTATTTCGTTTCCGTCAAAGTCGACCGCGAAGAGAGACCCGACATCGACCGCCTGTATATCGCCTATGTCGAAGCCACAACGGGAAGCGCCGGCTGGCCGCTCAACGTAATGCTCACTCCCGACCGCAAACCTTTTTTCGGTGGCACCTACTTTCCTCCGGACCAGCTCAAATCACTTTTGCAAAAGGTCGCTGACGCGTGGAGCAAGCAACACGATTCCGTAACCCAGACTGCCGGGCGCGCCGCTCAGCAACTCATTGAGATTGTCAGCAAACAGCCTGCTGCCACTAGCGATATGCAACCCGCTATTCTTGACCAGGCCTACAAACAGATTGCGTCGACTTACGACGCAACGAATGGTGGCTTTGGCGGAGCGCCGAAATTTCCGAGACCCGTCACGCTGTGTTTCTTGCTTCGCTATTACGCGCGCACCGGCCAGCGCGAGGCGCTCGATATGACCCTCAATACGCTCCGCGCAATGGAACGCGGTGGCATCCACGACCAGCTCGGCGGAGGTTTTCATCGTTATTCGACAGGAGCGACCTGGCTCGTTCCGCATTTCGAGAAGATGCTATACGACCAGGCGCAACTGGCCATCGTTTACGCAGAGAGCTACCAGATTACCCAGGACCGATTCTATGCAGACACCACGCGCAACATTCTCGATTTTGCGCTCCGTGAGATGCAGCAGCCTCGGGACGGCTTCGCCTCCGCCAAGGATGCCGACAGCCGAGTTGATCCCGGAAAACCGGAGACCAGTGAAGGGGTCTTTTACATCTGGACGACGCAGGAAGTGGAGAGCGTCCTAAGCAAGCAGGATGCGGCAGCCTTCGAATATGCCTATGGAGTCGAATCCGGCGGGAACGTCCCCGCGTATCAAGATGTTCGCGGTGAAATCACTGGCAAGAACGTCCTGTATGAAGCTCACTCGACGGACGAGACGGCAAAGAAATTCGGCCTGACGGTCGAACAAATCGCAGAGAAGCTGACCGCCGGGCGAAAAGCTTTGTTAGCGGCGCGCTCTCGCCGCCCGCAGCCGCCTCTTGACGATAAGATTGTCACAGCCTGGAACGGCATGATGGTCTCCGCTCTGGCGCGGGCCAGCCAGGCTCTCGATGAGCCTCGCTATCTCGAAAGCGCGCAAGCTACTGCTAAGTTTCTCGAAGCCCATCTTTACGATTCGAAGACGGGCAAGCTTTGGCGCAGCTATCGGGCGGGCGGTCCAAGCGTAGACGGTTTTCTTGACGACTACACCGATCTCATCAGTGGTCTTTTGGATCTGTACCAAGCTGGCTTCGACGTTCACTGGCTCAAATGGGCCGTTTCGCTGCAAGAAAAACAGGACCAACTCTTCGGCGACGCGAAAGAGGGCGGTTATTTCGATGCCGGCTCCTGTGATCCTTCACTCCTAAGCCGCACGCGCGATTCTTACGACGGTGCCGAACCTTCCCCCAATTCGACTGCCGCCATGAATCTCCTTCGCCTCGCACAATTCACGGACCGCGCCGAGTGGCGCGATAGAGCCCAAAAAACGTTATCCGCTTTCGCGGCTCGCCTCCAGTCAACCCCGGAAGCAGTGCCGGCTCTGTCCTCTGCTCTCGATTTTCGACTCGCGCAAACGAAACAAGTCCTTATCGCCGGCGATCCCACGTCCCAGGACACCCGTGAATTGCTGCGGCAGGTCAACACCAGATTTCTCCCAAACAAAATTCTTCTTCTCGCCGATGGCGGAGCCGGACAGCAGCAACTTGCCCGCTGGTTGCCGTTTGTAGCCGGAGCCCATCGAATCAAAGACCGTGCTACGGCGTATGTCTGTGAAAACTATATTTGCAAGCTGCCGACAACCGATCCACAGATGATGGCGCGTTTGCTCGAGAACAGAAATTAATTTCTTCCCCTCGGCTTGTCCGAACCGAATGTCTGGAGTCGCTGTTGTTGACGTCTGCATGCTTGGGGTAGCGGCAGTACGTACTGCGAGCTTGCCGAGCATTCGGTCATGAGCCGAATGCTCTACCCAAACGCTGTAATTGCTTGAGGTCAAAGAGGTTTGGCTCCCCGGGGAGGATTCGAACCTCCAAGATTTCGGTTAACAGCCGTGAATTAAATTTAATCACAAGTTGCCGGAGTCGAGCTTAATCGAGGGAAATCAGCAAGTTCTGATCAAATCGGATCAGTCAGATGTTCCTTCTCTTTTCTTTTTTTATTCGCTTTTTGGCACGATTTGGCACCATTCACATGACACCTACATGACACTTGGACAGCGCCTCCAGGTGAAACCCGATTAAGGCGATCGGCGTACCGCTTGGCACCCAAGCGAAATTGGAAAAGCTATCGACTATCCTTTGCGGGACTCCTTAACTCAAAAGAGGAAGTGAGTTGGATCGTCTTGTGCAGCGTGCGGTACAGGGGGCAGCGCATAGCGTAAATGCCGTGCGTGCGCTCGACTGTTTCCCGTGCCGCTTCAGGCGCCACTAGGCGCATCGCCACGTGAATGCGGCGAATGACAAGCACACCCTCGTCGGTCTCTACTTCTCCGGTTACATCTGCGGTCAACTTTCCGTTGCTCGCGTCGATTTGGCGCGCTTCCAGCGCACCTCCAAACGTGCCCATCATTCAACCAGCCGTTGCCGAAATGACATAGTCAATAGTTGAGGCATGCGACTCCTTCAATGTTGCTGGGGCAATCTTGTAGTGCTCTGCGATGGCCCCATGGACGCTGAAGATCACTGGCTGGGATTCGCCTGGCAGATGTGCAATACGAAGAGGTCCCTGTCGGCGCTCAATGCGAGATTTGGAAACATAAACAACATCACCCATAGTTTTCTCCTTCAGAAGAATCGATTCGATCGAGCTAACAATACTACTTGTGCTGAATGGCCTTCGGAGATCGCTTTAGGTCGAGGGGGAGCATCCGCAATTGCCATTTCACCGGCACCGACGTAGGCGGATAGCAAATCGCCTTGTCACAAGCCTGATATTTTAGCTCCCCCGTAATGGAAATTGTTTTCTGCGCTGAGACGAGCGACCGGACTACATCTTGGGTTTTGGAAGGAACCACGGTGACATCCTGCGTGATCCGGAACTTGCCGTCAAAAACCGGAACGCTTTCATGGATCGTTTCCAAGAAGAGGACTTTGCTGCCCGGGTAAGTTGCTGCTGACAGTTCGATCCCCGAGAGGGGCCGCAGCGCCAGCTGAATCGGCTTATAGCCTTTTACGCCCGGCGCATAAACGTGCACATCGGGTGGCAGCTCGATTTCAGCAGCTAAGGTGATACGGCTGCCAGGGACCACGAGGCGATCTGACTGTGTGAGGGTGAGCCGCAGATGCGGCGCTTCCACATTTTGGCTCACCTCCTCGGTCAATTCAGGGAAAAGCTTGCCAACTACATTATTCGCTGTGAAACGATTCGTGTATTTCGCTTCGAAGTATTTTTCGCGAATAATGCCGCTTTCGTCTATGTAGAAGAATCCGGGGTACGCCATCCCCTTGGTCATTCCTTTCGCTTCTTCGTTAAGAACGTTGAAGCTGCGAATGGTTTCGGATCTGGGATCAGCCAATAACGGAAAGTCTATCCCGTGCCGCTGGGCGAAGTCCTTCAGGATAGCTGGACTATCGTAGCTGATCGCCGCCAGCTTAATTCCCTGCGCCTCGAATCTCTGCTTTGCTCTTTGCAGCTGCACGAGCTGCGCTTTGCAAAAGGGTCACCAATCAGCGGAGCGGAAGAAAAGGAGGACCGTGCCCTTGGACCCCTTGAGAGTCTCGTTGGAGTGTTGTTGGCCGAACTGATCAACCATAGCAAATGCCGGGGCCTGCTGGCCGATCTGCAAACCGACGGAGGGAAGAACCACCTGATTGCTGGGCCCGGCGACTTGGCCATTCGCAAAGGCACACAGTCCCACCAAGAAAACGACACCAACTATAGTTCTCATCTTGATCCAGATTCAACGTATGACGCTTTTCTTAAGCCTTTACCATCTTCGCGAACGTGAAAGTCTCTTCTTCGGCTACTAAGAAAATCGGTGGCCCGCCGAAGGAAATCTTCACGGCGTGTTCGAGCGCCTCTTTGCCGCCTTCAGACGCCGCGCATGCTTCCAGAGCTTGCATCGACGGAAAGTGAACTTCGGCAATACGGTAGAAAGGAGGAGTTCCTTGGGGCGAGCCGAGTATTTTGGTTGCGACGATCTTGGTCTTTCCGCTTAGCTTCGCAACTGCAAGAGGTACATGCTCTTCCTGGTACACTTTCTCGAAAACATCAAAGTCCGTGGGACGCGGGTAAATCACTACTAGCTTCACGTCTGCCATCCGATGCTCCTAGCAAGCAAGATTTGTAATAACCGCTACTGTTTTGCTGTTAGCCGACCACTCCTTACGGGAAATCGTAGGCCGTTCCCCTGGTCGATCTCGAGGGGTGGCAGTCCAATCCGATTCACTGGCAACCCAAAGGTTTCACGTTGGCTTCACCCATTTCAGATCTAGCAGCTGCCCCCACTGTTCTGCGACTGTTCCTTTGCGCGAATTCTGGAAACTTACTGTAACGTGAAGCGCTTGCGAAGTGCGCGTCGACCGGAACTAGATCCGGCTAGCCCTTCTTGCCATTTCGATTCTTGCCGAGACAATACGGGCAAGGAGCGTAGCCTTCGCGGACGGCTTGATCCACGGAGAGGAAATGCGGCTTTCCTTCGAGTTTCGGACAACTGGGCAGATGAAATACCTTCTCCTTCGAATCGCCGGACACGACCACGAGTCCAGAGATCGGACTCCCTTGTTGCTGCCGCGAAGGGTTCGTTTGATTGTGCTTCGGAGACAGAAGGTTTCGCGCGGAGAACAACGCCACGCCAATCGGGATCGTCGCCGCAGCGCTCAAGGTCCAGGCAAGGAATGCACGCCTGCTCGGCGTGGCCTCTTGCTTTACCCTCTGCTGCAGTCTTCCCCGAACGTCGTCCGGCATGGCAAACACACGTGCATCCCGATAGATTCGGATCACATTCCGCGTTCCGTCGAGAAGGGCGGCACACTCGCGACATTCTTTGACATGCGTTTCAAAAGCCGCGCGCGCGAACGGCTCCAGTTCGTCGTCAATATAGTCAGAGAGATCTCTCCGCACTTCCTTGCAGCTTACTCCCACGGATTCCTCGCTTCCCGCAGAGACCACCCAAGGCGTCCATCCTGGCCATAGCCAGGCGACAGGATGTCCCGCAAGCGGAGACGGGCCCGATGCAGTCGCGTTTTCACCGCCCCTCGCGAAATTCCGAGAATCTGCGCCGTATCCGTAATGCTCAGTTCGTGGATGTCCCGCAACACAAAAGCTTCCCTGTAATCCAGCTCGAGAGATGACAGCGCTTTCATCAACACGTCCCGAACCTCGGCGCGCTCCAGCGCTTCCGAAGGAATCTCCCGCCAATCCTCAAAATCTCTAGGCGCGTAGTCGCGTTCTCCATTCTCATCTTGTTTCGGTGTCAACGAGAGCATCTCTACTCGCCGTTCCTTCCTTTTTCGCATCCGCACTTCGTTGATTGTGATCTGGACTAGCCAAGTGCCGAACGCCGCTTCTCGTCGGAATTGCGACAACTTGCTCAATCCCTTCAGCATTGCGGTCTGTACGACATCCTCCACATCGTCCTTGTTCCCCACCAACGAGAGCGCTGTGGCGTAGACCGTCCGCTCGTACGGGCGAATCAGTTCTAGGAACAGGTCCCTTTGTCCCGAAAGAATTTTTCCGATCAGCTCTCCCTCGGCTGCCCTAGTCGGTGATTCCTTATCTCCAGCCTCCGCTTCTTGATTCCGCATGAGGACATCCATGCGCCCTTTCAAAGAGGTTTCCGTTTCACCAGATCCGCGAACCACATCGAGCCGGTCACCTTCGCACGCACATGCACCGCGCGGTCGACCAGCTACGGCTGCGGCGAATTCCGCTTCTTGCTGACTGGGCTCTGCGCACTTGCAGGAATTTTGGATAGCCCGCCATTCACGCCGCGAACCACTCTGGCGGCCTACGAAGTACTCGAATGCGCGCTTAGCGACATGATTCATTTATATTTGACGAATACTGAGTCGTCCCTGAAATCTGATGCCCGGCTTCCGCGAAGGTTTCCGGCACCAGATCAGAAACCTAGCCTCCGTTTCCCAGGGCCAAACCGCCTGCGCCCAGAATTCGCCGCGTCGAACGATCTTGCAGGAAGGCCACTGCGCGGAGGTTTTCGCGCTTCCATTCTTTGGCGATGTGCAATTCCCACTGCACTTCCATGGGTCCGTTTGATCTGAGCGTTTCCAGCGTTCGGAGTTCACGCACCACTGCGCGATGCACGACCTGTAAACCGGCGTTTTCTCCCCGCGAGATATTGGAAGCAACGCGGTCCTCCGTGATCGCCGCCACCAAATCGACATGTCCACCGGTGGCCACTTCCGGTAGCATTTCGACCGTCAGACTCAGCGGAACCCGATTTGCATCCCCACCGCGATCCCTCCCGAATTCCAGCTGAACCTTCACCTTCGGCTGACGCGCCGACTCCGCGATGGAAGCCAGCGCCTGCTGTTTTGAACTCCCGACGAACTCGACGGTTCCATCGACAATCATCTGAGGTGTGTAGACCCCCGCGTGACCGAAAGAAATCGAATAGTCGTTTTGCCTTTCACTGAATCGACTCGAGGAAAACGGATCATTCCATCCGAGGCTATTCCAGTAATCGACGTGCTGTTCGAGCGCGATAACTTCTACGCCTGGAATCAATTGTTTCTCGTCGAGACGTTCCAGTAATTCATCCGCAGGCGGGCAGCTCGAGCACCCTTCAGAAGTGAACAACTCCACCACAACAGGTATTCTCAGCCGCGCCGATTCCGCAGCTTGCCGCTCAGCACTTCCCATTACTTCCACTAGTCCCGACCGCCCACGAACGGGAAGAGAAACCGCAACCACCGCAAAGACGAAAAGAACAGCCGTCAGTAATATCCTCATCGAACACCTCTTTTTCTTGCCGAAGAAAGACGAAAACGTAGCCGAACACTGCTCCAACGATCATGTAAATCGTTGTCAAATCGTTCTCCGCTAAATCCGATGTTCATCGGGGTGAAAGTTTCCGGAGACTCCCATTTCTGCTCCGTCGGGTTCTTGACCTCCGTGCAATCTGTGGCTTGGGGCGCAAAGACTTCCATGCGTGTCCGAAACGCTCCACGACTCTGCCGTTCAATAAAGACTGCCCGCCGCTTGGGTTTTCAAAACGGCGGGCGGCTCAAACTGACAGAGAGAAAAGCCTAGTCGAGGCGCTGGACGATGGGGCAGTTGATGGAGAAGCCCGAACTTCCAAATGGCGCGCCGGCCGGCCCAGTGAGGAGGCCATCACGCACGAAGTTCAGGATTTGAAACTCCTCACGCACCTGACCACGGAATCCTTTGCTAACGGCATCCTGCGTCCACTCGAACAATTGCGCGTCCCAGACCGGGCTGTAATCAAGGGCGATTGTCGGGATTCCGCCGAGCACGTTGTTTGGCCGATGGCCGTCAGCTAGATCTGCGGACAAGCCTTGGCGCTGTGGATTGGTGCAATCTTGTGCGCCGTTCGTGGAGATAAAGATCCGCTCGACGGGACTGGCGAAACTGTCGTCATTGCCCAACACGATCTGCTGCATCAGCGGAGCATAGGTGTTGTGTTCAATTGCCGCACCGAGCGGAATGCTGGTATCCATGGAGATGTACCACACGGGACGGCCAAAACTGAAGCCGTTAATCAAATTAATGGTCACCGTCATGTTGAAAGGATCGATTGCAACGACTTCGTCATGAACTTTGCTATAGTCGACCCCACCGCTTGGAAAATTGATCTGGCTCGCATCAACGCCAAACGCCACGATCGGCGCATTGTAGGTCACGCCACCGCCGTTCAGGACTCGAACCAACGGACTGTAATTCTTGTCCCCCACTGCTCCTGGTTGTGCTGACACCGGAGGAAATTCAGAGCCAACTGGCCCGGGTACGATTTTCCGAACCGGCGAAAAATCCACGGTGCCCGCGTCAAATACCAGATTTCCGTCGGCATCAAAGTTTGCCGTTCTTGCGCCGTTCGGCGCGAATGTCAACTTCGCTGAGAAGTTGAGACCCAAGGAGGCAGCAATGTTCGAGTCGCTAACGTCGGTCAAGATATACCAAACAGTTTTCTTGCTCTTGCCGAGCGTCCCCTTATAGAGGGGCAACGTGATCGTTCCATTCGTGGCGTCAACTGCACCCGACTTCAGCAATTGAACCGGACCCACCAGGCTCGGATTGGTTTCAGACGGAGACGGTCCAAAATAGGAAAGGGGAACCGCCGCACCCACCGACGGGGGAGCTGGAAATAGATTGCAGCCAGCCACCGGACCAATCGGACCCGGGCCAGGACCTTGGTCAGTATTGAAACTGGTCGAACCTGCTACTGTCGTGGATGTGAGTTCTTTAGGCGCTTCGGGAACCGCGCGCTTGAGGCGAGCGTGCACCTCCGAGACTTGCGCAATGGCAGATTGACTCAGAAACCCGCTCAGCAACAATACACCGACGGCAGCGATGGTCCGCGAACCAGCACGTGCATGCGCCCGAGACACACTTCTAGTAACGCTTTGCAATGACACTTGGTGTTCTCCCTTTTTTTAGAATCCGACTGCGTAAATCTGATTCCCGGTTTCGTGATGGGTTTCAGGTCTTACTGTTTTTTTTTTGGTAATGTGGCGGAGAATTTCACGAAACGAAGCCTGTAAGGCCACCGGACGAAAATATCTGAGAACTCCTCGGCTGCATCTATTTCTTGACGGTCGAGAGGATGTTTCCTTTCGAGTCTCGAATCAAAGTGCCTTCAAAAGGCGCCAGTAAGCCCCGAACCAAGTTTGTCGCGAAAGAAGAGCCCTGCATGCTCGATTTCTATTCTTGACTGTGCGGTCAATAACGATTATTCTTATCGCCATGGCTAGGCCCAGAGAATTTGACATCGATCATGCACTGGACAGAGCAATGCGCGTGTTCTGGAAGCACGGATATCACGGAACCTCAGTGGCCGATCTGATGAAGGCTGCGGGGGTCCAAAAACAAAGCCTGTACTGCGCTTTCGGCGACAAACACTCTCTGTTTGTGAAAAGCGTCGAATTTTACAAGAACCAGGTTCTGGCTCAGGTCAAAGCGCTCGTGGCAGGCGCGGATTCGCCAATTGCAGCAATCGAAAGTGTCATGCGGTTCGCCGTTAAGTCGGCGAAGGCCAAGAATTGTCCAGAAGGCTGTCTCGCTGCAAACGCGGCGCTGGAGCTGGGACTAAGGGATCCCGAAGCCGCAAAAGAAGTAAAGAAAATGTTCCAGGGATTTGAACGCATCTTGAGTGAGACCATCAAAAAGGGCCAGGGCAAAGGTGAGATTACCTCGCGCTTTGAGAGCGGGCTAATCGCGCACAACCTTCTAAACACGCTCAACGGGATTCGCGTTCTGGAAAAGACCGGGCCTTCGGCGAAGCAAATGAATTCAATTGTGGACATGGCACTCGCAGCCATAAAGGCATAAATTTTTTTGATCTATTATTGACCGTACGGTCTAAAACACGAGGAGAACCCATGAAAGCAGTCGAACTGAACGGCTTTGAGGGCATCAACAGCCTTCGGGTCGTTGAAGTGGAAAAACCAAGGCCGCGAGCAAACCAGGTCTTGCTCGAAGTAAAGGCTGCCGGAATCAACTTTGCTGAGATCGAAATGACGAAAGGAAGGTATCCGGCCGTCAAAAAGTTACCCTTTGTAATGGGATTCGAAGCCGCAGGGATTGTCGTGGAAGCCGGCTCGGAAGCCAAGAACGTCAAGCTAGGTGACAAGGTTACAACAATTGTCTCAAGCGGGGGTTATGCCGAATTCGCGGCTGCAGATGCCAGCTTCGCCATTTCAATTCCCGACGGGATCTCCTTTGCGGAGGCGACCACCATCCCGGTCCACGGCCTGTCGGCCTACGCTCTCCTAAAGTTCGCGGCCAAACCTCGGCCGGACGAGAGCCTATTGATCCAAGCGGCCGCAGGGGGAGTAGGACTTTACCTCGTCCAACTTGCAAAGACCCTCGGCGTCAAGAAAGTCATTGCCCTGGCAAGTTCGAAGGAGAAGACTGATCTCGTCATGAGCCTTGGAGCCGACGTGGCAATCAACTACTTCGATCAGAACTGGACGGAGCAAGTCAGAGAAGCGACCGGTGGAAAGGGCGTAGACGTTGTTTTGGAGGCGGCTTCTGGCAAGGCGGGAGAAGAGAGCTTTAAGCTCATGGCGCCCTTCGGCCGCATCGTCGTGTTTGGAGCAAGGAACATCCATGACACGATTTCTTCGGAGCAGATCCGGCAACTCATCTATGGAAATCAATCTCTCGTTGGTTTCAACATCCCGACTCTGCGACCCGAGCAAATTGCCGAATGCGTCCCCGATCTGCTCAGCCTGATCTCTCGCGGAAAACTGAGGCTGTTTGCCAATAATTCATTTCCTCTTTCCGGAGTGAAAGAGGCTTTTGAAGCCCTTTCGGGTCGGCGCACCATTGGCAAGGTCGTTCTAATTCCCTAACCAAAACCTACGAGCCTTGGCAGAGGGACCCGCCTTCCATGCTCGACCGCTACACGACGTTGCAATGGAGCTGTCTGCGACCTCCTGCGCCATCAGCAGCGGCAAACAATCGTAGGCCTGACGGCGTTCGCGTTAATGCCCTCAATCGCTACGAGACTTACGGACGAGGCACAGTGAGCTGCTTTACAAGATTAGCGAGCGATCGGAGAAACGGACGTGGATTGCCTAGAACGCGTGAGGCGACCAGTCCCCCTTCGATGGCGGCAACCGCTTCCTGGGCACGTTTGCGGGCGATGGCTGGGCGGAAGCCCGCATCGCGGCTTAATCGGGCGAAGACGTCAATCCAAAACTCCATGGAGCGGCGCGCGTGGGCGAGCGTCGAAGGGCTGTCCGCGAGCGTTAGCGTGTCGAGCAGGCACCACCGTTTACCGGAATCGTAGAACTCGCGAAGGCGGCGGGCGATCTTTCGCACACGATCCTGCGGCCTTCCCTCTTCTGAAGCTGGCTTCAGGACGTAGTCCGCAAAATGCTGATCGACGTTCGATAGCATGGCGTCAACCATGTCCGCTTTGCCGCCCGGGAAGCGATGGTAAAGACTTGCTTTCACAAGGCCAGTGGCTTTCATCAGGTCGGAATAGGAAGCGCCGTCATAGCCCTTGCGGCGGAAAACATCCGACAAGCCCTGGAATACTTTTTCTTCTGATATTTTTGACGGGCGCATGCAACGGCCTCCTGCTCTTAGACGTCCTGTGTTTCGTTTAGGTTAGACCGTACGGTCTAATTCTCCGCAACTTTTTCCGTATCCTTTCGTCCGGAGCGGCATCAGATGGTCCATATAGACCATTCGGTCTATTAGACAAGCAGGGAGGAACCCATGAAAGCGGCAATAGTGATTTTGTCAGACCCCAAGAATGGAATGGAAGAATCGGCCGGGCGAGCGTTCAATGCCCTGTCGGCGGCGTACGACTTCAAGCGGCACGGAGAGGACATCACGATCCTGTTTCAGGGCGCGGGAACTCGTTGGATTGGCGAATTGACTAAAACGGACCATCCGTTCCACGCGCTGTTCGAGACCGTGAAGGACAAAGTGGCCGGAGTATCCTGCGCCTGCGCGAGCGTGTTCGGCGCGACGGAAGCGGCGATGCAAGAGGGCTACGAACTAGTGAAAGACAACCCGGTACCCGGGACCCAGGGGCTACCGAGCCTCGAAAAGCTGACGCGCGAAGGATACACGATTCTTAGCTTTTGAAGCAGCACCACGGTCGTCGGAATTTGAAACAGACTGGGAATACACAAGGAGAACGACAAATGATTCGCGGATGGTTACAAACTGCAGTGCTTTCGATGGGATTGGCAGTTAGTGCGGGCATTGCAAGCTCGCAGATGAAGGACGCTACGATGGCCGGCGCCTCGCGTGTGACCTATCACACGACGCAGGTAGATGGCCTGAAAATCTTTTATCGCGAAGCGGGACCGAAGGACGCACCGGTGGTTGTGCTGCTGCACGGCTTCCCAAGTTCGTCTCACATGTTTCGCGAATTGATTCCGCGGTTGAGCGACAAATATCACGTCTTGGCCCCGGATTATCCAGGTTACGGCTACAGCGATGCGCCGTCGCCTGAACGATACGCCTACACCTTCGACCATCTCGCGGACACCGTAGACCATTTCCTCGACCTGCAAAGCATCAGGAAGTATTCAATTTATATCCAGGACTACGGTTCTCCCGTGGGTTTCCGATTGGCGACGCGACATCCGGAACGCATCCAAGCGATCATCACACAGAACGGCAATGCATATGACGAAGGCTTGTCACCGTTCTGGGCGGAGTTCCTATACCCGTACTGGAAGGATCCCAATCCAACGAACGAAGCCAAAGTGCGGCAGTTGCTGACGCTCGACGCAACGAAACTCCAGTATTTACAGGGCTTCCGAACGCCGGAGCACGTAAGTCCGGATTCCTACCAGTTTGACCAGGCGGCGCTAGACCGGCCTGGCAACGACAAGATCCAACTCGCCCTTTTTTACGACTACCGCAACAACCCGCCACTTTATTCCGCATGGCACAAGTACTTGCGGGAGAAGAAGCCGGCAGTGTTGGTTGTCTGGGGTAAGAACGATCCAGTATTTGCCCAGGCGGGCGCGGAGGCGTTCTTGAAGGATACGCCCGGCGCGGAATTGCATTTGCTCGACACCGGACACTTCGCTCTCGAAGAGGATGGAGCGGAAATCGCGCAGCTCATCCGCGCGTTTCTGGCAAAGAACGTCCACTGAGCGATCCAGAAGTTCCGGGCCGCGTTGTACGGGAGGACGCAATGAGCTGGGCCACCCCTTTTCATGAGGGCGAATTGGAAGCGCAGAGGCTGGCCGGCGAAGCTGCGCAAGGTGAATCGAACGGCGCCATGGTCAGCGAAAAGATCATGAGTGGCGCACTGAATTTCATTCGCGCGCAAAAGATGGCGATCGTCAGCAGCCGTGGCGCGCAGGGGCAGCGCTGGGCTTCGATTCTCTTTGGAAAGGCGGGCTTTCTCGAACCAGGCGATCGCAGAACTCTGACGATTGCAATTGACCCGACGGAAATCGACGCTGCCGATCCCTTGTGGGAGAACCTGAAGGCGGACGAACGCGTCGGCATCCTGATCATCGAGTTCCAAAGCCGAAGAAGACTGCGCATCAATGGAACGGCGCAAATGGCTAATCAGAGGTTGGCCGTGAGTGTCGAGGAATCCTACGCAAATTGTCCGAAGTACATTACCCGTAGGGAGATAGAGATTCAGCCCCGGGAGCGTTCTCCGAACGACGAAGCAGCCTCGCGAGGCAACCGGCTGGGCGAAGCCCAGGCTTCGCTCCTAGCCGCGTCAGACATTTTGTTTTTGGCGACTGGTCACCCAAAGCGTGGAGCGGACGCTTCGCATCGTGGTGGGAATCCCGGCTTTGTGCAGGTCGTCGATGCTGAGACCGTGCGTATACCGGACTACTCTGGGAACAGCATGTTCAATTCGCTGGGGAATCTGCTGGTGGACGCGCACTTCGGCATGCTGATACCGGACTTTCAGAGAGGGAGAACGCTGCAGTTGACGGGCAACGCGAAGGTGCCTTGGGCAGCGCAAGATGATGCGCGCCGCTCAGGCGGTACAAATCGCTTCGTGGACTTTCACGTCGACGAGTGGCGCGAACGGACGATGCCCACGAGCGTTACCGGTGCTGCGCTGCAGTATTCGCCCTTCAATCCATCTTGAGCCCAGTTCAGGAATTTTCTTGCGTTCAGGTACGATTCCGCAACCATCAGCGTTCCTCAACCGCCTCTTTTCGATGTCTTCCAGGGAAAGAGTGCCGCTTCCTCAGCTCTGATCACCGGAGCTAGCAACAACAGCACGATCAGCGGCAACACTTTGCAAATTTTGACGAAGCCTCCCCCAGATACCTTGCTTGTTGAACTCCGCACCTATTTACGTCATCGGCTGTTGCCCGGTCTGTCCGATAATATGGTTTGGTAATGGCTACCCACTCCAAACCAAGTAAATACGAATACTGTGCGATGAAGCCGGAGAGGCTGGTCTAATGAGCGCCGAAGGCGAACAGACCAGATCGAGCCTCGAGAAAACCTTGTCGGGGCGTTGGAGTGCGCTCCTTCAAGACCGCGAAGAACAAGTCTTCCTTCTATTGACGTTGCTGATTGGCGCCCTTGTGGGCGTAACCGTAGTCGTTTTCATCTTGCTCACCGAGAGACTCGGCGCGAGGCTCTATCCTGCCGGTGGAGCCGCTTGGCGGCGCCTCCTGGTGCCGGTGTCCGGCTCCTTGGGTATGGGCTATCTGTTGTTCCGCTATTTTCCTGATGCTCGTGGCAGCGGCGTTCCGCAAACAAAAGCCGCACTATTCGCCCGCGAGGGCCGCATCACGCTCCGCACGGTGCTTGGGAAATTCTTTTGCACGTCGGCGACACTCGCGAGTGGAATTCCCCTCGGACGCGAGGGGCCGGCCGTTCAAGTCGGCGCCGGGATTGCATCCGTTCTTGGTCGCCGCATTGGATTGCGTCCCGAGAAGGTGAAAGCCTTAATCCCGGTCGGAGCTGCGGCAGCGATCGCGGCCGCATTCAATACGCCTCTAGCCGCAGTGTTGTTTGCGCTCGAAGAGGTAGTCGGGGACCTCCACGCACCGGTACTAGGTTCCGTTGTGCTAGCCTCGGCAACTTCTTGGGCCATGCTGCGCCTGCTCCTAGGGAACGATCCCCTTTTTCAGGTTGCGCAGTACCAGCTGGTGGACCCTTGGGAATTTGGAGTGTATGCCGTCCTGGGCATCGCGGGTGGCTTCGTGTCGGCCATCTTCACCAAGCTTCTTCTCCGAATGCGGGAGCGGTTTCTTCGCTTGCCGAGGAAGACTCTCTGGTTCCAACCCGTTGTAGGCGGCCTGCTTGTTGGAGTGATGGGCTGGTTTGTGCCGCAACTCCTGGGCGTGGGGTATGCACATGTTGGTCAAGCTTTGAATGGAGGGATCGCCCTCAAGCTGATGATCTTGCTGCTCGTGCTCAAGCTTCTATCCGTAACTACGAGCTACGCGTCGGGGAATGCGGGAGGCATTTTTGGACCGAGCTTATTCATTGGAGCCATGCTTGGGGGAATCGTTGGCCACGCGGCACAAAGTCTCTGGCCAAGCCATGTCGCCGCGCCAGGAGCCTATGCTCTCGTTGGCATGGGCACGGTGTTTGCCGGGGTCGTGCGTGCGCCCATGACCTCCGTCGTCATGATCTTCGAGATCACGCGCGACTACACAGTCATCGTTCCCCTTATGATTTCGAACCTGGTGAGCCTCTTCATCTCCTCGCGGCTCCAGCGGAAACCAATCTACGAAGCTTTAGCCGGTCAGGATGGAATTCACTTGCCGAGCGCGGAGGCCCGCCAGCAGCACACACAACGCCAAGTAGTCGATATCATGCGCACTGCGACGGACGTTTTGCTTTCACAGATGACAATACAAGAGGCTCTCGAACATGTGCGCTCTAGTCCCTCTAGCGCGTGGCCAGTGACCGACGGGCAAGGCGTGGCCGGTGTGATTGGTCTTCACGCGCTCCAACGCGCCCTTGCGGACGGCGGCACCGCGAAGCGGCTGAGCGAACTCCTCGACGCTCAGAATTTTCCGCACGTCCACCCCGACCAATCCTTTCATCTGACGCTGGAGCGCATGGGAGCGGCCAAGTTGGATGTGCTTCCTGTGGTGAGTCGCGCCGACGTGCACAAGCTCCAAGGAATTGTCACTTTGCAGGATGTTTTGAATTCCTATGGTGTTGGTTCGCGTTGAGCGGCGAAAGACGAGGGCATTTGATCGTGGACGCCAAACTGGTACCTTGCTCCAAGCCTTGCATCCACGCATTTGGCGTGGCAGATGGCCCTGTGCTGGAGTAGTCCGATGAACAAATACTTTCTTGCGTTCCTGTTGTGTCCCGGCTCTCTCCTCGCGCAGTCTTCATCCCCCGGAACATCCGCCTCGCTGCTTCTGACTCACGTAACCGTGATCGATGCTACCGGCACTCCCGCGAAGCCGGACATGACTGTCCACGTTCGCAACCACCGCATTGTCGCCGTCCGTCCATCGAGCGCGATGGCGCCGCCCAAAGACGCCGTCGTTGTGAACGCCTCGGGGAAATACTTGATCCCCGGTCTCTGGGACATGCACGTGCACACGGGACGGCGGGATACTTTTCTCCCGCTCTACATCGCGAATGGCGTTACCGGTGTACGCGACATGGGCGGAGATCTCGAAGAACCAACGGGGGACCTGTCCTCTCGCTACGTCCAGTTGCGGCTTTGGCGCGAAGCGATTGAGCGCGGTTCGCTTGTCGGCCCGCGATTCGTAAGCGCGGGCTTTCTCATTGATGGATATCCGTGGCCCGGAAACGTCTCTGTCGCGAATGCCGAGGAAGGGCGGCAAGCTGTCGATGTTCTCAAGCAAATCGGTGTGGACTTCATCAAGGTGAAATCCGCTCTTTCAAAAGAGGCTTATCTTGCGATTGCAGACGAATCACGCAGGCAGCGTATCGTCTTTGCCGGACACGTTCCCGATGCAGTGCGCGCGGCCAACGCTTCAGACGCGGGCCAGAAGAGCATCGAGCATCTGACGGGCGTTTCCCTGGGCTGTTCGCGCGAAGAATCCCAGCTCATGGAAGAACTGGCGACGGCCATCGAAGCCAGAGACCGCGTTCGCTATGGCCGTGCCACCGCCCGAGTGACGGAAACGTTTGACACGAAAGCCGCTGCGGCGCTGTTTTCAAAGTTCGCCAAAAATCAAACTTGGCAAGTGCCAACTTTGGTCGAACTGAAAGCCAATGCTCTCGGCAGCTCCGTCTCGGCCGCAGGGCAAACTCCAGGATCCCCCGACCCTCACTGGCGGTTCCTTCCCGCACCGTTGCGAGAAAGATGGAGCAAAGAACAGCGTCCTGGGGATTCCGAGGCAGGTCAAAAACTCTTTGCGACGGAAATCTCTCTTGCCAAACAAATGCATGAAGCGGGCGTTCCGTTCATGACCGGAACCGACAGCGCCAATCCTTTTGTTCTTCCCGGATACAGCCTCCACGAAGAACTTAAACTCTTCGTAATCGCTGGATTCAGTCCAATGGAGGCCTTACAGGCGGCGACGATCAACCCCGCCCGTTACCTTGGGAAAGCAGAAGACCTCGGAACGATCGAAACTGGGAAGTTCGCCGATTTCGTCCTTCTCGATGCGAACCCCTTGGAGAACATCTCAAATACGCAGAGGATTTGGGCAGTAGTTGCGAACGGACGCTATCTGAGCCGATCCGATCTGGATGCCATGCTGGCCGGCGTTGAAAGGACCGCTAACTGATCCCCGGCAGAAGTGACGCGTTAGCGCGATCAAATTCAACGCAGCACCGACGAAGGACCGAAGAATGAAAACATCGATCAGGGTCGCCGCCGTTCAGGCCGCGCCGATTTTTCTTGATCTTCCCCGCAGCCTCGAGAAAACGCGAACTCTCATTCGTGAGGCAGCCGGGCGCGGAGCCCAACTCGTTGCTTTTCCGGAATCGTGGCTCCCGGGCTATCCCGCATGGCTCGATTGCTGCCGCGACGTCGCCGTCTGGGACCACGAACCCGTAAAAAACATTTTTGCGACGCTCATGGAAAACAGCATTGCCGTCCCTGGCCCACAAGTGAATGAACTCTGTGGATTGGCCAAGGAATCGGGAGTCGTGCTCAACATCGGCGTCCACGAAAGAGTGCTGGAGGGACGTGGCCACGGCACGTTGTATAACTCCATGCTCACGATCGATAGCGACGGCGCGCTGCTCAATTGCCACCGCAAGATCATGCCGACTTTTACAGAACGCCTCGTCTGGGGCCAGGGAGACGGCAAAAGCCTGCGAGCGGAAAACACTGCCGCGGGACGCGTGGGAGGACTGATCTGCTGGGAGCATTGGATGCCCCTCGCACGCTATACCTTGCATGTTTCGCGGGAGGAGATCCACATTGCCGCGTGGCCCTGGGTGAAGGAAATGAACCTAGTCGCCAGCCGGCATTACGCTTTCGAAGCCCGCTGCTTTGTCATTGCCTGTGGAGGGATCCTTCGGGCGGGAGACTTGCCTCGCGAACTCGAACTGTTGCCATCGTTGCAGGGAAAGCCGGAGGAACTTGTTCTTCGCGGCGGCAGCGCGATCATCGGACCGGATGGCGCCGTCCTCGCCGGACCCGTTCTGGACCAGGAGACCATCCTCGTCTGCGATATCGACGTTTCCCGAATCCCTCGCGAAAATCTAACCCTTGACGTCACAGGACACTATGCCCGCCCAGATATTTTCGACGTTCACCTGAAAGCGGCAACGAGCGAACCGAGAGATTGATATCTCTGCTGCCGCGAGGCAGTCACCTTCTTTTTCCCTAAAAACGGCAACCGAATTTTAGGACGCGCGCATTTTCGGAAAGCAAAAAAACACATTCTTCGCCACGTCAAGGGAATGAAGGATGGTCGTCACCGCCAGAGCCATTCCAAGTGAAGCAACACTCAGAAGCTCTTCGCTAAGGGCGGTGCGGGTCGCCACCCAGAGCAAAGGAGGATAGAGCACGATCGCGGTGAGAACTCCCGGCGAGTAAGCCCGGAAATATAAAGTCGCTCCCAAGTGGAATACCGCGTTCAACCCACTTTCCAAAAAACACAGGGCAAAGAATAGAAAAACGAGCGGTCTGTAAGGATAGAAGGAAACCATCGCGGAAAACACCAAAACGTACGCAAAACCGATGGAGTGAATTCGCTTCCAGTGCGCCTGCGTGAAGTGTGGAGATGTGTATTTTTGCGCCCAGGCTGCGAAGCGAGGTGCTTCCTCAGGGAAGTGAAGTGCCGTGGCAACAGGCAAAAACCAAACGACTTCGTGAAATCGAAGGTCATTCACACAGCTGGAGATGGAGAGTAAAGCGCTCACAAGGAAACAGACCTAGTGGGGCTCGGGAGGAATGCATGACTTGGTCGAAAAGAGTCTCTTCATACCGCGAAGGCTGCTTGTCTGAAGCGCGCGCGAAGCGTATCCAAGCTGAGAAGTGTGGCATCGACGTTTGCAATCACAAACGCCCCCGCGGCCAAGACGAAGACAGCGAAGCTGAATTGGGAACTTACGCCCAGGGAAACAGTCATCGCAACACCCAAGGCGGAAAGCAGTGCCGTGGACGCAATACTCACGGGACGAACTGCCAGTCCTAACAACATTGCGATTCCGAGAGCTCCTTCGATGAAACTTTCAACCACTGCCAACGCTGGGATCATCCTCCCGGGCAAGAAGGAATTGACCTGAGCAGTGTAGGAGACAAAATTCTCGAAATTACCCCACAACACTCCCAGTGTACCGGGCCCGCCGAACAGTCCTAAAGCGGTCGCAAATCGCGCTCACGAACGCAATACCGATAAAAATCCGTAACAGCGCAGGAATGAAACGGAAATGTTCCCGTGTGAGGGCGAGCGCCGTAAATCCGATCGTAACAAAGAGCGGATAGAGAAGGCCGCTCCATCCTCTCTGGGAGTGCACGCGTTCGATGGCAATCCACGCAATCTGCGCGACAAGCGCAACCCCCAGTATCCAAAACGCCAAACGTTTCATTGTCAGCCGGACCGGTCTAGCCAGCCGTCGCTCGCCACGCACGCAACACCTCACCGACCGTCCAGGCTTGCGCTATGCAACCGCGCGGTGTGAACGGAGCATCGCCATCGTAAATTTCGCTGAGTGATCCGAGGCCGTGACAGGCAACCTGTTCGCCCACCGGATCGAGGAAACTCTTCGCCGCGTTGCGATCTCCGTAGACACGCAGGTAGGCAAGCACAAGAGGCCCGATGAGCCAGCCCCACACCGTGCCTTGGTGGTAGACGCCATCGCGCTGCCACGTGCTCCCGCCGTAGTGCCCCTGATAGCCGGGCTCTTCCTCCGCCAGACTGCGGAGTCCGTGCGACGTCACCAACCTCCGAGAGCAAACGTCCACAACGGCCTTCTGCTGCTCGGGCGAAAGAGGACTTTTCGGCAGGGACACCGCAAAAATCTGGTTCGGACGCAAAGAAGCATCGCTGCCGATTCCCGGAGCATCGATTACGTCGTAACAATAGCCGCCCGCTTCATTCCAGAACTTTCCAAAGTTGTGCTTCGTTTTCGCTGCCATTTGCGCGAAACGCTCTCCCGATTTTCCAACGGCTGGAGACAGAGCAGCCATGGTCTCGAGAGCGTTGTACCAGAGGGCGTTTACTTCCACCGGTTTTCCGACTCTCGGCGTCACGACCCAGTCACCCACCTTGGCGTCCATCCAAGTCAGTTGCACGCCTAGTTCGCCAGCGTAGAGAAGACCGTCCGCTTCATCCACGTGAATTTGATAGCGCGTGCCTTTAAGATGCGCGTCAACCATTCCCTCCAGCACCGGAAACAGCTTGGCCAGCGTCGCGGAATCCTGCGTCGCGGCAAAGTACTGCCTGACGGCTTCAAAGAACCAAAGTCCGGCGTCGACCGTGTTGTATTCAGGCTGGCCACCGGCATCCGGAAAATCGTTGGGCAGCATGCCTCCGTCCACGTACCGCGCGAACGCCAGTAGAATCTTGCGCGCAATTTCCGGGCGGCCGGTCGTTAAGGCAATGCCCGGCAATGCAATCATCGTGTCGCGTCCCCAATCGCCGAACCAGTGGTAACCAGCGATAATGGATCGTCCGTCCGGCTCGTCCGGCAAACTGCGCTTTACGACAAACTGATCTGCGCCGAGGACGAGTTGCTGGACCCAGCCGGGCGCACTCGATGCGGCCTGGCCGTCGAACCCTCTCCACATCGCCAAAAGTTTTTGTTCATGCTCCACTTGTTCCGCGCGAGCACGGGCGCCGTCGAGTTCCGTTGCCGCTTGCGCCGTGAGCACAAACGCGACGCTTTCGCCTATTGCGAGTTTTGCGTTCACTACCGCCGCGAACAGATGATCTTCGTGGTCGTCGAGACCACGATAACTTTCGAGCGGAAGGAAACAATCCCGGTGCCATTCGTGGCGAGGCTCGAACTTCGCTCCCGCGCTTAAGAGGTAGAAAGGCGTGGCTCCGTCGAAAGCCAGAACGCGCACGCCCGCGTCCTGCGGTTCCACTTTCATTTGCCAATCACCGGCGTGAGTGCTCGAGTGAAAATCGCGGTAGTTCACGAGCGCCTTGATTTCCAATTCGATCGGACCGCAGCTCCGGAGCAGCGTGTACTGCACAAAAGTTGTGTTCTCCCCTTGCCGCATCCAGATCCGTTTTTCGAGCAACGCGCCTCCCACAGCAAACCTCCAGACTGGAGCAGTGCCTTCCAACCGGAATGACTCAATGTGGAGATAACCCTTCGGTTCGATCGCACCGCTCGACCAGCGGTTCGTCCCCAGGAGGTAGTCCTTCCCGTCGAATCGAACGGTCTCCTCCAATTTGGCGACCATTTGCGTTCGGCCAACCGGTGGCTTAAGGGCAGCAACTAAGAGGCCGTGATAGCGCCGCGTGAGATTGCCGCTCACGGTTCCCGATGCAAAGCCCCCGATTCCATTCGTCACGATCCATTCGCGGTGCTCCGCCACTTCGAGCGAGCCGCAGAGATCTCGGCCAAATTCCACATGAACACCGGATGACGCCGGTATCGGTGCCGGAACTTCCTGCGCGCGCACTGCTTTTTGTGTCGTTGCCATGGTCCTCTGCTCTTTTCCGGGCGATCTGGATTCCGGTGATCAACCAGGATCTCGAAACTACTTGGCTGCTCCGCCGGATTACCGCCCTTGCTGGTCTGGTGTACCCGTTCCGGGAACGTTCAGTCGAATTCTGTAAAGACCGGTTTGCGCGGCGAGGTAGAGAGTCTTTCCGTCTTCACCGCCCCACGCGATGTTGTGCGGGTGCTCTGGTCCGCTGATGGTTCCGAGATGCTTTCCCTCGGAAGAAAAAATCCAAAGTCCGCCGGGCCCAGAGGCGTATACATTCCCCTGGCGGTCGACTTTCAGGCCGTCCCAGGCATCTTCACCTGGCTCACTTGTTGCATCGAAAAAGACTTTTCCGTTTGTGAGCGAACCGTCCTTCGCTACCTCGTAGCGCAAGATAACTTTCCTTTTGTCATCCCAATCGTCCACATACAGATATTTTTCGTCGGGAGAGAAGGCCAGTCCGTTTGGTCCGGTCAGGTCTTTGCTGACCAGTTTCAGTTGGCCGTTGATCAAGCAGAAGACACCGCTGTAGGGAAGCTCTTTGCGTGCGTCTTCAAAAAACTTGGGGAGGCCGAACGGCGGGTCCGTGAAATAGAGTGCCCCGTCGGAGCGATACACAAGATCATTCGGACTGTTCAGGCGCTTACCTTCGTAGCGGTCCGCGAGAACCGTCAGCTGGCCGTTCTTCTCGAGCCGGCTCACCCGGCGATTCCCATGCTCGTTGATCGTCAGCCGGCCCAGTGAATCCAGAGCGATAAATAAGATTGTTGTTCGGATCGCTGAAGAGCAAGTATCCGCCGTCACGGACCCATACCGGCCCCTCGGTAAACATGAACCCGCCCGCCAGTTTCTCGATCTTCGAGCCAGGCGCGACAATGGCGTCGAGGGACGGATCCATGCGAGCAATCTTCGTCTCGACGTACTGAATGTCCGTTCCATGCCCGGCCCCGTAGAAATCCAGAGTGGCGGATTTCACCCAAATGAAATTCATCGGGCTTTTCGAAATTGGGCCGTTGTATCCGAACACGGCGATCTGAAACTTCTGACTGGGCTGCGCGTTGCGTGTGAGGATCACCTTGTTCGGCGCGTTCCATCCCTTCACGACCGAGCCTCCGCTTTGGCCGAGAACGATGGGCAAATTTCCGTTCACCCAAATTTCGGCATAGTCGTCAATGACAATCTCAAAAGAGATACTGGAACCCGCAACCTTTAGGCCTGCCACTTTCTCCGGCAGCGTGATGTTGATGCGGTACCAGTTGAAACAGACTTTGCCGCCGGCGCGACGCGCGTCAAGAGTTGTTGGATCGAGCGCTTCCCATTTCGAATCGTCAAAGTCCGCTGCCCCCGCGTGCGGCGCGTAGTCATAGGTCCTGTTCGGCACCCCGCTTGGCTTCAAGTCCGGGCCCGGACCTTGTGAATCGACTTCCAGAATTTTCACATCACTGTAGCGCCAAGTTCCCTGAACGAGTTGTGTCCCTTCCTTCGTGCGCAAATCCACTGTTGCGTCCGGCCGCCCATAGGGTGCGGTTTGTGCAGCCCAATTTTGTGCGATAACCGGCTGTACCCAGAAGAAGAGCCCCGAAATGATGGAGAGAAGAACTTGGCGCAGGTTCATGGTCATTTCTCCCGTTAGCGCACTTTCACAACGTAGTAGAGAAATGGCGCTTGCACTTCCTTGAACCAGTGCGGCACTCCGTTCGGAATGATCATCGCGTCGCCAGGAACGAGCTTTCGCGTTTCACCGCCGGTGATCTCTTTGCCGCGGATTTCATCTGCGGCGATATTCTTGCCGTCCACCATCGTCCCGCCGGTGACGACTGTCGCCGTGCCCTTCAGGACGTACAAAATGTCCGTGTCCTTGGTGTGCACTTCCACCATGCCGGGTGTTTCTCTGCGGCTTGCGTGCACCATGTAGTTGCGCCCACCGCTTCCGTCAAACAGAACGGCGCCTTTGGCAAATCCGTCGTCAACGTCTTTTTTCGGAAAGTAGCTGACAGGGAGTAACGCGGCCATCGCCGTGTCGGACCCGAACGACTTCGCTGCTTCGGCGCCGGCAATCGCAAGTTCCTCGTCCTGCGCCGCGCTCGAAGCCCCGCTCACGCCAACACCACCGATAATCTGTCCCTCCACGACCACGGGGGTGCCACCTTGGAGTGGCGTGAAGAACGTATCGGGGAGCGCGGCCATCGCTGTGCGTCCCTCGTTGATAATGTCCTCAAATACCTTGGTCGGCTTCTGGAAGAGCACGGACGTCCGCGCCTTGCCGATGGAAATGTTCGCGCCGGCGGCAAACGTGCCGTCGAGCCTCGCCAGCGCCATCAGGTTTCCACCCGCATCCACAACAGCGATTACACCGCCGGGAGCTTTCAATTCCTGGGCTTTGGCTTTCGCCGCGGCAATTACTCGTTCCGCACCATCCAGCGTGAGCGTCTTCTTCTCGGCAGTCTGCCCATAGGTGGCAGAGCCCGAGAGCAACCACAGCGCGACGTACAGGACCTTTCGAATATTCATGACAGCACTCTCTTTTCTAAATTTGGAGTTGCGGGCCGTGTGCTTCATCAGCAGCGCGGCCCGCGGGAACCCGTAGGGCCCGGACTACATCACCGGCGAGCTGAACGAAGCTTCGCCGAGATTCACTTCCGCAAATGCGCACCAGATCTGCACCTTGGCGACGTTCTTCACGTACTTCGGCACCACGATTTCCTTCTTGTAGTTGGTGCCGATGAACGCCTTGGTCTTTAGCTTGTCGAGGAGATAGACGTTGCCGTCCGAGTCCACAACCTGCCAGTGGGGATCCGGTGTATCCGGCACAACGAAGTCGTCCGACAGCGTCAGGACGCTCTTGCCGTCCTTTGTGCTGTGCGTAACGTTGCCTTTGTTGGCCTTTGGCCCCTGGAACTGCGACGAAGTGTGGGAACCGCCCTGCGCGAAAGCGCTGGAAATGCTGAAACCCAGAGCCGCGACGACGAGAGCGACAACCGTCACTTTGAGAATGCGAGACATATTCATTGACGAACCTCTCTTTGAATTCCACGCGCACTCTCGGAACTAAAGTCGAATCGCGAACGATCCACGGGCTTGATGAGAAATCACGGCCTCGGTTTCAGCTCCGAAAGTTCGTCGTGCAGTGGTGCGATACGGAGACCGATCGAAGGTTTCACAATTGAGTGAAAAAGATGTGCGTGTTGCAATGCGACTTTTTCCCCTTGAATGAATCTGATGAAGATTCGCGGTGGAAGACCGCTTCTATTCAGGCGCAGAAATGAGGATCCTGGCATGCAGATCAGTTGCCACGAGGTTCGCCGAGAGCTAGCGAACTATATGGAAGATGACGTTTCGCAAGAGTTGAGGGCGCGGATCGAACAGCATTTCTTTATATGTGAAGGCTGTTTTGCGACCTATGATGGCCTGCGCAAAGTGGTACGATTGATCAACAGGACAGAAATCATCGAGCTACCTGAAGGATTCAGTGCTCGCCTCTACCACCGGATTGCAACTCGCTCCGACTCTGTGCGGCGAAATAACCGGTAGCAATTAACAAGACTCTTATCGCGGGCTCTCATCAAAAGAGATGACGTCAGCGTACCGCAAACCTGTATCCTTGCCCGTAACAACCGGGCTCTCACGGCGCCAACTGTAATGTTCAAGATCCACGCAGTCTCCGCTGTATCTAGATTCTTGACGTCTCGAAGGAAGAGTACTTCCCTGTATTTTATAGGAAGTGACACAATCGCACGCCGAAGCGAATCACCCAGTTTTTCCTTTTCAAGCGCCTTCCAGGCAATCTCGCGCCAGTTCGCCAAATCCTGATAGCTTTCCCCGGCCACCAGATATCCGTCTGGGGACGAATGCCTCCGCAAGCGCGCAACGCTGGCTGCCCAGTTTCGCACGAAGACCTTCTCAAAACTTGCTGCGGTAATCGGTAATGTTGTTGTGCTCATGTTCGGTGAGATACGCTCGCTCGCGAAAAGTTGCACGTAACAAAATCCGCTCAGCCTATTTGTTTCGGAGAAAGCGAGGGCGCGCTTGCCCGAGCTTTGCGACGTCTAGAAGGGTCAGAAAATCAAAACTCGCGGTCAATCGCAGGCTGGCCGCATATTTACGCATCAATAGAAAGGTAGGTACGGAAGAGTCGAGAAGGATCGAACTGACCCTGTGGCGCCGGCACCTATTTCGTCTTCAGTGAGACGCATAACCAATTGGGTTGATCCGCAGGAACTCATGCTATCTGATCCGAGTAGCCCCGAGAAGTTACAAAAAATAATGTAAGCACTTTTGGCAGCTTACTGAATCTTTTTGCTCTTATTTGACTCCTACTACCGACGGCGGAGTTTGTCGTCAAAACTACGACAGAGGGCTCTTTAAATGAAAAGACTTTTCCTCCTCCTTATGCTGGTCAGTTCAATTCCAGCGCTCGGGCAATCCAAATCGCTGCTGAACCTCGACAAGAAAGGCATCGCCATACAGGGCTACGATCCAGTCGCGTTCTTCACGCAGAACCAGCCCGTAAAGGGACGGCCGGAGTTTGAAAGCAAGTACAACGGCGCTCGCTATCTGTTTGCCTCCGCCGAGGATAAGGCCACGTTTGACGCCGACCCCGCGAAATACGAACCGCAATTTGGCGGCTTCTGCGCCTTTGCCGTCTCCGAAGGCCACACCGCACCAGTCAAGATCGAAGCCTTCCAGATCGTGAACGGACGGCTCCTGATGCAGTACGACTTGGGCGTGCGGAAACAGTTCAATAAGGATACCCAGGGAAATCTACAGAAGGCGGACAGAAACTGGCCTGGGCTCATACAAAAGCTCGGGAAGTGACGCTGCCAAGAGGAGATGAATCATGCAAAGCGAAATCATGCGGGATAAGCAAGGGAACATAGACACACCGGTGGCAATCAAAGTTCTGAGTTGGGTGCTGCGGATTGCTGCCGCGATCATTCTGCTGCAGACTCTGTATTTCAAATTCACCGGCGCTCCTGAGTCCGTGTACATTTTTACGAAAGTCCACGCGGAGCCGTGGGGGCGCATCGGCTCCGGAGTGATGGAGTTGGTTGCGGCAATTCTGCTGCTGACTCCGCGCTATACCTGGCTCGGGTCCGTGCTCGCGGCCGCCGCTACGGCTGGTGCCATCCTGAGTCACCTCACGCTTCTCGGCATCGAAGTGCAAGGCGACAAGGGACTTCTCTTCGCTCTCGCTTTGATCGTCTTTGTCGCGTCGGCGATTAATCTCTGGTTGCACCGGACCGAAATACCCGTGATTGGCAAGAGATTCACATGAGCCCTGCGGAAGCCGCACAGCTCCGAAAGAACGCCGCTTCGCTCGAAGAAACTCCCCTGTCCAACTTCGAAATCCTCGAAGCGGCGTGCAAACTTCTGTTGCAGGGACTGGACCTGCTGTTCCTGTTGAACGACCGAACCTATTCTCGTGTCGTCGACATGCCGTTCAGCACTTCCATCGGAAATCATTACCGGCGCGTGCTCCAACATTTTCAGTGCTTGATTCGAGGATTTCCTGCCGGCGAACTCGACTACGACGCCCGGGAGAAAAACGCACGCTTGGAGCGCGAGGTCACCTATGCCAGCGTCGTCACGTGCGACATCCTCCGTGCTTTGAACCGCCTCCCTGCCGATACGCTTTCGTGCGAATGCAAGGTCGTCTGCCGCTCCGGCTACACGTACCCTGTGGCTTCCCATGATTCCAACCTCAGCCGGGAACTGGCCTATTGCACGGGAGAGGCGGTTCATCACTACTCCGTCATCCGCCTGCTCTGCGACACGATGAACATTCAAGTCCCTTCGGAATTCGGTTTTGCTCCCTCAACGCTGAAGCACATCGCTACGCTCGCCACGCAGTAAACCAATCCCTAGACAGTCGGGCCTCCTTGCGCCGCAAGCCGCTCGATCGCACTTTTCATTGGGGCTCAAATTCCGTGAGGCTGAAAAATCCAACAATTCCGCGGATGCTTGCCCGTCGCTCTCCGCTTGCCTATCATTTTGTTCGATTGGCGGGCCGTTACCCGCCATCTTCAGACGGAGGTCCCATCACATGGACGATGTCTATCGCATCAATCTGGCTAAGACGGAATTCCGGGAAGCCTATCAGGAGGGCGATGTGGACCGCCTACTCAAGGTTTTCGGCGGCGGAGGATTCACGGACATGTCGGACGGTGGGCCAAGCAAGTACGGTGAGGAAGCAACAGCCCGGATGCGCGACGACGCAGCCAGGCTTTTCTCAGAGTACACCGTGAAACTCAACGTGATCGTCATCAACATCGTCGTTCTGAAGGATTGTGCCTACGACTATGGCTGGCATGAGTTCATCCTCAGACCTAAGTGCGGCGGCGAGCCGGTTCGCAAGCGGCACCGATATTTTGAACTGTGGAGCAAAGATGCGTCGGGAGCCTGGCTCATTTCATTTTTCATCAACAACCCCGATGTCCGGGAAGAACTCAACGGAAGCGTCAGCCACTGGTTTCTGAGTGAAGAGACCGCTTCGGAAGCAACCGTTGCTGCGGAAAAGTCTTAGAGATTGAGCCGTGTCGCGCCTAGCAGCTCTTGATCCTGTCGTGGAGGCGTCGGCTGAAACCATCGGGCATGTGGTATTCGACACCATCACCCACTAGCTTGATCACGTTTCTGGTGCCGTCGAGAACCGCGGTGCAGTGGGCGCACGTTCTGAAGTGTGCCTCCATCCGAGCCTTCAGTTCTGGGTCCACTTCGTCGTCTAGGTAGTTGGAGATTTCTCGCCAGACCTCGAGGCAGCTTATCTCAATCACTCTCATTGGATTCCCTGAGCCCTATTGGTTTCGCACGTTGCCAACTGAATGCTACCAAGTCCTCACCTTTCCGTATCCCGGCGCTCCGGTGCTCCACCGGCCGTCCATCCCCGGAGCAAGCGCGTCGCGCATTTGAAGACGGGCACGCAGCAAACGGGTCTTGACGCAGCCCACACCGACGCCGAGAACCTGCGCAGTTTCCTGAATACTTAAGTGCTGGACGTCGCGCAGCACGAGTACTTCCCGGTACTTGGGATCGAGCGACTCCATCGCACGCTGCAAGGCATCCTGTAATTCCTTTCGCTGGAGCGTTTCCGAAGGAATTTCCCGCCAGTCCGCGAGGTCTTTGGGACGATAGTCGCCTTCTTCATCCGCGTACGGCTCGTCCAATGATTCGTACAGGTGCCGGCGGTCCTTCCGCCGCTTGAGGCGCGCTTCGTTTATCGTGATCTGTACGAGCCACGTACTGAACTTGGCCTCACCACGAAATTTCGGCAGGGCCGCAAGACCCTTCACCACAGCCTCTTGGGTGGCTTCCTCAGCATCAGCAGGGTTATTCAAAATCGCCATCGCCGCCGTGAAAAGGGCCCGCTCGTAGGGATGAACCAGGTCGTAAAAGGCCTCTCTGTCGCCTGCGCACACGCGCCGGATCAGTTCGGCCTCCCGATTCTCCACGCTTGGCTTGACGGCACTCATGGACACTCGCGCCACCTCAACCCCCGAAACGACAATCCGGACCCGATATGCGGCTTTTACCACAACTTCGGCCGAGGAAAATGCTCAGGCTGAGCCACGGCCGAACACCCTGTCGCCAGGACCTCATGCCTTACATTCGTGGGATACGCGGAGCGACGGAAAGTAACAAGATTCGGCCGGGAACCACAGGTCGAAATCCGCTCACCAGATGTCTTTTCCGGAGAAAATCCTGTCACTTCTGCCCCTCAGTTGAATCCTATCCCGCGTGACGGACGCACCCATCCCGGCATCCTCGGCCGAAGGAAGCTTCAGCCCGGACACCGCGCCTCTTCAGAACCGCGCGTCGCCCTGGGGCGGAGCAGCGCGGGCGCTAGCAACTCACTGGCCCGAATACTGCATGGAAGCGGCGGAGCTCGGCATTTTCATGATCTCGGCGTGCGTCTTCACAACGCTCATCGAATACCCCGGCTCTCCCGTTCGTGGCCTGCTCCCAGATCCTTTTTTGAGAAGGGCACTCATCGGCCTTGCCATGGCGTGCACCGCGGTGATCTTGGTTTTTTCCGGCTGGGGCAAGCAGTCCGGCGCGCATTTCAATCCGGCTGTAACTCTTACTTTTTTGCGATTGAAGAAAATCCGGCCCTGGGACGCGTTGTTTTACGTCCTCGCACAGTTCGCGGGAGGCCTCCTCGGAGTCTTCATTGCCAGCGTGCTGATCGGCATAGCGATTGCCCATCCGACCGTCCACTACGCCGTCACCACACCAAACGCAGGCTGGAAGATTGCCTTCCTTGCGGAAGTCATTATTTCTTTCTTTTTGTTTTTGACTGTGCTCTTCGTCTCGAACACAAAAAACCTGGGACGTTACACGGGTTTGTTCTCGGGCGCGCTGGTTGCGACCTACATCACCTTCGAATCGCCACTCTCGGGTATGAGTATGAATCCGGCGCGCAGCTTTGCTTCCGCCTTCCCCGCGCGCGCGTTCGACGGACTATGGATTTACTTTCTGGCACCGCCCATCGGCATGCTGCTCGCGGCCGAACTGTACGTCCGCCTGCGCTCGGCTAACGCCGTGTATTGCGCCAAGTACCACCATCACAATGGAAAACGATGCATTTTCGACTGCCGCTTCGCAGAGCTGCAGAGCCGATAGGCAAGAGTTTCGGGCCACGGGAATCACATCGCTTAGTCGAACGGAGAAGAAATCGCCATGGCGCAAGACAAACACTACGACGTAATCATTATCGGGACCGGCGCGGGCGGCGGGACCCTGACCTATGCGCTCGCTTCGAGCGGAAAGAGCATCCTGGTCTTAGAGCGAGGAGATTATCTCCCTCGTGAAAAAGACAACTGGGATTCGCGTGCCGTCAACGTCGCAGGGAAATACCAGACCAAGGAAGAATGGCGCGACAAGAACGGAAAACCCCTGCATCCGCACACCAACTACTACGTCGGCGGCAATACAAAATTCTACGGAGCGGCCCTGTTTCGTCTTCGCAAGGAAGACTTCGGCGAGATTCGCCATTTCGGCGGAGTCTCGCCCGCCTGGCCCGTTTCCTATGACGATCTCGAACCGTATTACCTGAAGGCGGAAAAGCTCTATCACGTTCACGGCAAACGCGGCGAAGATCCCACCGAGCCCGCCGCCAGCGGACCTTATCCGCACCCGGCGATCAGCCACGAACCGCGGATTCAACAATTGAGCGACGACTTCGAACGGCTCGGGCTGAAACCGTTTCATACGCCGCTTGGGCTGCAGCTCGACGAGCAGACGCCGCACTCGAGCAAGTGCATTCGTTGCGACACGTGCGACGGCTATCCGTGCCTGGTCGACGCTAAGTCGGATTCGCAAGTGCTGTGTGTCGATCCCGCTCTGCGTTTTCCCAATGTCACGCTACTCACCAACGCCTACGTCGAACGCCTCGAAACCAATGCGTCGGGAAGCGAAGTCTCCAAAGTCATCGTCAAGAGAAGCGGTTCGACTGAAACGTACACTTCGAGCATGGTCGTAGTGTCCTGCGGAGCCATCAATTCCGCCGCGTTGCTTCTCCGCTCCGCCAGCGACAAACATCCTCGCGGCCTGGCCAATAGTTCTGACGTCGTCGGACGGCACTACATGGGCCACGTGAACTCCGTGCTCCTGGCGCTTTCCAAGTGCCCGAATCCCACGCTGTATCAGAAAAGCCTCGCGGTGAATGATTTCTACTTCGGGTCCAAGGAATGGGAATACCCCATGGGCCACTTCTCGTTCGTCGCAAAACTCGACGGCGTGGCACTCTCCGCCGGTGCTCCGGCCATTGCTCCCGGCTGGACGCTCGATTTAATGGCCAAGCATGCATTGAGTTTCTGGCTGACGTCCGAGGATCTGCCCGACCCCAACAATCGCGTCACGCTCGACCGCGACGGGAAAATCGTTCTGCAGTACGCACCCAACAACGAAGAACCCCACAAGCGGCTGATCGCCAAGCTCAAGGACCTGATGAAGCAGCAGACGAAATGCAGCGTCCACGGCCATGACTGTCATGAGGGATTGTTTGCCCGAAACCTGTTTCTCGGGGACCGCATTCCGCTCGCCGGTGTTGCACACCAGAACGGCACCATCCGATTCGGCAAAGATCCAAAGACTTCCGCACTGGACGTGAATTGCAAAGCACACGAAGTCGACAATCTCTACGTCGTGGACGGCAGCTTCTTCCCTTCCAGCGCAGCCGTGAACCCCGCGTTGACAATCATAGCCAACGCTTTGCGCGTCGCCGATCACTTGAAGCAACGCCTGGGAGTGCAGCATGCGGTCTAGGTTCTTCCGTGCGCTCCTTCTAGCGGCAGCCCTGTACTGCAGCGGGAAACTCGCTTCGTTCGCGCAGGCGGCGGCCCAGACAGGTGCCTTCCCGCGCGCAAACATTCGCGCGATCGGTCCCGTTCTGATCACCGTCAACGATATGGATCGTTCCATTGATTTCTACTCCCGCGTTCTGACGTTCGAGAAACTCTCAGACACGGAGCTCGCCGGGGAGGACGTCGAGCATCTCTTCGGCGTGTTCGGCACGCGCGTGCGCCTCGTGCGGATGAAACTCGGTGACGAAACGATCGAACTCGTCCAGTTTCTAGCTCCCCGCGGACGCTCAATTCCCGTCGACTCGCGCAGCAACGACGTCTGGTTTCAGCACATCGCCATCATCGTCAGCGATATGGACCGTGCCTACGCCCTACTGCGGCAGAACAAAGTTGAACATGCTTCCTCCGGCCCGCAGCGCCTGCCGGACTGGAACAAGAACGCTGGCGGCATCAAAGCGTTCTATTTCAAAGATCTCGATGAACATCCTGTCGAGGTCCTGTACTTCCCCGAAGACAAGGGCGACGCCAAGTGGCACCGGAAGAGTGACCGGCTGTTTCTCGGAATCGACCACACCGCCATCGTGGTCACCGATACCGACGCGAGTCTGCAGTTCTATCGCGACCTTCTGGGCTTCCGTGTCGCCGGCGAAAGTGAAAATTACGGCACCGAACAAGAGCATCTCAACAACGTGTTCGGCGCCCGTTTACGGATAACCGCGCTGCGCGCACCGGCTGGCCCGGGAATCGAACTGCTCGAATATCTGAGCCCGCGTGACGGACGTCCGATTCCGCTCGATGAACATGCCAACGACCTTGTTCACCGGCAAACCGAGCTCGAAACCGACAACGCCGACGAGGCTGTCGCTCTCGTCCGGGATGCCAAGGCCCGGTTCGTCTCCTCGAGTCTAGTTCTGTTCCACGATTCCAGTATCGGTTTCACGCGCGGATTTGTGATTCGCGATCCGGACGGGCATGCCTTGAGCATTGTCCAACACTAAAATGTTAAGTGAGGTTGCCATGACAGCAGAAGAAAAACGTCTTGAAGAAGCAAGAACCCGCAAGGCGCATTGGAAGCGCTGGGGACCCTACGTGAGCGATCGCGCCTGGGGCACCGTGCGCGAAGACTACAGCGCCACTGGAGAAGCCTGGGAGTATTTTCCGCACGACCATGCGCGCTCACGTGCGTACCGTTGGAATGAAGATGGCCTCGCGGCGGTTTGCGACCGCCATCAATATGTCTGTTTTGGTCTCGCTTTGTGGAACGAACAGGACGCAATTCTCAAGGAGCGTATCTTCGGGCTCACCGGCAACGAAGGCAATCACGGCGAAGATGTGAAGGAGTATTACTTTCACCTGGACTCAACGCCTACACACTCCTATATGAAGTTCCTCTATAAGTATCCGCACCGCGCCTTCCCATACGGACAACTGCTCGACGAAAACCGCAGGCGCGGGAAACTCGATCCGGAGTTTGAGATCCTCGACACCGGAGTCTTCAACGAAAATCGCTACTTCGACGTCGTCGTCGAGTATGCCAAGGCCGCACCGGAAGACATTCTGATTCGCATCACCGCTTGTAACCGCGGCCCGGAAGCCGCTCCGCTCCGCCTGCTCCCGACCATCTGGTTTCGCAACACGTGGAGCTGGCAGAACGATTCTCAGAAACCAGTACTGAAGAAGGATGCGTCTTCGGGAAAAACTTCGGCGATTGCACTCGAGCATCCGCAAGCGGGCAAGCTCTGGCTCTATGCCGAGAGTGCCGAGGAAACCTTGTTCACGGAAAACGAAACCAATACCCAGCGCCTCTACGGCTACGCCGGGCCGCAATTCTCGAAGGACGGCATCAACGACTATATCGTCCAGGGACGCGTGGACGCAGTGAATCCGGCGCAGTCCGGCACGAAAGCTTCCGTCCACTACTCGCAAATGGTTCCCGCGGGCGGCAGCGCCGTCGTTAAGCTCCGCCTGACCAACCGGAATTGGCAGACTTCCAAAAATCCTCTGGACAGCGAGTTCGACCGCATCTTTGCGCAACGACTAAGGGAAGCGGATGAGTTCTATGCTTCAGTCGCTCCGGCGTCCCTTTCCGCCGATGGCCGCAACACCTTGCGACAGGCGTTCGCGGGCCTTCTGTGGTCAAAGCAGTTTTATCACTACGTCCAAAGAGATTGGCTCGGCGGTGATCCGGCGCAGCCCGCGCCTCCTGAGGGGCGCAAGCGCGGCCGCAACAGCGATTGGTCGCACGTGTTCAATGCCGATGTCATCTCTATGCCGGACAAATGGGAATATCCGTGGTACGCAGCGTGGGATCTCGCGTTCCACTGCGTGCCGCTGGCGCTCGTGGACCCGGATTTCGCAAAGGAACAGCTGGTTCTCTTCCTGCGCGAGTGGTACATGCATCCGAATGGACAGCTACCCGCCTATGAATGGGCGCTCGGTGACGTGAATCCTCCCGTCCACGCCTGGTCCGCATGGCGCGTCTACAAAATTGACAAGAAAAAGCGTGGCCGCGGCGATCGTGCATTCCTCGAGCGCGTTTTCCAAAAGCTCATGCTCAACTTCACGTGGTGGGTGAATCGCAAGGACGCCGAAGGCATGAACGTGTTCCAAGGCGGCTTCTTGGGACTTGACAACATCGGTGTCTTCGACCGCAGCGCGCCCCTCCCGACCGGAGGGCACATCGAACAGTCCGACGGCACAGCATGGATGGCCATGTACACGCTCAATATGCTGGCCATTGCTCTCGAGCTCGCTAGCGAGAATCCAGTCTATGAAGACGTTGCCAGCAAATTCTGGGAGCACTTCCTCTACATCGCCAACGCCATGAGCCACCGCGGCGACGGCCAAGAGTCCATGTGGAACAACGAGGACGGCTTCTTCTACGACGTGCTGCACTTGCCGAACGGCGAGCGTAAGCCCATGAAAGTCCGCTCCATGGTAGGACTGATCCCGCTCTTCGCGGTGCAGACCCTCGAGCCGGAACTGCTCGACCGCCTGCCAAATTTCAAGCGGAGGCTCGACTGGTTTATCGAAAACCGGCGCGACCTGACCTCCAACATTGCTTGCATGCGCACTCCGGGAAATCGTGAGCGTCGGCTCCTTTCGATTGTGGATGCGGATAAATTGCGCCACGCCCTTCGCTACATGCTGGACGAGAGCGAATTTCTCTCGCCCTACGGCATCCGGGCGTTGTCCCGTTTCCACGAGGACAATCCCTATGTCCTACACGTCAACGGCACGGAGCACCGCGTCGACTACCAGCCCGCGGAATCAAAGACCAGTTTGTTCGGCGGAAACTCCAATTGGCGCGGGCCGATCTGGTTCCCGCTCAATTTCCTGCTGGTCGAATCCCTGCAGAAGTTCCATCACTACTTTGGAGATGAGTTCAAAGTCGAGTTCCCTACCGGCAGCGGACAGATGCATACTCTGGCGGAAGTTGCCGGAGAAATCTCCCGCCGTCTCAACGGAATCTTCCTGCGCGACCAATCGGGACGCCGGCCCGTCGCCGGGAATCTCGAACCGTTCCAGAGCGATCCTAACTGGATGGATCTGGTCTTGTTCCACGAATACTTCCACGGCGATACGGGTAGTGGTGTTGGCGCAAACCACCAGACCGGATGGACGGGTCTCGTGGCGAAGCTTTTGACCCAGAGCGGAGAAAGCCGCAGCACCGAAGACGATGTGCGCGCCAAAAGCGCAACGCCATAGGTCCGTCTTAGACGTAAGTGAAAGACAAATCGCTCAAACGGCCGCGCGCGGTAATTGAGGAAGTATCGGTCGGGGTGTGCCTGTCAAAACACGGAGCGAACGCTCAACACTGAAGAGCAGCCGCACTCTCAGTCTGCAGGCGGCCGAATTCCGACGAGTTTCTCTTGAGTTGCTTAGAGCGAGCTAGAACCCGCTGCCGCACGGTGTGCCGCTGCGGTTGTCTCCTCAGGCCGTGAGACGCGTTGCTCGCGGGTGGTGGGGAACTGCACCAGGTCTTTCGAGAACAGGATGTCCAGCGTCCAGTCGAGCATCACACGCATTTTCTTCTCGAACCGCGGCAATTTGCTGAGGTAGATCGAGCGCCACAGCCACCAGGCCACGAACCCCGAAAAATTGAACCCGAAGATGCGCGCCACGCCCGTGCGGCGTCCGATCGCGGCCAGCTGCCCGATGGTCGAAAAGACAAAGGCACGTTTTTCACCGCCTCGAATGGCGGCGGCAATGTTTTGCGCCAGAACTTTTCCCTGCCGCAATGCGTGCTGCGCGGTTGGCGGATATGGTTTGCCGGTTTTCCCGTCGGGAACCGCCGCGCAATCGCCTAGCGCCCACACGCCGGGATACCCGGGAACCTGCATGAATTCATCCACGCAGACGCGGCCCCGCTCTTTCCTGCACGGCAAGCTCGCGAGAAGAGGATTTGGTGAGGTTCCAGCCGTCCACACCAGCGTGTGCGCGGGAATCGTTGTGCCATCACTCAGCACGACGCCGCGCTCCGTGATTCCCTCGACTCCGGTCTTCACCCGAATCTCCACCTTGCGCTCGGCGAGTTTCTCCTGGGCGTACACGCCTAGCTTTTCCCCCAGCTCCGGCAGCAGCAGCGGCCCGGGTTCGACAAGCACCACGCGCAAATGCGCTTCGCTCAGGTGCGGATAAAACCGCAGCGCGTCCCGCAGGAAATCATTGACCCCCGCAACGGTCTCGACGCCGGCAAACCCGCCGCCCGCGACGACAATGCTGAGCAGGTACTCGCGGTCCCCAGAAGCGCATTCGAAATCCGCCTCCTCGAGCAGCTGAATCAACCGGTTGCGGAGCTCGATGGCGTCTCCAAGGGATTTCATCGTCAGGGCATGCTCCGCAAGGCCGGGCAAGTTGAAGAAATTGGTGATCGATCCAAGGCCAATCACCAGGTGGTCGTAGGCAAGCGTGTGCTGATGGCGCCCTTCCGCGTGGCCCACCGTTACGGATTTCCCCGTGAGGTCGATCGCCTCCACAGTGCCGTTGAAGAACCGCACGCGTTTCACCAGCTTTCGAATGGGATTCACAATGTGCGTGATGTCCAGGTCGCTCGCGGCCACTTCGTGCAGCATCGGCGTGAACAGGAAGAAATTCTCACGGTTCACCAGCGTAATCTCCACACCGGGATCGCTCGCCATTGATTTCTCAAATTCCAACGCGGCATAGAGGCCGGCAAAGCCTCCACCGAGAATGACGATCCTCTTCTTTTCTGTCTGACTCATCGGTCCATCTTTCCGGAAAACAGGGGAAGGTTCCCCGCCTGGAGATAGGATTACGGTTGCTGCGGAAAGTTCCAACCAATACAGTCTGGTGTGGGACGGGCTTCCTTCGTCAGAACTTGATCAACAGGCCGCCCGTGAATACCACATTGTTCTGCATGTTCCCTCGGACCGTTTGATTGTAGTTCGGCGATCCGGAGTAAAAATCTCGTACCTCTGCACGAAATCCAATGGGAATTCGGAAAACCTGAAGCACGGTGCGCGTGTCGACTCCGCCTCCGAAGACAAACGTCCCCGTGTTTGTACCTGGCACGAACGATGGGACACCCGTTGGTTTTTTCTCCAAAAATCTGCCGTAGCCGCCGCCGAACGACAACCACGGAGAGAGCGCTCCTTTCGGATTGAATTTCACGCGGACGTGCGGCGTCAAGAAGACATACGCGTACTGCCCAATAACGTCTGTTGCCGGCTTGCTGACCTTTACATCCAACGGCGAAGCCAGGAAATCCACCCCACCGTAGAGCGTGGCACGGTGACCGCTCAGCACACGATGGTCGTATTCCGCTCCAAGCGCGAGGCTCGAATCGAAAGACGCGCTGGGTGTACTGCCGGATGAAAAAGTCCGGCCCGGCGTGACGGTAGCTCCGATGACGAGCCCAATTTCATTTTTCCCTTGTGCCCGCGCGATGGGCAAAATCGCCGACAGAAATGCGCCCGCGAACACTACAATCCGTATTGCTTGCCTTTTCACGTTCCATTCTCCCGGGACGCCAGCGGACTGCCAACTACGTGGGCGCCACAGGATGGGATTCGCAAATCGCCGAAGGGTTTCAACGAGTCTCCGCCGATGAGGCGGACCCAAAACAAAGCGCCTTTGCCCCGAAACCTTCTCCTCGTTCCCGAATCTCATAGCCTGCGAAACAAACACCACGGGTGTTGGGAGAGACCATGAACGAACAAGCAATAACAGGAGACCGTGCCGTGCGGATGCGCGTGGCGCTCGAAGGCGCGGGCGCGGCTGTATCCCGCTACGGACTGGTTGTGATTTTGCTCTTGATCGGAATCCTGAAATTCACGCCGGCCGAGGCCGATGGCATTCAGCCGCTCGTCGCCCACAGCCCGTTGATGTCGTGGATGTATCTCATCCTTAGCAAACAGGGAGTCTCCAATTTCATTGGCGTTACCGAACTTCTTGTTGCACTGCTTCTGGCACTGCGACCCATTTCTCCGCGGGCATCGTTCGTGGGGAGCTTGGGGGCCATCGTCACGTTCCTGCTCACGACGAGCTTCCTGTTTACGACGCCGGGCGCGATCCAGCTTGGCCACGGTGTTGAAATACTTGGCGGCGCCGGTCAATTCCTCATTAAGGACTTGGTTCTCCTGGGAGCGTCCTTGTGGACGGCCGCGGAAGCCCTGCGGGCCGCACACGGAAAAAGCACTCTGCACGCAGCGTAAGAAAAAAACGGCGGCGCGAAAGAACGACTCATGAACAGCAACAGCACACACGCGGTCGGAAGTGGAAATCTTGCCGTCGGTCCAGGCACAAATCCCGTTTACCAGATGGCCTGTCTCGAAATCTGGGGCGGCAATACCGCGGTCGAAACTCCTGTTGAGTTGCCGGGGCTCTCCGGTTGGGTCCATTCGAAACCCGTCGAGCCGGCCACGGTTGGAGGCGACGTCTATTATCTTTCCGTCTGCTCCGCAGGCCTGGTGTCACGAATCGTACTGGCCGATGTCGCCGGGCATGGCCAGGAAGTAGGGGCCGCGGCAATCCTTCTCCGCGATCTGTTGCGGCAACACGTCAATGCCTTCGACCAATCGGAGCTCATGCGGGGCATCAACGAAGCCTTCGGCAGCCCTTCGGACGAGTTCGTACAGTACGCGACCGCGGCTGTGCTCGGATACTACTCGAAGACTCGGGAACTCGTGTTCACGAGCGCCGGACATCCTCATCCTCTTTGGTACCGCGCGAATCAGAAATCGTGGGAGTGGCTGCACGAGGAAACTCCGCACGCGGCGAAACTCGTCGACGGCCTTCCTCTCGGGCTCATCCCGGGCACCGACTACACACAAACCGCCGTGCGTCTAGGGCCGGGCGATCTCGTCATTCTCTACACCGACGGAGTGAGCGAGGCGGTGAACGAGGAAGAACAGGAATTGGGCTATGAAGGTTTGCTGGGACTAGCCAGAACGCTGCCAACGGAAACGCCAAAGCTCATCGGTCCGGCCCTTCTCGAGGCAGTACAGCGATTTCGCGGCACGGCCCGGGCGTTCGATGACCGCAGTATTCTGATCTTGCAGCAAGCGGACGAGTCCCATTCCTGAGGCACGCAAGCAGAACGTGGAAACTACCTTAATGCAGAGAGAACTTGAAATCCAAAAGCCTGGCTCGATTTGAGAAACGGTTAAGGCCGAGCCTAAGCTGTGTTTGAGCCGGTTATTCGGCCAAATAGTGGCGAAGGGTGCAAATTGAATATAGCTGCCGAATTTCGCGGCATTGTTGGATTGAACGGCGCGTTCTGAGAGAGGCCACCAATGCAGATGGATCCTCATTACACTATTTGGCGTTTGCTTCAATAGCCCTGTTAATCCGACGACGCAGGTTCCACATAGGAAATCTTGCCGTCTCGTTGCAACACAAGAATCCATTTCGTTGGGCGCGTCCCGAACACCACGCGATAGACCAGTCGCGTCTCACTATCTGAGACCTTACGATCCACAAGGTAGATCGCCGAAAGTGCCTCTAGTTGGTTCACGATGACGGGCCCGAAATCCTGAAGCACGGGCACGACTTCTTTCTGGCCCTTCTCGCTAAAAAGAGTTGGGTCGAGTTTGCCATCGCCAAGTCCGACGATCAGTGTGCGCAGCTTCTCCGTCGTCTTTGGATCCGCATGGTCGAGCTTCGGCAAGCATGGAGAAGAGGTGTCGCTGATTGGTGAGCACGATCACGCCCGTCTCAGCTCGGGAAAGTAGGCGAAGTCCGAAAGCGCTGGGCCACCGCTGTGCCCAACGACTCGCAGTCCGCGGAATTTGTGCGACGTCCAACCAAGGCCGAAGTCACCCGGCTCCCCATTCGCGAGTTCAATCGGCGTCCACATTCTGTTGAGCGATTCCGGTTTCAGAAACTTACCGCTATCAATCGCAAGAAGGACTCTTGCCATGTCTGCTGCTGATGAGAATAGGCCTCCGGCGCTATAGGTCCATCCCGGATAGAAGAACGCATATGCTTGCTGCGATTTTCCAGTCCATTCGTAAGTCGTAGAGCGTCTCTTCATCGGCCTCCAATTACGCGCGGGGCCCCTCGTCGTTCATGCCGTCAAAGCGCGTATTCTCAAGACCGAGCGCAGCAACAATTCGCTCTTCCAAGAGCGCCTCGTAGCGCTGCCCGCCAGCCGTTTCCAACACTTTCATGAGCACGACAAAATCGGTCAAACCGTAATGAGATTCGGTGCCTGGTTCATAGTCGAGCGGCAACTTGTAAGCTTCTGCGACCGCCTCGTCGACAGATTTGAACATTTTTCCCGGACCGAGATCGAACTTGAATCCCGAGGAGTGGGTTGCCAGCATGCGGTCGGTGACCTTCTGCCAGGTCCCGGGCGCTTGCGGAAGAAACGTGAGGACGCTGTCGTCGAGCTTGACTTTTCCCTCCTCGACGAGCTTCATCAGCAGCATTCCCGTGAAGGCCTTTGTAGTCGAAGCAATCTGAAATTCCGTGTCGGTAGTGACAGGCGAATCCCAGTCGAGATTCGCCGTCCCATATCCTGCGATTTTGACGACCTTGCCATCCTTAATCACGGCTATAGTCATACCGGGGATGTGATTGCGCTCCATCTGGCGGCTCGAAAAGTCGTCCACTTGGTCTGCGCGGCCGACTGCCGCGACAGATATCAATAGCGCAAACAGACACGCATGTCGGTTCCGCATACGCAACTCCTATCCGCCCCCCTAGGCTTCCCTTGCGCGCGATCTGAGATCCTTGGCCGCTTGCAAAACGTCACCATCACAAGAATGTCGTCCAGGGTTGGCCGGACTGCACAAAGATTCGTCCCGGTTGAATAGGCATCGGCTTTCGAAGACCGGTTCGTAGTTTCGTCGCTCCGTGAGGGAAATTCCGACCTGGACCGCGCCAACAATCGCCAGCACAATCACATAGGCGTAGGGAGGGAGCCAGTGGCTCAGGGTTCCTAGCAACAGGACCGCCGCAGCCAGTAAACAATGCGGCGCAAGAAAATCTTTTAGACCGCGCGACGACCTCGCTTGCTCGGAAGTGGCCGCAATGGTTGCGAGCGAAGCCATGACGATGACGGCAGAAACCGTAATCAGCCACGCTTCGCCTCCGTGCAGAAAAACGCCCTGACCGAGCCCGACAATGTGCTCAACACCAATTCCCAATGTGGCGATCCCCAGGTACAACGGGAAGTGCGCGTAACTCCACACGCGAAACCGCCGAAATTCTTTCGCGTTGCGCAGATGTCGTTCCTTCGCCGCGTGCGCGCCGTCGAAATACCACCACCAAAACGCAAAGACCAGCGCCATACCGGAAAACGCCGCGGACGCGGCGGGCCCGCTCCAATACTCCTGGCTTTCAATTCCGCGCATGATAGCCACCAGAGACTCACCCATCAGGATGATGGTGAACAACCCGAATCGCTCGGGCAGGTGCTCGGGATGAGGTGGCAAATCCTTTTCGTGCTGGCCGCTCAGAACCGTCGTGCCGATATCCAGCAGTACTGCGGCTCCCCAGACCCAGAACCGTAGCGGCGCACTGAGAAATGCCGCCACCATCCACAGTCCGGCGGCCAGTCCAAACCCGACCGCGTGGTGGTGTGTCAAACGCTTCGACTTTTCGATGCTTTGCGCACGCAAGTACTGCAAGACCAGGATAATTCTCATCCCCGCGTAGGCCGCGCCGAAACCCGCGGCCGACCGCGAGTCCAAAGCCTCGCCCGCATTCGCGGCCATCACCGCGACCGCGAACATCTGCAGGAGCGTCAGCACCCTCTGAATCAAGTCATCCGTGTCGAATCGAGTGGAATAGAAGGTGTGTCCGAGCCATGCCCACCAGATCAGGAAGAACAGGAAACCGTAGCGCAACAGTGCTGCGAAGGAATAGTCGGCGTGGAGGGGTCTCCCAACCTGAGCGACCGCCGCAACAAAGATCAAGTCGAAAAAGAGTTCGAGCCATGTGGCTCGCCTCCCGTGGACGCCGCTTTCCGCGAACCCGACACAAGGAGCATGGAGCAGTTTCCAAAATCTCATAAATGTTTTTTGCCCAATACCAGATTCTCTGCCCCGCGAGCGATGGCCCGCCTGAACGTTCCTCGAGACGTCGCGCATTCTCCGCGCCGGCCGAAACGTTTCGCGTGCTTGCGCTACATAGAAGCGACTTCGCAATAAACCTTGATGGCGCCCTTCGCTTCGGTCAGGGTCTTCATCAGCGATTGGTAGTTTTGCAGTCCTTCGATCGGGTGCGTGAGCAGCTTCGACAGCCATCCCGGGTAGGACAGTTCCGCATCAGCCAGGTCCTTCACGCCCGTCTCGAAGTATTCACGATTGGCGTTCACGCTGCCGACCGCCACTTTGTTTCCGAGGACAAATCCCAGATTGATCTTGTCCGCGGGGATTTCCACTTTGCGTTCCCCACCGGTCACGCTCACCATCACCAGCACGCCGTTTTTCGCCAGAACGTCCATCGCTTCAAACACCAGTGGCGAATATCCCGTTCCTTCGACGATGATGTCGAACGGTCCGTATTTTTCGGATGCCTGACGGAGAGAAATGTCCTTCGTGCTTACGTAGCGGGCGCCGAGTTCTTCCACCAAATTGGAGTTGAGATAAGGGGCGGAGTTCAACCCGAGGGTGACCACGTCGAGTCCTCGCAACCGGAGGAATAGTGTCGTGAGCAAACCGAGTGTGCCGGCTCCGAGAACGGCCGCCCGCTTGGGCCGCCACACGCGCAATCGTTTTTGAACTTCGAAGGCTTGTGCAATTGCTTTTTCGGCAACGCTCGTCGGCTCCATCAAAACGCCGACTTCCTTCAATCCGCCCGGAACTCGGACAATGTATTCCGGATCGTCTACGTAGTATTCGGTCAAAAAACCGTGACGTAGGTTGATGCCGCGCTCGAAATAGGTATCGTCGGTGGTCATGTCGTATGTGCCGATCGTGTCGTAGAGACTCGACCCGGGCCGGCGCACGGTGGCCGTGACGTAGTCACCCGCCTTCAGTTCCGTAACGTTAGGGCCCACCGCTTCGACGCGGCCAAAGCTTTCGTGTCCGAGGATGAGGTACTCGTCTCCCGCTGGCGCGCCGCCGTATTCCGCCGCGTTGATCTCTTTGTCCGTTCCATCCACACCCACGCGCAGGATCTTCACCAGAACTCCCCGGCCATTCGGGACGTCGCCGAGACGCGGCTTCGGCACCTCGCGCAGGTGAATGGTGTTCGCACGACCCGGTAAGACCGCAACCGCTTGCATTGTTTCTTTGAGATCCAGTACTTCGCTGCCTATGTTGCGACCGCTCTCTTCGGCGGCGAGTGGTGTGGTGCTAGTTGCTTTCATGTCAATTCTTCTTTCTTCGCTTAGGATTCCGCGGTGTCCGTGTCCCAGCGGACCGGCAAAACAAATCGCTATCCTCGCTGCCCGATAGGAGCACGAGGCCTTCAAAAAGTTTCACAACATCTCTTGCGAACTTCATCGGCCTCATCCCGGTAATCGGCTCCGATCGGTTGAAACTTCCAAACGCCGTGTGAGTCCTATCCATCGTTCATGCCTGGTCCCTATCTTTCGAAAGACCGGCTTGCTCCAAATCCAGGGCCTTAAAAGCGGGAATCCCGACTCCCGTCTGGGTGGACGGTTGGATTTGACACGGAAAGAATGGATGAGTGTAGTGAACGACATGCTTACAAATGAAGAATCACTGGTCGCGACGACGCCGATCAATCTCCCTTGCCGCCTCGATCCTGCGGCGGGGCCCGAGTTCGAACAATTCATACAGGAACGTTGGCTGATTACTGCCGCTCTCTTGCGGCAGGCGCTCAAGAACCGCTGCGCAGCAACAGCTAACGATCGGCGGCAGTAGATCCGGATTTACCTGAGCGAAACGAGATTCTCGAGCCCTTCGACAGGCATTCGCTCTCGAACGCTTTTCGTTGAAGACATAAGGAGACAGGACCATGAAATTCATTCGAGCATTCGCAGCCATCCTCGCCGCGAGCGCGTCCGCCCTTTGCGTTTCTGCGGACTTGCCGGTAAAGAAAGTGCTCACGCTCAAAGCTGCCAAGACCATTGCCGCTGCGGCGGAGGCAGAAGCCAACAAGCGCGGATCCACGGTCGTTATTGCCGTCGTGGACGACGGCGGCCATCTCCTGCTCCTCGAACGGCTCGACAACACGCAAGTCGCGAGCGTCGAGGTCGCGATCGGCAAGGCTCGCACCGCCGCAATTTTCCGCAGGCCGAGCAAGGATTTTGAGGACCAGATCAAGAACGGGCGAGCCGCTTCGCTGGTACTGCCCGGCGCTACGCCGCTCCAGGGAGGAATTCCCATTCTCGTCGACGGAAAAGTCGTGGGCGCGATCGGCGTCAGCGGGAACACTCCACAGGAAGACGAGGACATCGCCAAAACCGGCGCCGCCGCCACCGAGGACGCCATCCGTTGACACGAAAAGATACATCGTTCCGATGGGCTCCGGTCACCAAAGCGGTTGCGCTCGTGGCCCTGCTCCTGTCCGTCCCAGCACGGACAATGTGCCATCAATTTAGAGAAACACCAGCCTCCTCGCAACACAACAGCGCGTCGCAGTTCTCCGCGCGCCCGGGCACCGCAGCGGACCCGTCATCCCTCCACGCTATATCCACAGAAAAGACTCTGCCGAGGATGACGATTGAAATGGCTGCGGGCGACGTGCATCTCGTGGAACGTCCGAATCCGGAACGAGGGAAATTTTCCCGGTGGCTCAATCTGCAAAACGTTTCGCTGAGCACGCGCTACAACTTCGTCAAGAATTCGGCGGCTGCTGTCACCAGCAATCAAGGGCAATACCAGGCGGCGCTCAAGGGAGCCTTTCAGTTCGACCGGGCGGGTAAGTTCACCGTCCAAGGTGGACTTTTCAGCGGCAATCGTTTCTCCGGAGGCTGGAATAGCACCGGCTGGGGAAACGCCACGCTGCGAACCAACGTTTATCTCAAGCAGCTGTACATCAGCGCGAAGCCCATCCAGGGATTGGATCTCCAGTACGGCGGGTTGTATTTCAACCAGGGCGTCACCACGGAGATTACGGGCTACGACTACGACGGCTATCTCGTGGGCGAACGCGTCCGCCTCAGCCGGCCGAAGGATTTGTTCTTCGATGAAATTTCCGTCACCTACGGCTACGTGGGCGATTTCGACCGTCCGTCGGTCAGCAAGCGGTTCCATCGCCTGCAACAGTCCAACTACCACCGGTTTCTCTTGGCCAAGAAGATCGCCGAGCGCGTACTGCTCTCTGCCGATTACACGGCCGAAGCAGACGTCCACACACTCCGCCAAGCGGTGCGCCTGCAAGTGCAGGAACTACGCGTGATCGATGTGTTCCACTTCGAAAACTATCAGGTTGTCAGTCCCGATGCCGGCTATGGCTTTGCCGCGTACGGCGAGAAAAAATTGCATTCGAAATTCTCTGTAGGTGGTGGTTATGCCCAGCACGATCGGGCAGCTCTCTATTCGGACCGATTCGCCGCCGGCAAGCGCGTCTTCGCGAATCTTCAGCTGGAACTTACGTCGGAGTTCAGTATCTCAACCGCGTGGACGCAGGCAATCCTTAACGATCGGGATTCCAGTCCGCGCACGAGATTTGACGTAGCTCTTAACTATGACCTGTTGCGCACACTGAGAAGGAAAAGGCTCTTTTGATCCCGAACTAAAGGTAATGAACGTGGGCGCTGTGGCTTGGCTACTGGAGCGTTGGAGCTCGGAGTTTCGTAAGTGAACGTCATGGAAAAACTGAAGCGGGAAAAACTGGGCGAGCCCTGGACCGGCGTGCTGCTGCCGATTGGGCTGATCTTTGGGTTGGTCTTTCTGCTTCGCTTCAGCGGAAAAGCGGAGGGCGTGGGAAGTCTCATGAGCGGCTCCGCGGAAGGTTGGTTGAAGTCGCTGGTAGGATACGTCGCCGCCGGCGCTGAAATCATCGCCGCCTTCGTCGTGGGCGCTGCCGCCGTGCAGGGATTTTATTCCTACACACGTGACCTCGTACGGCGCACCGGCTCGGCCTCGACGGCCACGGAAAACATCCGGCTGAGGCTGGGCCGCGCGCTTGCCCTGGGCCTTGAATTCACCATCGCCAGCGACATTCTGCGCACGGTCGTCGCCCCTACGCCCGGGGACATCCTGAACCTTGGCGCGATTGTTCTGCTGCGCACACTATTGAACTATTTCCTTGAACGAGAAATTCGAATGGGAGAAGAACGCCATGCCGAATGTGGGTAAGAAAAACATCACTCGCGCAACCGTCTGCTTGCGATTCCCCGCGCTCGCGGCATGTCTGGCGATCGTCGCGGGATGTCTACCGGCCGCGTCCGCTCGCTCTCCTCAGGATTCCACTGCCGCGCCAACCATCGTACGTCTCGATCCGCGGTTCGACGATCTCGTGACCCCAGACGCCGTCCTGGAAAAAATCGCTGACGGCATCGCCTGGGCTGAAGGTCCAGTGTGGAATCAGCCGAACGGATTTCTTCTTTTCTCCGACGTTCCGAACAATTCCATCTTCAAATGGGAACCCGGCAAGGGACTGTCGCTGTTTTTAAAACCCAGCGGCTATACCGGCGCCGAGCCATTCGAAGGTCGTGAGCCGGGATCGAATGGACTCGCGTTTGATAAACAGGGGCGCCTCGTCTTTTGCCAGCACGGGGATCGCCGCATCAGCCGTCTGGAAAAAGACGGAACCAAGACGGTTCTCGTCGAGAGATACCAGGGAAAGCGGATCAACAGCCCGAATGATTTGGTGTTCAAGTCCAACGGCGATTTGTATTTCACGGACCCGCCGTTCGGTCTTCCAAAATCGTTCGACGATCCGAAACGCGAACTCGATTTCTGCGGCGTCTACCGCCTCTCGAAGAACGGCAAGCTGACGCTGCTCACCAAGGAAGTGCAGGCCCCGAACGGAATCGGATTCTCTCCCGACGAAAAAACACGCTACGTCGCCGACTCGAAGCAAGCGCTATGGTTTGCCTTCGATATCAAAAGCAACGGCACGCTGGGAAAGAGCCGCGTGCTCTTCGACGGAAGGGAAATCACCAAGGGCAGGCCTGGTGTCGCGGACAGCCTGAAGGTCGACGTCCATGGGAATATTTTTGCAGCCGCGCCCGGCGGGCTCTTTGTCATCGCCCCTGACGGCACGCTGCTCGGCCGCTTCGATCTGGGCGCGCCCACCGGCAATTGCGCCTGGGGCGAGGATCGCTCGACTCTGTTCATCACTTCAAATTCCATCGTGTATCGCATTCGCTTGAAGACTAAAGGAACTGGATTCTAGCTTCACGCGCAGAGGTTCACCAACGCCCGCTGCTTTGGATTCCGAGAATCGGTAACTCAGAGTTCTGGGAGGAGAAAAATGTCCATTCGCAAGATCCTGTCACTTGGCGTTTTGTCATCATTCGTTCTCGCGTCGCATGTCTGGGCGCAGGACCCGGTTCCCATCTATCCACAAAACTATAAGATTCTTCTCGAGAATGATCGCGTCCGCGTCCTCGACTTCCAGTTGAAGAAAGGCGCGAATGAAGAACTCCACTCGCATCCGGCCGCCCTCACCTATGTCGTTGCGCCATTCAAGATTCGCTTCACGTTTCCGGACGGCAAAACGGCGGTTCGCGAAGCGAAAGCCGGAGATGTCTTTTTCGGCGAGGCGCTCACGCATGCGTCCGAAAACATCGGCGAAGGGGATGCCCACGGACTTCTCGTGGAACTGAAGAATTCCTCCGCTGCGAAAGACACCGCCAAGACTTCCACCGACGACCTACTGACCGCCGTCACGTTCATCCGCGGAATCGAAGGCAAGGAAAACGAACTGAAAGAGGAGCTTTTGGCTATCGCAGCGCCTACACGCGCCGAACCCGGCAACCTCCGATATGACCTCTACCAGTCTCCCATTAGAAAAAATGAATTCATGCGCTTTGAGGTGTGGCGCAGTCCTGCGGACCTTGAAGCGCACAAACAGACGCCCCATTTGAAGGCTTCCTTCGAGCGAAGGCAGAAGGAAGGATGGAGCACCGAAATCACGCTCTGGAAAAGAGTCGATCGTTAACGACTGGCCACGGGAGTGACCGCTCGCGCAAACGCCGTGATCGCAAGCAAAAGAGCGCGCGAGATTTCCGGATCGTTGCAGATGCCTGGTGCGTCGAGACTCTTGCTTGGCAGGGCAACCGTCACGCAGGCTTCCGGAACGAGCCTGGCCGTCATAGTGGTCAGCGTCTCCACGAGAGATGCTTGCGCGTGCGTCGATCGAGGCGATGCGTTGACGATTGCTACGGGCTTCTCGTACAGCTCGCCGCTCCTCACGAGCCAATCGAGCGCATTTTTCAGCACTCCCGGAACGCCATGCGCATATTCCGGACTGGAAATCAGGACCCCGTCACTGGCCATCAATTGCGAACGGAAGTCGCCTACTGTGGATGGCGGAATCTCCGTGTCCAGATCAGGATTGAAGTGGGGAAGCTCGGACAGCCCGGTGTAATAGACGACTTGGACCTCTTCGGGCGCCAGTGCGGCCATCGCTCGGAGGACGGCAGTATTCGAGGACCCAGCGCGAAGGCTTCCGGAAATGGCCAGGACCCTCATCAAGGTGTTACCTTTTGATCAGATGATCGGCCTTCCGCGAAGTTACAGCCGGCAAACGGAAGTCTAAGCCATCGAAACCAATGGCCCACATCCGAATCTCATCCCCATCCTCCGAAAGAGCCAGATGCTGCCTTTGGGTTCCTTCGGGTGATCTATGACTTAACAGCTTGTTGAAAAATACGGTTCAACGGCAACTTTTCAAAATTGCTAGCACGTCTTAGGCATTTCGGATGCGCGGCGAAAGGCCCACAAGTCCAACATTTCCTCTTCGTGTTCATCCACTGATAGACAGGATTCCTGGATCGTATACTCCTCGGAGAAGTCGGCAACTACCTCCGATCCGATCGATTGGATGCGCTCGATGTCTTCTTCTGTAACGACTCCCGATACGTATGCTCGAATCACGATCTGCCGCTCTCTCAGTCCACAGGTAACCGATACAAGCCGGTTTGTGACTTCATCGGGTAGCGCCCGTTGAATGGACAGCTTTAACAATATCAATTCGTCGTTCGTCATGGACCTATCGGACGGGATGTGGATGCCGTTCTTAGAGCAGACTACCATTCCTTTGGTCGTTGGTGTACTAACGTCGGCCTTTGGATCGGTGCACTTCGCGATCGCTTTCTCGAAGTCGACGCGTTCCTTGAAGCCAGGTTCTCATCTTGTAGTTTTGTTGAACACTCGCGTTTCGCTGCAACTTTAGACTACTTGGCGTGCGACCTTGAGGCGAGCAGGTGTGCCGCATTTTCCAATCTACAACCTGCGGCACCCTTTTTGTACACGGCTAAGTTGGGTTGCGCCGGATGCGGTCATCGAACGGGCCATGCGTCACTCGAGTCCGGAGACGAAACGCGTCTATTAACTCAGCATGGTCGAACAAGTGCGTGAAGCGATGGAGAAAGCGAATCAGAAAGTGTATGGCGGGCGCGTTACGGTTCACTGACGCCGTTTACATGACACTGGTATGACACTCGAGACTCTAGCGAGCTTAAACGCGAGAATGGATCATTTGTAAGTAATTGAAAGAGAAGGAGAATTTGGCTCCCCGGGCTAGATTCGAACTAGCAACCCTTCGGTTAACGGCCGTTTGAGTAACTAAACGAGAACTTGCCGGAACTGGCGCTAGTCGAGGGAAATCAGCAAGTTGCGGCTAGTCCGAACGAATCACTTTCTC
>WNGK01000447.1_pt1 | contig 61591 bp, 59 predicted proteins | sample 5400601 | NCBI WGS metagenome assembly WNGK01 (sample SAMN13153376, study PRJNA577476) | soil metagenome | isolation source: 60 cm soil or saprolite under Garry oak tree replicate 1 | place: USA:California | collected 2016-06-15
TGGAGCCGCCGTATGAATCGCCATCACCTTCCGATCCAATGGAAATTCACTCGCAAGAAGGCTCGGACCACCTTTGACTACACAATCACGCGGTCACGGTACTAGTTCAGGATTGGCGCCAGTACAGGTGGGTCTGGCAGCCGCCGCAACCGAATCCGTACTCCCCGCCAGCGAACATTCCCAAGAGAGTCTAGTGGAGCCCCGGACGCCCTCGTCCGGGGTGCGGCGGCGCGGGTGCATGGGTATAGATTCGTGGCGCCGCCTGGGCGGACGAGGGCGTCCGCCCCTCCATGAATTATCTGGCTACCGTCAGAACGATTACGCGGTCTACTTCGTCGGCTTTGGGGGCGGCGAGTTTCAGGATTACACCGTCGGCATTCTGCGTGAATTCTGCTTTCGCGCCGTCAATCAGCGATTGAGCGGCTGAGACTTTTCCTGCGATCGGCGGCAACGCCATCAGCGGCGATCCCCAGTTCAGCACGTGGACGTAGATCTTATTTTCTTTCTGCGTGGTGACGCCCCAGTCGCCGGGCGGGACGGGACCGCCGCGGGTGCCGTAGATCGAGTCACCGTATTTTGAAAGCCATTCGCCGACGGCGTGTAGGCGCGTGACGAACTGCGGATCAATTTCGCCATTCGGATAGGGGCCGATATTCATCAGCAGGTTGGCATTACTGCCGGCGGCGCGCACCAGGCGGCGCTCCACTTCCGCGGCGCTCTTGTAGTTGCTGTCGCCGATGTTGAATCCCCAGTTGTTGTTCAATGTGTCGGACATTTCCAGAGGGAGTTCGCTACTTACATATTTCGTGTTGAATCCGGCAGTGTTCTGTCCGGGCAGATCGTGCTCGAAGGTCTGCACATCCTCGCCGGGCTTGGGAGTTTGATGATGATTGGGAATGATCAGCGCGGCGGGTTGCAACTTGTGGATTAGCGCGTAGGTTTTGGGGAGATGCCAGTCGGCGTCGGGCTTGTCCCACATGCCGTCAAACCAGATGCCGCCGATGGGCCCGTAGTTGATGAGCAGTTCGGTGAGCTGGCCGTCCATGTAGGTGCCGAGGTAGGCGTTCCAGTCGCCGTGGTCGGGACGGCCGTTGGGCCAGTTGGTCGCGCCGCGAGGATAGTAGTCGGGATTGTGCCAGTCGAGCTGGGAATAATAGAAGAAGAGCTTGATGCCCTGGCGGTGGCATTCGTCGGCTAGCATTTTCAGAGGATCTTTCTTGTATGGCGTGCGGGCGACGATGTTCCAGTCGGAGACTTTCGAGTCGAACATGGCAAAGCCGTCGTGATGGCGGGAGGTGATCGTGATGTACTTGATGCCGGCAGCTTTGGCGAGGGCGACCCATGTGGCGGCGTCGAATTTCTCGGGATCGAAGAATGATGGCAGGCGATTGTATTCGTCGAGTGTGAGGTGGCGCTCGTGGAATACCCATTCGCCGTCGCCAAGCACGCTGTAGACGCCCCAATGGATGAACATGCCGAACTTCATGTCCCGGAATTCGCGGCGGGCTTCCAGGTTCTCGGGGGATGGTTGGTAGTCGGCTTGGGCGAGAATCTCGTTCGGCGCGAAAATAATGGCTGCAAGAGCCACGAGTAGAGTGCAGGCTGCGAGGGTGGACTGCCGCGGGTTTGGCATAGTTCGTTTCTCCGCGGATAGTCTAAACGAGGATGAGATGGGCCGGGCGTTTGATCTGAGCCCTTGTGGGCGCGGTCGGTGTGGTTTTCTTTGCGAGGAGAGTGACTGAGGGGTCAATTTCTCGGCGGCAACCTTTCAGGCCACTCCAGGAGGGAGTCTTCCCGAATTGCCCGGTCGGGCAAATAATATGTATGTACCGGATGCCAATCTGGCGCACCCAACTCGATCGTGTATTGTCCCGGCGGCAATCCGGTCACGTTGTAAATGCCTTGCGCATCCGTGACGGAAATGCTGCTCCCCGCGGGACCAGTGATGCGGACCTTGACTCCGGCGGCAGGCTCGTTCGATTCCCTCACGCCTCTATGCACCATCCCGATTAAACGTCCGCCGGATCGAGGCAAGCCGTCACGTAGACACCGGAGCGCAACCGTAGCACCTTCGAGGTGCGCGGTGCGGCCGCAAGCAACTGGCTCTATGACCGGCAGGAAACGGGTGATCGCCGCTCCGCTACGTCTTCCCTCGACAAAGTAACGCTCGTCTTTATCAGCAGGCTTGAAATAGCCGCGCAGGAGAATAAGGTTTGAGGGCCATGCTGGCAGGCCCCCAAACCGCTGCTCCACACGGGCGATCGCCCAAAGAGACCAGCCGTGGAAACTGCGGGGACCTACAAACACGATTCTTGCTGTGAAATCGATGTTCGCTGGAACCCCTTGCTCGGTGAATATCGGTCGCCCGCCGCAATCGCCAATCGGAGGCCACCAAGGCAAGAAGAAGGACGAGAAGGCGGCTACGATAACCAGCACGCAGAACAACCCAGCGCTTAGCACGGCGTTGAAACTGGCTCCTCGAAGAGAGCGCGTGGGTTGGAGCAGCTGAGGCCAGTCGCGCCGTGATGTTAGCAGCCAGAAGAAGCCGGGGACCACGAGGACTCCCGAGAACACCATGACAGCGCCTAGCACGCCACCGAAGTCCGAAGCGAACAAGAGTGTAAGGAAAGGCGTTATCGGGGATACGCATAGATCGATCCATGCCGCGGTTCGCGGATTCCGCAGGGCAATCAGGGAAGCGAGCACAGGGACGCAACCTGCGGCGACGGCTACGAAAACCGCGAAGGGCGCGTGGACTCCAACATGCGTGCCCCCAACCACGGCAATGACAAGCATGCCCAGCAGAATCCCCTGCAGAGCCACGAGCCAACTGACAACCCTCTGCAGCAGCATAGGCAACGAAGCCTCCCTGTAGGCAATAGACTCTGTGGTGTGCCGACTGGTTCCTGAGTGGGACCCTTCGGCGTTCCTTCGCAGTAGTTTATCCCCGAGAAGATAACTGCCGTAGCCAATCAGTAGGCTGTTGAAACGGTTCACTCTGGCTACTCAGTGTCGTGTCCTTGGAGGACTTCAAACATTTCCATAGAATTTAGCGATCAGTGGTGGCTCAGACTTAGCGTTTGGCGAGGCGAAGGATATGGAGAAAAAGAATGGTTTGATTCATGTGGCGAGTCACTATTCAGTCGACGAGACGGTGCGGCGGCTGGAGGCGGCTTTCACTGAAAAGGGGCTGCGAGTATTTGCTGTGATTGATCACAGTGGGGAGGCCCAGAAGGTTGGGTTAAGGTTGGGTTGAAGATGAGGCCGACGAGGGTTTTGATCTTTGGCAGTCCGAAGGGGGACTCCGCTGATGGTGGCGGCGCCGAGCCTGGCCATTGATCTGCCCCTGAAGGCGCTGGTGGCGGAGGACGCAGAGGGGAAGGTTTCGGTGACGTACAACGATCCTGAGTACTTAAGGGATCGGCATGGCGTGCCGGGGGAGCTGATCAAGAATCTTGCGGGGGCGGGTGCGGTGATCGGGAAAGCTGTGGAATAATGGCGGCGGCTTTCGGTTTGAGTTGATCAAAATCCCCACTTCTCGCAAAAGATGCGAGAAATGGGGCACCCGGGAGAAACTGTGGTCGAGAATTCCAATCCCAATCGGGCGCGCGACCATCTGGCGAATGAGCGGACGTTTCTGGCGTGGGTGCGCACCGGGGCGGCGATTGTGGTGTTTGGATTTGCGATCGGGCGGTTCTCGATTGCGATGCGGCAGTTGACGGAGCTGCAGGGGCATCCGGTGCGGACTGCGGAGATTTCGGTGTAGATGGGATCGGGCACGATTGTCGCGGGCGTGGTGCTGGTGGTGGCGGGGCTAATGCGGTATCGCAAGACGCGGGCGCAGTTGGACGGCAGGGTTTGCGCTGGATCTGATTACGATTTTGACGGTGCTGCTTGGGTTGGCGCTGGCGGGGTGTTTGATTTATACGGAGAAGAGTTTGGGGTGAGGGGTCTCCTTCCTGGAGAGGAACAGCAGGTTCCTCTCCCTTCGCTCCGATCAGGGTCGGAATGACAACCTTTGAATAGGACGCGGCACCGGAGATTATGGCGAACGATCAGGAAAAAGAGGCGGCGGCGCGGGCTAGTTTGCAGTTTGTGAAAGATGGTCAGGTGGTTGGCTTGGGTACGGGATCCACTGCGGCGTTTTTTATCAAGCTGCTGGCGGAGCAGGTCAAGAACGGGCTGCGGATTAGAGGGATTCCGACGTCGCTGCGGTCGGGGGAACTGGCGCGCAGTCTGGGGATTCCGCTGACTACTCTCGATAAATGCCAGGAGATTGACGTTACTGTGGACGGAGCGGATGAAGTCGATCCGCAACTGCGGTTGATTAAGGGTGGCGGCGGGGCAATGCTGCGGGAGAAGATTGTGGCGTCGGCGACGAAGCGGTTGGTCATTGTTGCGGATGCGTCTAAGCAGGTGCCGGTGCTGGGGAAGTTTCGGCTGCCGGTGGAGGTCATCCAGTTCGCTGAGGCGTTGGTGACGAAGCGGATTGCAGCGCTCGGGGCGGAGGTGTCGGTGAGAACAGATGCGGATGGGAAACCTTATGTGACCGACGAGCGGAATCACATTCTGGATTGCCGGTTTGGGCAGATTCCGGATGCGGATGGGCTGGCGCGCCGGTTGAGCGATATGCCTGGGGTGGTGGAGCATGGGTTGTTTATTGGAATGGCGAGTGTGGTGTTGTTCGCGCGTGGGAGTGAGATTGTGGAGTTGAGGAGATAGCGAGGAGAGCGAGCCGAGCTTTGCTCGGCCTGGACGGGCGAGGGCGCCCGTCCCCACACAAGGAGATACCACACAAGCAGATATAAGGGCTGAAATGGCAGCAGGGGCACAGGCGCGGAGATGGAGCGGGCCCTCGCGGAGGCGGGTGCCGCGGTTTCAGGTGCAGGCGCCGCTGGATGTGACGGTTCTGCGGTCGGGGATTCCGGACACGGTGCCGGGGCGGTCGGTGAACGTGTGCGAACGCGGGATTGCGGCCATGCTCGCAGGGGAGTTGGTTCCGGGCGAGGCGGTGGGGATTGAGGTGCAACTACCGCTGCTGGCGGATTCGCTGCGGACGCGGGCGATGGTGCGCTATCAGGACAAGCTGCGCTGCGGGCTGGAGTTTGTAGGGCTGTCGGCGGAGCAGCGAGCCGCTATCCGGGATTGGGCCAAGGAGGCCAAGGCGGAGATTGAGATCAGCGCGAGTCCGGCTCTAGCGATATCGACGAAAGACGCGGACGCGGTCCATCCAGGAGGAAGCAGCGGAGGTTCGGGCGGCGGAGTACCACGTCAGCCGAGGAAGAAGCGCCGTGGTTTGGGATTGGCGATCTTTGGCTTTCTAGTCTTTGCGGCGATCGCGGTCGCTGTGTTCTGGTGGCGGTGGAACCGCGGCTGGGAGGAGTTGGAGACAGGGTTGAAGAATCCGGGGATGGCGTCCGCGGAAAAACCGCAGGCGCAGGTTCCGGCGGAAGTGATGGAGAAGTTGCTGGTCCACAAAGTGGAGCCGACGTATCCGGCTGAGGCGCGAAAGGAAAACCTGCAGGGGATTATCGCGCTCGATATTGTAGTAGGGCGGGATGGGTCGGTGGTGAGCATGCACGCGTTGAATGGTCCCGAAGTTCTAGCGCGGGCGGCGACGGACGCGCTGCGCTGGTGGAAGTTTGAGCCGTATCGGGTGAATGGAGAACCGGCGGTGGTAGAGACGACAGTGGCGGTCGAGTTTAAACGGTAGCTCTCGACCCACAGAGAGATCATTCACCCGGAGTAGAAACTCCTATTGAAGCTTCTGCCAGCATTGGCAGGGCAAGGGGTTCTTCGCTTCGCTCAGAATGACAAAACAATACGGACAACCAGGTCACTACGAACGCGGCTTGCGGAGGGCATGCAGGATGGCGATGCCGCTGATGGCGAAGCAGACCACGGCTCCCAACGCGGCGACCTGCATTACGGTCGCGCTGAGGTGGAAGACGTCGGCGGAGACGGCGGTGACCGCGAAGATGAGTCCCAGCACATTGAGCCAGAGCGGGGCGCGGACTGGAGTGCTCAGGTCTTTGCGAAGACGCAATTGCAGCAGCAGAGCGGCGAGTCCGATGGCCGCCACGACCACCAGGGCGACCGGGCTGGAGAAAGCGGAACGGCTGGTATAGATCACCACCAGAGCGAGCGCGAGCAGGAGAAGTCCGGCGGCAACAACGCTCCAGCGGCGGGACTCCGGTTGGGGTTGGAGCGCGGGGGCCGGGTTGGGAGCGACGTCGGGCAAGGAGTTCCGTCCCAAGTTATACAGGGCGGGGAGCGAAGTTTTCAAATTGGTAGATGATGTGGTTCAATGGCGGCGCGCGCTGAAAAGCTGGCCATTCTGAAACAACTGGAGTTCTTGAGTCAGATCGCCGACCGTACCGTCGCCATCCTGGCCAAATTCGATCCAGCAACTTTCGATGCCGCTGACAGCGAATTTCGTTTCTGAAACAGGGACCAGTTCGCGCCGCGGCTGTCCCGCGATTTTCACCACGAGATGTCCGCCCTCCGCGGTAATCGAGATCGTTAGATTGCTGGGCGATGTTGCTACGTACGTCCCTACGTAAGATTGAAGCGAGGCCTCGGTCGCGGCTTCTGTGCTCGACAATCCTGCCGATGGTCGAGCGGCCTCCTGAGCTTTGCTTCCCTTTGAGGACCGAGCGACGCGGTTTTGGACCGCCATTGGCGCGGTCGGCGACTGTGTTGCCGCATCCGCGGGCAAGAGGCGTGGGGGAGGAGGCGCGATTGGCGCTCGGTTTTCCGTGCGTAGGGGGACTGCGGGTTTCTCAACTCCGGCGCTCGTTGGATTCGGTCGCATCGGCCGCGGGCTGTCAAACTGGACCTCCGGAATGTGCACATGGAGAACGTGGATCCAACTGTACTTTATGGCGAAGCAGGTGATACAGAAGACGGCTGTTGACAGCACCACACCATGGATCACAGCGGCAGTACGGGGGCGGAAGGGATCGAGAGTCTGGAAGGACGGAATGCCGTCGGGGGCCGGTTGTAGCGCCGGGGAGAGGTCGTGCCAGAATTCCGGGCGTAATGTCCACTGACGCATCAGCGACATTAAACCGTCCGCTAGCAGCCGTGCGGCGGCTGGTTTCCCCGTGCTGGCGTCGAAGATCGAAAGCATCTCGTCGGCGAATCGTTTGCGGAAGCCAGGCGGGTGCAGATGCAGCACGCAGCGATATAAGGACCGAAGCATTAGGCCCTCCGGGGCTTGGCGATTCGCAGACGTAAGCGCGCCTCGCGGACGACTTCGCCGAGCCGGTCGGTTTCCGCTGCCAGCACGCCGCGGCCCAGCGAGGTGAGGCGGTAGTAGCGGCGGCGGGGATCGTCGTCTCCCGGGCGGCGGCCAAGTTCCTGTACGAACTTATTCTGAATCAGCTTTTGAAGATTGTCGTAGAGAGTGCCCGGACCCAATTTGTATTTGCCCTCGGACTGGCGGGCTACCTCCTGCATGATGGCATAGCCGTGAAGATCGTCGGCGGCGAGAGAAAGCAGGATGTGTAGAGTCGCAGGAGACAGAGGGAGGAATCTGGAGGCGTCGTCCTTCATAGTCGGTATCCGTTATATCGGAGTCCGAGCTATCGTGTCAAGAGGGGTCTTAGGCATCGGGCACAATGGGGCCGGTGCCGGGCAGCCATTCAGCCTGACGGGGATCTCCGTTGTTGACGGCGTAGAGAACGAGTTCGACGCGGGAGGAGACGCCGAGTTTCTCGAAGATGCGGAAGAGATATTTCTTGATGGTGTGCTCACTGGGATTGAGTTCGCGCGCAATCTCGCGGTTGCTGAGGCCTTCGGCGACGAGGGCGACGACTTGTTCATCGCGTGGAGTGAGGAGGCTGGTGCCGCTGGCGTTGAGCACGCGCAGCGAAGGGACTTCAGAGATCAGGTCCATCAGGTAGTTGAGCTGTTCGGTGTCGGCCCAGATTTGCCCGGCGGCCACGCGGAGAAGACACTTGCACAGCAGCCGGACGTTGGCGTCGGTGATGGGAAAAATGCCGCGGGCGCCGGAGCGGAATGCACTGACCACGAGTTCGCGATCGCAGGTGTCGACCAGCAGAACCTTCGGAATCTCGGGGTGGGAAAGATGAAAGCGGCGCAGGGTCGCAACAGTTTCGGAGATCTTGGCGGGCGAGTTCAGCGACAAAAGAGCGATCCGCGGAGGTTTCTGGATGACGGCCTGGAATATGGAGAGAGTATCCATGGAGCAGGTGGTGATGTGGAACTCGGCGTGGCGGCGTAGCGCGCTGGTCAGCAACTGGGCTTGCATTCGATTGGAATCCGCGATGAGGACACAAATGGCATGAGAAGCGGCGGCAGACGAAGGACTGATCAAACAAGTCTGCCAAAAACTGAAAGAGAAACGATGCCGCGATTGTAGGGAGGGTGGAGTCTGATCCACAAGGAAACTCGTCACAAAATATGAGTGCCGCGTTCAAATCGGGAATTCAGGATTCCGTGTGGAGCGAGCCGGGGAGAAGTGAATTCATCTGTGGATGCTGGAATTACCCGACTATCGCACGAGAGGAGATGCAAGAAGAGGGAAAGGCCGCATGCAGACTGGGCTTTCAGGCGAATTGATCGCGATCGTGCTGGAGTTCGACTGGGAACGTCATGAAGGCTCCCGAGCGCAATTCTTGTGACATGACAAACATGCAAGTCTACTTTTGTGGGTACTCCAAATAGGGCCTCCCTCTCGCAGTCCTTTCCAGGGTGGTTGGCAGAGACAATCCCACAAGCCATTGATTTGATACGACCCTTCGTGCGCCGGGACCATTTTCCCGGAAAAGGAGGGCGGTCTACTTTTGTGGACTGCACTTCCCATGTCTTGCTCGAATTCGGCGGCACGCTTAACTTGCAGCAGTAGAGAGTCACGTTAGCGAGTGACGATCGACGACCAAGGGTGCAGCCAAAGGGAAAATGAAACGCCTATCCATTTTCGTGCGAATCATGGGAAGCGCTCTTTTGGTTGTCGGGTACTGTTCGGCCGCTTTCGCCCAGGGCGACAACGCAGACCTGGGCGGAAACAAGGAGACTTCCCGATCCGGCTTTACCGGGGCAGGAGCGGGAGGCAGTGGTACGACGGCGGCAAAAGCCGGAGGAGCGGATGGCCTGGGAAACCCCATACTCGGAGGGGAGCGCCATCCGCTCTATCGGTTACACCCCAGCGACGTGGTGGAGATCAGTTTCACCGTCGCACCGGAGTTCAATCAGACTCTGACCGTCCAGCCGGACGGCTACGTAATGTTGAAAGACGCCGGAATGGTGGAAGCGCAGGGACTGAAGCTCGAGGAGTTTAGCGACGCGGTAGAAAAAGCGTACCGGGGATGTCTGCACGATCCGCAGGTGGCGGTCGCGCTGAAGGAATTTGAGCGGCCCTACTTCATTGTGGGCGGCGAAGACTTCTCCAGGTACGCATTGGCTACCGACTGCAGCACCCTCGCCGCCACCTGCGGATCGTCCGCTGAGTAGCTGATCGCAATCAGGTTCGTTTTCTTCATCGGCTCCACTTGCAGTTTCTTGCCCAGCCGCCTCGCCGCGCGCTCCACGCGCTCCGCGTGTCCCTCGCCGGGCCGCAGAAAGTGAAGCCAATCGCTCCCGCCCATTCCAGTCTCTTGCGCCACGTGCCGCAGGACTTCATCATCGCGCAGCAACTCGACCTCTGAATTCAACTCTTCTTCGGTGATGGCCACGCGCGTCAGGTCAAGCGGAGCATTTTCCGCGGCACTCACCGGAGCATCGGCACGCCCTCTCCGCACCAGCACTTTCATTTTGGCTTGATACTGCGCGCCCGCGAAGGCATAGAGAACCGCTGCCGCCAACACCACTCCTCCCACGCAGACGAAGGCCCAGCGCTGACGGAACAGCACCATCGCCAGTTCCCGCATGGTTGGCGCTGGGGTCGGCTCGCTCCCGCGAATTGGGACGGCTGGCTTCGGCGGTGCTGCGCCTGGGAGAGCGAGCGTCGGTGCAGTTTCCCGACGCGACCATGGTAGTGTCACAAACTCTGCAGCGACGTTACCGCGAAACCCATGGCATTGAGGCGTTCTATGTGCCCAACGGCGGAGTGTTGCGGGAACGGAGCGAGCCACGGGCGATTCTGGACTGGGGCCTCAAGCCCGGCAAATATGTTCTATTCCTGGGAAGCTTCTCGCCGGGAAAAGGATGCCATTTACTGGTCGAGGCATTTGAACAGATCGACACCGATGTGAAGCTGGTGATGGCCGGAGCATCGAGTTACTGCGACGACTACAGCCGTCAGTTGAGAACACCCGCCAGCGAACGCATCCGCATGCTCGACTGGGTTTCGGGCGAGGTGCTCGATGAACTGCTGACCAATGCCATGGTGTTTGTGTTGCCGTCCGATCTGGAGGGCCTCTCGCTGGCACTGTTGGACGCCATGGGGCGGGCCTGTGCGTACTGACGAGTGATGTACTTGAAAATCGCGAAGTCGTCGATGGAGCCGGATTTACATTCCAGCGCGGCAGCGCCGCGGATCTGGCCGACCGGCTGCGCTTCCTGATCGCGAATCCCGCGGCGCGGGAGGCCGCTGGGAGAACGGCTAAGAAGCGGATCGAAGAGCAGTATCAGTGGCAGAAAGTCGCCGAAGGCATTGAGAAAGTCTACTTCAAAATACTGGGATCGGAACTGGTGGAGGCGCCAGCCAGGAAGCCCAACGCGAGGGCTGTGGCAGACGGCGAGAAAGGAGAAACGGAACGGAGGGCAGGATAGTTTGTGGATCTAAACCGCGGTAGACATCGCGAAATAACGACATTCAAGCGGGAGGACGGGGCTAACCCCGTCCTTTTTTATTACAATCAGGTGCTTGCCTCGCGGCGGGTACGACGCAGACCGTCTCCACGCGAGCAGCATCCGAATGCGAAACACGATACTGGTTACGGGTGGCGCGGGATTCATCGGCTCGAACTTCATCCTGCAGCAGATGCAGGAGAAGTCGGCAGCGATTGTGAATCTGGACAAACTCACATACGCGGGGAATCTCCGCAATCTTGAGAGCATGGTCTCAGACCCGCGGTATACGTTCATTCACGGAGATATCGGGGATCGTGGCGTTGTCCAGCGCCTGCTGGCAACACATCAGCCTGGTGGCATTGTGCACTTCGCTGCGGAAAGCCACGTCGACCGCTCGATTCGGGGCCCGGAGGATTTCATTCGCACCAACGTCGATGGGACGTTCGCATTGCTGGAGGAGACGCGGGCGTATTGGACGGCGCTTCCCGGCGAAGACCGAAAGCTCTTCCGGTTCCTCCACGTGTCCACCGACGAAGTGTACGGCTCACTGGGGCCGGACGATCCGGCGTTTTCCGAAACGACGCCGTACGCTCCGAACAGTCCCTATGCCGCGTCGAAAGCCGCGTCCGATCATCTGGTGCGCGCGTATCACCACACCTACGGTCTGCCGACGCTGACCACGAATTGCTCGAACAATTACGGGCGATTTCAGTTTCCGGAGAAACTGATTCCGCTGATGATCCTCAACGCACGGGATGGCAAGCCGCTTCCGGTTTATGGGGATGGCAAGAACGTTCGCGACTGGCTTTACGTGGAGGATCACTGCGAGGCCATCGCAACCGTGTTGCGGCGCGGGCGTCCCGGAGAAACCTACAACGTCGGTGGTTGGAACGAGAAGCCCAACATCGAAATTGTGCAGATGATCTGCGATCTGGTGGATGAGATGGCGCCGCGAGCGGCAGGCTCTCGCCGCGATCTAATCACGTTTGTGAAGGACAGGCCGGGACACGACCGCCGCTATGCGATGGACGCGCGCAAGATCGAACGTGAAATGGGATGGAAACCGAAGGCCACTTTCGAAAATGGTCTTCGCCAAACGGTTCGCTGGTATCTTGAGAATGAGACGTGGGTGCGGGATGTGACCAGCGGAAGCTATCGGCAGTGGGTTGCAACACACTATTCGGGGTAGCAGAGAATTCGACGCAAGAAATAAATTATGCAAGAAAGCACGCGCTACAAAGGCATCATTCTCGCGGGAGGGTCGGGCACGCGTCTGTATCCGGTGACTCAGGTCATGGGCAAGAGTCTGCTTCCCGTGTACAACAAGCCCATGATTTATTACCCGCTGTGCACGCTGATGCTCGCGGGGATCCGGGACATTCTGGTGATTTCCACTCCCGAGGACGCACCCAAATTTCAAGCGCTCCTGCGGGATGGAAGCCATTACGGGATTCGTCTGCGTTATCAGGCGCAGCCCAAGCCGGAAGGCATCGCGCAGGCATTTCTGGTGGGAGAAGAGTTTTTGGACGGCAGTCCTTGCGCTCTGGTGCTGGGCGACAACATTTTTTACGGACACGATCTGGCGAAGGATCTGCGCGAGGCGGCCGGCAAAATTCATGGGGCTCGGGTTTTCGCCTACCCGGTGCATGATCCCGAGCGGTACGGGGTGGTGGAGTTCGATGCCGGCGGACGCGCCCTAAGCATTGAGGAAAAGCCGAAGCACCCGAAATCCCGATATGCGGTCACCGGGCTCTATTTCTACGATGACCAGGTGGTGAAGATTGCGAAATCGCTGAAGCCGAGCGCACGCGGCGAACTTGAGATCACCGACATCAACCAGGCTTACTTGAAGAAGGAACAACTGGAAGTTGTGGTGATGGGGCGTGGCATGGCGTGGCTGGATACTGGCACGCACGAATCGTTGATGGATGCAGCGCTGTACATTCAGGCAATCGAGAAACGGCAGGGGTTGATGGTGGCGTGCCCGGAGGAGATCGCATATCGCTCGGGCTACATTACCGCTGCCCAGGTGGAAAAAATCGCAAGCTCTATGAACAACAGCGGCTACGGGGCGTACCTGCTGCAGCTTTTGAGGGAAAGGGTATTCTGAGTTGACTGCAGTTTCAGGAACGCAGCGAGCGATGGATGCGATCCGAAAAATTCCGACTTCTCTGCCTGGCGTCGTCATTCTGGAGCCGCGCGTGTTTGGCGACGAGCGGGGATTCTTCCTCGAAAGCTATAACGAGAAGGTGTTTGTCGAGTTGGGGATCGCGAAACGGTTCGTGCAGGATAATCATTCCAGTTCGCGAAAAAACGTGTTGCGCGGGCTGCATTATCAGATCAAGCAGCCGCAGGGAAAACTGGTGCGCGTAGTGGAAGGAGAGATCCTGGATGTCGCGGTGGACGTGCGCCGGAGTTCTCCGTCGTTTGGTGGATGGGAAGCAGTGCGCCTGTCGGGCGGGAACAAACGCATGTTGTGGATCCCGGCGGGCTTTGCGCACGGATTCCGCGTGAGTTCCGAGACGGCGCATGTTCTGTACAAAACGACCGACTACTATGCTCCGGAACACGAACGCACCCTGGCGTGGAATGATTCGGAGTTGAAGATTGACTGGGAACTGGAAGGCGAACCCATCGTGTCGGCGAAAGATCAGCGTGGCGTTGCCCTTCGAAACGCCGAAACCTTCGAATAGCCGTGGGAAACCACTGACATGAAAGCAATGATTTTTGGCGCGTCGGGCCTGTTGGGCAAGGCGCTCATGCGCGAATGGAGCGCGGACGACGTGGTCGGTCTCAGCTCGCGCGACGTGGACATTCGCGATACGGACAAAATGCGGGACGTGGTGGAAAGGGCCCGTCCCGACTGGATTGTCCTCGCGGCAGCTTACACCAACGTCGACAAATGTGAGAGTCATCCGGACCTGGCGTTTGCCGTCAACCGCGATGGCGCGGTGAATGTAGCCGAGGCTGCAAAAGAGGCGGGCGCGAAATTGATGTTTCTCAGTTCTGACTATGTGTTCGATGGAAAAAAGACTTCCCCGTACGAAACAGGAGATGTGCGCAATCCGCAGAGCGTTTACGGGCGGTCGAAAGCAGAAGCCGAAATCAAGTTGCTCGATGTGTTGCCGGAGTGCTGCATCGCGCGGACTTCGTGGCTGTTTGGGACGGGCGGGGAATGTTTTCCAGATACGATTCTAAAACTGGCCGCGAGTCGGCCGGCGTTGGACGTGGTGAATGACCAGCGTGGGTGCCCAACCTATTCCGTTGATTTAGCGAGAGCGATGATTCGGCTATGCCGCAACCATGCCAGCGGGATTGTGCATGTGACCAACGCCGGGGATTGCTCGTGGTTTGAATTCGCTCGCGAGATTGTAAAGCGCGCGGGCCTTGCCACTGAGGTGCGTCCGGTCAGCAGTCAGCAAATGGCGCGTCCGGCGCCGCGTCCGGCATATTCTGTTCTTTCGTCAAAGAGCTTGGAAAAGTACGGGATCACCATGCCCGCTTGGCAGGATTCGCTGCAGCGATATTTGCAGGAACGAGAAAACTGAGCGGTCTGGCTGGGCGTTGCTTCGCCGGACGTGAGGCTGTTACGATGCGGCGGGGTTCTCGCCAATTGAAGTCCATCCTTAACTACATCGACGGGGAGTTCGTACGTGGGAAGCGGGAGTTTGCCGATGTGAACCCCGCAGATGGCAGCGTGATTGCGCAAGTCACCGAAGCGGATCAGGGGCTGGTCGATGACGCGGTGCGCGCGGCCCGCAAGGCGTTACGAGGCGAGTGGGGTCGGTTGGGAATTCCCGAACGCGCGGCTCTCTTGCACAGAGTGGCGGATGCGATCGAGGCGCGCTTCGATTGCTTCGTCGCGGCCGAAGTGGCGGACACCGGCAAGCCGTTGACGCTCGCTTCCAAGTTGGATGTTCCGCGTGCGGCAGCGAATTTCGGCGTGTTCGCCGACGTGATCAAGACGACGGCGCTGGAATCTTTTCAAACGGAAACCCCCGACGGCAAGAGCGCGCTCAACTACGCTGTGCGCAAGCCGCTGGGCGTCGTGGGCATCATCACTCCCTGGAATCTCCCACTCTTATTGCTGACGTGGAAGGTTGCTCCTGCCCTCGCATGCGGCAATACGGTGGTCGTGAAGCCTTCCGAGGAGACTCCGGCCTCCGCGACCCTGCTCGCCGAGGCAATGAAGGAAGCCGGAATTCCTGACGGAGTCTACAACGTAACCCACGGGTTCGGGCCGAACTCGGCGGGCGAATTTCTCACGCAACATCCGGACGTGGACGCCGTCACCTTCACGGGCGAGTCGCAGACCGGAGCCGCAATCATGAAGACCGTTGCGGCCTCGGTGAAGCCGGTCTCTTTTGAACTAGGCGGCAAGAACGCGGCGATCGTATTCGCCGACTGTGATTTTGAGGAAGCAGTCAACGGAATCAGTGAGGCTGTGTTCCTCAATACCGGTCAGGTGTGTCTGTGCGCGGAGCGAGTCTACGTTGAGCGCGCAATCTACGACCGCTTCGTCGATGCGCTGAAGCGTAAGGCTGAGAGTCTGCGCATTGGATCTCCGTTGGGAAAGAGTACAGATCTTGGGCCGCTGATTTCATCGCAGCATCGCGAGAAAGTGCTTTCGTATTACCGTTTGGCGCGGGAAGAGGGAGCCACGCTGGTGACGGGCGGCGGCATAAGCATGGCGAATGATACGAAGTATGGATTGGCCGCATCGATTTGGACGACGAATCTGAAGCGCGGCCACCGGGTCGCGCAGCAGATGAATGTGGGCATCACATGGGTGAACTGCTGGTTCCTGCGTGATCTGCGGACGCCGTTTGGTGGCGCGGGGCTTTCAGGGATCGGCCGCGAAGGCGGCATGCATTCGCTGAATTTTTATTCGGAGCTGAATAATATTTGCATTCGGTTGTGAGAGTCTGAGCGGAACATGGGGAAAGTCGAAAGCCAGGTCGTTGCAGGGAAGGCGAAGCCGCGCGGTAAGTACCCGCACGTCAAGCGCGCCGGAGACTTTCTGTTTGTGTCGGGAACGAGCGCGCGCCGCGCCGATAACACGATTGCCGGCGCAGAGGTCGACGAGTTTGGAACGACGCATCTCGATATTCGAGAGCAAACCAAAGCCGTCATCGAGAATGTGCGCGACATCTTGAAAAGTGTTAGCGCGCAACTCGAGGATGTTGTCGAAGTGACAACCTATTTGGTAAACATGAACGATTTCGCAGGATACAACGACGTGTACGGAGAGTTCTTCGGCCACGAGGGGCCTGCTCGAACGACCGTGGCCGTACACCAGTTGCCACATCCGCACTTACTGATCGAAATCCGGGCTATGGCGTATAGGCCGGAGAAAATAAAATAAGGGGGCGCAATGCCGTCCATCAAGAACCTCAAGGCGTTCAATTTTCAAGCCTGGATCGAAGAGAACAAAGAGAAATTCAAACCACCCGTGGGAAACGCCCAGGTGTGGGAGGACGGCGAGATGATGGTGACCGTGGTCGGCGGGCCAAACAATCGGCGCGACTATCACGACGATCCGACCGAAGAGTTTTTCTACCAGTTGAAGGGCAACATTTTTCTTCGCATCATGGAAACTCCCGGCAAGCCGCCGCTGGAAATTCCGATCAAGGAGGGCGAGATCTTTCTGCTGCCCAAACACATGCGGCATTCGCCGCAGCGACTGCAGCAGGGAACTATTGGCGTGGTGGTCGAGATGCCGCGGCCCGAGGGCATGCTGGATGGGTTCGAATGGTATTGCCAGAATTGTCATCAGCTGGTGCATCGCGCGGAGGTGAAGCTCAAGAGCATTGTGCGCGATTTGCCGCCGCTGTTCGAGCAGTTTTACAGCAACGAGAGTCTGCGCGCGTGCAAACATTGCGGTGCGGTTCATCCCGGCAAACAGTAAATGCCTGTCATCGATATCCATAATCATTTCTTCCCGCGCACCTGGCCGGATCTGGCGGCGCGCTACGGCACCCCCAACTGGCCGTGGATCAAGCACACCGAGGCTGGGAAGGCGGAGATCATGGTGGGCGATCGATTCTTCCGCCAGATTTATTCCGCATGCTGGGATGCTGAGGTGCGGCTCAACGAAATGGACCGGGACGCCGTCGAGGTGCAAGTGCTCTCAGCCACGCCGGTGCTTTTTGCGTACGAGCAGCCGGTAAAGCATGCCCTGGATTGCGCGCGCTTATTCAACGATGCGGCGCTGGAGTTGTGCGCGCAGGGCAAGGGCCGGCTGAAGTCATTGTGCCAAGTTCCGCTGCAGGATGTTGACGCGTCGTGCGAAGAACTGAGCCGGTGCATGCGGGCGGGCCATCTTGGAGTGCAGATTGGCAACCACGTGGGAGAGAAAAATCTCGATGATCCTGGCATCGTGACGTTTCTGCATCACTGCGCCGATGAAGGTGCGGCGGTGCTGGTTCATCCGTGGGACATGTTGGGTGCGCAGCGCATGCCGAAGTACATGATGCGGTGGACCGTGGGCATGCCCGCCGAGACGCAGCTTGGCATTGTCGCGATGATACTGGGCGGGGCGTTCGACAAGTTGCCGCCGACGCTGCGCATTTGCTTCGCCCACGGAGGAGGAAGTTTTGCGTTCCTGCTGGGGAGGCTCGAGAATGCCTGGCGGCATCATCCGGTGGCGCATGGTGTCTGCGAGTTGCCGCCCAGTCAATACCTGAATCGCTTCTATGTGGATTCGGCGGTGTTCGACGGGCACGCGCTGCAGTTTCTGGTGGGAACCATGGGAGCGGAGCGCGTGATGCTGGGCTCGGACTATCCTTTCCCGCTGGGCGAGCATCGCGTGGGAACACTGATTCGATCGAGCCACTTGCCCGCATCGGCAAAAGATCGCTTGCTGGGCGCGAATGCGGTGGAGTTCCTTGGTCTCCCGAGCGAGAGTGCCGCGCCGCCACACCAACAGGCAACGGTTCCTGTCGTGCCGCAAGGCGAACAGCTGACGTACAGTTCGTACCTGAAGGTTCCGGAGTTACTGAAACTGCAAGAGTCGCAATCTTTGCCGCAGCATCACGATGAACTGCTGTTCATCATCGTGCATCAGACTTACGAGTTGTGGTTCAAGGAACTGCTGCACGATCTGGACGCGGTGGTCGCGAACCTGCAGGCGGCGGGGGCGAATCCCAACTCGCGCGACGAGGTCTATGAAGCGGCGCGGTTGCTGCGACGCTGCACGGAAATTACGCGGGTGCTGGTGGAGCAGTTCACTATCCTCGAGACTATGCTGCCCACGCACTTCATGGCGTTCCGTGGCAAGCTGGAACCGGCCAGTGGATTCCAGTCGGAACAGTTTCGCGAGCTGGAGTTCCTGTGCGGCCTGAAGGACCAGAAGATGTTGCGTTATCATCGGCCGACGCCCGAAGCGCATGCCCTGCTGGAGCGGAGGCTGCGTGAGCCTTCGCTGCACGATGTTTTCTTTGACGCATTGCGGACCATGGGCAAGCTGCAATCCAATCACAATGCGACTGAGCGCGAGCGATTCGACGCGCGTGCCCGTGCCGTTCTTGCCCTTTACCGGGACGAACGCAGCCATCGCGACTGGATTGACGTGTGCGAACGTCTCACGGAGTTCGATGAACTGGTGGTGAGTTGGAGGTTGCGGCATATTCAACTAGTGGAGCGCGTGATTGGCGTGCGCATGGGAACGGGCGGAAGTGCCGGCTCGTCGTATTTGAAACTTACTTTGGACAAAAAATTCTTCCCCGAATTGTGGGAGGCGCGCACGCTGCTGACCGAATAGCAACTTTTCGCGTGGAATCTGACTTCGTCTTGTTTTCCTCATGACTCGCGACGCCGAGACCATCTCACTGATTGGCGCTGGACTCAATGGACCGCTGCTGGCTCTTGCCCTGGTCAAGCGCGGCTTCAACGTGGAGATCTATGAGAGACGGCCGGATATGCGACTTGTCCGCATGAGCGCGGGACGGTCGATCAATCTCGCGCTGTCGACACGCGGCATTCACGCGCTCACTCAAGCCGGATTGTGGAACGAGATGCACAAGATTGTCATTCCGATGAAAGGAAGGATGATGCACTCAGCCACATCCGAACTCACTTTTCAGCCTTATGGGAAGGATGAGTCTGAGGTCATCAATTCGATTTCTCGCGCCGAATTGAATATCGCGCTGATGAACGCAGCGGAAGATCAAGGTGTGAAGATCCACTTTCAACATCGCTGCATTGGCATCGATCTCAAGACAGGAACTCTTCAGTTGCGGGAGGAGCGGACTGGTGAAGACAGAACGCTGGAGGCAAGCGTCGTGATCGGGTGTGATGGGTCGGCGTCGGCGATTCGCGGCGAGATGCTGAAACTGAGCCGCTTCAACTTTTCGCAGCAATATCTGGATTACGGCTACAAGGAACTCACGATTCCGGCCGGCCCGCACGGAGAGCATGTTCTGGAAACGAACGCGCTGCATATTTGGCCGCGGGGCAACTACATGCTGATCGCGCTGCCCAATGTTGACGGGACGTTTGCATGCATTCTGTTCTTGCCATTTGAGGGGCCGGACAGCTTTGCTACCCTGACCACGCAAGCGACCGTGCGCGAGTTCTTCCAGTCGCGGTTTCCGGACGCGATTCCACTTATGCCCGATCTGGCTGACACCTTCTTCGCCAATCCCACAGGTACGATGGTGACGGTCAAGTGTTCGCCTTGGCATGTTGAGGGGCGCGCTCTGTTGCTGGGAGATGCGGCCCATGCGATTGTTCCTTTCTTTGGGCAGGGAATCAACTGCGGCTTCGAAGACTGCTCCTGCCTGTTGGAGCTACTTGACCAGCACGGTGCAGACTGCGGGCGTGTCTTTAGCGAGTTCGAGAAGGCTCGCAAGGTCAACACCGATGCGATTGCCGACCTCGCGGTCGAAAACTTTGTGGAGATGAGAGATCGCGTGGCCGATCCGCGATTTCTGTTTCGCAAGAAGGTCGAACTGGCACTGGAGACGAAATATCCACGGCTCTTTGTGCCCAAGTACGCGATGGTAACGTTTCATCGTATCCCGTACGCAACTGCCTTGAAGCGAGGACAAGTGCAGGACCGGATGCTCACGGAACTCTGCGATTCAATCGAACGCGTGGAAGAAATCGACTGGCGCAAGGCGGACAGGTTGATCCGCAGCGAACTGACGCCTCTGGAGCTGGTTTCGTGACCAGTACACCGTTTCAGACTGGCGAAGGATTTGCATCTTTACCGTATCACCGGCTGCTCACGCAGCAGACCGCGGCGCTGGTCGGCGCGCAGCCGGCGGAAGTTGTGGTGATGAACTCGCTCACGGTGAACCTTCATCTGATGATGGTGTCGTTCTACCATCCCACGACTCAGAGACACAAAATTCTGGTCGAACGCGGAGCCTTTCCCTCGGATCAGTATGCGGTGAACTCACAAATTCTTTTCCGCGGATTCGATCCGGCGTTATCGCTGCTCGAACTCACGCCTCGCGACGGCGAGCCTTACATGCGCGATGAAGATATCGAAGCACTGATCGAACGCGAGGGCGATTCGATTGCCCTGATTCTGCTGGGCGGCGTGAACTACGCTACGGGACAAGCCTTCGATATGGGGGGAGTCACGAAGGCAGGGCACCGAAAAGGATGCGTCGTGGGATTTGATCTGGCGCACGCCGCCGGAAATATACCGCTGCGACTTCACGACTGGGACCCGGATTTCGCGGTGTGGTGCAGTTACAAATATTTGAATGGCGGACCGGGATGCGTCGGAGGATGTTTTGTCCACGAGCGCCATGCCCGCGCATGGGATCGGCCGCGCTTCGCGGGGTGGTGGGGACACGACGAAAAGATTCGGTTCCAGATGGGACCGGATTTTCACCCCATGGCCGGAGCCGAGGGATGGCAATTGAGCAATCCTCCAATTCTGGCGTTGGCACCTCTGCGCGCCTCGATGGAGATATTTTCCGAGGCCGGAATGGAGCGCTTGCGCGCCAAGAGCGTGTCGCTTTCCGGATACATGGAATTTCTGCTCGGCCACAATGCCTCTTCGAAGTTCTCCATCATTACACCGCATGCGCACGAGCGAAGAGGTGCCCAACTCTCCATTCGATTGCCCAGCGATGGCCGCAAGCTATGCGACCGACTGGCGGCCCAGGGTGTGGTCGGAGACTGGCGCGAACCGGACACCTACCGGGTTGCCGCAGTGCCGCTATACAACTCATATCAGGACGTTTACGGTTTCGTGCAACGTTTTGTGGCCGCACTTTAGTAAGGAATTACACTCCACCTCAGTCTGGTTGCTTTGATTACCCTGGTAACACATTTGCGGGGTCCAGCGAACATACAATTTGAAGCGTGAGAGATTCTCCGCTCCAGCGCGCCCGGAAGTGGACGGCCATCGTGTGCGCCGTCGTGTGCGTGCACGTCTTGCTGTCGCTACTGGCGCCGCGCGGATTTGCTCTCATGGCTTTTGGCGACATCCTGCAAAACCTCATTCTGCTTTGCGCCACCATCGCGGTGCTCGCCAACGTGAAAACGGCTTCCCCGAAGGCGCGTTTGTTTTGGGCGCTCATGGGTCTGGGCCTGGGGATGTGGCTGGCCTCGCAGATCCTGTGGACTTATTTTGAGGTCTATCTGCGGCATGAAGTGCCGAATCCGTTCGTCGGCGATGTCGTTCTCTTTCTGCACATTGTCCCGATGATGGCTGCTGTGGCACTTCAGCCACATGTTCAGCGGGATGATCGCTCAATACGCGTGGGCACGCTTGATTTCGCGCTCCTGTTAACGTGGTGGCTGTTTCTCTATCTCTTTATCGTTATCCCGTGGCAGTACGTCCACCCCGTTGAGGAGGTGTACGGCCGGAGCTTTGACCTGCTTTATGTCTGCGAAGAACTTGTACTCGCGGCAGGTCTGGTGATGGTATGGCGGCGGAGCCGGGGGGCGTGGCGCACCGTCTACTTTCACTTCTTCGTAGCAACCTTGTCGTATTGTGTCGCCTCGCTCATGGCCAGCGAGGCCATCGACTTGCATGTCTATTACACGGGCAGTCTATTCGACGTCCCACTGGTCGCGGGCATGGCCTGGTTTGTGCGAATCGGTTTCTTAGCGCGAGAGGCCGGCGAGCCCAGATCGGTAGACGAATCACCGACCCGCAGTTTTGGAATTTGGAAAACGCGTCTTGCCATGGCGGCCGTGTTCATTACGCCTCTCATGGTCGCATGGGCACAATTCGGCGGTGACGCGCCGCAGCGGGTTCGCACCTACCGCCTGCTGTTGACCGTAGCGGTAATGGTCGTGATGGGAGCGCTGGTATTTCTCAAGCAACATCTGCTGGATCAGGAATTGCTCAGCCTGCTGCGATTGTCGCGGCACAACCTGGATGAGATGTGCCGGCTCAAGGACGAACTGGAGAATAAAGAACATTCGCTGCGCTGGCACAGTCTGGAACTGCAGCGGAAGAATTTGGAGCTGCAGGAGATTTCTTTCACGGATGTGCTGACGGGAGTGTGGAACCGTCGCTATCTCGAAGAAATCCTCACGGCGGAGGCCGGACAGGTGCTGCGAAATTACCAGCGCGCGCGCGGAAGCGGCATCCGGAAGATGGATCATCGCGATCTCGTCTTCATCATGGTCGACGTGGATTTCTTCAAGGAAGTCAATGACCGGCACGGTCATCCTGCGGGAGACCGGCTGCTGCAACTCGTAGCACAGAGGCTCTCCACCGTGGTGCGAAAGTCCGACGTCCTGGTGCGCTGGGGAGGAGAAGAATTCCTGATCATGAGCCGCTCGACCGATCCCTCGGGGACGCCGGCATTTTGCAGCCGGGTCCTGGAGGTGATGGCGTCGGAACCGTTTGATCTTGGCCACGGAGCCAAAGTGAGGAAGACCTGCTCCGTGGGGTGGGCGGCATATCCCTGGAGCCGCGGCGCATTTGAGGCAATTTGCGCGGAGGAGTCGATTGCCCTGGCGGATGCGGCTCTGTATAGGGCCAAGGCTCTAGGCAGAAATAAAGGCGTGGGAATCGTGGCCACGGATGCCGCGAGCCAAAATCCTGAGGCCATTGATCTGGTGACAGTGCGGGAAGGTAATCCTCCGCTCGCGCGTACCATATGTACAGAGTGTCCGGGCGCCGAAGCGGTCCCGGCGGCGCAGCTCGAAGCTGCGGAACCTATCGACAAATCCGGCGCATAAATTTCCCGCCTAAGCCGGCAATTCCTTTTGAAATGCCCTCCCAGCCGTAGACGCTTGACCTGTGCAATCGTGTTGACTACATTGAGTAGCCAGCTTTACAGCTGCAGAGGCACATCTCCTAATGAATGCAAAGACTCCTTCGCGCAAAACCGGCCTTCGTCAGAAGGCACAACTCATGTCCGCATCTGAAATTGAGCGCACGCTGGTGCGACTGGCATACGAAATCGTGGAAAAGAATGGTGGGGTCGATGGTCTGGGGCTGGTCGGAATTCGCCGCCGCGGAGTTCCAATCGCGGAACGGCTGGGCAAGATCATTACGCGCATTGAGAACGCCAAAGTGCCCGTGGGGACTTTGGATATCACGTTTTACCGCGACGATCTCTCGACGCTGGGACCCAAACCTGTCGTGCAGGAAAAAGAAATCGGGTTTGAGATCGAGGATAAGAACATTGTGCTGGTCGATGACGTTCTCTTTACCGGGCGCACGACGCGGGCTGCGCTGGACGCGCTTTTTTCACATGGCAGGCCGCGGCGCGTGCAACTGTGCGTGCTGATCGATCGCGGACATCGGGAAATTCCCGTTGAGGCAACGTTCGTGGGCCGCAATGTGCAGACTACGAATAACGAAGTCATCGAGGTCAAGCTGACCGAGATCGATGATGCGGAGAAGGTCTTGTTGATGGAAAAATAATGCGGCGAAAAAAGTGTGCCACGAAAAAACAAAGGACGGTGGCATGAGCCATCGTCCTTTCATTTTGAAGCGCAGTTGCTAAGCGATCGTTACTAGGCGATTCTCGTGCACACCGCCTTGGTTTGTGTGTAGTTGTTGAGCACTTCGTGTCCCATCTCGCGGCCCCAGCCGGACTGCTTGTACCCGCCGAAGGGCAGCGCCGCATCGAAGATGTTGTAGCAGTTGATCCAGACCGTGCCGGCGCGAAGCAGTTCCGCCATGCGATGCGCCTTGCCGATGTCGCGCGTCCAGACGGCGGCAGCCAGGCCGTAGTCGCTGTTGTTGGCGCGGGGAATGATTTCCTCGGGATCGGCGAACGGCATTGCGGTCACCACAGGTCCGAAGATTTCTTCCTTCACTACTTTCATGTTTTCCTGCGTATTGACGAGCACGGTGGGTTCGACGAAGTAGCCGCGATCGCTGGCTTTGTGGCCGCCGGCGACAGCCTTCGCGCCTTCGGAGAATCCAGACTCGAGGTATCCGCAAACGCGATTCAGTTGCTCTTCGGAAACCAGCGGGCCCATCTGGGTGTCGGGATCGAGACCCGAGCCGACTTTTATTTTCCGGGCGTGATCAGCGACTCCCTCGACGACCTGGTCGAACACCGATTTCTCGACATACAACCGTGAACCCGCGCAACAGCACTGGCCATGGTTGAAGAAGATGGCACTGGCAGCGCCGGGGATTGCGGTCTCGAGATCGGCGTCTTTAAATACGACGTTGGGAGACTTTCCACCCAACTCGAGTGACACTTTCTTGAGGTTGCCGGTGGCAGCGTGCACGATCAGCTTGCCGACTTCGGTCGATCCGGTGAAAGCGATCTTGTCCACGTCGGGATGCGCGGCCAGCGCCGCCCCTGCGGTCTCGCCATAACCGGGAACAATATTGACCACGCCCTCGGGGAAGCCGGCCTCCATGATCAGGTCGCCGAGACGCAGCGCAGAGAGCGGGGTTTGCTCCGCAGGCTTCAGTACGACCGTGCAGCCCGTGGCCAGCGCTGGGCCGAGTTTCCACGCGGCCATCAGGAGCGGGAAATTCCACGGTATGATTTGCCCGACAACACCCACCGGCTCTCGCAATGTATACGCGAGATATTTTGCGCCGGGCGTATACGGAACCGAGAGTGGAATGGTGTTGCCCTCGAGCTTGGTCGCCCATCCCGCCATGTAGCGGAACAGGTCAACCGCGAGCGGAACGTCGGCGGCCTTCGCAATGTTGAGAGGCTTGCCGTTATCGAGGCTTTCGATGTAGCCGAATTCCTCGGTGTGCTGCTCGAGCAGATCGGCGAGTTTCCAGATGAGCCGGCCGCGCTCGGATGCGGTCATGCGGCGCCAGGGTCCATTATCAAAAGCGTTGCGAGCGGCCTTGACGGCTTGATTGATGTCTTCGCGATCGCCTTCCGCGACCTGAGCAAGAACCTCGCCGGTGGCCGGATTGTATGTGGGGAAAGTTTTTCCGGAGGCGGCGTTCACCCACCTGCCGTTGATCAACATTTTTCTTGGTTTATCGATGAACTCCGCGACTTGCGGATGAATTTGGGGGGAAACTGCGATGCCCATGTGTCCTCCTTGGTCTGACAAACATGATCTGACTACCTGGTCAAACAGATGCTTGCAAGCGGAATGATGCCCGGCGAATGATGGCGACGGAGGTATGCTAGCGCCGAGCCCGGACAAATGCAATGGCGATCCGTCGGCGCGGATTATTCGCCGTACGGAACCCAGATGTTCTTTACCTGAGTGGCGTGCTCAAGGAACCAGCGGCCCTCCGCCAGCTTCGGGTTGAACCAATCGATGACGCGGCCTTCGTTCGTCCACACCTGCTTCAAGTTTCCGATAGACATTGCCTTTGCGGCCGCGACGGTGGCTTCGTCGCCATAACACCAGATGGCATCGACGTCGTCGTGTTCGGCAAGAGTCTTCAAGAGCTGCGAGACGTAGCCGGTCACGATGTTGACCGTGCCGCCGGGCAGGTCGCTGGTGTCGAAAAGCTGGTAGAGATCGCCGGTGATGAGCGGGTATCGCTCCGAAGGAACTGCGATTACCGTATTTCCCACGGCGAGCAGCGGCAGTACGAGCGACAGGAAACCCAGCAACGGCGCATCCGTGGGACAGATCACGCCGACGGTCCCTATCGGCTCGTTCATCGCGATTGCGATATTCCGGAACGGCGGATTGTGCACGGCTCCATCGAACTTGTCGGCCCACGCTGCGTAGGAGAAGATGCGTTCGATGCCGAGTTCGACTTCCCCCGCGGCTTGCTTTTCGCCGACGGCCGCTGCGAGCCGATGAACGATCTCGCTCCGGCGTTGAGCCAGGTTCTCCGCGCAGTAATACAGAACCTGAGCCCGATTGTGCGCAGTAGCCTTCGCCCACCCTTCCGCTTTGCGAGCCGCTTCCACGGCGTTGCGAATGTCTTTGCGATTGCCGAGAGCAGCTTCGCCCAACAGCCGGCCATCCGACGAGCGTACTTCCATGCTGTAGCCCGAGTCGGGGCGCGCCTGCTTGCCGCCGATGTAAAGCTTGACCGTCCGGTCGATTGCGGGCGTGCTCGCGTCGGGCTTCTCTTCCATTTGTTCAACAGCGGGAGCGTTCGCGATGGGCAGCTTAGGCGCGTGTTTAAACCACGCGGGCTCCATGTATTCGAGCAGGCCTTCGCGGCCGCCTTCGCGGCCGAATCCGCTTTCGCGATATCCGCCAAAGCCGCAGGCTGCGTCAAACATGTTTGTGCAGTTCACCCAAACGACTCCAGCCTTGATTTGCGCGGCCACATGCAACGCGACGTTGATGTTCTCGCTCCATACGCACGACGCCAAACCGTACACCGTGTTGTTGGCCAGTTCCACAGCTTCCTTCGGAGTGCGGAAAGTCATTGCCGCGAGAACGGGCCCGAAGATTTCCTGTTGAGCGACGATCGACGTCGGATGCACATTGCTGAGCAGCGTCGGCGGATAATAAAAGCCGCGGGCGGGCAACACGACTTGCGGTTGCCAGCAGGTTGCGCCGTCGGCGATGCCTTGCGCAACCATGCGCTCGATCCGGTCCAGTTGCACCCGCGCGACGATCGCGCCGATGTCGATGGCTTTGTCGAGCGGTGGACCGATGCGCAGGCTGCTCATCCGGTCACGAATCTTGGACATCAACACTTCCGCAATGCTCTCCTGCATCAGCAGGCGCGAGCCCGCGCAGCACACTTGTCCCTGGTTGAACCAGATTCCGTCGACCAGGCCTTCAACTGCGCTGTCGAGGTCGGCATCCTCAAAAATGATGAATGGAGATTTGCCACCGAGTTCAAGCGAAAGTCGTTTGTGACTTGCGGCGGTCGCTCCGCGAATAGCGCGTCCCACTTCGGTTGATCCCGTGAACGCAATCTTGTCGACGTCAGGATGCTTCACCAGAGCCTCGCCGGTCGAACCGTCTCCAGTCACGATGTTGACGACTCCCGCTGGCAATCCCGCTTCCTGGCAGAGTTCCGCGAACGCGAGCGCAGTCAGTGGAGTAAACTCGGCGGGCTTTAATACGACTGTGTTTCCCGTCGCCAGCGCCGGCGCGATCTTCCACGCCAACATGAGGAGCGGAAAATTCCACGGAATGATCTGTCCGACCACGCCGCATGGTTCGTACTCAGGAAACTCCTGCTCGAGCAACTGCGCCCAACCTGCGTGGTAATAGAAATGCCGCGCCACCAGCGGGATGTCGATGTCGCGGCTCTCGCGGATGGGCTTGCCGTTGTCCATGGTTTCGAGAACCGCAAGCAGCCGGGAATGTGTTTGCACCAGCCGCGCGAGAGCGTAGAGATATCGCGCGCGGGCATGCGGAGTGAGCGCCCGCCATTTTGGAGAAGCCGCGCGGGCCGCACGAACGGCAGCATCAATATCGGCGACACCGCCCTGAGCGACTGCGGCCACCTTCTCGCCATTCGAAGGATCGAGCGTGTCGAAATATTCTCCGGCAGTAGGCGGCTGCCACGCTCCGCCGATGAACAGTCCAAAGCGCCGGCCGTGGCGTTCCAACCATGCTCCAACTTCCTTGGGATCTTCGGGAGCAGGTCCGTACTCCATGCTGACGAATTTTTCAGCGATGCTCATCTTGGCCACTTTCACCGACAGGCCCAATGCCGCCGGAGGGGTGTAAGGTCCAAGCAACAACAGCGGTCGGGACAAAGATCATCAAGATGATGATGACGGTCACGATAGCCGGAAGTATAGATCGGCTCCCCAAGATTACCTCAGCGTAGCCTCCGACCAATTCACCTAGCACATAGGCAATCGCTAAGGTTAGCGGAGCAGAAACCGCAAATGCGGTAGTAGCACGCCGAGCATCGCTCCGGGGACGGTCAAGCTGAAGCTTTCGAAAGATCCACCAGGTCGCGAAGGCGTCCGGAACAACAATGACCGCGGTGGCTCCAAGTGCGCGGGAAAATGCTGTTCCGCCGACGAAGGGGAAGATCGCGAGGCCAATTGCTGACGATAACAGTGCAAACAGAAGCGCAGGGCCAATAACCACCTTGACCGTTCGACTTGTTTGCAAGGTTTCCATCTTGCCTGATAGACCTGACCGGTATTACGTGACTCACGCAATCGGATGACGATACTCCGCAGAGTAGCGTCCGGTTGCGTGATGTTCCAGTTGCCGTTCGATATCTCCCAGCAAACCGCTCGCGCCGAGGCGGAACAGTTCTGCACGCATCCAAGACAATCCGAGTTCCTCTTTCATCATCGCGAGCCAGTCGATCGATTGTTTTGCGGTGCGTATCCCACCGGCTGGCTTGAAGCCGACCGCCATTCCAGTTTGCTGAGCGTATTCGCGAATGGCGCGAACCATGACCAGGCTCACCGGTAGCGTGGCATTGGTCGGTTCTTTCCCCGTCGAGGTTTTGATGAAGTCCGTGCCCGCCATCATAGCGACGAAGCTCGCACGTGCCACGTTGCGGTACGTCAGCAGATCGCCGGTGCCCAGGATGACTTTCATGTGAGCAGCGCCACAAGCCTGTTTGAAAGCCGCGACTTCGTCGTAGAGCGCCTGCCAGCGTCCGCCGAAAACATGGGCGCGCGTGATGACCACATCGATCTCATGCGCTCCCACTTCCACCGACCGGCGAATTTCCGCAACCCGCTCGGTGAGCGGCGACAGGCCGGCGGGGAATCCAGTGGAGACCGCCGCAACGCGAATGCCGCTTCCCTCCAGGGCATGCAGCGCGGTCTCGATGAAAGTGTGATAAACGCAAACCGCACCCACCTTGACTCCGAGTTCTTCGATTCTGAGTTTCTGTTCGAGATCCTGCTGAATGGGCTGTCGCGCCTTCGCGCACAGTCGCCGCACGCGCTCGTCAGTGTCATCGCCGGACAGCGTGGTCAGATCCATGCAGGAGATCGCACGCAGAAGCCACGCGGCCTGCCACTCTTTCTTCACGGTTCGGCGGGCCACCTGCGTCTGGGCGCGGCGTTCTACGGCGCTCGTGTTGACGCGAACTTCCTGCAACCAATTCAGATCGAGCGGAATACCCGTGTTTGAAAGCAAAGTCCGGCCGTTAAGCGTGGCGATTGCCTGCACGTCGCTCGCCTGTGTGTCACGCACCAGATGACGGTCGTTGTGGGAAGAAGACATGAAAATCCATTAGACGCCTCTGGATGTGCGTCCGCTGCAAAATTACCGGTTACCGACGTGCAATTGTACGGCAATGAAGCCCCGGATGCATGGAGCCGATATATGGAGCCCCGGACGCCCTCGTCCGGGGAGCGGGCGAAATCTGTTAACCATGTCCCCGGTTTAAAATGCCAGCTATCTCTCCTCCGCACAGCCCGGCGGACGAGGGCGTCCGCCGCTCCACAAATCCGGCCAGGGTTTACAATTGCGCACGATTTCCATGCCGACGAAGAAAACGATCTCTCAGGCGATCCGCAAAAAACTCGAGCAGGTCGCCGCCAAGGTGATGCACAACGCCCACGCTCCCTACTCCAACTTCCACGTAGGCGCAGCGATCCTGCTGACCAACGGCAAAGTCTTTTCCGGCTGCAATGTGGAGAACGCTTCCTATGGAATGACGAACTGCGCCGAGCGAACTGCAATCTTCACCGCGGTCGCGCAGTTGGGACCGAAGATTGAGATTCAGGCGGTCGCTGTGGCCAACGATCACGGGGTCCCGTGTTCGCCATGCGGGGCATGTCGCCAGGTGATCTACGAGTTCGGCCCCGACGCGATCATCTTTTTCCAGGGCGCCACTGGCCCCAAGCAGGCGCACATCACCGAACTTCTTCCGGAAGGATTCCGCTTACAGTGAGCTCACCGACCGTAACTGAAACCTTCCGCGCGATTGATGTGATCCGCAAGAAGCGGGACGGCGTTGAGCTATCGCGGGCCGAGATTGAAGCCCTGGTAAACGCCTACACGAACGAGGAGATTCCCGATTATCAAGTGTCGGCGTGGCTAATGGCGGTGGTGCTCAAAGGTATGACGCGCCCCGAGACCGCGGCCCTGACGGATGCGATGCTGCATTCGGGCGAGATACTGGATCTTTCATCGTTGCCGGCAAGAAAAGTCGACAAGCACTCCACCGGCGGCGTTGGCGACAAAACTTCATTGGTGCTGGCTCCCTTGGTGGCCGCGGCTGGCGTTGCGGTTCCGATGATCAGCGGGCGCGGCCTGGGACACACGGGCGGAACGCTCGACAAGCTGGAAGCCATCCCCGGCTTCAACGTGAATCTTTCGGTCGCGGAGTTCCGGCGCGTGCTCGAAGCCTGCGGCTGCGCGATGATCGGACAGACAGCAGAGATTGCTCCCGCTGATTTCAAGCTTTACGCTCTGCGCGACGTCACCGGCACGGTGGAGAGTCCGTATTTGATTTGCGCGTCCATCATGAGCAAGAAGCTGGCGGAGGGCATCGACGCGCTGGTGCTCGACGTGAAGACAGGATCCGGCGCCTTCATGAAAAGCGAAAAAGATGCAGCCTTCCTCGCCGAACTCATGGTTGAAACCGGGGAGCGAATGGGCAAACGGGTTGTCGCAATGATTACGGATATGGATCAGCCCCTGGGGAACATGATTGGCAATGCGCTGGAAGTGGTCGAGGTCGTGGAAGTCTTGCGCGGCGCTGGCCCGGAAGACCTGCGCGAACTCTGCCTTGAAACAGCAGGATGGATGCTGCATCTTGGAGGCGCCTCCGCTTCGGTTGCGGAAGGGAAGCAGCAGAGCGCGAAACTGATTTCGTCAGGCAAGGCGCTCGAGAAATTTCGGCAGATGGTGGAACTGCAGGGCGGTGATCCGCGCGTGATCGACGATGCCAACCGCTTGCCTCAAGCGCGGCATACCATGCAGGTTGCGAGCGCGAAAGCTGGATATATGGCTTCGATGCAATGCGAACACATTGGCACGGCTTGCGTAATTCTCGGTGGCGGGCGTGAGCGCAAGGAAGACTCCGTCGATCCTTCCGTCGGAATTGTGCTGCATAAGAAAGTCGGAGATCGAGTGGTCGCCGGCGAGCCGATCGCGACGATTTACTACAACGCCGAAGCAAAAGCCACGCGGGCCCGGCAGTTGATCGAGGCAAGCTGCGAGATAACGGATGCGGCGCCATCGACGAAACGCCCGCTCATCCACCGAATCATCGAGAAGTCCGGGGAGAAAAACTGAATGGGACGATTCACGGGAATTCTTGGTTTGTTGACGATGCTCGGTTTCGCCTACGCTTTCTCCACCAACCGCCGTGCCATTCGTCTTAAAACCGTCACGTGGGGTCTGGGCCTGCAGTTTGTCTTCGCGGTTTTCGTGCTGAGAATTGACGCCGGGCGAGTTGTATTCCAGAAAGCCGGAGACGGCGTGACGAAGCTGTTGAGTTACGCCTACGCCGGATCACATTTCGTCTTTGGCGACCTGGCCAAGCCCGGATCGCAACTCGGATACTTCGCCTTCGGAGTACTGCCGACCGTCATCTTCATCGCCGCGTTTTTCGCCGTGCTCTACCACTTCGGGATCATGCAAATCATCATCAAAGTTTTTGCCTGGGTCATGACCCGCGTGATGGGGGCGAGCGGCGCCGAATCCTTGAATGTTGCAGCCAGCATTTTTATGGGTCAAACGGAGGCGCCGTTAACGATTCGCCCATTTCTGCCGGACTTGACACGCTCGGAATTGATGACCGTGATGACCAGCGGCATGGCACATGTCTCCGGCGGAATCATGGCTGCTTATATTTCGTTTGGCATCGACCCAAAACATCTGCTGAGCGCGGTCATCATGACCGCCCCGGGAACGCTGCTGATGGCGAAGATGCTGGTGCCGGAAACCGAGCAGGCCAAAACCGCTGGGCGGGTCGTCATGAGCGACGAGGAGGAGAAGACGGAGAAGGAAGAGAATCTGCTCGGCGCAATTTCCCGGGGGACGACCGATGGCTTGCAGTTGGCCCTCAACATTGCCGCTATGCTGATTTCGTTTCTCGCGTTGATTGCGCTGGTCAATGGCATTTTCGGCGGCATTCATAACCACCTGGCCTGGTTTCCAGAGAGTTTAGAGCATGTGTTTGGAATCATCTTCGCACCCGTGGCCTGGGTGATTGGGATTCCGCGGCACGACTGCCGCATCATCGGTAACCTGCTCGGCACGCGCATGGTTCTGAACGAATTGGTTGCATTTTCCATGCTGGGGGCACAGAAAGCTGCGCTCGATCCGCGTTCGGTTACGATTGCCACGTTTGCCCTGTGCGGCTTCGCAAATCTCAGTTCGATCGGAATTCAGATCGGCGGCATTGGCGCGCTGGCTCCGAACAAGAGAGGCGAACTCGCCCGCCTGGGCGTCCGCGCCATGCTGGCAGGGACCATGGCCAACTTGATGTCGGCCTCAATTGCCGGCATGCTGCTCTAGTTCTCCTCGGTTAGATCACTCTCCGAAGAAGGACGCCGCGTGAAAACGACACCTCCCGGCGTATTGCCTGATTATTTCGCCGTCTTCTTCATCCTGACCAACGCGGTTGCACCTCACCGGACGCCGGGCTGCCACACCCCTCTGTCAGTCCCGCCTCCATCGATGTAACGCTTGCCATCTGAAACGCACTACCGAGTGTGCGGTGTCGCGCGGCTTGGCCCTTCGCAAGGAGCCAGCCCAACACGGCGGGGGTCGAACATGTTCGCTCGCAAAGTTTCTGTTCGCTTGAAACCAGACTCGCTACGCTTATTTGCGGGTCTCATGGAGTGCAAAATCCTTCCCTGGCTCAGGAAGCAGGAAGGTTTCCTGGATTTGATTATTCTCGCGCTCCCCAACGGCAGCGAAGTCGCAACCATCAGCTTCTGGGATCAGGAGGCCAACGCCCAGGCTTACAGCTCAAGTGGTTATCCGGAGGTATTGCAGATTCTCGAAGAACTCTTGGACGGGATTCCTTACGTCAAGACGTTCGAAGTAGTTAGCTCGACATTTGAAACGATCACCCGCAGGCCCCGGCCAGAAGCCGAGAACCAGGCCCCGGACGCCGGGACGGCAAGGCTTGCCTATCGATCGTATGAAACCAGCGCCTGACGTCGAGAAGCTCGGAAGCGTATCCAATACGGGTGCCCCATTTCTCGCGTTCTTTGCGAGAAGTGGGGATTCAAGCAGCTGACTAAAGGTTGAAAACGAAGCGGGAGCCAAAATCTCAAATCTCACTACCCCCGCACGCTGATCTTCGAAAATGACAGCACAGCCCGGCTCGCCGTCGGCCGCCCCATCGACAGCGCTGGACGGAACGTCGTGAAAATCAGCATCCGCTTTACTTGTGGCAATACTTCCTTCGACTTTTCCGTGTCGGAGAGAATCCGGTAATCCTGCACGCGTCCGTTTGCGTCCACGTAGGCTTCAATCACCAGCGAATCGGCCTCAATCGTGTCCAGGGTCATGCCAAACGCGCTCTGCTGTAACTCCGGCGCGGTGTTGACTAACACCAGCGGAACATCATTATCCGCGCGCAGCGTCGACGGCGCCACGAAGTACACCATGGCGATCCCGAAAATAATCAGCGCACTCAGAAACCCCGCCGTGGCCGGAACCATGAATGCGTGGAATGCGTTCTCCAGCCGCAGCATCAGTCCTTCAAACCGTCCCCGCCTGGCCTGGGCGGTCTCGCGCGAAATCGCCAGCCGCAACTTCAGGCTCAGATCCGCCGGAACCCTCGGACGTCCTACGCTCATCAGCAACTGCTGGGTCCGCCGCAATGCCTGATACTCTCTGTTGCAGGCCACGCACTCCGACAAGTGATCCTGCAGCGCGAGCATCTCCGTGCCCGTCACCGCTCCATCCAGATATGGCGAGAACAATCGCTTCGCCCGGGGGCACTGCAACTCCGTGTTTTTCACTGTGCCCTTCATGAAATCACCTCGACCCTTCTACCCCCTCCAGCAACCTGGGTTCGCGAAATCTGGTTTTGCGAGATCTGGTTCCGCGAAGTCCGCTCTCCTTTACTGTCCTGAGTCGGAGCCGTCAACCCCAGTTCATTTCCAACTTCGCGCACGTAGGGCGCCAGCCGTTGCCGCAGTGCGTCTCTGCCGCGGGTCAGCCGCGACTTCACCGTTCCCAGCGAAATCTGCAGCACCTCGGCAATCTCCTCATACGACATATCTTCCAGATCGCGCAAAATCAGCGTCGTCCGGTACGGCTCCGGCACTTTCCTCAACTCTTCTTCCACCCGGCGCTGCACTTCGTGATGCGCGACGTTGTCAAACGGCGAATCCGCATGATCAGTCAGCGCCACCTGCATCGCGTTTTCCCCGGCGCTGGCCCCCTCGGATTCCACTGGCTCGATCGATGTCTCTTTCGCCTTATGCCGGAACCACCACCGCCGCCGGTTCGCTGCCTCATGTAACGCGATGCGGTAGATCCAGGTCTTCAGGCTCGAGCCGCCGTGAAATTGATTCATCCCGCGAAACACTTTCAGGAAGACGTCCTGCGTCGTATCGGCCGCGTCCGCCGGATCGTTCACGATCCGGTACACCAGCCCATACACCGACTGCTGAAACTCGCCGATCAGCCAGGCGTAGGCCGTCTCCGAACCGGCTTTCAGCTCGGCGACGATCACGGCTTCTTCTTGCGACCGTACTCCGATTGCACTTGCCAGATCACCCAAGGTGGCTGCTCCCGCCATAATGGCGTCCCCTGATTATAGGATTTTCCACCCTACCGCGCCCGTTAAAATTTCCTGCTTGTCCCAGTGCGAGCCTGGTCTGAGCAAGTCCGGCCAACTTGAGCGGAGCCGGGACTCTCACTCAACATAGACTCCGCTCAGGTGTCTAGAGTTCCCACCCGTAAGTGATTTATTTTCAGCGGATCAAGGAGACGACTCCCGGAAAGGGAAGCGGGAAGATTAGCTCAAGGCAATTCCCTTGCCACCAAGGGTGAACTTGCGGACATGCTCAAAGGTGTTGCCGCCGGGACCCGAAGACAGAGAAGGAAACCAACTCAGGCTGATTTGCTCTTCGATTTGGAGTCTTCCCGCGCCCCTTCGGGGAACATCATTTCCAGAAGGTCCTCGCTCCCTCATCACCCATGCTGGCATAGCCGAGGAGCTTGAGTTTTGCTTGTTCTGGCGCAAGTTTTATCGCAGTTGGTTTTCTGTGGGGTTTCCGAGTATTTTTCGCCCCTTCTTTTCATGGTCCGGCTTGCCCATGATTCGTTCCGACCTCGGAGCCCACCCTCGCACGCGATTCAGTTTCTCGATTGCTGGCTGGGTCATGTTACGAAAACCGAACATCAATAACTCCTCTGCGATTGAGGATTTTTTTCTCATTTCGCGAGCATCGCCGCCGGAACCTCTAGATTCAATTTCCGCATGATCTCCGCCAGCGCCGCCAGCAACTTTTCAACGCCTTTGTCCAGCCCCAGTTCCGATTTCTCCAGAAACGCGCACGCCCCATCCTCCTGCAGGCGCGCCGCATTCTTCTGCGAGAGCCCTGTGAATACCACCACTGCGATCCCCCCGTCGCCGGATCCTTCTTCAACGCCTTCAACACATCCGGCCCCGTCATCTTCGGCAGCCCAACAGGATCACGTCCGGCTTTTTCTCTCGCGCAATCGCCAGCGCCTGCTCGCCATCGGCGGCGGTGCTGACTTCATACCCTGCTCGCGCCAACGCACGCTCAGTTGCCAGCCTTAGAAACTTGCTGTCGTCAACCAGTAGAATTTTCGTCATTGTCCCTGCATCCTTCTTCACCCTTGCAATCTCGGCTGCTTCCAGCTTCGCTACTGGCGGGAAGCGTCCTCGATTTGACAACCCTCAGTCTCCTTATCGGCAGCTTTGCGGAATGGGCCAGCGGGAAGTTACCAAATCAGGAAGCAGGTGAGAGGTTGCTCAGGATTCAGCGGCGGTGTTTCCGGGCGGCGAGCGCTGCGCCCGGATTTTGGAGTTGATCGCGCTATTGCTTCCGGGAGTGCCCGCCGCGGTCCCCGGCGGGTTTTTCGGGGAAGCTGTCCGCCCCTTCGAGGAATGTCTTGACCGCAGCCCGGCATGCCGAGCGCAGCTCCTCCTCATGCCCGCTGGGAATCGACTTCGACAGCAGCAATTCGGCCGTCCCGTGCAGCGTAGCCCACATCGCCAGTGCCAGCTGCGTGTGATCCTCCGGCGTACCGCCCAGTCGCTCAGCCAATCGCTGTTGCACAAAGGCGAAGTTCGGCCGCGATTCCCCGATCGGCCGCGGCTTTCCCGGCCCTTTCGGAGGAGAGAGTTCGTGCACATGCGAGTAAAACAGTTCGTACTCGTGCGGCAGGCGCAGCGCCGAATCCACGTAGGACTCCGCCATCTCTTCCACCGTTTCGCCGGCCTCAAAGTCTTTTCGGATGCGCGCCGCGATGCGCCGCAGGAGTCCCCGCACCAGGTCGCGCCTGTCCTTGAACCGCCGGTAAACCGCCGGAGTATTCGTTCCCGCCGCCCGCGCCACCGCCCGCATCGTCAGCGACTTCTCGCCTCCCCGCTTCCACAACTTTTGGGCGGCGTGCAGAATGCGGTCTTCAAGCTCCGGATCAGGGTGCCGTGGCATGGTTCGTTCCTCCTGCGAGCGTTCGAGCTGCGAGCCTTCAAGCTGCGGGCATCCGACCGCCGCACTATTATGTTGACATCGTATACATAACACTGTTATGGTAAAGATACAAGTCCTCCCCCTTCACTATCCAGGTTCTCTTTGTCAGGAAAGGCGGCCGTAGCGGCAAACAACGCCGCGCGGCCCGCTTTGGTTTTTAGATGGATTTTAGGAAGAGACAATAAGTCCCAAATTCAAAAGCCCCACTTCTCGCGAAGGACGCGAGAAATGGGGCACCCGTGCTGAGAACTGAGAACTGCTTTACGTTCCCTCGCTCCACCCCGCCAAATACTCTTCCTGCTCGGGCGTGAGCTTGTCGATCTTGATGCTCATCGACTCCAGCTTGAGCTTCGCCACGCGCTTGTCTAATTCGTCGGGGACGCGGTAGACCGTCTTCTCCAGCTTCTTATGGTTCTTCACCATGTATTCGACCGAGAGCGCCTGGTCGGCAAAGCTCATATCCATCACTGACGCGGGATGGCCTTCCGCCGCGGCCAGGTTGATGAGGCGGCCTTCACCCAGCAGATTGATCTTGCGTCCGTCTTTCAGGGAGTACTCTTCGACGAAGGTGCGGGTGGTGCGCTTGGAGGACGACAGGTTCTCGAGCGCGGGGATGTCGATCTCGACGTTGAAGTGCCCCGAATTGGAAATGATGGCTCCATCTTTCATCAAGGCGAAATGTTCCTTGGTTAGCACGCTCTTGTTGCCCGTCACGGTGCAGAACACGTCGCCGAGTTTCGCGGCTTCGGCCATCGACATGACGCGGAAGCCGTCCATGACCGCCTCAAGCGCTTTCGTCGGATCGACTTCGGTGATGATGACTTCCGCACCGTTGCCGCGCGCGCGGCTGGCCAGTCCCCGGCCGCACCAGCCGTAGCCGGCAACCACGAACTTCGAGCCAGCCAGCAGAAAATTCGTGGCGCGGATAATTCCGTCGATCGTGGACTGCCCTGTACCGTAGCGGTTGTCGAACAGGTGCTTGGTGTCGGCGTCGTTGACGGCCACGATGGGAAACTTCAGCACGCCTTCCTTCGCCATGGCGCGCAACCGGATCACTCCGGTCGTGGTCTCTTCTGTGCCGCCAATCACGCTTTCCAATGCATCGATGCGCTTGGTGTGCAGAATCGTCACCAAGTCGGCGCCGTCATCCATCGTAATGTGCGGCTTGTGGTCGATGGCGGCCAGGATGTGGTTGTAATAGGTATCGTTGTCCTCGCCCTTGATGGCGTAGACGGGAATGTTGTGGTCGCGAACCAGGCTGGCGGCGACATCATCCTGCGTGGACAGCGGGTTCGAGGCGCAGAGGACAACTTCGGCTCCGCCATCGCGCAGGCAGATACCCAGATTTGCGGTCTCAGCAGTCACGTGCAGGCAGGCGGAAACGCGAATGCCCTTTAACGGCTGATTCTTGATGAATTCCTTGCGGATAATTTGCAGCACTTTCATGGACTGGTTTGCCCACTCAATGCGCTTCTTCCCCAAGTCGGCCAGTTCTACGTTCTTGATATCGCAATTCACTGCTGCTGTTGACATGCATCTCCTATGTGGCGCGCTTTAAACGCAGAAAACTAAGTTGATGGCCCTAAAGAATGATGAGTGATCGATCCCTGTATCGCTTTTCTTTTTCTATCGCAAGAATACACGAACTTGCTGGTCCGGTCAGGATACCCGATTGCGCATTTGGGCATGAGCTTTCGGCCCACACCTGGCATGGCACTTTGGTTCGGCTCTTCTTCGCGTCCTCTGCGGATTTCCTTCGCGAACTCCGCGGTAAGCTTTTGCCTTGCTTTCAAAAAGCTCTTAACCGCAAACGTCGCTGAGAAATGCCGCAGAGATCGCAAAGAAAACCGGGTGCCCCATTTTTCGCGTCTTTTGCGAGAAGTGGGGATTTCTCCAAAAACTACTTGCGAACTGCTTGTCCTACGGGTTCCCGCAACCCGGCATCGCTGGCGAGTTTCGCCGCTTTGCCGGTTCCTTCCCAAGTGAAGTCGGGGTCGCTGCGCCCGAAGTGACCATAAGCCGCCGTCTTTTTGTAAATGGGCCGCCGCAGGTCGAGCGATTCGATGATCCCGCGCGGCGTCAGCTTGAAGTGCGCCCGAATCAAATCCGGGATGATCTCGGGTTCGACTTTCGCTGTGCCGAATGTTTCTACGAGCACGCTGACCGGATCGGCCACGCCGATCGCGTACGCAAGTTGCACTTCGCAGCGTCCGGCCAATCCGCCCGCGACCACGTTCTTCGCGATGTGCCGCGCCATGTAAGCCGCCGACCGGTCCACCTTCGTCGGATCTTTTCCGCTGAAGGCTCCCCCGCCGTGGCGTCCCATGCCGCCGTAGGTGTCGACAATAATCTTGCGCCCGGTCAGCCCTGTGTCGCCCATAGGCCCACCGATCACAAACCTTCCCGTGGGATTGATGTGATACTTCGTATCTTCATCGAGCAGATGCGCCGGAATCACCGCCTGAATCACATGTTTCTGAATCCCCGCGCGCAATTCGTCATTGGCAACAGTCTCAGAATGCTGCGTTGAAATGACAACCGCATCCACGCGCAGCACTTTTCCGTGCGCATCATATTCAACTGTTACTTGGGATTTGCCATCAGGCCTAAGGAAGGGGAGCGTTCCGTTCTTGCGAACCTGCGAGAGCCGCATGGTCAGCTTGTGCGCCAACGAAATGGGAGTCGGCATCAACTCCTCATTCTCGTTACACGCATAGCCAAACATCATTCCCTGGTCGCCGGCGCCGCCGGTGTCTACGCCCATGGCGATGTCGCCGGATTGTTTATTGATGCTGGAGATTACGGCGCAGGTGTTGGCGTCGAAGCCGTAGAGGGCGTTGTCGTATCCGATGGAGGCGACGGTGCCGCGTACAACCGTCTGGAAATCGACGTAGGCTTTAGTGGTGATTTCCCCGGCGATGACGACCAGGCCGGTGGCGGTGAGAGCTTCGCAGGCGACGCGGCTGGTGGAATCTTCGGTGAGGCAGGCGTCGAGAATGGCGTCGGAAATCTGGTCGGCGATCTTATCGGGATGGCCTTCGGTCACGGATTCAGAAGTGAATAAATAACGGTTCTTTGATGCCAAGTTGTGTGTCTCCTTCGTGCACCTTCGTTTTACGGCGTGCAGAAAACTGATGGACTCTGGATCGGGCGGGACCCGCGGAAATCCACGCGGCCGCGACGGAGCGAACTGCGAAAAGGAAGTCCTCAAAAAAGGCTATCAGACCCCCACCCGGCACGCAACGATTTTGGCCCTAAATGCCCGGAGATGAATTCAATAGTGGAAAAGGGAAGGTGGATGGGAGGAATTGGTGGGCCAGTGGCGATTCCCACCCCTTCGAAAAGCGCGAAGGACAGGCGGCCAAGTTCATTGCGAGCGATTAGGATGGCCAACTCCCGCGCGACTTGTAGCAAGTCCATTTCGCAACGAACCCTTCAGGGCCAACTCGCCATAACCAATCTGAGGCAGGCTGTTACGAATTCGGAACAAGACTCTTTTTCCTTTACTTAAGGGGACGGAGCGTGTTAGCTGTTCCCACGTCTGGAATTCGTGTTGCGTCGGCGTCGAATCCGTCCACCGTCACGTTGAGCTCTGCGTTCTCCTTCCCCCCGGATTGAGATTGCGCAATGAAACAAGAACTGGCATGGGGAACCGCAGCTGCCGTGGCCATCGTGGCGGCCGTAGGAATCTCTTCGCAACCGGGGAGCAAGGTTCCCGGAAGTGCCTCCGCCGGACGTCAATCCGCAAAGGGTGCCGTCCAGGCGAAAGCTTCAAAGGGTGTTCAACCGCAGTGTGCCGACTCGATTTCATTGCTCGAACATTTCTTCCTGCACCAGAACATTGCCGCCGCGGATGTTTGCTACGAAACTGCCGGCCAGCGAGCTACGCCCAACCCCAAGCCCGACCCCGAATTTCAGCCCAACTTTGTTATCGCCACTCTTCCCGACCCGCTGCATTCGCATTTCTCGCTTCTTTTTGACCGCTTCATTGAAGCCGTTCAACAAGGGGCGCAGGATGAAGGCTACGATTATGATTCATCCTGGCTGCCCTGGGAGACGGAGGAGCCAACTCTCGCTCTGCTTAAGGATCTGGACGACGCCGACGATCGCAAGAAGGCGCGCGAGGATCAGCCGGGCATCCTGCTCTTCCGAAACGCCAACGAGGCGCCCTACAAAAAAGCATTGATCGTTTTCATCGTCGGCGAGGAACCGACCCGTGGCATCCACCGTAAGCAGTTCGAGAACGCCGTGTCATGGATTACCGCATTGCAAAGCCACGGCACCAAGGGTTCGCCCGTCGCCATCCTCGGGCCAACATTTTCAGGTTCACTGCCTTCGTTAGCGGAGTTGCTTTACAACAAGCCGCTGAGCCGCCTCAACGGAGGGACAAAACTCGCAATCTACACTGGGAGTGCCAGCAGCAGGGATGCTGGCAGTCGGTTTGCAAAAGAAACGAAGGACATTGATTTTCGCAGTTTGCTTCAGGATGACGAGACCGTGCTGGATCGCTTCTGCCGGTTCGTGGGGCGAAAACCGGACGGAACCTTTGATGTGAAGAACGTTGCGATTCTTTCCGAGGATGAAACGGCATACGGCAATATCGTGACAAAGGTGGCCGAGGAGGCGAAGAACGGGGCTGATTCGCAGGCCTCAAGCGGCGCGAGTCTTACGGTGTCAAAGAATGACAATGCGTCTGCCCCCGATTTCTGCCCCGAGGCGACCAAGATTTACTATCCGCGAGATATCTCAACTCTGCGAGCTGCCTACCAGAGCCAGTCGATGTTTAGTAGCACATCGACTCAACAGAATCAGGAGAGCCCCCAACGCAGGAGTCTCCCGACCGACCTGGCCGATCCGGGGGGTGAGCAACATGACACCGTGCGGACGTACGCCGGGAATCAAACGCCTCTCTCTCAGGAAGCGCAATTGATTGGAATCGTCGAGGCCCTTCGGGCGCACCGGGCGCAGTATGTGGTGCTGCGCAGCAGCAACACGTTAGATCCACTGTTCCTGGCCAATTTCCTGCGTCGCGACTATCCCGAAGCCCGCGTGGTGGTTCTCAATTCTGACCTGCTCTTCCAAAGAGGACGGGACGCCATGGCCCTCAGCGGAGTCATGACCTTGTCGACTTACCCCTTGTTTTCCTGGGCGCGAGACTGGACCGCCCTGCCACCCTACGACGCGCATTCCCACCGGGTGTTTCCCGAAAATTCCGCCGAAGGAACTTACATTGCTTCGCGTCTCTTGCTGCAGTCTCAGGGGCGAGCCAATGGCCAGACGCCACCGCTAAACTGCGAATTCAGCGATCAACGTCTGCCCGATAAAGATAAAGAAGTCTTCGTACCGCCTCTTCGGTGCCAGCCGGATCCTTCGAAATCGTACGCACCGCTGCCCGACTACTCGCCACCTTATTGGACGGAGTTCCAGCCATGTGAATCGAATTCTCCGGGGTTGCGCTGCAGACCCGCGACCTGGCTATCGGTGATCACAAAAAATGGCACATGGCCATTGGCGGCCCTCAACGACCACACGCTTCCACCGCATCCCGGAGATCGTCCTTCGGTCGGGAATGGGAGAACCGACGTGCATTCGCAGCCTCAGAGTTCTTCCGGGCATACGAAATGGCCGGGAACACCGCGAAGCACGAAGGTGTTGCTCGTTTCATTGTGCGGATTCGCATTGTTTCACGCGCTGTGCTGCCGATTCGCTTCCTTTACCGCGAAGCCCGCATTCCGCGCGCATTTTGCCACAGCCAGCCGCCGTCACACCGGGTTGGTGCTGATTGGCAGTTACCTCATCGCCCTGATGGCGCTTCTCACCGGATGGGGCTGCGGAATATTTTCCGCGGTGCCAGGTCCTCCTACGAATAACCGGGCGGTGTGGGTTGTGGTCGTTTTTGTGTGCGTGGTGGCTGGAATTGCAGTGGTTGCGAACATCGTTGTAACCAAAAGGCTGAACGGGAGCGAGAGGAGCCTGGTGGCCGATTCCGCATGGCGGGTGATGCTCTCCCTGGCGCTGTTTGGCATACTCCTGTGGGCGTTCTTTCGCGTCTGGGTCGACCCGCTGCAGGTGGCCCTTTTGCTGGCGAGTCGCGCCTTCGCCTATTGGCGCTCCATGCATCTCACCAGCGGCGTCTCCCCCATTGTTCCTTTCCTGTCTTTGACGATGGGACTCTATGTCTGGTTTTGGTACGCCCTGCACGGACTCGCTCTGTTCGGGCCCGATCGCCCATGCCTGCCGCCGCTATCGAAGCTAGGACTCAAGATCCGCATCGGGTCGAGAGAGGATGAGTTGAAGCTCTCGATGTTCAGTCAGGAAAATGCAGCGACGCCTGCCGAACGCATCGCGACCCCGCTCGCGTGGGACAACGTGAAACTGACTCTGGGCCTATTTGTCTTCTTCGCGTTGGTCGTGGCTTGCTTGGTGCGCGAGGTGCCAGTTCGCAGCCTGGGAGCGAAGACCTATGCAAAAATTTATTGCTTCGCGCTGGACTTTTATTTCAGCCTGATCCTCGCCGAAGCCTGGCAGATTTGGCGAACCTGGAGCAGCACCCGCCAGCTTCTGGTTTTTCTCGACCGCCTCACCTTGCGCAGAACTCTAGGGGCCCTGCACGGGTTCTCGTGGGGCAGCGTCTGGAAGATGAGCGGAAACGTGCTCGATGTGCGCTATAAGCTGCTCTCGCGACAGCTGGAGTGCTTGAATCATCTACACACTTCCTTGAGCCCGTTCACTCCCCCCAAGTCCAGCGCAGAGCAGGCTGCATTTGCCGGGGTCGATCTCTGTCTCAAATCCGTGGACGCGAGCCGCTTCGCGGGAATGAAATTTGGAGAGTGGTATTCCAAAAACTACAACGACCCGAAGGCCGCGGGTTTGAAGCGTTTCAGGACATTCCAGAAACAGGTTGCCGAAACCACGGGAGTAGTCCTGACCAGCCTTCTCATCCCCGCCTCTAGATTGGAAAGGCATTCTCTCATCCAGGTCGACCCTGCCGACAACAGCGACGACGATCGCAGACAAGGGCCCAAGCCGTCGGCGAACGAGCTGATCCGAAATGGGGAAGAACTCGTATGCCTCACATATTTGGGGTTCGCTCAGAACCTGCTGGGGCGGATCCGCACCATTGTGCTGGGAGGCGTCTATCTGTTCGTGGCTGCGACCATCGCTGTCTCGAGCTATCCGTTCGATCCCCGCCCGTTGCTCAGCGGAGTTCTGCTTTCCTTGTTCTTTGCCTTCGGCGCGGTCGTTGTCTTCGTCTACGCGGATATGCATCGCGACGCCACTTTGAGTCATGCAACAAACACCAACCCGGGAGAACTGGGTTCCGAGTTCTGGTTCAAGGTGGTCGGGTATGGTGCAGCCCCGGTTCTCGGTCTTATCACGCAAATATTTCCTGAGTGGTCCGCCTTCCTTTTCTCATGGCTGCAGCCTGGGCTTAGTTCACTAAAGTGAGGCCGAAGCATTTCTCCAGACAGGAACAAGGGGAGGGACAGGTATGCAGCGTGGGAAAACCGGGGACAGACTGGACCTCGTGAGCCGGCGGGAAACGTCCCGCCTTTCCCTATGTTTCTTCCTGTTCCCATGTTCCTGAACATCGAACAGAAAACGAGACAGTAGAGGTGCGGGACTGGAATAACGCGGCAAGCGGCCAAGCCTCGTCTGGCTTACTTCGGGAACGAGACTGTCAGTACTGATTTGTATTTCTGGGGCGCGGGCTTGCTGTCAGAGCGATTGGCGCAATTTGTATTTGCTGATGGAGTCGTCTTCGCAGGCGTTGAAGGCGATGGGGGCATTGGGACGCAACTGGGATTCGCCGAGCCATTAATCGCCGAACCATGGATCGAAATAATCAGAGCACCCGTCGGTGGGGGTGTGTCTTGGCTAACCTCGGCGCCTTTGACTGGAGTCGGAACGGACTGGGACTTGACGGGCACGCTTCTCCCCAGCGCGGGATGCGACACTTCCTTAACCTGGTCGGCAAGCTGCTTGTTGGCCCGGTTCAATACTGAACCCAACGCGGTTCCGGCTTTGACGGTTGCCGTAGCGGAATTCGCATTCAGCAAAACAGATTCTGCAGCCGCCTGGGCAAGGGCTTCAGTCGCGAAAACGAATGCCAACGTTAGGAAGCTCGTTATGAACATCGTCGTGCGAATGAATCTGTTCATGTAAAATACCTCGCCCCAGCGGGCTGCGGAAAAAGTTGCTTTGCAACCCGCAGCGGCCCTCAGCGGCTGAAGCCGCGGCCCTTCAAAACCGTACGGCGTCGCTGAAGGCGCGCCCTTTCAAAACAAAGTCAGAATCACGGTTTTTCCGTCAGCTTGTCAGGGTGAGAACTTTAGTCCAAAGCAGGGCAGCAATCAAGACTTTAATAGAGTGCAGGGCATCAATAGAGCGCGGGCACTGCGGCTGGCGGCTACTGGTTTTGCGTGGGGACTTGAGTTGGGGGTAGGACTCGCATGCCGTTCGAGTCAAAGACGAATGTTTTTACTTCGGCTTCTGCGCCCCCGGCGGGGATCTCCTGCTCGTTCCAAAGGAACGTGACTCCGGCGGCGTTGCCGATTTTGACGACGATTTCGTGGGTGGCGCGGACCGAGGTGTGGGCGGGGGCGATGAGCGTTTCCTGGCTCACAGTTTGGCCGTCGGCGAGGACGGAGATCCAGGAAGTTTCCGTGGCGCGGATCACGAGCATCAGCGGGGCCGTTGATTTTTCCGACGGCTGCCCATTCGCCTTCGGGAAGGTTCGAACGGTTACATCATTATTGTCATCTTGATCGGCGGCGGGCTGTGTTCCTGGCGTTGTGGTGGCTGTGTGACTTGCGCTTGCTGACCCGGCAGCTTGAGGGGGCTGGGAATTCGGAGTGGATGAATGCGCCGGAGCCGGCGTACTGCTCGGAGTAGAGGATGTCTGATTCGTGGGCGCTTGCTCAGGCGCGGTAACCGGCGCGGACGACGGCGTTACTGTCTGTACTGGCTTTGCAGGAGAAGTGCTTGCGGCGGCGGTGTTGGTGCTGTGCGAGCGCCGAGTCCAGAGGATGATTCCGAGGATTACTACGACTGCGGTGATGACAAGAATTCTCCACGAAATTTCGGGCCCGGACGTGCCGGCGAAACGGTTTCGACGAGGGCGTACATCTTCGGCGCGAGGAAGTTGCAGTTCGGGGAGTTCCTCGACCTGTTCCGGGGGTTGCGTTTTTGCCACGAGCTTGTTGGGTTCGGGCTTATTGGGCCCGACCAGACGAGGTTTTTGTGGCACAGCGTCGCGTGTTTGACTTCGCTGTTGCGGCTCCCAGACCTCGTGGGCATCAATTTGAGCTTGGCGCAGGCAGGCAAGATACTCTGTGACGGCTTCCTCGTCGTTGAGTCCGAGATGCTTGGCGTAGGCGCGGATGAATCCCTTGTTGAAGACGCCGCCCGGCAGCAGATCGAAGTGCTCTTCTTCGATAGCCTGCAGCATGCGCGAGCCGATCTTGGTGACGTTGGAAACGTCATCGAGCGCGAGTTCTTTCTTCTCACGCGCCTTGCGGAATTTGTCTCCGAATTCGCCCACTCTGGTTCGCCGGGGGGATGACGGAAACATCATAGGACAAGCTGCGTGGGGTTGCCACTGCCAAGAGTTCTACACGTGGGTAACCAAGGTAGCAGCGGTGCGCAGCCTCTATCGGTCGCAGGGTCAACACTCCGCGCGAGATCCCTTCGACTTCGCTCAGGGCAGGCTCTTCCCTCCGCCTGAAGTACGGCTACGGTCTGGATGACGCCTTTTTCGAAAGAGAATCTGTTCGCCGCTTCAGGGCTTTTTCCTGAGGGCAACGGTGAATTGGGCTTTGCACGTGATGGCGGGATCGTCGAAGGCTTCGGCGGTACGGTCGGCCTCGGAGGCTTCGAAGAATAGGCCGCGTTTGAGGTGGTCGGGGAGTCCGGTGAAGCGGGCTTTGCCGTCGGAGTTGGTGCCGACTTCCAGATCGAGCTTGCGGGCGCTCATGAATCCGTAGGCGATGTGGACTTTGATCTTGGCGGCATAGACGGGGGCGCCCGCGGCGTCGCTGACCGTGAAGTCGGCGGAGCAGGGGCCAATGCCGCCATCGACGACTGGGACTGACTTCGCGTCGCCGGCTGGCGTGGTTTGCGAGAACGCCGGGATCGACACGGCGAGAAGGAAGAAAGTCAGCGGCAGGGCGCGGGTTCTGAGTTGATTCTTATGCATGTTCGTCTCTACTTTCATTCGGAATCAAGAACTTAGGTTAGCGGCAGGGGAAATTCAAGAGCAAAGTCAACGGCAGCGGACAGAGCCTGCCCTGAGCTTGCCGAAGGGAGTGTCCGCTCCACACTCCTGCACTACACTTCTGCGGAAGCGATTCATGCGGTTGGCTTTAGGGGTACCGGTTACCAACGGTCATTGCCGGTGTACGAAAGTGAACCTATAATTTTTGAACACCACCCGTCTAGCGAGGAACAACGGTATTCTCTGCATGCCTGAGGCCGGCACCCAATTGACGCGCCAGAACCTGGAACTGACGATCTTTCACGACGTGGCCAAGGCGCTGACGTCGTCGCTGGATCTCGATTCCATTCTGCAAACCATCATGGAAAAGATGGCGGAATGTTTCCGCCCGGATACGTGGTCGCTGCTGATGGTGGACGAGGGACACGACGAACTCTATTTTGCGATCGCGGTCGGCGACAAGGCCGAGGCGCTGAAAAATGTCCGATTGAAAATGGGCGAGGGCATTGCCGGATGGGTCGCGAAACACGGGGAGGCTCGCGTCGTGCCGGATGTGAGCGCGGATCCCATCTTTGCCAGCCGCGTGGACGACGCCACCAAGTGGGAGACACGGTCGGTGATCTGCGTGCCTCTGCGGTCGAAGCTGCGGGTGCTGGGCGTGATCCAACTGGTCAATGTCGACATGGATCGATTCAAGGACCAGGAGCTTTTCTTCCTGCAGTCGCTCTGCGATTACGCGGCGATTGCCATTGAGAACGCGCGCTGGGTGGAGAAGATTCAGGAACTCACGATCACCGACGACTGCACGGGACTCTATAATGCGCGGCATCTGTATAAGACCTTGGAAACCGAAGTGTACCGGTCGTCGCGATTCGGATACGAATTCAGCATTCTCTTTATCGATCTCGACCACTTCAAGACGGTCAACGATACACATGGCCATTTGATTGGAAGCAAGCTGCTGGCGGAGATCGGGTATCTGGTCAAGGCGCAGCTCCGGTTGATCGATTTTGCGTTCCGTTACGGTGGGGATGAGTTTGTCGTGCTGTTGCCGCAAACCGGAAAAGATCAGGCGCTGGTCGTGGCGAAACGGTTGCGCGATGCGATGCGGGCCAGCAGTTTTTGCCGCGAAGAGGGACTTAACCTGAATGTGCGGGCGTCGATTGGGCTCGCCACCTATCCGCACGATGCGCGCACCGCGCACGATGTGATCCGGCAAGCGGACGGAATGATGTATGTGGTGAAGAATTCCAGCCGGGACAATATTGGGATCGCGCAGCGGGGGATGTTGAAGGAGTAGGGTCTCGGCTTCAGACCTCGAACCTCAGTCCTCGACTTCACACCTCAGACTTCACACCTCAATTGGGTTTTGCGGCTGACTCTGGTTTCTGCTCGGGGGCCGAAGGCTTCCACGGATTGGGGTTGGCGGGGGCTTTGGGGTTGACGCCGAAATCCCAGACGTAGAGGTTCATGCCTTCTTTGCCAAGCATGTCCGCCTGGCCCATCATCTCGACGAGCGCATATTCTCCGGGCGGCAGGTTTTCGATCGGAGTGAGTTTCAGCCAACCTCCGCTGACCCGAGTAATGGTGGTTTTAACGACGTGCTGCTCCTGGCTGATCTTGCCGGTGACCTGGCGTTTTACATCGCCCACGATGCGCTTGCCGTTCTTGACTTCGGCGCGAACGATGCGGAAACGGTCAAACGGAACAGCGGCCTGCTGTGGTTGTTGCGGCTGCTGTGGACCTTGTGCAGTGCTGTTGGAATCTTTCGTCGCTTGATCGGGATGGTCGGGGGCAGCGTCAATATTGATGTACAGCGATGGAACCTCCACGTGGGCTTGGACGGTGGCGTGGGCGCCCTCGAGTTCGATGGTTTGCTTCAGGCCGGCCACGGGATTGATGGCGCCGCGGAAGATATTGGTTTTAGTGTTGCGGGCGACATCACCGGCGGTCTGTTGGACTTCCACGATTTGAGGCTCGCCCTGAAAACTATCGAGCATGAATACACCGGAATCTTCGGGCAGCCGTAACCCGGGGGCGACCTCCGGGAGCTGAGCTTCCACGCGGTCGCGTTCCTGCTCGACTTCCTTGTCGAGTTGCGCGGCTTCGGGGACCGATGCTCCGGCGGCCCGGTCCCTTTCGTACTTCTCGGTCGCGGGCCAATCGATCAGCGACGTGGGGAGTTCCTCCCAATCATCGCGCTCGGCGCTCAGGTAGCGCACGCGGTCGCCTTTAACCTCATATTTCGTGACCAGTTGATAGGAGCCGTCTTTGAGGATGAGGCGGCGGGCGAGTTCCTGTGCGGGGGAGAGTGCGGGCAGGGCGAGCATGAACAGGAGCGCGGTAGTGACCAGCGATCGGTGGCGGAAAGCTCGAAGGGAACTTCTTAGCACATTCGGAAACATGGAGAACCCAGGGACCGATCTTCGGTAATTATCGTCTCCAATTATCGTCCGTAGGCAGCCAACAGTCGAATCGTGCGATTGTTGATGCGATAACAGGGGAAGGAAACGGGTGAAGGATTCACCTGATCCACAGTTGGAGGCAGTTGTAGTATCCTGATGGTCGCAAATGCGACTATTCCCAAGAATGAAACGCACTTTTCTAATCTCGCTAGGCTTACCTTTTTTTCTGTTGTTCGTGGCGGCGGCTCTGGCTCAATCGGGGCCCGCGCCAACTGCCGCTCCAGCGAATTCGCAGAGCAACCAGCCCGTTTCGTATGCCTCGGTGACGCAGTTGAACGGACTGCTGGCACAACTGGAGGCGAGCTCGAAGAATACGCAGGCCGACCTGGTGAAGTTGCGCATTGAGCGCTGGAAGACCGACAACGCCACGAAGAAGCAGAATCTGGCGAACGTGGATTCCATTCAGCGCAACCTGCAGGGAGCCCTGCCCGAGATGATCGCTCAGCTCCGCGCCGCCCCCGAAGACATGCCAACGACTTTTAAGCTCTATCGCAATCTCGATGCCTTATATGACGTAGTGGGGAGCATAGTCGAGGGGGCCGGGGCGTTCGGGTCGAAGGACGATTTCCAATCGCTCTCGAATGATCTGAGCGGCTTCGAAAACACCCGCAAGCAGGTGGCACAGCGGATTGAGACATTGTCGTCGGCCAAGGAGGCCGAGATTGTGCGGTTACGCGCAGATCTGAAGACGGCGCGGGCGGCGATTCCGGCGGCGCCGCCGAAGATCACTGTCGTGGACGACAACGAGCCGCCGAAGAAGCCGGCGGTGAAGAAGAAGCCGAAGCCGGCGAATCCATCGACTGTCAAGCCGGCAGCGGGGCAGGCGCAGACTCCGCCCGCGCAGCCACAAGCGAAACCGCAGTAGCGGAGCGTCAGACCCTCAGACCTCAGACCCTCAGACCTCTAAAAACATTGCATCTCACCGATTCGGTTCGCTGTGCTCCTGACGCAGGTCCGACATCTGGGCTTGAGAATCTGGTAATCTTCCCACCGCATCTACATTGCACCTCATTAACTACTAATCGTGGTCTGCGGGTAAGGTTCGAAGTCCGAGGTCTGCGGTCGGGCATTTTATGAATTCGCACGGCAGCATTGTCGCGTTGGTATTTGGCCTCATCATCATTTGGGTCGTACTGCTGGATGCGTTCGAGACCGTGGTTTTGCCGCGGCGGGTTACGCGCCACTTCAAGCTGACGGCGTGGTTTTACCGGCGGACATGGATTCCGTGGCGGAACGTTGCGCGGCGCATCAAAACAATTTCGCGGCAGCAGAATTTTCTGGGATATTTTGGGCCGCTGTCGCTGATTCTGCTGCTGGGATTCTGGGCCACGGGCCTGATCTTTGGGTTCGCTCTGGTGCAGCACGGCATCGGCGGACACGAACAGCTCGGGAATGAGCCCATCACGTTTGGCCGAATCCTCTATCAGAGCGGGGAAACCTTTTTTACTCTCGGCTACGGCGACATTGTGCCGACTTCGCGCGCGGCGCGGGCGCTCGCGGTAATCGAAGCCGGGATGGGCTTCGCTTTTCTGGGCGTGGTGATCGGTTACATTCCAGTGGTCTACTCGTCCTTCTCGCGAAGAGAGATTCAAATTTCTCTGCTGGATGCGCGTGCGGGATCGCCTCCGTCAGCGGCGGAGTTGCTGGTACGGCTGGCCGGCAGGTCGGACGATCCGGGAGTGGATCAGAAAGTTCTCGATGAAGTGCTGCGCGGGTGGGAGCGCTGGGCGGCGGAGTTGCTGGAGAGCCAGATTTCCTATCCCGTGCTGACTTTTTTTCGCTCGCAACACAGTAATCAGTCATGGCTGGGCGCGCTCACCACCATGCTCGATGTGACTTCGCTCGTCCTCACCGGAATCGAGGGAGTTCATCCGGGTCAGGCCAAGCTCACGTTTGCCATGGCGCGGCACGCGGCGGTGGATCTCGCGCAGGTGGTGAATGCGAGGCACGATCCGACGGCGGAGGACCGGTTGCCGGATGCGGACCTTGATGGGTTGCGCGACGCGCTGGTGGCCGCCGGACTGCGGCTGCGGAGTGACGAGTACGCGCGGGACAAACTGGTGAAGCTGCGGTCGATGTATGAACCGTATGTGCATTCGGTCGCGCGGACCCTGATGCTGACCCTGCCGCCGTGGAGGCATACGGCGAAAACGCGCGACAACTGGCAGGCGGGGCCGTGGGATCAGCTCATTCAGGCGCGGGGGCTGGGAGCGCTGGGGGGAAAGCCGCAGGGGCAATCGCAACTGCAACCCGGCGAAGATCACTTCTGAGAGCGTGGATCGACTTGCTCGAGTGCGTGCTAACATCCTACTTTCCTATCCAAGAATGAAAAATACTGGCGAGAACGTGGTGCGCATTGAGGCGGAAGCCTTGCGCGCCCTGGCAGACCGGATTGGCGGGCCGATGGCGGCGGCGTTTCAGCGGGCGGTGGAGTTGATGTTTGGCTGCGCCGGGCGCGTGGTGGTTACGGGGATGGGGAAGAGCGGGCTGATCGCGCGAAAGATTGCAGCCACGTTGAGCTCGACGGGGACTCCGGCCCTGTATCTGCATCCGGTCGAGGCCCTGCACGGGGATCTCGGGATGGTAGTACGCGGGGATGTGGTGCTGGCGTTGTCGGCTTCCGGTGAGACGGAGGAAATTTTGCAGTTGCTGGCGACGATCAAACGGCTGCGGGTACCGTTGATTGCCATGACGGGAGACGAGATTTGCGGTGTCCCCGTCACAAAGACTCTGTCTACTTTGGCTTCGGCGGCGGATGTCGCCCTCGATTGTTCGATTGCGCAGGAGGCTTGCGCGCTGGGGCTGGCGCCGACGGCTTCGACTACGACCATGCTCGCGTTAGGCGACGCGCTGGCCGTGACGTTGAGCGAGCGGCGCGGGTTTAAAGAAGAAGACTTTGCCAACTTGCACCCGGGCGGGAAGCTGGGGAAGCGGCTGGCGCGGGTGGAATCTTTGATGCATACAGGCGATGCGCTACCGCGGGTGACGCCGCACACGAAAATGCCGGACGTGATTTATGAAATGTCGCGGAAAAAGTTGGGCGTAACCGCCGTCGTCGAGGGCGAAAAACTCGTAGGCATCGTCAGCGATGGAGATTTGCGGCGTCTACTCGAGAAACGCGGGAAGGATGTGATGGATCTTACCGCGGGCGAGGCGATGACTCGCGATCCGAAAACAATTTCTGGTGATGAGTTTGCCGCGACCGCGCTGGCATTGATGGAGGAGAAGAAGATTACGTCGCTGATGGTGGTGACCGGAAGCGGGAGGCTGGAAGGGATCGTGCACCTGCACGATCTGTGGAGCACGGAACTCATGTAGCGCCGGCGTCCCGCCGGCTGTCGCGTGGGCGTCCTCGCCCGCGCCTCTGGGGCCGTCTCGACGGCTGCCACCAGGCCAGCGCTACAATACCTGCATGTATCACTACGATCCCACCACCGCGCTGGAAGAACTGACCGAGGATGCAACCCTGCCCAATCCCGTGCATGTGCGGGATATGATTCTGCGCAAGAAGCTCACGGCGGACAAATCGCTGGAGCTGAACCGGCTGTTCGTCGAGTATCAGAAATTTTTCGGCGAGGCGCAAAAGCTGGGGAAAGAGATTCTGAAACAGTTGGCGGGGTAGGCTGCCAGGTTTATGTGGGGACAGCCGTCCTCGGCTGTCCAGCGGGCGCAGCCCGCGCGCGTTTTTGCCGATAGCTCCTCAGAGGAACCCATGAGCACCCGATCATTAATTTGGTTAGGCGAGAGTGAAGGCAAGAGTGTCCACATCGAAAGGGGGCGCGCTAGAGTTGATACAGTCTCTTATGGCAAGAGAACGCTACCGCTACAACCTCATTCTTCGTCCCGAGCCTGAGGGCGGTTACACGGCGCTAGTTCCGGCGCTGCCAGGATGCGTTACGTTATGGCCGTACTTTGACCGAAGCGCGCGAAATGGCGAAGGACGCCATTTCTGGCTATATCGCGAGCTTGCGCAAGCAGAATAACCTAATTCCCACCGATGACGATGCTCTCTTCGCTTTTGTAGAACTGGCGTATTCGCGCTAACCAGAACTCTCGGTGCGGATATCGAGACTCTTGCGCACAATCCATTTACAATAACCAATTCCACGTTAGGAGCGGCGAGTGACTGTTGCTTGGTACTCGCACCTTGCTACACGGTACTCTCTGAGACAAACTCTATGCATCGATGGTCCGAACTCTTCATTCCCACCCTCCGCGAGGCGCCGGCCGACGCCGAGGTCGCCAGCCACAAGTTCCTCGTCCGGGCGGGATACATCCGCCAACTCGCGGCGGGAATCTACTCGTATCTGTTTCTGGGGAGCCGGTCGTTTAACAAGATCATGGGCATCGTCCGCGAGGAGATGGACCGGATCGGACAGGAATTCTATTTGCCCGCGCTGCATCCGCGGGAGATCTGGGAGGCATCGGGCCGCTGGGCGCTGATGGGTGACAACTTGTTCCGCCTCAAAGACCGCAAGGGCGCGGACCTCGCGCTGGGCATGACCGAAGAAGAGGTCATGACTTCCATTGCCTTGAAAGAGCTCCGGAGTTACAAGCAGCTGCCGCAGATCTGGTATCAGATCGCGCCCAAGTTTCGCGACGAGCCCCGGCCGAAGTCGGGCCTCTTGCGGGTGCGGCAGTTCATGATGAAGGACGCATACTCATTCGATATCGACGCCGCCGGGCTCGATGTCTCCTACAAGAAGCATTACGAGACGTACTGCCGCATCTTTGACCGCTGCGGGTTGAAGTACATGGTGGTCGAGGCGGATTCGGGGGCGATGGGCGGGAAGGAGTCGCACGAGTTCATGGTCCGCACTCCGGCGGGCGAAGACCAGATCGTCAGCTGCGACGGCTGCAATTATGCCGCAAACATGGAGAAGGCCACGTCGAAGCTCGAGGCGGTTACGGATCTGACGGCCGAGGGCGATGGGAAGCCACTCGAAGTGCACACGCCGGGGCAGAAGACGATTGAAGATGTGGCGAAGTTTCTGGGAGTGTCGCCGAAGAACAAGCTCAAGACTCTGGCGCTGATGGCCGAGGAGAAGGACGCGAAAACGGGAAAGGTGAAATCCCGCGGGATTGTGGTGCTGATGCGCGGCGATCATCAGTTGAACGAGGCCAAGCTGAACGGCGTGGTGGGCGGAGCCACGCGGCCGATGGAAGAAAGCGAGATCAAGGCGCTGTTCAAGTCTCCGGCGGGATACTTGGGCCCGGTCGGGATTGAGTGGGCGAAGGATCGCAAGAAGGACGCGGACAAGCCCGTGCTCTTCGTCGACACAGCGCTTGAAGTGCGAGCGAACCTGATCGCGGGCGCGAACAAAGAGGACTATCACCTGAAGAATCTTACGCCGGGGAAGGACTTTCATCCCACCGCGTACGCCGATCTGCGCGCGGTGACGGCGGGAGAGGCATGTCTGAATTGCGGCGCGCCGCTGCGGATTGATACCGCGGTGGAGATTGGGCACATCTTCAAGCTGGGCTACCGCTATTCGGAGTCGATGGGAGCCCGTGTGCTCGATAAGAACGGCAAGGAAGTGACACCGATCATGGGCAGTTATGGGATTGGGATTGAGCGCATCCTGACGGCAGCAGTCGAGCAGGGCAACGACGAGAACGGATTCTGGCTGCCGCCGACGATCGCGCCGTTTGAGGTGGTAGTGGCTCCGGTTAATGTCAAAGATGAGGCCGTGCGATCGGCGGCCGAGGACATTGCGAAGGGCCTGGAAGAGGCTGGATTCGACGTGATTCTCGATGACCGGAACGAACGCCCTGGAGTCAAGTTCAAGGACGCTGATCTGGTCGGTATCCCCTTTAGAATCACGGTCGGGAATAAGGTTACCGAAGGTACTGTGGAAGTCGTTCTGCGCTCGACTCGCGAAGTACGCGATGTTAGGATCACGGCGGTCGTTGAATATTTTAAGGAGATGCTCGGCCGGACGGGGTGAATCGGTTTCCGGTCTCAGGCTGAGCAGATTGTGGGACATGGGAACACTTAAAGCAATTATCGGGTTTCTGGTGATCATCGGCTGTGTTTACGCCGGATTTCAGATCGTTCCACCGGAGCTGAGCAACTATTCGTTTCAGGACGACCTGCGGAATGTGGCGATGATTGGCGGCTCGAATCCGCGCACCACCGACCAGCAACTGATCGATTCCGTCATCCAGAAAGCAAGAGACCATCAGATTACGCTGGCGCCTGAGAGCGTGACCGTGCAGCGGATCGGGACGCCGGGAGCGCCGGCGGTATATGTAGCGGCGGACTACACCGTTCCAGTCACTTTGCCGGGATATTCCTTCACTATCCATTTCACTCCTTCGAGTGGGAACAAGGGCTTTTAGAGCGGTAGTTCTCCTCGCTTCTTACCACTTGCCTCGGACAATGAAGTCAAGTCCGAGCCACTGGCACACTCGAAGTCAAAGTCCCCCCCTTCGACAGGCTCAGGGCAGGCTCTCTCGCAAACGGCACGGGAAGGGTAGAACACCCGCACGCGGCGCCCACGCGCTTCGATCCTGAGATTTGGACAATGACCTCCGTAACTTGTCAGGCGGTTACGTCGCCCCTAACATCGGCGTGGGATAAGAGTTCCTTCACCTTCTGCAAGGCTGGATCCAGAAATTTCCTGGGAGATGTCATGGCGATGAGAGTTCGATTGCTCCTTAGCTCAGTTCTATTGCTGAGCACGATGTGGCTGATCGGCTGCGGCCACTACACTTGTGGCGTCACGTTTGGAAGTTCGACGTGCACGCCGTCCGGCGGAGGCGTGAACCAGGGCGGCGGTGGCAATACTATCAGCCAGACCGCGTTTGTTTATTTCATGAATGACAGCGCGGCCCAAATGGCAGTGGAAGGCTTGAACGTAGCGGACTCGCAAACATTCGCGGAGGTTTCCAGCTTCGTGTCGCCCACCTTCCCTAACACGCTGGGGGCCGATGGCGGAGTCGTGATTGTGAACAAGACGTATCTCTACGTGCCATTTGAGAATGGATTCCTGTATGGCTTCTCAATCGATGCTGCGACGGGGGCACTAACGGCGGTGCCGAACTCGTCTTACACGCTGACGGGCAGCGGAACCACGATCGCGGCCGACCCGAGCGGGGCGGTATTGTTTGTCGGCGGATCGGCAGGGATCTCGGTGTTCACGGTAAATCCGAATGACGGCTCGCTGACTGCTGTGGCTACGACTTCGACTGGGAGCATAACCCCAACCCAACTCCTCACCGATGGATCGGGTAAATACTTGTACGCGCTGACGGGGGGCACGATTACGGCCTTCTCGTACACCCCGAGCGGCGTACTGGGCCCGGTAACGGGCAGCCCGTTTTCCTTTTCCCCCTCCATGGCGCAGCTGGCAGCAGAGAGTACGGGCACGTTTCTGCTCGGAATTACCGGCGAAACTGGCGGCGGCAGCGGAGCGATAGACAAAAATATTTACGTGCTTTCGATCGTTTCGGGAGGAGGTCTTACAACTTTTGGCTCGCCGACGCCGACACAGTCCTCACCGGGTTACCTGGCAGTTAGCCCGAACGGGAAGTTTGTATACACCTTTGACCAGACCGTTACGGCGACAGGCGCTACTGACGATCCCATGGAGGGCTTCGCGTTTTCGACGGGGACATTGACAGAACTAACCGGGGTCTCACCCTTCACAGGACTGGACGCGCAGCTCGGTAAATTTGATCAGAGCGGCCAGTACATATTTGCCGTCGCGAGTGTGCCGGGTTCAAGTTTCCCGGGAGAGTTCGCGTACGGGGTCGATTCAACCGGAGCATTGAGCAACACCCTGGCCCACGCAGGAGTTGTTAGCCTGAGCTTCGCGGTCACCGACGAGCCGTAGCCTGAGGCGCTCCTAGTAACAGCTTAGAGACCCGCATGTACTGCGGGTCTCTTTTCGTTTCAGTTGACGGAGGTACAATAGAGGCATCCTTTGCGTCTTTGCGGCGTCCCCAGACCTGTGACCCTGACGAAGTATGTACGGGAATCCCGGGCCGGGAAAAAGGCGATACAAACCTTTTAACCCGCCCTGACGTCTGAGAGAGTGAGGAACAGTTCCGTCCGTAGCGGGTTAACGCCGTCGAGAGCTCTCAAACCGTGACCATCAAGATCAAAATTCCGAAGGGGAGTGGGGGAGAAGCGGGCAAGGCCATCCCCGGGCTGCCCCGCGACCCAGTGCTGCGGGCGGCTCTGGTGGCGTTTCTGATCCTGGCGGTTTCGTTCACCATTTTATTTTCCTACTTTTACATCAAGTACGACCGGATCATCGAGAAGCGCTTCCGCTCGCCGGTGTTCGCCAATGCCGCGAAGATTTACGCGCTGCCCAAGACGGTGCGGGATGGAGAGCAGATCCAGGCGAAGGAGATTGCGACGGAGCTGCGGCGCGCCGGATACTCAGATGAAGAAGGACAGTCCACGCTGGGCAGTTTCCGCGTGTCGAAAGATGGAATCGAGATCTCTCCGGGGCCCGAGTCGTACCACAGCCCGGAGCCGGCTCGCATCAGCATTCACGACGGGCAGGTCGACCAGATCACCAGCAACGGCAACGATCTTTCGGCGTACGAACTGGAGCCGCAGTTGGTGACCGCGCTGTTCGACGCGGAGCAGCGGTCGAAACGCGAACTGGTGAAGTACAACGACATTCCTCCCATAATGGTGCAGGCCGTGCTGGCGATCGAGGACCGGCGCTTCTTCGAGCACAGCGGAGTGAATTTTCTGCGCATGGCGGAAGCAGCGTGGATCGACGTGGTGCGTGGCCGGCACGAACAGGGCGGCTCGACGCTCACCATGCAGCTTTCGCGTGGATTTTTCCTGACTCCCGAGAAGACGATCAAGCGCAAGCTCACCGAGATGCTGATTGCGGAGGAACTGGAACAGAAGTTCACCAAGCAGCAGATTTTCGAGTTCTACGCGAACTGGGTCGACCTGGGTCAGCGGGGATCGTTCGCGATCAGCGGGTTCGCCGAGGCGTCGAAGGCGTATTTCAATAAAGACCTGAAAGATATCACGCTGCCCGAGGCGGCGCTACTGGCGGGCATCATTCAGCGGCCGAGTTATCTGTCGCCTTACCGGCATGCGGAGCGGGCGCTGGAGCGCCGCAATGTGGTGCTGGAGTCGATGGTGGAGACGCACGCAATCACCCGCGAGCAAGCCGACAAAGCCAAAGCTGTGCCGTTGAAACTGGCGCCGCCAAACGTGGAAGCCAGCGACGCGCCCTACTTCGTGGACATGGTGCGCGACCAACTCATCAGCAAATTTAACGAGAACGAATTGAATGACCAGTCGTACCGCATTTATACCACGCTCGATCCCGACCTGCAGAAGGCGGCGGCGCAGGCGGTGGAGACCGGCATCAAGCTGGTCGACGAACAGGTCAAGAAGTTACGCACCAAGCGCGTGAAGGTGGGAAAGAAGTTCGAGACCAAGGTCATGCCGGGTCCGCAGGCCCAGGTCGCGCTGGTAGCGCTCGATCCGCACACGGGCGCGTTGCTGGCGCTGGTAGGAGGACGCGACTACGGCTGGAGCCAGTTGAATCATGCGGTCGCGAAGCGGCCGACAGGATCGATTTTCAAACCCTTTGTCTACGCCGCGGCAATGAATACCGCCCTGGATGGGTCGCCGGCCGTGCTGACTCCGGCGTCTACGGTGACGGACGCGCCCTCGAGCTTTGCCTATGGCGACCAGATCTATGAGCCGCGCAATTACAAAGAGGAGTACCACGGCGACGTTTCGTTGCGATATGCGCTGGCGATGTCGCTGAATAACGCGACCGTGAAGGTGGCGGAGCAGGTGGGCTACGACAAGGTGGCGGACCTGGCGCGGTCGGCGGGGATCCTGTCGGTGAAGGCGACTCCGGCAATGGCGCTCGGCTCTTACGACGCGTCGCCTCTCGATATGACGGGCGCGTACACGGCATTCGCCAACAACGGCATACGCCTTTCGCCGATCCTGCTGCGATCTGTTCGCAACGGCAAGGGCGACGTGATCGCGAACTACACGACCGACCAGCGGCAGGTTCTTGACCCGCGCATTGCCTACGTCATGACCAACATGATGGAAGGCGTGATCAATAACGGTTTGGGATTTTCGGCGGTCCGCGGGCGGGGATTTACGCCTCCGGCGGCGGGCAAGACCGGCAGTTCGCACGATGGCTGGTTCGCCGGGTACACGTCGAATCTGTTGTGCATCGTGTGGGTGGGCTACGACGATTACAGCGACCTTCGCCTAGCCGGCGGCGTGACGGCTGCGCCCATCTGGGCGGAGTTCATGAAGAAGGCGGTTCTGCTGCCGCAGTACGCCGGCATGAATGGCTTCCAGCAACCGACGGGCGTCGTCGATGTCCAACTGGATAAGGCCACGAACCGCCTCGCGACTCCAACCTGTCCGGACGATTATGAGTCCGCCTTCGTGTCAGGCACCGAGCCGCGCGACACCTGCGACTCGCAAGAAGGAATGAAAGGCTTCTTCTCGCGCATCTTCGGAGCTGGAGACAAGGTAGTGCAGCCCCAGTCGGCGCAGGCAGCCAACGGCGAGGATCCGAACAATCCTCAGGACCCCAAGAAAAAAAAGGGCCTCTTCGGCAAGATCGCCGGGATCTTCAAGGATGACAAATCGGCGGCTCCGGTGTCTAAACCAGCAGACAGCGGGCAGACGGCGCCGCATTAGAGGTGTTGGGTCTTAGGTGTTAGGTCTTCGGTCTTCTTCGGTTTGGGGCTGAGCGGCTTCAGGACAGCCCAAGACCCAACACCTAGGACCTAAGACCCAACAAGAAAATCCTTCGCCGGCTGCCCAAAACTGTGCCAGAATGAGTCCATTAGCTGGGGGGTGGCCTATGTCGTCCTGCCCGAGAGCTTTGCTGGTTCCCGTCTCGCTTCTCACTGTTTGTGTCTGTGCCCTGTCGAGTGTGTCGTGGGGTCAGGCTTCTCACTCCGAACAAGTGCAGATTAAGCCGCCGCTGCTGCGGACGATCGATCCGCCAGCGCCGGATGCCACCGCGGCCGATCTGGAGGCGCGGGCGGAGGCGTTGCGCGCATCGAAGCTCTACCTGGATGCGCTCGACTACTATCGCGCGGCGCTGGCCAAGGAACCAAACTCGGCCAGTTTGCTGAACAGAATTGGAATCACACAGTTGATGATGCAGCGCTATCGTGAGGCGAAGAAGTCGTTTGATCAAGCGATCAAGGCCGACCGGAAGTTTGCGGATGCATATAACAATCTGGGAGTGGTGTTCTACGAAGAGCAGAAATACGGAGCGGCGATCAAGCAGTATCACAGAGCGATTGCCCTCGACGGCGCCCAGGCGTCGTTCTATAGCAATCTGGGAGCCGCGCTGTTTGCAAAGAAGGATTTCGAGCCCGCGGTCCTGGCTTACGACCACGCCTTGCAACTCGATCCGGAGGTGTTTGAGCGGACGTCGCGCGGCGGGGTGCAGGCGCAGTTGCCGAGCCCAGGAGATCGCGCCCGCTACGACTACACCGTGGCGAAGCTGTACGCCAAGATGGGCTACGCGGACCGGTCGCTGGAATATCTGAAGAAGGCGCTGGAAGCGGGATACAAGGATTTCAACAATGTGTATAAGGACGCCGAATTCGCCGAGTTGCGAAAAGATAAGCGCTTTACGGAATTGATTGCCGCGAAGCCGCTTGCGCTAACGAATTAGAATCGCCAGTGCGAACAGGTTATGTGGGGACAGCCGCCCTCGGCTGTCCGGTCGAGCGAAGCTCGACCCGTTCTGGTCGGCAATGCAGTATACGTGGGCAGCGCGGATGAGAATCTCTATGCGGTGAGGTAATGAGTTTGCCGACTTCGCGACGGTCTTTCGCCGGTTCGCGAGATTTTACAAAGCTTTACAAAAATAGACGGAACTTCGGCGGCCTGCGGTGTTTAATTTTCCTACATACTCCTGAAAACAACAGGGTGAGTAAGGAGAAACGGTAGCCCATCGGATGCTGACCCGAGCACACGCCCCAAGCAAGCATCCGGTGGGTTTTCTGTTTCAAGCTGCTAGCTTCTAACTACTAGCTTCTGGCCAAACCAAAACACCAAAATTGTACGGTTTCCAGCCGCATGGTCCCTTGGAGTTTCTGTTCGTGATTGAGCTAGGTGGCCTGTCGCAGTGAATTCGTTACTGCGGACGCGGCGGGTGGGGTCAGAGTATTTCCACTGGATCGGCCGAGCATTGGCGGAGTAGGCGTTGATGTAGCGTCGGAGTTTGCGAGCCAAGTCGGAAACCGAGGTGAAG